>Ga0247727_10020686_pt1 | contig 10031 bp, 17 predicted proteins | sample WisWelCaveWW1625_FD_202498 | JGI IMG/M metagenome (GOLD analysis project Ga0247727, IMG submission 202498) | Biofilm microbial communities from Wishing Well Cave, Virginia, United States - WW16-25 | ecosystem: Environmental > Aquatic > Deep subsurface > Groundwater > Cave microbial mat | place...
GGGACGTCGACCGTGACGGACACTGTGACCAGCACTGGGCTCACCTCCTGCGCTTCGAGCGCTTCTGACCGGGGTGAGCCTAGTGCTCTACTTCGAGCGCTCTGAAACCGTCGTCGGGACGCAACCTGTGCCAGCGTCCGGGGTGTCGATCAGGTATGTTGGTAACAAAGTGCCGCAGCTCGGACTTCATGGTTGGAGTGTCGATGCGAGACGCTGAGGCTAGGAGCGCGGGTGAGGATCAGGCACTCGGAGGCGACGGGGCTGGGCAAGTGTCGCGCGGCAACGCCGCCGAGCCAGACTTCCCTCGTTCTTCGCGGAACACCAGGAACGACTCGTGCGAACGATGTACCTGCTGAGCGGCGACAGGCTCGAGGCGGAGGAACTCAGTCAGGAGGCTCTCGTTCGCGTCTACGAGCGGTGGAGAGACATCGCTTGGATGGAGTCGCCGGCGGGCTACCTCTATCGCACGGCCTTCAATCTGCATCGCAAGCGCGTACGCGAGTTCATGAGGTCCGTCGGCAGACTCGTCGCTGGGAACCCAACCCTTCCGTCCGATCCAGACGACGAAGCGATCTCCCGAACCGATGTGAACCGCGCCCTTCGATCGCTTCCAACCGCTCAGCGGGAAGTCCTCATCCTCCGCGAATGGCTCGATCTGACAACGGAGGACGTCGCGCGAACTCTCGGGATCAATCCATCGGCCGCGCGAGTGCGCCTGCATCGAGCGCGCCAAGCTCTTCGTGATCGATTGGGAGGCGACTATGGGTGATATCCGGCAGAAGCTCCGCGAGGAGGCTGATGGGATCAGCCCCGCATGGGGATTGAACGAGGTGATTCGCCGAGCCAACCACCGTGCCGGTGTGAGGCGACTCGGTGCAGGCTTCATCGGCCTGCTCGGACTCGTCGGGGTGATTGGATTGGTCATTGCTCTGCGGCCTGGTGTCCTATCCCAAACCAACGCAGGAACGGGAAGTGCGGAGGACCCGGGACCTCCGCTGATCCCGGGGACCTGCTCATACGGCCCGTGGATGCAAGAGTGCCCTGAGGCCGATTGGGCTCGAGCAACGCTCGAGGAGGCTGGCCTCACGGTCAGTGACGAGTTGCCTGCTGCCTTCGCCGTCCAACATGATGACGGAGAGCTCCTCTTCGGGGCCATGGATCCGGCCAACCATCCGGGGTCCTTGTCATTCGAGCAGGGGCTCGAAGCAAGCCGCCCATTCGACACCGTCGACGAGGTCGACGGGGTGGCTCTTCTTCGACTCCGCAACCGCGACTTTTGGACTTGGACCGTTTGGGGACTCACAGTCGAGGTAGCGATCAACAGCGGCAGCGAACCCTCGCCCGAGGTTCTCAGGGCGCTCGTGAGGGCGAGCACTCGAGTCCCATACTAGGGCCGTCAGCAAACTTCTCACTTCAGCACCGCGTGGGCGGGCCGGTCGTGAGTTGACCTCCAAGGCACTGCGACTGCAGCGTGGCTCCCGTGACCCTCCCAGCAGGAAAGTCTCGGCCGGGAGGGATTCGTGCTGCGTCATTCGATCGACGTCGAGATCGCGGTCGCTCGAGGTGACCTGGCCGAGGTCGAACGGCTCCTCGATGTCTCGGCGCCCGAGGGACTCGCCGACGTGGAGGGCCTGATCGCTCGGCAGAACGCCCTCCTCGCGCTCGAACGACGCGACGAGATCGAAGCGGAGGCTCCGTCCTTGGTGATCCCGAGGTCATACATCGAGCCGTTCGCGCTGAGGGCGCTCGGATGGGCCCGGAACGCTGAGGAGATGATCCTGGAGGCCGTTGCCCGATTCGAGGCGATGGGCCTCACGTGGCATGCGGACCAGACGAAACGGTCGAGCGGTCGCACGTAGGGTTCCAACAGGTCCGTCGTGGTGACGCCGTGGTGGGTATGAAGTGGGGCGAGCAGGCAGGTGGCAGCGGCGATCGACCACCCTCGTATCCGTGGATCGGGACCGCAGTTCACGGGTTCGCTCGGAGGCTGCGTCTGACAAACTGGGGCGGATCGGAGTTCGCGTAGCATCCGCGAGTATCCCGATCGAGCCGCTACGCTCGCCTCCGGGAGGGTGGCCGAGCGGACGAAGGCGACGGTCTTGAAAACGGTCTCGGGATGCGCGCCGATGCGCCTATTGCGCCGCCGTAACGGGCGTGTGGAAGGCGGCGCACCAACCGGCGCTGAAAAGGCTAAACCTCGAGAGCTGTTGGTCGCTCAACCCCGAGAGTTGCCTCCCGACGCTACTCGGCAGCTGGCGCGTTCAGGTTACTGCTGGAGTTCGTCGGCGGCCCTCGACCACCCACTCGGCGCGCGCCAACAGCTCGTCGAGCGTGACAACCCTCTGCAGGACCAGAACCGCCCGATCGATCGACGACCAGATTACCCTACCCGCCGTTGTCCGTGCGCGTTGGATGCAGCTGCCCCCACGCCTCGCCGTGACGCAAACGGGCGGAACTGGCACCAGGCCGATCCGCTGATTCGCCACATTGCTCGTCCTTACGCGCCCGCGTTCAGTCCGGCGGCGAGCAAGTCGACGATCCGCGCTGCGAGCGGTGAGCCGGGGTCGTCCAGCAGCGGGTTGTAGATCGTGACCTCTAGCCCTACGAGGCGGCCGGTGCGGACGGCGGCCGCAATGACGTGCTCGACTTCATTCCAGGTAAGTCCGCCTGGCTCACGGTAGTCGACGGCGGGCATGAGCTCATCGTCGAGCACGTCGACGTCGAGGTGTAGCCAGAAGCCATCGAGCGCCGGCCGAGCAGCCACCGCGATGGCGCTGGTCGTGCAGGCCTCTATGCCGCGCCGCCGGACATCGCTTGCATCGTGCACGCTGATCGCGGTGTCCCGGATGTGCACGTCGAGGTATCGGTCGTTGACAGCGGAGCGGTACCCGAGTTGGACGACGTCCTCGTCGCGCACGAGTGGCGCGAGGCCTTCCAGATCGGCGACCATCACAGGGCCGCGGCCGGTGACGAGCGCGAGGTCCAGTGACGCCGCCTCGCCGATCGGCTCCTGACTCGGATGCCAGAAGTCCGCATGCCCGTCCACGTGCAGGAGGCCGTAACGCCCTCGGCGGCGAAATGCAAGCATCGGCCCAAGCAGGATGCTGCAATCACCGCCGACGACGACGGGAAACGCGTCGTCGTCGAGCACCTCGTCGATCGTGTCCGCGAGCCGCGTGCCGACGGCCACGATGCCGGCCGGGTTCAGCAGGCCGGTCTCATCGTCTCGCGCGGGATCGGGCGCGGGGCAGGGCACCGCGCGAACTCGGCGGGCGCCGAGTCGCTGTGGCAGCCCTGCTTCGCGTAGCGCGGCCGGAGCTCGCTCCACACCACCGGGGAGCAGTCCCAGGCCCGACGGCACTTCTACCACCTCGACCACCATCACGCCGCTCCTCCTTCATCGCTCATGGCGAGCTCGACCGGGCAGAGCGTCAGGTCGCATGCGTCCTCGTCGCACGTCGGCCGTACGCCGCCCATCGGTGGATAGTCGTTCAGGCCGTGGACTGAGTGGCCGAGGACCTCCCGGCTCTGCGGGCTCATGTACAACACCCTGGGGACCTCGTCGGGTACCGCGACGTAGGCGACCACGGGTACCTGTTCGACCAGCTCCCTGTACAGCTCTGGGCCGGGCTCGACCTGCTCGGGCATCATCGAAGGGTAGCGGCCGGGAGCCAGTTACGCCTGGGCGACGACAGGGTGCAGTCGGTCCATCCCCTATCGCTCTGACGCCGTCGTGCAGGCGCGGAACTCCAGTAGCGCGGTCACGTTGGTCTGCTCTCGTCCCGTCGCTCGCGCCCGCCAGCCAACGCGAGCGCCCGACGGATCGTCTCGATCGTCTGCTCAGGTGCCTCGATCGGAACGAAGTGCCCGATCCCCGGCAGCAGCGACAGCTCGTGATCCAGGAAGGTCTCGCCGAGTCGGTCCGACCAGGCAGCGAGGATGACGGGATCGAGCTCCCCCCAGGCGATTACCGTCGGCTGGCGTATCCGGGAGTCCCCGGGAGGGGCGGCCCTCTGGGTCTGTCTTGCCGCGGCGCGAGCCCGGTAATACGCGATGCTCGCCTTGACCGCCCCAGGCCGGGCGTAGGTATCGACGATCGCCTCGAACTCGCGCTCCCTTATCGCCTCCTTCCACCCGCACCAGTGATCGTAGAAGTAGGCGAGGTACTGGCGCACGGTCTCCCGGTCATACGCGATGAGCCGATCGGACCAGGCCAGGGCATGGAAGTGCTGGTACCAGAACTCCCGCTGCACCGAAGGCTCGAAGCGACGCTCGCCGATGCCCGGATAGACCGGGTTGAACAGGGCCAGCGCCCTCACGCGGTCGGCATGACGAAGGGCCAGGGTCTGGGCGACGGTGGCCCCGATGTCGTAGGCGGCCACGACGGCCCGGAAGATCCCTAGGCCGTCGAGAAGGGCGACCACGTCCTCGGCCAGGATCTCCGGCGTGTACCCATCGGCAGGCGGCAGGTCGGGCTTGTCCGATTCGCCGAACCCTCGGAAGTCCGGGGCGATCACATCGGCGATGCCGGAGAGCGGCACGAGGACTCGCCGCCAGTCATACGAGAAGCCCGGCCATCCGTGGAGGAGCAGTTATCGGCTCGCCCCGACCGAGGCGGAGGTAGTGCAGCGACACCCCGCCTGAGCCGGCGACGCGACCGTCCCGTGTCAGGAATGGCGGTCCTCCGATCTAGCCATCTGACCGGCTGACCCGCCGTCGAGAGCCGATCACCTGTAGGTACGCTTCGCCTCACCACGAGCTCACACGTTTACACTCGCGCACATGCTCGGACCGATGGATGAGCGCGCGCCGCACCTGGGCGAGACACAGCTCGCGGGCAGCCGGGTGCTCGTGTGTCGCTTCTCCCACCCCGCGGCCCGAGGGAGCCTCAGCTGGGGGAATCGGCTCGACGCTCCGTACCTTCGGGAGGTCGTGGAACCCACGCTTCGCCTCGCGATCTCCCTCCTGTAGGGGGTGGCGTCGGATGCAGAGGCTCCGAGATCGTGATCGGCCATCGATACGGGATGCGGCTGAAGGCTGCGGTCGGGGAGCCTCTGATCGAAGTAAAGGTGGTCGAGAAGGTAGGCCGCAAGGGTCACATCAAGGTGCAGCATCTCGGGGGCGAGACACCCGGGCTGGAGGAGTACGTCAAGACGCGCCAGATCCTCATCCCCTGGGGCGAGCACAAGGCGTTTCTCCGGGATGAAGAAAGGCTTCAACGCGCCGAGCAAGCGTCGGCGAGGGAGGGTGACCGCGCGAGAGAAGACGCGACCGAAACCATCCTGTTCTCGACAGGTGATCCTGCCGCAGGACTGGGGCGCTACGGCATGCTCTGCATGTCGCTCGAATCGATCGAGCAGATCGGGCAACGAGCCGGGATGACCGAGCCGGTGACCGATCTAGACCCCACCGCCTTCGTCGATCGGTTCGGAACGCTGTGCCTCCCGTATGAGGGTGCGGAAAAGCTCGCGCGGGCGTTCGCCGCCGCGGAGCCCGAGACCGTGCTGCTCTACATCCAGGATCAGGAGACGGACGTCCCCGTGTCTCGGCCTGTCCCGGCGTTCGTGCGGAGGGTCCACCGAGGACCCACACAAAGCTGAGGAGAACCGGCTATCCCGACGACACCCTCGAAATCTCACCTGCGTGCCTACCCTGACACTGACGAGCATGGTACGCCTGACCCCGACAGCCCCGCCCCGAATCCGAGGACCGAATGGGCCGATTAGCCGCGTTCGGGGCCCGAGTTCTGGCTCTGGGGCTCCTCAGGATCTGCTCAAAACGCCGACTGGAACTCGTGGAGGTCATGGGTCTCAAGCGAGGTCCAGCGCCATAGCCTATCCGAATCACCACCGCCATCTGGGCACATGGTCTGGGCAGTCTGCGGGTTGTTCACCCAGTCACAGGGACTGCTGAAATGCGCGGATCCGGTGAAGCTGATTCCGAATCCCGTCGCGTGTCCTAACTCGTGAGTAAGAACCCCTAGGGCGCTCACGGTGCCGTTCACTCCGTCGTTTCCGGTTGTGTGGTACCAGTTGGTAGCCGTATCGAGTTGCATCTCAAACTTCTCGTCGCTGCTACCTAGGTGGCAAACATCGGTGAATCCAAGGAGCCCGCCTGTCCCGTCGCCGAAGTCATAACGCTTCACGGTCGAATCCTCATTGAGGAGGTTGATGCAGCTGGTCTGGTCGCGGAGGACGCTCTGCTGAACGAACAGAAATCCGTCGGATGAGCTGATGTCCCCCCACGTGGCATCGGCATCGTTCAGGTTGTTGACCCACGTGTTGTTCCAGCTAGCCCCGTCTGATGCTCGGTAGTATTCAACGCTGAGGTCAGCCCACTCGTTGCCGTCATAGAAATCCTCGGTGTGTCCACCGGCAGCCTGAGCCAGGAGTAGGACACAGAGAACGCTCACGACGGCGCTGATGAATGTTCGTCTCAACTTCATACCCCCAAACACGTCGAGAAGTGGTCCAGCTGATAAGTGCCATCCTCCAGCTGTCGGACGTATGCGAAGATCCTATGGACACCTTCGATGTAGATATTGAATCCGGTCCCGCCTTGAGCGTCCGTTCCTACCGAGACAGCCCTGTCGTCGCCGTCGCCACCTTGGACGGCCTTAGGGGGAACCTGGATGTGCTGGTTCAGTTGAACCACGGGAGCCAACGCCTCTTCGGGTGTCTTGGCACCTCCGGACCCGACCGCTGTCATTGCCGTGTCCGCACGGAAGTCCCAATTGCAGGCCCCAGGCCCGGCAGTAGCGAACACGGTTAGCGTGGACCCAAGAAGGAATGCCGCCACGAGCGGCATCACATTCCTAAGTACTCTCCCTATCATCCCTGCCCCTCTCGGTTGGGAGACTGGCATGCATCATGAAGTCCGTCGCGCGGGTTGTCCACCCCCTGACACGGACTGAGTTAGCGTCGCCCGCGAGCCAGTTCCGATTGGTAGCGTCCCAATGTTGTGGAAATCCACCGGTAGAACGTGAGGGGGTGGTTCCCTTCCAACCGTCGTGACAAGACGAAGGAAGGGAGGACCACCCGTGGACGAACGGTACTTGAGCCAGATTGAGCGGTCGAGGACGTCGGCCAAGCCGCTGCCACTTGAGGTGATCGAGAACGTCCAGGAGCCGATCTGGTCTGGGATCTCGGGGTCGGTGAAGGCGGTGTTGCACCGGATCGTCGACATGGCGCTCGCCGACGAGGCCACCGAGCGCGTCGGCGCTGGCCGCCACGAACGCACGCCCGAGCGGCGAGCGCACCGCAACGGCACCTACACGAGGGACCTGGCTACGACGCTGGGGCCGATCGAGGACCTGCAGGTCCCTCGGATCCGGATGCCCGGCGGCAGCTCGCCGGGAGGATGGGCCACGTTCGACCGCTACGAGCGGCGGACCTACGAACTCGATCGGCTGATCCGACAGCTGTTCCTCGCAGGCGTCTCGGGCAGGAACCTCGAGCGGGTCTCCGCCGAGCTGTGGGGCAAGAAGGTCTCGCGCTCCACGGTGTCCCGAGCCACCGAGGCGTTCGAAGACGAGCAGCGAGCGATCAACGAGGCAAGGTCAGGACGGAGCTCATCTACCGGATCGGGGTGGCCGAAGTCTCCAGGAGCAAGGGACACCGGTGGTCGCCGACCGACCGGCGGTGCGCAGTCGTGTGGGCGGCCGAGGGCAAGTCCGCCGACACGTTGCGCCGCTTCTAGCAGGCCTGGAACGAAGCCCGCCGAGCGGGGAAGGCGGTAGCCTGGGTAAAGCACACGCGCTGGGCGCTCGTGAAGGACCCCGGTTCGCTCACCACCGACCAACGGCTGACCCTCGAGCGGCTCCGCGCCGAGCGCAGCGTCTTGCACAGGGCCTACCTGCTGAAGGAGTCGCTGCGCGACGTCTACCGTCTCAGAGAGCTCGGGGCGGCCCACCAGTTCCTCGACCGCTGGCTCGCCTGGGCCTGTCGGTCGAGGATCCCGCGTTCGTGCGCCTGTCGCGGACGATCCGGGCCTACCGCGACGGCATCCTCGCCGCGGTCGAGCTCGGCTTGTCCAACTCGAAGCCCGAGAGCCTAGCTTCGAAGATCCGGCTCATCAACCACCGCGGCTACGGGAACCACTCCGCAGCTGTTGTCATCGCCATGATTTACCTCCGCTGCGGCGGGATCACCGTCGAGCTACCACCTCACAGGTGAGGAGAACCAAGAAAGGACGCTGCCGTGCCCGATCTCACAGTAACCGAACGGGTCACCTGGGACGAGACCGCGCCCAAGCCCGGTCCGGACTGTCAGGGTTCAGACGCTACTACGGACCCGACCCGGAGCATTGCCTCCGCTTAAGGGACTCGATTCCGCTCGGCAGCGTCGAGTGGGCCCCATGGCGTGTATCGTGTCTCCCTGATGCGACGACTTCTCGTGCCTGTCCTTGCAGCCCTCGGCGGGATTGTCGGGGTCTTGCTGACGCTTGGGGCCGGCACTGTGTGTGTGGTCGGCGCTAATGTAGGCTTTTGCGGCTTGCACTTCGTCACGTGGAAATTCTCGGTCCCCGTAGCCATCGCCCTCTCGGCCGGGGTGGGAGTCGTCGTCGGGGGATCGATCGGATTGGGCATCGGCCTGGTGTCCTCTCGACGAAGTCGCGCAACCAAGCGCCCGCTCGAGGTTGGCGATACCTCCTAGTTCAGAGAAGAGCGTGACGCCGGGCGAAGGGCTTGCCCCCGTCGCCGTTCTCGGGGATGCGCGATCAAGTAGTCGGCGGCACGAAGGACCCGAAGACTCGGGGCGAGCGCATCAATACCGACCGTCGCGACGCCAGGCGGCTGGCTCGGCTGCACCGGGCTGGAGAGCTCGGGAGAGTGCTCGTACTGCCTCACTCGAGCGGAAACCTCCGTTTGTGGGGTGAAGCCTCCACCCTGGACCTGCCGCGCCCGCGAACCGACAATCAATACCCATAGCCGAGAGTGCGCCGGAGCCAAGGCCGGATCCTTCCGGATGAGGAGCGCGGCGCGACCAGCCCGCCTCACGGATGGGCGGTCCCGGTGGCCCTGGGTGCCGTGTGCCGCGGCCATCCTGCTCATCGGGCCGACGATCGCGCTCGGCTTCGCCAACGAAGGCGAGGAAAAACGACCCGATCCTCGTGCCGCTCATCGTGGCCATGATTGTGGGCTACTCGACGGTCGGGGCTCTGCTCGCCTCCCGGAACCGCCGGAACCCGATCGGATGGCTCATGATGGTGGTCGGCGGCTCTTCGCGGTGGTAGGAACCGCCCTGATCCCAGGAGAAGCGGCTCATCCTGCTCTGAACGGGGCTATCCATCGTTGATCCGGTCGGAGCGGGTCCACGCAGCGTGCTCCAGCCGATGACCAACCTCGAGCGACCGGGCTCGCGAGCGGCGCGTCGGCCTCTCGATCACCTTCCCCTGAGGCGCGCCGCAGCGCGCTCGGCGTACCGGAATCGACCGAGAGCCGAGGCCAAGTCAATGGTCTTGAACGTAGCTCGCCCCAGCCGGATCTCCCGATAGGCTCCCACGTGGGAGGATGGCCGAGCGGACGAAGGCGACGGTCTTGAAAACCGTTAGCGGGGCGACTCGCTCGTGGGTTCGAATCCCACTCCTCCCGCTCTGACCAGCGGGTTCCATCCGTCTGCCGACTGCCCATGACCCTCGGCGCGCCCGCCCGATCCCTGCCTGGGCGTCATCTGCAACCGCGGTTGCCCGAACGTCGGAGCGCCCTGCGACCACGTCGCGCATCTTGTCGAAGCGATCCGCGCTGGCAACGTGCGCCGCGTGACTGACACTCATGGGGCGACCGGCTGCCGGCGATCGACTGATAGCGCGTTGCTGATCGCGCCAGGCGTCCCGTGGGGCCGTCTCTACAGCTCCCGGTGACGGCTCCGGACCTAGCGCCGGCGCTAACGTGAGGTGGCCGCTTAGGGCTCCGGGCCCACTTGACGAGTGTACGTATACTCATACGTACAAGGGGTCCCACCCCAGGTGAAGGAGCAGATGGATGGCATCGGTGGGGATTCGTCAGCTGCAGCGCGACACGAGCGCCGTGG
>Ga0247727_10020687_pt1 | contig 10030 bp, 6 predicted proteins | sample WisWelCaveWW1625_FD_202498 | JGI IMG/M metagenome (GOLD analysis project Ga0247727, IMG submission 202498) | Biofilm microbial communities from Wishing Well Cave, Virginia, United States - WW16-25 | ecosystem: Environmental > Aquatic > Deep subsurface > Groundwater > Cave microbial mat | place...
AGCGTCGCTGCGGCTGCGGGCGCTTTGGCCGTGCCGGTCGCGTCCTCGGGCTTGGGGCTGTCGTCGCTCACGGCCTCTCGTAGCGGATCTTCATCGCCGAGCGCACGTCTTCCATCGTCGCCTCGGCCACGCTACGCGCCTTCTTCGATCCCTCGAGCAGGATGTCCCAGACGGTGTCGGGTCGCGCGCTGAGCTCCGGGCGCCGGGCATGGACGCCCGCGAGCTTTTCGAGCACGTGCTCGGAGAGCTTCGCCTTGCAGTCGAGGCAGCCGATGCCGGCCGTGCGGCAGCCCGTCGCGGCCCACTCGCGGGTGGCTTCCGGCGAGAACGCGCGGTGCAGGTCGAAGACGGGGCAGATGTCTGGGTCGCCCGGGTCGGTGCGCCGTTTGCGCGCGGGATCGGTCAGCATCGGCCGCAGCTTCTGCCTGACCGTCTCGGGGTCGTCCTTCAGGTAGATGGCGTTGCCGAACGACTTCGACATCTTGCGCCCGTCCGTGCCGGGAATGCGCTTGGCCTCGGTGAGCAGCGTCTGTGGCTCCGGGAAGACCTCGCCGTAGAAGTTGTTGAAGCGGCGCACGATCTCGCGCGCCAGCTCGATGTGGGGGGCCTGGTCCTCGCCCACCGGCACCGCGGCGGCCTTGTAGACGATGATGTCGGCCGTCTGCAGCAGCGGGTAGCCGAGAAAGCCGTAGGTCGAGAGGTCCTTCTCGCCGAGCTGCTGCTGCTGTTCCTTGTAGCTCGGGACGCGCTCGAGCCAGGGCACCGGGACGATCATCGAAAGCAGCAGGTGCAGCTCGGCGTGCTGCGGCACCAGGCTCTGGATGAAGAGCGTCGAGTGCTCTGGGTCGAGCCCGGCGGCGAGCCAGTCGGTCGCCACCTCGATCACGTTCTCGCGCACCTCGCCGGGGTTCGCGTAGTCCGTGGTGAGCGAGTGCCAGTCCACGACCGAGAAGAAGCACTCGTAGCGGTCCTGCAGGCCCACCCAGTTGTCGAGCGCTCCCAGGTAGTTGCCGAGGTGGAGCGGGCCCGTGGGGCGCATGCCGGAGAGGATGCGGGGTCGCTTCATCAGGCTTTGGCGGTCGGTGGAAGGGCTCAGAGCGCGAGACGGTAGAGGAGGCCGGAGAGCGCGCCGACGAACGGCGACAGCATCCAGCCGAGGACGCCGGTGGCGAAGAGGCCGAGCAGGATCCACTGGCCGTACGGCTCGACCACGCGATCGTAGTGGTTCGCGATCTCGCGCGGCAGCCCCCACGACGCCACCCAGGAGCCGTCGAGCGGTGGCAGCGGCACCAGGTTGACGAGCGCGAGCACGACGTTCATCTGGACGCCGGTGACGAGCGTCACCCGCCCCTGCAGCGCCGCCGTGTCGTCGCCCATCTGCAGGGCCATCCAGCCGTGTGCCGACTCGTGGACGCTCAGCGAAAAGAGCAGCACCACGTAGTGGGTGAGCCCCAGAGCCAGGGTCTCGGGCGTCAGGTTGAGCAAACGTCCTCCACGGAACCCGGCATGGTAACACGGGGTACAGGCACTCCCCGTGAGAGCATCAGGGGCATTCCCCGAGGAGGGATCGCCTGCCCTACGTTTACATCCTGCGCTGTCGGGACCGCTCGCTCTACACCGGAGCCGCGAAGGACCTCGCGGCGCGCGTGCGTACGCACGCGGCCGGACGGGCCTCGCGCTACACTCGCTCGCGTTTGCCCGTGCGCCTCGTGTGGTCGCTCCGGGTGAGGACCTGGAGCGCTGCGCTCCGCGAGGAGCGCCGCATCAAGCGGCTCACGCGGGCGCAGAAGCAGGCGCTCGTCGCCGGCGTGCTCACTCGCGCAGCTCGGTGGGCGGGGCGCACTCGAGTTCGAGGCACGCACCGGTCTGTGGGTACGCGAGCGAGAGCCGATGCGCGTGGAGGCGGTAGCCGCCGTCGCCCGGCAGCCCGGGCCGCGGCCCCGGCACGCCGCCCGTGACGTAGAGCGGATCCCCCAGCAGCGGGTGTCCGGCGGCCGCCAGGTGAATGCGGATCTGGTGCGGGCGTCCGGTCGGGATGCGGATCGACACGAGGGCAGAGTCGCCACGCGCGGACACCACCTCGACGTGGGAAAGCGCGGGCTTGCCCGCGGCCACGGCGGCGTGCACGCTCCCGACCCGCGGGTGCGCCACCCGGCCGATCGGCGCGTCGATCGAGAAGCGCGCCTCCCGCGGGACGCCGCTCACGAGGGCGCGGTACGCCTTTTCGACGCGCCCCACCCGCCACTCGGCGGCCACCGCGCGGCGCGCCGCCTCCGTTCGCGCGAAGAGCAGCAGGCCCGAGGTGCCGCGCCCGAGGCGGTGCATCGGCACGGCCTCTGGATGCAGGCGGCGCACCTGGAACAGCAGGGTGTTCTCCAGGAAGCCGCCGTTCGGAACGCTGGGCAGGCCGCGCGGCTTGGCGACGGCCAGCAGCTGCTCGTCGCGGAACAGGACGGCGAAGCCGAGCGGGACGGCAGGCTCCTCCCACGGCGGGCGTCGCCAGGCGAGGCGCTGGCCGGCCCGCAGGGCGTCACTCGCGGTCGCCACCGCCCCGTCGAGGCTCACCTCGCCAGCGGCGATACGAGCGCGCCAGATCGGCTCGCCGGAATGGCGGTGCCGCACGGCGAGCCACGCGAGGACGGTCGAGCCGTTCGCCTCGCGTCCGACCGTCTCGCGATACTCGAAGCCGCCGTTCACCGTGAGAGGATCATCACATGCCTGAGCTGCTCGTCTCCTGCCAGGAGCTCGGCAAGGCCTTCGGGGCCGCCCCGCTCTTCGAGGGCCTGGCGCTCGGCATCTTCGAGGGCGACCACGTGGGGCTCGTGGGCCCGAACGGCTCCGGCAAGTCGACGCTACTGAAGATCCTGGCCGGAGCCCTTCCGCCCTCGTCCGGAACGCGAGCCGCTCGGAAACGCCTGCGCATCGGCTACGTGCCGCAGGATCCGACCTTCGCCACGGCCACGACCGTCGACTCCGTGCTGCGCGAGGCGCTCCACGACCAGGGGCTCGACCCCCACGAGGTGGACGGGCGGGTGGCCGTGGCGATGGGCAAGGCAGGATTCGTGGACGCCGCGCAGGAGACGCGGGCGCTCTCGGGCGGCTGGCAGAAACGCCTCGCCATCGCGCGCGAGCTGGTGCGCGAGCCCGAGCTGTTGCTGCTCGACGAGCCGACCAACCACCTCGACGTCGAGGGCATCCTGTGGCTCGAGGAGCTGCTGCCGCGCGAGCCCGACCTTCGTGGCGGTGAGCCACGACCGCTACTTCCTCGAAGCCGTCGCCGGACGCGTGATCGAGCTGAACCGCGCCTTCGCGCTCGGCCTGCTCGACGTGCGCGGGCGCTACAGCCGCTACCTCGAGCAGAAGGACGAGCTGCTGGCCGGCCAGGCCGCCTACCAGGAGTCGCTCCGGAACCGCGTGCGCGGCGAGCTCGACTGGCTGTCGCGCAAGGCGCGGGCGCGCACGCGAAAGGCTCAGGCCCGCATCGACGAGGCCCAGCGTCTCCAGGAGGAGCTGGGCGACCTGGACGCGCGCTCGAGATCGTCGGCCGCCCTTCTCGACTTCGCGGCCACGCAGCGGAGGACGAAGCGACTGCTGGTCGCCGAGGGCGTGACGCGAAGCTACGGCGAGCGAGAGATCGTGCGCGGCCTCGACCTCGTTCTCTCGCCCGGAATGCGGCTCGGCCTGCTCGGCGCAAACGGCAGCGGCAAGAGCACGCTGCTGCGCCTGCTGGCCCGCCAGGAGCCGCCCGACGCCGGCACGGTCGAGCACGCACCGGGGCTCCAGGTCGTGATGTTCGACCAGCACCGCCAGCAGCTCGACCCCTCGGTCTCGCTCAAGCGAACGCTGGCGCCGAACGGCGACTCCGTCGTCTTCCAGGGCCGCGGCGTCCACGTCGCGGGCTGGGCGAAGCGTTTCCTGTTCCGTTCGGAGCAACTCGAGACACCGGTGGGCCGGCTCTCGGGCGGCGAGCAGGCGCGCGTGGTGCTCGCCCGCTTGATGCTGGAGCCGGCCAACCTGCTGCTGCTCGACGAGCCCACCAACGACCTCGACATCCCGACCCTCGAGGTGCTCGAGGAAAGCCTTCTCGAGTTCCCCGGGGCGCTGGTGCTCGTGACGCACGACCGCTACCTGCTCGACCGCGTCTCGACGCGCATCCTCGCGCTCGACGGCCGCGGCGGGGCCGTCCCGTACGCCGACTACGATCAGTGGGAGATCGCCCGCGCCGCCGACCTCGAGCCCGCGCGCGCCGCGGGCCCGTCACGCGCGCCGGCTGCGGCTGGGTCGAGCGACGGGCCCGCCAAGCCACGCAAGCTCGGCTACCGGGAGCAGCGCGAGTGGGACGAGATGGAGGCCCGCATCCTCGACGCCGAAGCCAGACTCGCAGCGGCGCATGCCAAAGCCGCCGACCCAGGCGTGGCGACCGACCACGAGGCACTCTCGGCGCGTCTCGGAGAGCTTGCTGCGGCCCACGCCGAGGTCGATTCCCTCTACGCCCGCTGGGCCGAGCTCGAAGCAAAGGCGAGGGCGTAGAATCGGCGCGTGGCCGCCCCCCCGTCGCCCGCCCAGATCGCCAAGGCACTCGAGAAGCGCGTCGTCGGCCAGAAGGACGCCGTGCGCGAGATGTCGGTCGCGCTCGCCAAGAAGCTGGCCCGCCTCAAGGTCGGCAACATCCTCCTGATAGGCTCGTCGGGCTCGGGCAAGACGACGCTGATGCGCGCGGTCGAGGAGCTGCTCGCGACGAATCCTGCGCTCGCCATCCGCTCCACGGTGGTCCGGATCCACGCCAACGTGCTCGGTGAGGAGGCCGAGCAGGGCCATCCCGGCGAGAAGCTGCTGCTTCGGCTCATGGAACGGGCGCGCGAGCAGCTCGGTGAGAAGGCGTCGGTCGAGCGTCTCGTCGAGCAGGCGACCCACGGCCTGGTGTTCGTCGACGAGGTGGACAAGATCCGCAGCCAGGTCGGCGGCCAGCCGAACGTCCCGGGCATCCGGGCGCAGGAGGCGCTGCTCACGCTGATCGAAAACGAGTCGGTGGCCTTCGGCATGCCCGACTGGGCGGGCGGGGCCACGGTCAACATCGACTCGAGCGGCCTGCTGTTCGTCTGCGCCGGAGCCTTCGAGGGCCTCTACGATGCCGTCTACCACCGCGTCACGGCGGGCAAGGACCAGGGCGCGCTCAAGCCCGTCACGGTCGTCGACGAGGGTGGGCGCGCGCGCGAGGAGCTGCAGTTCTCGCTACGCGACTGGCTCAAGACCGAGGACCTCTTCGAGTACGGCATGAGCCCGCAGTTCCTGTCGCGCTTCGACGCGGTGGTGCTGCTCGAGCCGCTCTCTGAGGAGGCGCTCGCCAAGATCTTCGCCGAGGGCGCCGAGTCGGGCCTGCGCCAGTCGCAGGCCTACTTCTCGAGCTTCGGCTGCAAGCTCGAGATGACGGCGGAGGCGGCGGAGCGCGTCGTGCGCGAGGCCGCCCGCAAGCCCCGCCTCGGCGCCCGCGCGCTCAAGGAGGTCTTCCGCCGCATCGTGTCCCCGCTCGAGTTCGACCCGCACGCGGCAGCCGGTCCGACCGGCATCGTCCGCATCGACCTCGAACGCGTCAAGCGGGCCCTGGCGAGCGACACCCGAGGCGAAGGCCCGGCCTCGACCACGGCTGGCTGGGACCAGTCGTTTCGAGGATAAGACACCGCCTCCTCACCGCAGCCCGTGCGGGGCTACTACGGGACGCTGGCCGCTCCGACGATGAGCCCCGGTGCCGGGAGCTACGTGAACTCCGTGTCCGTGACGATGTCCGCGGCCGCGGGGGCGACGATCCGCTACACTACGAACGGGCAGAGCCCCACGACCTCGTCGCCAGCCTATACCGCCCCGGTCACGGTGGCGGCGACGCAGACGCTCAAGGCGAAGGCCTTCCGGCCGGACTGGACGGAGAGCGCCCTCACGACGACGACGTACACCCTGGAGGTCACAGCGCCGGTGCTGTCGCCCGGGGCGGGGACGTACGCGATGGGCCAAGCGATCACGCTCACGTGTGCGACTGCGGGAGCGACGATCTACTACACGCTGGACGGGACGGAGCCCACGACGAGCGACGCCTCGACATCCTCGGGAGGCAGGGTGTTCGTCGGCAGCTTCACGCTCAAGGCCCGGGCCTACGCGACCGGCCTGAACCCGAGCGCGACGACCTCGGCCAACTACGTCTTGAGCGGCACCCCCGCCGGGGGTGCAGTGGCGGCCGGCGGTTCCCATTCTCTGGCGCTCAAGCCGAATGGCGAGGTCTGGGCATGGGGCGCCAACAACTACGGCCAACTGGGTGACGCGACGACCAGCCAGCGGAAGTCGCCCGTGCCGGTCACGAGCCTGAGCGGTGTGACTGCGATTGCCGCCGGCGCCAGCCACTCGCTGGCGCTCAAGTCGGACGGGAAGGTATGGGCGTTCGGATCGAACGCGTACGGGCAGTTGGGCGTGGGCGCGACGCCCTCCCAGAGCTCGACGCCAGTCCAGGTCGCGGGCTTGACGGGAGTCGTCGCCGTCTCTGCCGGCGCCAACCACTCGCTCGCGATCACGAGCGACGGGAGGCTCTGGGCCTGGGGCTACAACGGCAATGGCCAGCTCGGCGACAGCACGACCGCCAACAAGAACACGCCGATCGAGGTGAGCATCCCGGGGGTCCCCGCGGTGGCCATCACCGCGGTGGCGGGTGGTGGGAACCACACGCTCGCGGTCCGGGGGGACGGGGTGCTCTGGGCGTGGGGCGCGAACGCCAACGGGCAGGTGGGAGACGGGACGACCACGCAGCGGACGCAGCCGGTGCAGCTGACCGGCTTCACGGGGGTGAGCACGGTCGCGGGCGGAGGACAGCACTCGCTAGCGCGGAAGAGCGACGGCTCCACGTGGAGCTGGGGCTCGAACGCCACGGCGCAGCTCGGCACGGGGAACTACACCCAGTACACGAGCCCCCAGGAGATCCTGGGCGTCACGGGGGTGACGCAGATCGAGGCGGGCCCCAACTTTTCGCTGGCGCTCGTGGGCGACTGGGTCGTGTCGGCCTGGGGGGTAGGGGGCCTCCTCGGCAACGGGTCGACCTCGAACAGCACGCTGCCGGTGATGCTGTGGTCGCTTCCCCCGATCGTGGCGATCGCGGCGGGCGACGCCCACGGGCTGGCCCTGGCCCAGGACGGCAGCATCTGGTCCTGGGGTACGGGTACCTCGGGTCAGATGGGCGACGGCACGACCCTCGCTCGTTCGACACCGGTGAAGGTGGCCGAGCCCGACTTCGCGTGGAAGGCGGGCACTCCCACGTTCAACTACGTGTCCAACACCTACAACACGACGCTGAGTGTGACGATCGCCACGTCCACCTCGGGCGCCATTCTCTACTACACGACGGACGGGACGACGCCGACCACGTCCTCGCCTGTCTACGGCGGGCCCGTGTCGATCACGCAGACCACGACGCTTCTGGCAAAAGCCGTCAAGGCAGGCCTCTCTGACAGCAACGTCGCCTCGGCCCTCTACACCCTCCAGGCAGCCGCCCTCGGCGTCAGCCCCTTTGGGGGGACCTACAACGCGAGCCAGACCGTGACCCTCACCTGCAGCAGTCCTGGCGTCACGATCCGCTACACGACGAACGGTCTCGATCCGACGGCGGGCGATCCCGGGATCAGCTCCGGCCAGACGGTCAGCGTGAGCCAGAGCCTCACGCTAAAGGCCAGCGCCTGGAGGACGGGCTGGGTGACGAGCAGCGTCTCCACGGCCAACTTCACCCTGAAGGTGGCGCCGCCCAGCTTGAACCCGAGCGGCGGCGTCTACGCGACCGCTCAGAACGTCACGCTGAGCACGACCACGACCGGTGCGGTCATCCGCTACACGTTGAAGGGGCTCGAACCTACGGAGGCGGATCCGGTGGTGGCGTCGGGATCGACGGTCGCCGTGGGCCGGTCGGCGACCTTGAAAGCCAAGGCGTTCCGGGCCGGCTGGACGGCGAGCGACACGGGCGCCGCGAGCTTCGTCTTGAACCTGGGCACGCTGGCGACACCCACCTTCTTACCGGCGGCGGGCACGTACACGGCGGCGCAGAGCGTCACGATCTCGACGGCAACGAGCGGGGCGATCGTGCGCTACACGATCGACGGATCGGACCCTGGTCCCTCCTCGCCGAGCTTTGCGGCGCCGATTCCGGTGGCGGCCACGACCACGATCAAGGCCCGGGCCTATCGGATCGACCAGACCGCGAGCGCGATCGGGAGCGCGACTTATACCCTAGACACGGGAGCAGTGGAGGCGCCGACCCTCAGCGCGGCTTCGGGCGTCTACACGACCCAGCGGACGGTGACGATCAGTTGCGGGACGCCGGGGGCGACGATCCGTTACACGACCAACGGTCTCGACCCCACGTCTTCCGATCCCACGATCGCTTCGGGCGGGTCGATCGTGGTGGATCGCTCGACGATCGTGAAGGCGGCGGCCTGGAACTCCGGGATGACGACGAGCGGCGTGACGCGCCGCGACTACCTCATCACGGGGGCGATCGCGGCCAGTGGCAACCACAGCCTGGCGCTCAAGGCGGATGCCGGGGTGTGGTCCTGGGGTTCCAACAGCTACGGTCAACTCGGCGACAGCACGACCACCCAGCGCAACTCCCCGGTCCAGGTGTCGAACCTGACGGGCGTCGTGGCCATCGCCGCCGGGGGTTACCACTCCCTCGCGCTGAAGGCGGACGGCTCAGTCTGGAGTTGGGGGAGAAACGACAACGGCCAGCTCGGAGACGCGACGACCGTGAACAAGACGACCCCGGTTCAAGTGGCGGGCCTGAGCGGTGTCGTGGCTATTGCCGCCGGGCAGTACCACTCGCTGGCCCTGCTCTCGGGCGGGACGGTCAAAGCCTGGGGCTACAACTCGAATGGGCAACTCGGAAACAACTCGACGACCCAGAGCAGCAGCCCGGTGACGGTTTCGAGCCTGACCATGGCCGCCGCGATCGCGGCGGGCGCCAATCACTCGCTCGCCCTCAAGACGGACGGGACGCTGGTGGGGTGGGGCGCCAACGCGTCTGGACAGCTCGGGGCGGCGACACCCACCCAGAGCTTGGTCCCGATCGCGATACCGAACCTCTCGGGCATCACCGCGCTGGGCGCCGGGACCTCGTTCTCCTATGCCCTCCGGACGAGCGGACTCGCCTCGGGGACGCTGTGGTGCTTCGGGCTCAACAGCTCCGGACAGCTCGGCGAGGGCACGCTCCTCTCGAAGACGAGCCCGATCGGTGGCCCCGTCGACGTGAGGCTCTTCGTGGCGGGCGAGCGTCATGGAGTGGCGGTCAAGGCGGACGGGAGCATGGTGGCGTGGGGAGCGAACGAGGCGGGGCAGCTCGGGGACGGCTCGCTGACGGGCAAGCCCGTTCCCGTGAAGACGCTGGGCCCGGCCGAGTTTGTCCAACTGGCCGCCGGCACCGCGCACTCGGTGGGTCTACGGGCGGACGGAAGCCTCTGGGGATGGGGCGCGGGGACCTCGGGCCAGCTGGGTCTCGGTTCGGCCCAGAACCAGGCGCTGCCCGTCCAGGTACCGAGCTTCAGCGTGGCCAGCAACTCTTGGATGAACCAGGACACGGACCTGGACGGGCTCCAAAACGCGGCCGAGTACCGCCTGGGCAGCGACCCCCTCAACCCCGACACGAACGCCAACGGCGTCGCCGACGGCGCGGACCCGGCTTCGACGAACCCTGATGTGGACGGCGACGGCCTCGCGAACTGGATCGAGAAGGAGAAGGGCACCAACCCGTTCGTCGCGGACACGGACGGGGATGGGACCCTGGATGGAGCGGACTGCTACCCGCTCGATCCCAACCAGACGTCCTGCGGGACGCCGAACCCGGCCGACACCACACCACCTGTCATCACGATATCCGAGCCGCCGGGCGCGGTGCCGGTTCCTTAGGAGCGTAACGGAAACCATGCGACTTCATCGATCGACGTTTCGAGGGGCGCTCCTCGCGCTCGGCTGCGCGCTCGCCCACCCCGCCCTCGCGCAGTCGCCGTGTCAG
>Ga0247727_10020688_pt1 | contig 10030 bp, 8 predicted proteins | sample WisWelCaveWW1625_FD_202498 | JGI IMG/M metagenome (GOLD analysis project Ga0247727, IMG submission 202498) | Biofilm microbial communities from Wishing Well Cave, Virginia, United States - WW16-25 | ecosystem: Environmental > Aquatic > Deep subsurface > Groundwater > Cave microbial mat | place...
ATGACGCCGAAAACGCTCGATCATTTTCAGTTTCCCCTTTTTTTCAAAGTCATGGCCCAACCCCATCCCGCGCCGACGCGCTGAAATTATTTCTGCGTTTTTCGCCAAAAAGGATGAGGTCTGTACTCACTCTCTTTGAATCAAGATACATCATGAAAATGTAAAAGCCAAGAAATCTTCTCAAAAAGAGAGCGATCCCCGTATAGCCCAATGCCCCACGGCTCTGTTACCTACCTATGGAAGGGAACACCGCAGGAACTATACAGGACTTACTCAGGCTCTTGGTTAAAAGATAAGCCGGTCAAACGTAAAAGTCAAGCTTTGCTTTAAAAAACATGTTTTTAAAAAATTGGCAAACACTTCGAAAGCTAACAAAAAAAATTTTAGCTTTTGTTTTATTTCTCGCCGCCTGCTCAAAAAATGATAAACTGCCGACGCCGCCGGACGGCAATTCGCCCAAATTCAAAGTGACCGACTTTACCGCGCCGGAACAATGCGCGAGCTGCCATCCGAATCATTACAACGAGTGGCGCGGCTCGATGCACGCGTATGCTTTTGTCGATCCGGTTTTCTTTGCGATGCACGAACGCGGGCAAAAAGAAACCAACGGCAAGCTCGATCAATTTTGCACGAAATGCCACAGCCCGGTGGCGAGTTTGGCCGGTGAGACGCCCCCGTTTTTCAATCGCAATGCGCTGTCGCCGATTTCCAAGCAAGGCGTGCATTGCGATGTTTGTCACACGATCACGAAAATCAACAACCCCGTGGGCAACGCCGATTTCGAGGTGACGCCGGGCAATACGAAATACGCCTCGCTCGCGAATCCGGCGCAAAACAGTTTTCATGAATCGGCGTTCAACGCCGAATTTGACCGGTCGCGATTTTGCGGTGCTTGCCATGATGTGAAAAATTCTTTCGGCGTCCTGGTCGAAGAAACCTACAGCGAATGGAATCGCGCCTCGCTCGCCGGCATGGCGTTCCAATGCCAGCATTGTCACATGCCGCCTTACGCCGGTCAGGCCGCGACCGGCGGGCCGCAGCGCGACAAATTGCATCGCCATTATTTCACCGGCGTCGACGTGCCGCTGGTTGATTTTCCCGATGCCGCATTGCATCATCAAATGGCTGAAGATTTACTAAAAAAATCCGCCGATTTGAGCGTCGCCCATCCGGCAACGGTTTCAGCCGGCGACACGCTGAATCTTGCCGTGACCGTGGCGAATACATTTCAGGGCGTGTTCAGCGCCGGTCACAGCCTCCCTTCCGGCGTCACGGCAGAGCGGCAAATGTGGATTGCCGTTACCGCACGCGACCAAAGCGGGCGCGCGCTTTATCAAAGCGGCCAACTGGATGCGAACGGTGATTTGCTGGATCATCACAGCGCGCTTGCTCCCAAGGCCGATCCGGACTTGACGATCTTTCGCCAAATCATGCGCGACGAAAACGGCACAGAAGTTTTATTCTTCTGGCAGGCGCGATCGGTGGAAAATCATTTGCTCGCGCCGTTGGCTGAAAAAACGGCAAATTACAAAATCAAATTGCCGCCAAATCTGGCCGGCGAAATCACACTCGAAGTCATGTTGCGCTTCCGCACGCTGCAGCCATATTTTTTACGCGAGCTCGGCTTGCATGAGCTTATCGCCAAAGTGCCGATCGTGGATATGGCGAAAGTGACGAAACAAATTATCATAAACTAATCAAGCCTATCGATACGTTTTTAAACCGTCATTCAGTAACTTATGCCTCTTATTTTATGTCGCCAACGGCTAGATGAACCCAACGGAAAAAACATAAACAGTTGGGTTCATCTGGCCGTTGGGAAGAATTCTTTGGGGTGGAAAAGTTTTTTTGCATTTTTTATTTTATGGCTCATCACTTTTCCTCCGTCCGCAGCAGCGCAAGACTTCACGCGCCTTCCCGACGGCATGCCCGTCGAGCGCAACGGCGAGAGATTGGCTTTGCCCTTTTATGGCGGCCTCGACAGATTTATTCCACAATTTGTTGATATTGACCACGACGGCGATTTCGATTTGTTTGTTTCAGAAGCGGACGGCCAGCTCACCTATTTGGAAAATGGCGGCACGCCCCAGCAGCATAAATTTCGTCTGATTTCCGACGCCTACAAAAACCTTAACGTGCAAAGTTGGTTTTACTTGGCCGATATCGATGGCGACAGCGATCTCGATTTATATCGCGCGAACAACGATAACGGCCTGGCTTTTCATCGTAACCTTGGCTCAAGAGCACGCCCCAATTTTGTGTTAGAGACAACAACCGTCACGACTTCCGACAATCAAAAAATTCTCAGCCAAGACACGAGCATTCCCGTTTTTGCCGATATTGATAACGATGGCGACGCTGATTTCCTGACCGGCGTTATCACCGGCGAAATCGCTTTATATCGCAACAACGGCACGAGCCGCGCGCCGGCTTTTGTTTTTGAAACCGGCAAATGGCAGGACTTGCTGATTTTCTCATTTGGGCAAGCGCCCGGCAAAAGCGGCCCGAACCGGCACGGCGCGAATGCCCTGGAGTTTGTTGATATTGACGGCGACAAAGATTTCGATCTTTTTTACGGCGATTTTTTTCATGCGGGACTTTATTTTTTGCGAAACAACGGCACGGCGAACGAAGCCCAAATTGCCATTACCGACACGTTGTTCCCGCGTATCAATCCCATTCTCAGCGCCGGCTACAACATTCCGCGTTTCGTCGACCTTGACGCGGATAATGACAAAGATCTTTTGATGGCCAGCTTAAAGCAAAATCAAAATAATTTTATTTTTTTGCGCAAGGTGACGGCGGTAGCGGCCTTCCCGTATCAAACGATCACGACGAATTTTCTCGGCACGCTCGACGTTGGCAGCAACAGCGCGCCGGCCCTTGCCGATATTGATGCGGACGGCGACCAGGATCTATTGGCCGGCAATATCGATGGGCAGATTGGTTTTTACGAAAATACCGGCGCCGCCACCGCGCCGGCATTTCGCTGGGCCACGGATAACTTGCCAGGCCTCCAGCCGAATCTGCATTTTTCCGCGGCGCCGGCATTGACGGATATCGACGCCGACGGCGATCTTGATCTTTTCGTAGGAAATAATTTTGGAAAAGTCGTCTTGTATGAGAATAAAGGCACACCGCGGATTCCCGCTTTTGTCTTGAGCGCCAAGGAGTACGGCGGCATCAACGTCGGCGGCTGGGCCGCGCCGTGTTTCGTAGATTTGCATAAAGACGGCGACGCCGATCTTTATATCGGCTCTGCATTTGGCGGCGTGGTTCACTTATACGAAAATGTCGGCACGTCCAACTCCGCGCGTTTTCAATTGAAGAAACAAATCCGGCACGCCTTTAACGTTGATGATGTCATTCCATCTTTATATGATTGGACCGGTGACGGAATTTTAGATCTCTTTGCCGGTGAGCGCCAAGGCACGGTTGTCTATTATCGCGGCGTCGCGCCGGACTCCTTTGTTTTTGCGCAAAAAGATTTCGCCGGGATCGACGTCGGGTTTTGGGCGGCGCCGCTGTTCGCGGATTTAAACGGCGATAGCCACGTTGATCTTTTGCTCGGTGAAGGCGACGGCGGCGTCAATTTCTATCAAGGCGATCTCGGTAACGCGGTGCAAGGGCCTAGAAATTTGCCGAAGGCATTTGCGCTCGAGATTTATCCGAATCCTTTTCTGCAGCAGGTCAATATTGCATTGCGCTTAAGCGAGAAGATCAATCCACCCCCGCGGGCGGTGGTTTTTGACTTGCTGGGCGCGCGTATCGCTGAGGTGGAAATGAAATATACGAATGATAACCAGTGGCGCGCCGCGTGGCCGGCCGCCAATTTGGATTTACCCGCGGCGGTTTATTTTGTCAAAGTGTTTTGGCGAAATGAACAAATAATCCAAAAAATTCTGCTCATCAGATGAAGGAGAGGGCATGCCAATTAGCCGCCGGCTCATCACGCTCTTCCTCGTTTTTCTGTTATCGCACCCAGGCTTCACTCAGGAAAAATCGATTCCTAAAAAATTTCTAGCGGATGCTTCACAGGTCGTGCGCGGCGCCAAATATGTTTTGACCTCGCCATTACGCTGGCAAAAGAAAGATTGGGCAACATTCGGCGCCGTCGCGGCCGGAACCGTGGCTTTGTCGCTGCTTGATGAGCCGGCCGATAATTATTTGCGCCGTCATTCGAGCCGCACCGCCGACAAATTTAGAGAATTTGGCAACGAATATGGCGAGCCTCGCACGGTGATCATTTTAACCGGCGGGCTGTATGCCGTCGGTTTAGTCGCTGGCAGTGAATGGCTGCGCGAAACGTGCGTCATCTTATCGGCGTCCATGTTAGCCAGCGGGATTATTCAGTCCACGACAAAATATGCTGCCGGCCGCGCGCGGCCGCGTCTCGGACTCGGGCATGCGGAGTTCGATCCGTTTCGCACGGAAGAGTTGTATTATTCTTTTTTCTCCGGCCATACGATGGTGGCGATGACGACATCGCACGTGTTTGCCAAGCGCATCCATCATATGCCGGCAAAAATTGTGCTGTATAGTCTCGGTGCGATCGGCAGCTTCGCGCGGATGTATAATCGCGATCATTGGAGCACGGACGTCGCGTTGGGAAATGCGTTGGCCATCGCCAGCGTCAATTCAGTTTCAAAATGGCTAGTGAGTAAAAAGGAAGGAAAAGAAAGGCGCGGCGCGCAGTGGCAAATTACACCGCGAGGTCGAGGCGTAAGTTTGATGGCACATTGGTAAAAAATTTGATTTTATATTTTCACCGCACCACGGTCTTGGCGCGATGATCTTGATTCGGCGGAATCGAAAGGGCCGGCGCTTCCGCTGCTTTGGGCGAGGTCTTGCCGTTGCGTTTGATTTTAATCCACGACGTTAAAATCGAAATCGCCAGCACCCCGCCGATGACCGCGAGCGAGAGGCCGATCGGAATTTTATAAAAATCGACGATCAGCATTTTAACCGCGACGAACGCCAAAATAAAAATAATCCCGGGCTTCAAATACTCAAAGAGCAGGGCCATCTCCGCCAGCACGAAATAGAGCGAACGCAAGCCGAGAATCGCAAAAACGTTCGAAGTATAAATGATAAACGGATCGGTGGTCACGGCAAAGATGGCGGGAATGGAATCCAGCGCGAAAATCAAATCGGAGCTTTCGACGACGACGAGCACCATGAGCAACGGCGTGGCCGCCAGGCCTTTTTCGAGCCGTACAAAAAAACGCTCGCCATGGTATTCTTTGGTGACGGGCATAATTTTGCGCAATAATTTGAGCGCCAAGCTTTTCTCGGGATTAAACTGCTCGTCGCCTTGCAGCATCATTTTGATCACCGTCATCAGCAACAGCGCGCCAAAAACGTACGTCATCCAATGAAATTTCGTGATCAACGTCACGCCGGTGGCGATTAAAACGGCGCGCATAATGATCGCGCCGAGAATGCCCCATTTGAGCACGCGCGGTTGTTGGGCGCGGTTGACTTTGAAATAGGAAAAAATCATGATGAAGACAAACAGGTTGTCCGCACTGAGCGATTGCTCGATCAAGTAGCCGGCTAAAAACTCCCCGGCTTTGGCCTGATCCATAAAATAAAAAATGCCGCCCGCAAAAAGAAAGGCCGAGGTGATCCACACCAAACACCAGCGCCCGGCTTCCTTAATCGTCAGCTCGCGCGATTTACGACTCAACAGCCCGAGATCGAGCAGCATCATGCCCGTGATAAAAATGCCAAAAACGGCCCACAAAATCCATTCACTCAAGATGACAACCTCTGCGGTTTAATATTCAAAAAACGCCGACCGGATAAAATAAAAAAGGCCTGTACCAACCTGCCTTAAAGTCGGCTCTCCCGTTGCCTGACCATCCTGTTATCATAGCGTCAAAATTGCTCTTTGATGATATGCCGAGAGCGCTCCGCTTTTTCGTACAGACCTGCCAAAAGCCAATCCAATTTAAGAAGTTATTTGGGAAAAATCAAGCAGCAGTTTTACTTCACGAGCACCAGCGAGGTTTTCGTCGCCGTGGTTTGTGGAATCGTCATGTTTTGCGGCCCGGTCACGGCGATGGTCATTTCAAGATCAGAATCGGTGGTCATGGCCACCAATAATCCTTCTTTCGGAGCAAAGTAAACGACGCCGGTGGTCGGGCCTTCGCCTTCAAAGAAGAGTTTGGCGCCCATTTGTGTGCCTTCACCTTTGAGAGCGGTTTTGCCTTTGGTGATTAAACGAACGCATTTGTAGCCCAATGTATCAACCTCACTGCCGACTGTGTAGGTCGTTGACGACGTTAACATCAAGGTGCCGCCCGCTTGATTGATGGTATCGACTTTATTGGTCGTCCAAGATTCGCCGGCTTTTATTTCTTTGTCGGATAGTTCGATGAGCGTAAAAGTATTTTGACGCCCGCCGCTGACTTGCGCCATGACGCCGGAAAGCTTAACGCTATCGATCACGGTCGAGCTAATTTTTTTGCCCGCCGCAGTCATCGTAAAACGCGTGCGTTTACCAATCACGCCGGCCGGATTTTTAAACGTCGAGTCCATTTGCATCATGGGATTTTTCATGTGGGTTTGCAAGGAGTCGATCGCATACACAAAAGTAATATCGCCGGTTTTGCTCACCTCTTCCACATCAAGATGCATGACGGTTGTGCCATTCACGGATGACGCCATTTCCCGACCCATCATTTCCATCGATTGCTCCGTCGTCGTTTTCATTTTGTAAATAAACCGTTGGCCTTTTTTCATGCTAAACGCCAGCTTATAAGCGCCGGCCGCAACCGCGAAACCGGCGATCATGCTAAGGGTGACGACGCCAACCGTTATTTTCGACAATTTTTGCAAACGCATACTTCCTCCGTAAGAGTTAGAATGGAAAATTTTGAATTGCGAATTGTCAATTGCGGATTTAGGAATTTGTATGGTCAGGTCGGAATCTGCCATAGAGATCATTATTCCGCAATCCGCAATCAAAAATCCCCAATCGAATTTACTGCGGCTCAACCAACTGATAGCGCTGAGCGGTATTGGCGACACGCCACGCCACACGAAAAGCCAGCGTCGCGATGCGCGCAATTTTATGCTCATTAATTTTATCGGGATGATCGCCGACTTGATGATAATCTCCGTGTAATCCCGTGAAATAAAACAAAAACGGAATCTTCTTGCGGGCGAAATTATACTGGTCGCTGCGATTATGAAATTGCTCGATCGAATAATCCAGCTTGAAACCGACGCTTTGATTTTCTTCTTCATTGATTTTAATCAAATCCGGACTGCGCGTCACGCTGCCCACGGAAACCGAGTCCGGCGAATTGCGGCCGACCATGTCAAGATTCAACATCGCTACCGTGTTTTCCAGCGCCCACAACGGCTGCTCGACATAGGCGCGAGAGCCGAAGAGGCCTTTCTCTTCGCCCGCAAAGGTCATGAGCAAAACGCTGCGTTTCGGCTTTTTCTTCGAGGCGCTGAAGGCCTGCGCCATCGCCAATACCGCGCTCGTGCCGGAGGCATTATCATCCGCGCCGTTGAAAATGTAATCTTCACCTTCCTCATGTTGCTTTTTATACCCGACATGATCATAATGCGCGCCGATGACGACCAGCTCGTTTTTAAGTTTTTTATCCGACCCTTCGATCAAGCCGACGACATTCCGCGTCGGTTGCAGCGCCGTTTCCGTGGTCGTTTGTAATTTTACTTGCACGTTTGTTAAGGCCAACGATTTGGTCTTGCGCGTGCGATCGATTTCTTGCTGCCAACTCCGCAGTGTATCGACGCTGCCAACGATTTGTTGAATCACCGTTTCGCCCACTTGCACCACGGAGATTTTTTCTTTCTCGGCTAAAGCCAACGTCAGTGGCAGCGCGTCGTCCGGAATGCCCTCGAACAGCGACGGCCACGGAAAACCACGCGGCGCAAGGCTGCGATGATTGGCCGGATCGGTAACAATCAACAAACCGGCGGCGCCGTGGTCGATGGCGTTCTGCACTTTCGTCGAGGTTTGTGAGTGCGTCGTTTCCTTCTCGCCGGTAAATGGACTGGCCGGATCTTTTTCGCCCGGTTCGTGACGCAGCACGAGAACAATCTTGTTTTTGACGTCAAGATCTGCGTAATCATCATAGCCATACTCCGGCGCGGTGATTCCGTAACCGGCAAACACGACGGGCGCCGTTACCATCTTGCTCGCCGTCATATCGAACGGCATAAAATCCTGTTTGATGGTGTAAGTCACTTCACGGCCGCCGGTGGTTACCGCGAGTGCATTCTCGTTGCCCAAGCGAATGGTGCTCAAATTAAAATTATTGAAATAACTTCCTTGCAGCGGTTTGAGGCCGGCACGCTTAAACTCCGCAGCGATATATTCTGCGGCCCGATCCAACTCCGGACTTGGCGTGTTGCGGCCTTTGAGCGAATCTGCAGCGAGGAAGTTGATATGTTGGCGAATATCGCTAGCGCGGATGGCCTCTAAAGCCTCGCGCGGCGGGGCAGGGTTATTTCCTGGCCTCCCCAAAATAAACGCCGTGATGCCGATAAATAAAGATGAAAATTTCAAATGGATTTGCCTTTAAAAATTCTTTAAATTGCCCAACGATTCTACGTACCTTCACGAGGTTTGTTGCAACATCGTATCCCGTGTTCATTTCTTGCTAAAATACTCGTCAATCTTGGCCAACAGCGCACGCGCCCTTTCCTGCTCGTATTTATTCTCCGGCGCAAATTTTTCCGCTTGCTTCGGATTGACGGCCGCCACTTCGTCTAACAGTTTTTTAAACAACGCGCGATCTTTTTTCTTTACGGCGTACGTCTCCGCATAAAGGCGCTTATTGGCCAAAAAATCGGCGGCCACGGCAATAGCTTTCTCGAACTGCGTTTTGGCATTATCAATATCGACAAACGGCGCGCGGCCTTGCGTCGGCAACACGCCGAAATAACGCCACACCGCGCCGAAATAAAAGTTCGGATCCAATTCGCGCACGCGCGTCATGTAAACTTCCACGCGTCCTTTATTGCCGTAGCGCACGCGCCAACCCTGCGCATTCGTCCATTGCTCAAGATTCGCCGCGGTCCAATAAATCGTCGCCGCCCAGCTCGCCTCCAGAACGTCGAGCGCTCGTCTGTCGTCTTTCGTTTTGAGATACTTCATGCGAAAGTCGTTGTTGAGGGACAAAACACGCTCACCCGTCTCGGCGCCGCGCAAAAAATAGGCGGCTTGCGAATCGGGTTCGGTCTCGACATAATATCCGGCAAAATAGTAAGCCTGCGTTAATTTTGTGCCCACCTCACGATTGGGGTTGGCGGCGAAAGCGCGTTTATAGGCGTCCAGTGCGAGCTGCGCTTTTTGGCGATCGCTGCGTTGCGCCCAAAGCGTTTCGGCATCTTTCGTTAACGTGGCGGCATTCGCCGGGGGGGTGACGGTAGGCAAGGGCCGGTCCATAATGGCGATTTGACGGCCGGCGCAACTTAACGAGAAAACGGCAAGAACCGCAGAAATACTTTTCCAACTAAAATGGACGTACCACATTCCTCTTTCCTGATATCAATAAGAGAGCAACACTATTCGTAATAAAGACTAAACCACGAAGACACCAAGGCACGAAGAACAAAGGATTATTCAGCGTTGATAAAAAACTGAGTTTTTGCGGTCGATAATTCTTTCTTTTCGAAAATCAAAAATTTGTGTCTTCGTGTCTTAATGGTTATGAATAATTCAGGCCCAATTTTGTGCTCCGAGCCTTTTTCTATTTTACTGTTTAGTCGCCCCAGAATTTTTCTCATTCGGCGCAGGCTCCACGAGATAATGAAACTGCTGGCGAAACGCCTCGAGCGAAATTCCCACGGTCGCGGCATATTTGGCCAGCTCGTGCGGATCGTCAAAATCCTCCGCCGACAGCCGAATCATGTAACGCCGCGCGATGTCATAGTATTCGGAATCGACGTCGACCATGCGCACGCGCGTTTTGCCGGTTTTCGGATCGATAATATCTTTGAAATACATCGGCACGAAGCGGCCGTTTTGAATCGACACCATCGC
>Ga0247727_10020689_pt1 | contig 10030 bp, 9 predicted proteins | sample WisWelCaveWW1625_FD_202498 | JGI IMG/M metagenome (GOLD analysis project Ga0247727, IMG submission 202498) | Biofilm microbial communities from Wishing Well Cave, Virginia, United States - WW16-25 | ecosystem: Environmental > Aquatic > Deep subsurface > Groundwater > Cave microbial mat | place...
ACGGCTTTCCCGAGTCGCACTCGGCCAGTTTCGCGCTGCTGGTCTACGCTTCGGCCTGGCTCAAGCGCCACCACCCGGCGGCCTTCCTCGCCGCGCTGCTCAACAGCCAGCCGATGGGCTTCTACAGCCCCTCGCAACTGGTGCAGGACGCCAGGCGGCACGGCGTGCAGGTGAGGCCCGCGGATGCGATGCTGAGCCAATGGGATTGCAGCCTCGAGGAGGATGGTCGGGGAGAAAAAGCGGTGCGCCTGGGACTGCGCATGGTGGGCGGGCTGGCGGCGGCGGCCGGCGAACGAATCGTCGCCAGCCGGCTCTGCGCCTCGGTCGCGGAACTCGCGCAGCGCGCCGGCCTGAACCGCAAGGACCTGAACTGCCTCGCCGCGGCAGGCGCCCTGCAGTCCCTGGCGGGGCATCGTAGAGCCGCGCATTGGGTTTCCTCGGGGATTGAAAATGGCCCGCCGATGAAAATCCATGCAATCGAAAAAATACCCGAACTTGCGCCCCCTTCCGAAGGCGAAGACATCGTGGCCGACTACCGCAGCCTCGGCCTCACGCTCGGGAGGCATCCTCTGGCTCTGTTGCGGAAGGTTCTTTCTTCAAAGAGTTTTTTGACTGCGGAAAACTTGAACCTGCTGCCCCATGGCAGCCGGGTGCGCGCGGCGGGGCTGGTCACCTGCCGGCAGCGGCCCGACACCGCGAGCGGCGTGGTGTTCGTGACGCTGGAGGACGAGAGCGGTTGCGTCAACGTGATCGTCTGGCGCGACCTGCTGGAGCGCCAGAGACGGGAACTGCTGGGCGCACGCCTGCTGGGCGTCGTTGGCGTGCTCGAGCGCGAGGGCGCAGTGGTCCACTTGATCGCGCGGCGGCTGGAGGACCACAGCCGGCTGCTGGGCGGGCTGGCGGTCGCTGCGCGGGACTTTCACTGACTTTCACAAAACCTGCGGAAGCGGCTTTTGTGTCAGCACTTTATAATCGTTTGATGAGCGAACCCATCACCGTCGTCGTTGCCAAGGACCTCGAAGACCTGGTCCCGACTTTCATGAAGAACCGCGGCAAGGAGCTCGAGACGCTACGCGCCGCGCTTAACGCCGGCGATGTCGAGCAGTTGCGCCAGCTCGGCCACCGCATGAGAGGCGTGGGTACCTCTTACGGCTTCGAGAAAGTGTCGGTGCTCGGCAAGCAGATCGAGGATGGCGCCGGGGCCGGCGACCGCGCCGGGCTGGCAGCGCGCATCGTCGAGTACAGCGATTATCTCGCGCGAGTGAAGATCGTCTATGAGTGATTTCGCCGCCGCGCCGCTGGCGAAGGCCGAGCAGGCCGCGTTCCGCGTCCTGGTGGTGGACGACGATCCGGACATGGCGGGATTCCTCGTCCGGCTGCTGCTGCAGCAGGGCCTGCAGGCTGAAACCGCGGCCGACGGCCGGTCGGCGCTGGAGAAAATCGCCGCCGCGCCGCCCGATCTGGTGCTGCTCGACGTGCAGATGCCGGGGCCGGACGGCTTTGACATCTGCCGCCGGCTGAAGGGCCAGGAAGCGACCGCGCTGCTGCCGGTGGTGCTCTTGACCGCGCTCGAGGACCAGGACAGCCGCGTGCGCGGCATCGAGGCCGGCGCCGACGATTTCCTGTCCAAGCCGGTGCGCCGCGAGGAACTGATCGCGCGCGTCAAGACGCTTCGCCGCCTGCACGAAACGCGCAAGGAGCTGGAAGGCCGGCGGCTCGCCGCCGAAGTGCTGGAGAAGGAAGCGATCCGCAAGGCCTTCTCGCGCTACCTGTCGCCGCGGCTGGCCGAGCGCGTGCTGCGCGACAGTCCGCGCGGCGAGGACGTGTTCCGCGACCTCTCGGACCGCGCTGCGGTGGTGGCGCTGTTCGCCGACCTGCGCGGCTTCACGCGCTTGTCGGAGACCGTGCCGGTGTCGAGCATCGTGCCGATGCTGAACGAGTTCTTCACCGTGTTGACGGCGGCGGTGCACGAAAACGAGGGCACCGTGTTCAGCATGGCGGGCGACAGCATGCTGGTCGGTTTCAACGTGCCGGTGACCCAGGTCGACGCCGCCGCGCGCGCGGTGACCACCGGACGCGCCATCATCCAGCGCTTCGGCCCGGTGGCGGCGCGCTGGCAAGCCGAGCACGGCCTCTCGACCGGCATCGGAGTCGGCATCGAGTCGGGCGAGGTCGTGGTCGGCAACGTCGGTGCCCCAAGCTTCATGAGCTACACCATCATCGGCGACCCGGTGAACGTCGCGGCGCGCCTGATGCAGCGAGCGGCGCCCAACGAGCTGCTGATCGGGCCCAACGCCGCACTTGCGGTGAATTCCATGCTCGCGCGATCGGCGCCGCTCGAGCGGCGCGCAGTGGAACTGAAAGGCAAAGCCGAGCCGGTAGAGGTGGTATCGCTGAAAATTGCGCCGGCCGGGGGAAGGCGGTGAAAATCCTGATCATCGATGACGACGAGGACCTGCGCAACATCCTCGCGCATTACCTGAAGCGGGAGTGGCCCGATCTCAAGGTCGAGCAGTACGACCCGCTCGAGCGCGAGATGCCGGACGCGTCGTTCCCGCTCGGCAGCTACGACGTCGTGATTCTCGACTACATGCTCGGCCGCGGCGACGGCCTGGACTGGTTGCAGCACTTCAAAGCGCGCGCCGACTGCCCGCCGGTGCTGTTCCTGACCGGCGCCGGCAACGAGGTGATCGCGGTGCGGGCCATGAAGGCGGGCGCCGACGACTACCAGCGCAAGCAGGAGTTGACGCGCGAAAAACTGGTCACCTCGGTGCGCGAACTGGCGCGCGGCAAGATCGAGCGGACCGCGCCACCGGAGATCGCCGCGCGCGCCGTGGGTCACGAACTGGGCGCGCGCATCCGGATTCCGGGCATCACGGTGCTGCGGCTGATCGGCGAGGGCGGCATGTCGCGCGTCTACCTCGCCTCGCGCGAGGGCGACGACGAGCCGCTGGTGGTGAAGATCCTGCGCAGCGAAGTCACCCGCGACAAGGTCGCGCTGGAGCGCTTCATCGAGGAATACAACCTGGTCGGGCGCATCCGCACGCGGCACGTGGCGCGCATCCACGGCCACGGTGTGGCGGGCGAGCATGCCTACCTGGTGATGGAATTCTTCGACGGCGGCGACCTGAACAAGCGCTTGAACGGCAAGGCGCTGGCTGCCGACGAAACCCTGCAGATCTTCCGCGAGCTGATGTTCGCGCTGGGCGACATCCACGAACAGGGCATCCTGCACCGGGATCTGAAGCCGCAGAACCTGATGTTCCGCGCCGATGGCAGCCTTGCGATCCTGGATTTCGGCATCGCCAAGCACATCGACGCCATCGACCGCACGGGGCACGGCGAGATTCTGGGCACGCCGCGCTACATGAGCCCGGAACAGGTACGCGGTTCGGCGCTCGACCTGCGCACCGACATCTACAGCGCCGGTGTGCTGCTCTACCAGATGCTGACGGGCATGCACCTGTTCGACGGCGAGACCGCGGTCGAGGTCGCGCTGCACCACCTCAATACGCAGCCGCCCGACCTCCCGGAACAGTTCTCGCAGTACCAGCGGCTGATGGACAAGCTGGTCGAGAAGGACCGAGATGCGCGTTTCCGCAATGCCGACGAAGTGATCGGCTACCTGTCGCGCAAGTACTACCAGGGGACCGGCGCGTTCCGCGCCGAAACGACCGTAAAGCTCTAAGTTAGGGCAAGGAAGACCAGATCGCCCGCAACTGGCCGGGGAGGTCCTTGGGCGAAAAAGGTTTGGAGATCGTGCCCACCGCGCCCAGCGTGCGCAGCTCGTCCAGCTCGCGCGGCGAAGCCTTGGCGGTGATGAACACCACCGGCAGGTCCCGCACCTCCGGTGTTTCGCGCATTTTCCGGAACAGCGTGGGCCCGTCCATGCCCGGCATCATCCAGTCGAGCATCACCAGTTCGGGTTTGAAGGCGGCGATGCGTTCGATCGCCAGCAGCGGGTCGCTGATCACCTCGACGGTCATCTTGCCCACCTTCTCTAGCGAAATGCGCACGATGCGCTGGATGTCCTCGTCGTCCTCGACGTAGCAGATGCGGTTCAGCGGTTGCGCGGGCATCGGTTTTTCTCAGGAATGCCTGGGCAGTTCGAACCAGAAGGTGGTGCCGCCGCCCTGGCGGTCCGAGTATCCGATCTTACCGCCCATCATCTCCAGCAGGCGTTTGCAGATCGCGAGGCCGAGGCCGGTGCCGCCCTTCGGGCGCGCGTGCGACATGTCGGCCTGCGCAAAGCGGCCGAAGATCCGGCTGCGGAAGCTTTCCGGGATGCCGGGCCCGCTGTCGCTCACGCCCACGCGCACGTTGCCGTCCGTGGTTTCGATGGTGACCTCGACCGCCGCGCCCTCGGGCGAGAACTTGGCCGCGTTGGACAGCAGGTTGGTCATCACCTGCAGCAGGCGCTTGCGGTCGGCGTTGACGTTGACCGCCGGCAGGTCACCGACCGTGGCGAGCCGCACCTTGAAGCGGTCGGCGAAGCCGCGGTTCAGGATCAGCGACTCGGCGATCAGCTCGCCCAGCTCCAGCGCCTCCGGGAACAGCGTGAGCTTGCCCGATTCGATTTTCTCGACGTCGAGGATGTCGTTGATCAGGTCGAGCAGGCGCTGGCCGTTGCGCTCGGCGATGCTGGTCAGCTCGAGCACGTCCTTGTCAACGTCGCCCAGCACGCCCGAGTTGATCAGCTGCAGCGAACCGATGATCGAGGTGAGCGGCGTGCGCAGCTCGTGGCTCAGCGTCGAGGTGAATTCCTGCTTCATGCGCTCGGCCTCCAGCTGCTGCGTGATGTCGCGGCCCTGGACGATCACCGAGATCACCCGGTTCTCCGGGTTGACCAGCGGCGTCAGGCTCCATTCGCAGACGATCTCCGCGCTGTCGCGGCGCGTATTCGTCAGGCGCAGGCCGAACACCGGTTCCCGCGACTGGATCAGGCTGCGCCAGCGCTCGCGGGATTCGTCCGCCGCGTCGCTCGGAAACAGCGTGTCGGTGCCAGGCCGCCCGATCATCTCGCGGGAGCTGAAGCCGAACAAGGTCTCGGCCGCAGGGTTCATGTTGAGGACGCGGCCTTCCGGGTCGAACTCGAACACCGCGATCGGCGAACGCTCGGCGAACAGCGCCAGTTTGCGGCCCGAAGCCTCGACCTGGCGGCGCGCCTCCTCCAGCTCCACCAGTTGCTGCTCGAGCCGCTGGTTGAGGGCGGTATAGTCATCGGTCAGCTTGCCGTAGGCGTGGCGCAGCCGGTAGCCGGAATCGAATACCTGATTCAGGCGGTAGGCGATACCGACGTTGACCGCAAGATAGGCCGGAACCAGCACCGCGAGCTCCGCGAACAGCCGGTTGCCGAAGGTCGCGAGCACGTAGGTGAACGGGAACGCGATGCTCGCCGCGTAAAGCGCGTAGATCGGCCATGACACTGCGTACATCGGTACCCCGCCCGCCACCATCCCGGACAGCAGGAAGGCGAGGAATACCTGCTGCTCGTCTGCGTGCGACGGAAAGAACACCGCGCCCGCGAAGCCCCAGGTGGCGCCATTGGCGAGCGCGCTGATGGCCAGCCAGCGCAGCCATTGCGCGGCCTCGTCGAACTTGTTGACGCTTTTGCGGTAACCCCAATAAAGCGCGATGCGGGCGAGCGTGAGCAGTACCACCAGCCCCGCCCAGAACAGCACCACTTCGACAAAGCGCCCAGCGCGCAGTTCGACAGTGGCAATCGCGCTCACGATCAGGGTGGCGGCGATGCCCAGCGGCAGCTGGCTATACAGCTGCTCCACGCGGTCGGCGAGCACGCGCCGAGGGTCGGCGGACTGGATCGCGCCGGCTTTCTCGGTCAGGGAAATCTGCGCCGCGGCGGCGCTGGTCGTATCCATCAGCAGGGAAACTCTGCCTGCCATTATAGCGGTGCCTCGCCGCGGGCGGCGACACACGGCCGCGCCTGCGGACGCGGCGACAGGCGCGCCTATAGGCTCTTGCCGCTCCGGATAACGCCGACGGCAACGCCCTCGATGGTCATCTCGTCGTGGCGCAGGTCAAGTTCGATCGGCTTGAAATCCGGGTTCTCGGGCAGCAGTTGCACCGCGTGGCCGCGCCGCCTGAGGCGCTTCACCGTGACCTCGTCGGCAATGCGCGCCACCACGATCTGGCCGCTATGCGCGTCCTGCGTGCGGTGCACCGCGAGCAGGTCGCCCTCGAGGATGCCGGCGTCGCGCATCGACAGGCCTCGTACACGCAGCAGGTAATCGGCGCGGGGGGTGAAGAGGTTGGGGTCCACTTGGAAGCGGGCCTGCACGTGCGCCTCGGCAAGCATGGGTGAGCCGGCCGCCACGCGGCCGATCACCGGCAACTCCAGCAGCCGCCCGACCCGCGGGCCGCCGCGCTCGCGCACCTTGATGCCGCGGGAAGAGCCGGCGGCAATCTCGAGCGCGCCTTTGCGTTCGAGCGCGCGCAGGTGCTGCTCGGCCGCATTCACCGAGCGGAAGCCCATGCGCTCGGCGATCTCGGCGCGGGTCGGCGGGAAGCCCGATACCTCGGTGAGCTCCTTGATCAGGCGCAGGATTTCGGTCTGGCGTTCGGTCAGCGGCTCGCTCATCGATTGCTCCGTGAAATGCGCCCGGGCTACTGTGCCCTTGTTCAGTGCTGGCATTATATCCAGTATCCGGCCCGCAGGGCAAATCAGCCTTCGTCGGGCTCGATCAGGCGGGGGTCCTCGTTGCGCGCGTTGTTGACCGCGCGGCTGACCCGGCGGATGCCGATGGCGGTCTCGGGGCAGGGCCGCAGCAAACCCTCTCCACCCGCCAGCCAGGCCGAATATTCGGCGGGGGAGACGATCACCGGCATGCGTTCTTGCAGCGCGGCCATCTTTTCGTTCGCTGCGGTGGTGATGACGGCGCAGGTCTGCAGGTCGTTCCATTGCTCCCACAGCCCCGCGAAGGCGAACAGTGCACCGCCGCTCGGGTAGATGTAGTACGGCTGCTTGAGGCCGTTTTCAAGCTTCCATTCGTAGTAGCCGCTGGCCGGGATGAGGCAGCGGCGCTTGCGAAACGCCTGACGAAACGCAGGTTTTTCGGCAACCGATTCGGCGCGCGCGTTGTTCAGCTTCGCGCCCATCGAAGGATCCTTGGCCCAGCGCGGCACCAGGCCCCAGCGGACAAAGGCCGCGCCGCCTTCCCGGATCACCAGCACCTGCGCCGCCGGCGCGATGTTGTAGCGCGGCTGGTAGGCGGGCACTTCCGAGAGCCCAAACAGCAGCGCAACCACCTCGGGATTGGCGTGCAGTGCAAAGCGGCCACACATCGGGAGATTATCTCAGGGCAGGTAAAATCGATGCATGATCATCGAGTCGCTGCTCGATACCGACCTGTACAAATTCACGATGATGCAGGTGGTGCTGCACCACTTCCCGGGCGCGCAGGTGGAGTACGTGTTCAAGTGCCGCACCGAGGGCGTCGACCTCGCGCCGCACGCCGGCGAGATCCGCGCCGGCATCGCCGACCTGTGCAAGATGCGCTTCCGCGACGAGGAGCTCGCTTACCTGCGCGGGCTGCGCTTCATGAAGTCGGATTTCGTCGATTTCCTCGGCCTGTTTCACTTCAACGAGAAGTACATACAGGTAAAACGGGTCGCCGATCAGCCGGGCATCGAGATCTCGATCCGCGGTCCCTGGCTGCACACCATCCTGTACGAAATCCCGGTGCTGTCGATCGTCTCCGAGCTCTACTTCCGGCGCACGCAGCCCAGTCCCGACCTGGCCGAAGGCCGCCGCCGCCTCAACGCAAAGGTCGAGCTGGTGCGCAGGCTCGAACCGGAGCTGCTCTTCAAGGTGTCCGATTTCGGCACCCGCCGGCGCTTCTCGCGCGACTGGCACGACGAGATTATCGGCGCGCTGAAGCGCGACATGACCGAGCGTTTCGCCGGCACTTCGAACGTCTGGCTGGCGATGCGGCACGGCACGACGCCGCTCGGCACCATGGCGCACGAGTACATGCAGGCCTGCCAGGCGCTGGGCCCGCGGCTGCGCGACTCGCAGGTGTATGCCTTCGACGTCTGGGCCAAGGAATACCGCGGCGACCTCGGCATCGCCATCGCCGACACCTACGGCACCGATGCGTTCCTGCGCGATTTCGACATGTACTTCTGCAAGCTGTTCGACGGCGCGCGCCATGACTCGGGCGATCCCTTCGCCTGGGGCGAGCGGCTGATCGATCACTACCGGAAAAACCGCGTCGATCCGCACACCAAGACGCTGATCTTTTCCGACCAGCTCTCCTTTCCGCTCGCCATCGACATCGCGCGCCGCTTCCGCGGCCGCGCACTCACCTCCTTCGGCATCGGCACCAATCTGACCAACGATATGGGCTACGAACCGATCAACGTCGTCATCAAGATGACCGAGTGCAACGGCCAGCCGGTGGCAAAAGTCTCGGATGCGCCGGGCAAGACGGTCAGCAAGGACCCGGGGTACCTCGCTTACCTGCGGCAGGTGTTCGGCCTGGAAAAGACAACATCGCTTTGAAGGTCCGGCATTGAGTCAATCCGTTCGCGGCACCGCGATCGCCGTACTCGCCACCTGTTTTGTCCTCAACATGCTCGGCCGCGGCCTGGCGGACACCTACACGGTGTTCCTGCTGCCGCTGGAACGTGAATTCGGCTGGACACGCTCCGAGCTGACCAGCGTCTACGCGATCTACCTGCTGGTGAACGGCTTCACCGCGCCGCTGGTCGGCTTGCTGTTCGACCGCCTCGGGCCGCGCTGGGTCTACGGCGCGGGCATCGCCTGCCTCGGCACGGCGTTCTTCCTCGCGCAGGGGCTGGCGAGCCTGTGGCAGTTCTATCTGTTCATCGGCGTGCTGATGGGCATCGCGGTGAGCCTGAACGGCATGGTGCCGGGGTCCGCGCTGCTGGCACGCTGGTACCGCGTGCGCCTGTCCACCGCCATCGGCATCGCATTCTCCGCGGTCGGCGTCGGCATCGTGATCTTCGTGCCGCTGGCGCAGCAGCTGGTCACCGCGTACGACTGGCGCGCCGCCTACCGGGTATTCGGCATCGCGCTGCTCGCGCTGGTGCCGGTCGTGCTGTTCGCGGTGCCTTGGCGCAGATTCGCCGCGGGCCATGCCGATTACCAGGCCCGCGTGAAGCAGGCGGTGGCAGGCGAGGGCTGGACGCTGCAAAAAGCCCTGCGCACCCGCATCTACTGGGGCCTCGCGCAGGTGTTCTTCTGCACTGCGATCGGCATGTTCGCGATCGTGGTGCAGCTGGTGGTGTTCCTGATCGACGCGGGTTTTTCGCCGCTCGCTGCGGCGACGACCTTCGGCATTCTCGGCATGCTGTCTTCGCTCAGCATCATGGGCAGCGGCGTCATCGCCGACCGTTTCGGCATCCGGCGCACCGTGACCGCAAGCTTCGCCGGCACGGCCACCGGCATGCTGCTGCTGATGGGCCTCACCGTCTGGCCTTCGATCCTGCTGCTGGCCCTGTTCGTGCCGGTCTTCGGGCTATGCATGGGCACGCGCGGCCCCATTATTTCCTCGATCTGCACGCGTCATTTCGCGGGTCCCCGCGTGGCGACCATCTACGGCACCATTTACGCGACCAATGCGCTGGGCGCCGCCTTCGGTTCCTTGATGGGCGGCGTGCTGCACGACCTGAGCGGCGGCTACGTCGTCGGGCTTGGTTTCTCGCTCGTTTTCATCGCGCTGGCGGTGATGCCGTTCTGGATGGTGCCGGCGCTGAAGAACTACCGCTAAGGGGCGACGGCGACGCCTTTCACATGATGTCGCTCGATCAATCGCGCGACCAGCCCGGATGTCTTGATGTCGGCGACGAACTCGCGCAGGTATCCGGCGGCTGCGGCACGCGCCCTGGGTGTGCTGATCGCCTGCTGGACGGCGGTGAATTTGCCCTCGAGGATACGCGCGCCAGGAAGCCGCGGCACTTCGCTGACCAGCCGCGGCAGCAGCCCGGACAGGACCTCGAGCTTGTCGTCGACGAACAAATCGTAGGAAGCGGAAAGGCCTTCGGCGCG
>Ga0247727_10020690_pt1 | contig 10030 bp, 8 predicted proteins | sample WisWelCaveWW1625_FD_202498 | JGI IMG/M metagenome (GOLD analysis project Ga0247727, IMG submission 202498) | Biofilm microbial communities from Wishing Well Cave, Virginia, United States - WW16-25 | ecosystem: Environmental > Aquatic > Deep subsurface > Groundwater > Cave microbial mat | place...
GGACCCTTCACCCCACCCCGGATCGCGGTGCGCGAGTGACGCAGCGTTGACGGGACCTTGCTTTCAGGTCCACGGACGCCTGTTCGCCTCGAATGGCACACCGGGTTTGCGAATATGGGTCGTTGGCACGAAGCGAATCCTCGGGGTGCGCAACGACGTCTTCCCCGAGTGCCTCCGGCCGCATGTCGGGTTCGGAAAGAACCTCTACGCTGACTTTCTCGTGTGTCCGCTTGCGCCTGAACGAGAAGGCTGGATGCGCCTCGTGTGCATCGATTCGGCTTCGCACATGGTCGTCGAGGTCCGAACCGGAGCAGTCGCCGGAGACAAGCCGCGGGTCCAGAGGGTCGGAGGCGTCTGCGCCGATTCGTAGCGCGGTCCGGCGCTACCGAGGGTCCGGTGGTCATCGATCTCCAAACCGCCCCCTGGCGAGATGTCGCCGCATCCACCGCGGTCTTGGTGCTCTCAATAGGCGGTTTCTGGTGGATGATTCGGTTCTTTGACCGGGTGGCCGTGGAGTCAGTCCAGTCGCGCAACACCCAACGACGTTTCATGCGCTGACAGCGGACGTTTTTTCGTGGCAGGTACCCATTCGGACGAGGGACGAGCCCGTCGACGGTCGCGCGGGTTCGGTTCACTTGCCGCACGATGCGCGCGATTCTCGTGGTCATGGCTCTGCTGTACCTGCTGGCGCTCGTCATGAGACTGGCGAAATGAACCGCGCGTCCGCCGCCCGGACTCCGATCCGGCACCTACGCGCTCCCCCCTCGCTCCCGCGCCACACACGCGTCGATCCCGTAGACGTGCGTGCGGCCCGCCGGGCGGAACCCGAGCGCCTCGAGCAGCGCGAACGGTACCTCGTCGGAAGTCGTGCGGCGCAGGACGACCGGGCCCTCGCAGCGCGCCGCGAGCGTCTGGATCAGCAGTGCGAGCAACGCGTCGCGCCGCTCGGGCAGCGCGGCCCCGAACGCCAGGATCTCGCACGGCTCGTGCGGCGCCGCGTCGTGGTACAGCACGTGCGCTTCGATCCGCTCATCCGAAGCGAGAGCCAGGCCGTGCAGGTCGGCACGGCGGCGCGCGATCGCCTCGGGCGCGCGGTGCCAGGCCGTGCCGCTCACGCGCTCGACGGCGTCATGGGCCAGGAGGTCGTCGGCCGTGACCTCGACCACGAACTCGGCGGCGGCCGGGGGCTCGGGCCGGCGCTGGAGCAAGAGGTCGATGTACGTGCGCTCGCGCGCGTAGCCGCACGCCTCGAGGAACGCACAGGCGTGCTCCTCGACCGCCGGCACCTCGGCCACGATCCGCGGCGGGCCGAGGATCCTCAGCTTGCTCGCGAGCGACTCGAGCATGTGCCGGCCGTGGCCTGCGCGCGCGAAGTCGGGGTGCACGCCGATGGCGTAGATCAGGCTCTCGGTCTCGCGCTTGCAGGACAGCAGCACGCCGATCGGACGGTCGCCCTCGCTCGCCAGCATGCAGCTCGACGTCCACAGGTCGAGCTCGCGCACGAGGCGCCGGAACGCCTCGACGGTCAGCGGTGCGAGGTCGGGGAAATGGACCCGGTAGCACGCGTTCCACGCCTGGACGAGCGCGGCCACGTCGTCCGTGCGGCAGAAGCGGTACCCCGACACGCTACGCGCTCGGACCGCCTGGCGATCAGCCCGCTCGACGGCTGGCGATCAACTGACGGACTTCAGGCACGAGCTCGACCGGCACTTCCATCGCGGTATGCGTCGTGGATTCGAACGCTTCCTGGTCCTCTGCCGCGGCCTCGGTGTCGGACTGACCCTCGTAGTGGTCGAGGACCCGTCGGACACGCGACTCGTCCCAGCCGTCGGGGGGCTTCGGCTTGCTCATGCCTTCTTTCTACGCCGCCGACGCAAACCGCGCAAGGCCGCCACTACACGCTCGGACCGCGGCGCTTGGCCTCGAGGGCCGAGAGAATCCCCACCTCGTTCAGATACGCCTCCGAGCTCGCGGGGGTCTTCTCCCGCTGCGCTGGCTTCACCTGCGTGCGCACCTCGTCGTAGCCGACGATCATCTGCTCCATCAGCTTGCGCCCGAGGTCGATCCCCTCCTCGACGAGCTCGAGGCCGATCGTCTCGACCGTGCGCTCCGCGGCCAGCTCCTCGACCCTGGCCTGCGTGCGCTGGCGCATGAAGCCGGCCGGGACGCGCAGGACCCGCTCGGCCGCTTCGGCCGTCCAGGCCCAACGCGAGAGCAGCGGATTCTTCTTCTCGTCCCGCGCGATGAGCTTGAGGCCGTCTGAGGCCGCGGACTCGGTCGCCGCCGCCGCTTCGCCGCTCTCGACGACGAGCGGCTCCCCCGTCTCCTCCTCGATGTACTGCCGTGCGAAGTCGAGCGTGATCGTGTTCAACCGCCGCCCGCGCGCGCCCTTCTCGACCCGCGCCTTGACCCGGCGCCGCCGGTACGCGTCCTTGAGCGTCCAGAGCGCGTGCTTGGCGTCCTGGGTCCAGAGCAGAGTCTTGCCGTCGTAGGTCGACTCAGGGAGGGCCCCGCCCTCGAGCGCCGCGATCTGGGCCAGCATCTCCTCGGTCACGACCTGGAACGTCGTCCCGCCGCATACCGCGCAGCACACCGGCTCGGCCTCGGAGGCGCTGACGCCGCAGGCGCGGCAGATCGACACCTGACCCGCTCGCGCGCGCTCGAACGCCACGGCCTCGGCGAGCTTGGCCGTGACCTCGGCGGCGCGCTTGGGCATGTAGCGCTCCATCGCGTCGTCGAGGACGGCGCTCGTGATCACGCTGTGGCCCTGCTCGACGGCCAGCCGGTAGATCGCCGTGCGCGCGATGCCTAGGACGAGCGGCGGGACGCGCTTCATCCGCTCCTCGGCTTCGGGCGTCCAGCGAATGCTCTTCTCCGCGCGCACGTCGAGCTCGGGCACCTCGAGCCGCGTCGTGATCAGCACGTCGCACGGCGCGAGGCGCAGCAGGTTCTCGGTGTTGCTGCCGAGCCCCGGCTCGTCCTTCGGGCTGTGCACGCCGATGCGGCCGATCACGAGCAGCCACGGATCGGTCTTGCGCGCGTGGTCGAGCACTTTCTGGAACGCCTTGCCGTCGAGCAGCGTCTTCTTGAGGTCGATGCCGCGCGCTTGGGCCACGCTGGCCGCGACGTCGAGGTGCGACTGGTAGATCTGGGCCAGTCCGGTGTCGATGACTTCTTCGTGGAGCTGGTTTTGTTCCTCGAAGCGGAACACCTTGGCCGCACGCTCGGTCAGCACGCCGACCACGCCGTGGAACACCGCGTAGTGCAGGTACGGGTCGTAGACCGCGATCGCCTCGACCTTCTTGCCGAAGCGCTCGGCCAGCTCGCAGGCGGTGACGAGCGCGCCGAAGGACTGCGGGCTGCCGTCGATGCCGACCAGGATCGTGTCACGCGCGGTGTCGGGCGCTTCCCCGGGCAGGCGCCGGATCACCAGCACGTCGCCCCGGCCGTGACGCACCACGCGCTCGCACACCGAGCCGATCTGGCTGTCCCGCCCGCGGCCGACGCCGAGCGCGCCGAGCACGACCAAGTCGCACGGCACCTGCTCGAGGTCCTTGAGGATCTCGATGTGGTGCTTGCCGTCCATGCGCCGCGGCTCGAACACCAGGCCGTGTTCCTTGCATTGACGGTCCATGTGCTCGAGGTAGCAGTCCGAGATCAGCTCGAGACCCATCGTGATCAGGCTGTCGTGGATCTTGCGCTGCCGCTCGAGCTCGTTCTCCTCGAGGTACTCCTCGGGCAGCGTGTACTCCATCTGCTTGAAGCGGTAGTCGTGCATCCGCGCCGCGTAGACGTGGCTGCCGACCATCCGCGCCTCGAACGCGCGGCCGAGCTCGACGGCGCGGGCCACGGCCTGGTTCGAGTAGTCCGAGTTGTCGACGGGCACGTAGATCGATCGGTACATCGTGGCCTCCCCTGGGCTCCCCTAGGACGCGCTGCGGACCGCTCCGCCCGCGACGAAGCCCGGCTCCGTCGCGTACTTACGTCGCACGAGCGCGACGAGCAACAACTCGACGACCAGCACCAGCAGTCCCGCGCGGAGCATCGGCCCGGTCGCGGACGCCTGCACGGCTGGCTCGACGTAGACGTACTGCCAGAGCGTGAGCGCGCGCTTGCTGCCGCGCTCGCGGCTCCCACCGTCCCACACCGAGAACGCGATCGGCAGGTACTGGCCCTGCTCGAACGAGACTCCGCCCTCGCCCTTCATCGAGCGCTTGAACACGACCGCCCACTCGCCGTGCTCGTAGCTCGCGATCGTCTCGATCTCGTCGGCCAGCACCGACTCGAGGCTCGTGCTGCCGCGCCCGAGGAACTGCTGGACGCGTGACTTGGCCAGGTCGACGAACCACAGGTCGACGGCCGCGCCCGTGTCGCCGAAGAGGAAGTACGGCTTGCGGATCCCGGTGGGCGGGTCCTTGGGCAGCTGCAGCGCGACGGCGTCCGAGAACTCGCTCGCCGGACCCGTGGCCGCGGCGGGCTCTGCCTCGCCCCAGAAGTCGCCCGTGTCTTCCGCGGCGGCGGCGGCCGGCTCGGCAACGGCTGCGGCATCGCCCCAAAAGTCTTCTGCTCCTCCCGCTGCGGCGGGCGCGGAAGTGGCCTCCTCCTCGATCGGCACCACGAGCGCCGGGCCGTTGTGCCCCGTGCGCTCGGCGCGCAGATCGTGCCACGTGACCCGGATCGCGATCTCGCGCCGGTTGTGCACGGCCTGGGCCTCGAGCGACGTGACGAGCGGATGGAAGTTGCGCACGGGCTCCATGATCTGGCCGACGAGCGGGAAGCGCGCGCGCGGCACGCCTTCGAAGAGCGTCGCGCCCTCGGCCAGGTCGAGATCGCGCTCCACGAACTGGACCGTGAGCAGGTTCGTGTAGCCCGGCGTCTCGGCGCGGCCCGCGAGCGAGGCGATGTAGTTCACGAGGTGCCAGCGGTCTTCGACCGCGATCGACTCGGCGTAAGCCGGCATCGGCGTACCGTTGAGCCCCGTCGTGAACGTGCGGAACACGTCCTGCCGCGTCGGACCGCCGCGGAACGTCCAGGGCAGCGTCAGATCCGCGGGCTTGAGCGCGTTGCCCCAGTCGTCCTCGAGCGTCGGGGCCGACGGTCCGTCGCCGCGGCCCAGCTCGCCGTGGCACTGGACACAGCCGTTCTGGACGTACAGCTCGCGCCCCTTGGCCACCGAGTCCTCGGTGTACGTCGGCGGGTCGGGGATCTCGTACGGCTCCTTGTGCCGCTCGGCGTTCGAGAACGCGTCCGGAGCGAACGACTTCACGTAGTAGACGAGGCTCTGCACCTCGGCGTCCGTGAAGCTCGGCCAGGCGGGCATCGAGGTGTACGGGAAGCCGCGGCGGATCGAGCGCGCGACATCGGCATCGGTGGGGAGCGAGCCACTCGGCGTCGTCCGCACCTTGAACTTGCCCGAGGTGAAGTCGCGCGGCTTGGGCAGGACGCGCGGCGTAGCGATCCCCTGCCCATTGCCGGTTTCGCCGTGGCACTGCGCACAGTCCTGGTCGTAGAGCGCTTTCCCGGCCTGACGCTGGGCTTCCGTGCCCAGATCGGTCGAGCCGAGCGCCAAACCGGTCGAAGCCAGCGCGACGAGCAGACAGGGGGACACTCTCGGTTTTCGCTGCGGTTGCCCGCACGTGCTCCCCCGCCGGAGCGGCGAAAAAGGAGAGTGTCCCCTTTTCATCAATGCTCCTCGCGCGCGCGGGGGGTGTAGCCCGTGAACTCGTACAGGTACAGGTTGACGTCCCAGATCTCGTCCGTGGACAAGAACTGCTCCCAGCGCGGCATCGCCGAGTCCCACGGCCCGCCCTCTTCGGGGAGGCCCGGACCGCCCTTGGACACGCGCCAAAAGACGAACGACGACTGGAGCATCGGCAGGTTGCCCGGGTCGGCGAAGTTCGTCGGCACCGGGCTGATGCCGTAGACGAACATGCCGTCGCCGGCCATGGCGTCGCCGTGGCAGTAGAAGCAGTTTTCGTAGTACACGCGACGGCCGTTCGCCTCGTGCTCGGCGTACTCCTCGGGCTCGTGCTGCTCGAGCTCGGCATACGGGTTCACGGCGCGGATCAGGTCGACATCCTGCTCGTGCACCGTGACCGTCTCGGGCGGTGCGGGGTGCACGGTCCGTCCGAACACCGGCGCCTCGAGCGGCACCGTGGCCGCGCGCCAGGCGCTGAACGCGGCGAGGCCGGGCAGGAGCACGAGCAGCGCCGCCAGCGCCGTGCGGTAGCGTCGCTCGACGACGAGGCGCACGAGCGGCCCCTTGACCGCGGCGACGCGCTCGCGGCTCGACGTGACGTAGGCCAGGAGCGCGAGCGCGGCGATCCCCATGTACAGCCGCGCGACGGACGACGGGATCGGCTTCTCGAACCCGAAGCGGAAGAAGAGCCAGCACGCGGCGACCCAGGCGGCGACCCAGGCCAGCATCCCCGCCCGGCGCCAGCGCAACACGACGAACAGCACGGCCAGGCCGGCGATCACGAGCCAGTGAAATCCGCCCCAGGCCAGCATCAAGAGCCCCCCTCGACCCAGCGCAGCTTCGTCTGCATCGTCACGCTCGGCGTCCCGCCGAGGCTCTGCAGGTAGGCGATCACGGCCAGGATCTCCTGGTCGGTCAGCTCGATCGGCGGCTTGTTCATCGCCGGCATCCCCGGATTGAACCCGGGCACGACAAACGAGTCGGGCTCGTAGAGCGACTGTCCGAGGTACTCGAGGTCGCTCTGACCTGCGATCCTGGTCGCCGCGCGCGAGCCGATGCCGTCGAGATCGGGAAAGCGCAGCCCGGCGCTGCTGCCCTTCCCGATCGTGTGGCACGTCGAGCACAGGCCCTTACCCTGGAAGATCTGCTGGCCGACCGGGATCATGTCCTGCGTCGACAGGTCGTCGGGCAGCTCGATCACCTGGGGCGGCAGCACCTGCTTCTGCGGCACGAGCTGGCCGATGTAGGTGTAGAGCCCGGTCGTGCCGACGACGAGCGCCGCGATGCGCACCATCAGCGGCACGCGGAGCGTCATGCCGTCTCCGTCGTCTCGCCGTGGCCGTGCGTGTCGGTCAGGCTCGCGATCCAGAACACGAAGCCGATCAGGGCGAAGAACACGAGCGAGGTCACGGACACGACCTGCGTCGCGAAGCCCAAGGTCGGCGTGAAGGCATCGACCGACTCGTCGCGCATCACGCCGAAGACGTGCCAGTGCTGGCGCAGTCCCGCGCGCACGTAACCCATCAGCCCCATCAGCCAGGTGAAGCTGACGGCGATGAAGATCAGGGTGTACTGCGAGATCGGCGGGAGCTTGCCCCAGCGCACCTGACCCGTCTGGCGCGCGCCGCGGTACAGGAACACGTCGATCAGCGTGATCAGCACCATCGCCGCGAGCACGGACAGCACCTGGGGGACCGAGAATTTGATCCGCACGCGGGCCTCGACGAAGTAGCCGTAGATCCCGAAGAAGATCACGATCGCCGCCGCGCCGAAGAAGATCGCCTGCTGCGCCAGGTTGCCCGCCCGGCGCCAAGCCACCGTGGCTTCCTTCCCGGTGCGCCGGAACAGCAGGAAGCTCATGAACGTGGACAGGATCAGGATGTTCACCGCGGTGTTCTTGGCCGACATCACGCCGAGGTAGCCGAGCACGGGGTGGGTCGAGCCGCCCATCGCGCGTACCTCGGACACGCTGGCGAGGATCGAGCGCGGCGTGGCCCAGACGGCAAAGCAGAGCGCGATGGCGATCAGCAGGTACTTGATGAACTTCTGATAGTTGCCGGCGCCCTCGATCCGCCCCATCCCGAGCCACAAGTAGTAGTTCGCGGCCAGGAACAGGTTGCCGATCAGCGCGGCCTGGATGATGAACAGCCACGAGAACGCGCCGCCCATCATCGTCAGGCCCATCGTCTGCGAGAAGGCGTAGATCTCGCTGGCCAGCCAGTACCCGGCGAACGGCAGCGGCAGGAACGCGCTGATGGCGACGAAGTTGCCGATATAGCCCATCCAGTCGTAGTGCGCGCGCTCTTCGTCGGTCTTGGCCTGCAGGTACTTGAACGCGGCGTAGGCCGCGGCGATCGAGCCGCCGAAGGCCACGTTGGCGATCATGCGGTGGATGTTGATCGGCATCCACGTGAAGTTCATGAACGCGTCGCGCAGCGACAGCAGCGCGCCCTTCTCGGACACCCCGGCCGGCGACATCATGAAGGTCAGCCAGGCGTTGGCGATGAACATGATCGCCGTGCCGACGAGGTTGAGCATCAGCCCGAGGAACAGGTGCACCCGCGGGGAGAACTTGCCCCAGCCGTAGTAGTAGCTGTAGAGGAAGCCGGCCTCGAAGAAGAACAGCAGCACGTAGGGCAGGAACGTCGGCGAGAAGATCTCCATCAGGTAGTTCGTGAACTTCGGGTAGAGCGCGATCAGGGCGAAGGTCAAGAACGCGCCGAAGGTGGAGGTCAGCGAGAACGCCGCCGAGAGCAGCTTCGTGAACTCGTAGGCCAGCTTGTCGTAGCGCGGATCGCCCGTGAAGTATCCGATCAGCTCGATGATGAACGCGAAGAGCGGCACGGCGAGCACGAACGCGGCGAAGAGCAGATGGAGCTGCGCCAGCACCCACACGGCGACGCGGCTGCCGATCTTGGGGAAGGCCCGGTAGTCCGGCGGCACGTACGGCCTGGCCTGGTCGGCCTTCTCGTCCGCGGCGCGCTCGTCCGTGAGCCCGTGGTCGCGCGGCGTGGTCTCGGCCTGGTCCGCGCGGTGCGGCGCGCGATACTCCCCGCGGACCAGCCACGCGGCGACGCGCACGGTCGCGACGAGCGCGAGCAGCGCGCCGAGCACGCCGAGCACGATCTTGCCCCGCGTCACGGCTCGTTCGTCCCTGCGGCCAGCGCGGCCTGGTCGTCGAAGCGCTCGCGCTGGAGCCGCCTCACGTGGGCCAGGATGGCCCAGCGGTCGGCCGGGGGGATCGGGTAGCCGTAGGACGGCATCAGCCCCTTGCCTTGCGTCACGACGTCGAAGATCTCCCCGTCCGGGAGCGCGCGGATCCGCTCCTCGTGCAACGACGGCGTGGGGACCTTCCCGCGCTCGTACAGGATGCCGCGGCCGTTGCCGCGCAGATCGTGGCACGGCGAGCAGTAGATCGCGTAGCGCTCCGCGCCGCGCGCGAGGACCGCGCCGTCGTCCGCGACGGGGGCCGTGGCGACGAACGTCCCGGCCTCGTCGCGCCCGGTGTGGAACGCGTCCTGGGCCCACGCGTCACCGCGGGCCACGGTGCCCGGGATCGGCTCGCGCATCGACTTGCCGTCGTAGAAGAACCGGCTGGCCTCGAACGGCTGGAGCTTGGGCTGGTAGTCCATGTTGGGGTTGATGTGGATCGGCGGGCGCGCCGAGGCGCAGCCGCGCACGCAGCCCGTGAGCGCGAGCGCGAGGAGGACGAGCGCGAGCGCGCGCACCGGGCTCATGCGGGATGGTCCTCGGCGGCAGGGCGCTCCGCGACGAGCGCAGGGTTCGGGTTGCGCAGCTTGGCCAGGAACGAGGTGCGCGGCTTGGTGAACAGGTCCTCGAGCAGCGTGTAGTCCCGCGGCTCGGCCTTGCGCTGCGCCACGACGCTCTCCGCGTCGAGGATGTCGCCGAACGTGATCGCCCGCGTCGGGCAAGCCTGGGCGCACGCGGGCACGACGTCGCCGTCGGCGAGTGGCCGGCCGGCCAGCTTGGCCGCGAGCTTCCCGGCTTCGATGCGCTGCGTGCAGTACGTGCACTTCTCCATGACCCCGCGCGAGCGCACCGTCACCTCCGGGTTCTGCGCCAGCTTGAGGCTCTCGGGCGTGTCCTTGGTGTAGTGGTAGAAGTTGAACCGCCGCACCTTGTAGGGGCAGTTGTTCGAGCAGTACCGGGTGCCGATGCAGCGGTTGTAGACCATCACGTTCAGCCCCTCGCCGTCGTGGACCGTCGCGGAGACGGGGCAGACCTGCTCGCACGGCGCGTTCTCGCAATGCATGCACGGCATGGGCTGGAACACGACCTCGACGTCGCTCTCCGCTTCGCCGGCGAAGTACC
>Ga0247727_10020691_pt1 | contig 10029 bp, 5 predicted proteins | sample WisWelCaveWW1625_FD_202498 | JGI IMG/M metagenome (GOLD analysis project Ga0247727, IMG submission 202498) | Biofilm microbial communities from Wishing Well Cave, Virginia, United States - WW16-25 | ecosystem: Environmental > Aquatic > Deep subsurface > Groundwater > Cave microbial mat | place...
GCGATGCGAGATGCTCGCCCTGGCCCTGTGCCATTTCCTGAGACAGGTTCTCAAAGTTGAGCTGAGCAAACATCGTCGTCTTCTGCTCGGCCATTACCTTCCCATCGTTCGTGCAGCCCGAGGTCCCTGAGCTGATCCCGAATGTCTGGCTGCCGAACGTACCATTCGTGGTCGCCATCAACACCTGGGGCCCGATGTTCTTCTGGTGCGAATAATCGTTCCAGGCGAGCTTGCCCAGCCCACAGCCAGGACCGGTGTCGGGATTGCCCGCCATTGCGAGGCCTGCCTGCATACCGAACAGCACCGCGATAGACATTAAGAGCACTTTCTTCAACATAAGTCCTCCTCCTTGTATGAATGGATAACTCCCCGTTGCGGGTAAGACGCAACGGCCGCACTATAGATAGCCGAAATAGAAAATATTGTCGAGAAAAATTACTTATGGTCTAGAGGCACCCTCCTCGTGCACGCGCGCACCCAGAGACCGACATCGAGAAGAATGGATTCATGATTTGGCGCGGCGGCGCTGGAGGAGTGTACGGAGTTTCTGCCCTGTTTTGACAGACAAGTCCGCTGGGCCACCTGAGACAGATCCCAGGTAGGATTTCATGGTTCCACGCGGCGTCACCTTCGCCTGCCTATCATCGAGCAGGATGTGCTTCTGGATTATTCCCTGCCTCGCGAGAACAAGGATGCCCAGGCACCGTGGCAACGTGAATCGTTTTGGCCCTGCCGATCCTGGATTGAACAGCATCGTCTTCCCGAACCACTCGACCTTGGGCTGGTGCGTGTGACCGAAGATACAGAGATCTGGTTGCTCGCGTTCTAAAAAGGCCCTTCCGTCCTTCGTGAGCTTCCCGCCTTTATACAGAATGTGACGGATGGCGATGCGGCGGCCGGCCAGTTCGATCACGGCCTCGGACGGAAATCCGCTCTGTTCATCATCGTCGACGTTGCCGGAGACGGCCGTGACCGGAGCGATCTGCTCCAGCTGTTCAATCACGGACTGATCGCCAATGTCCCCGGCGTGGAGAATGTGATCGACGCCTTTAAAATGTCGTCGAACCGCCGGATCGAATAGGCCATGGGTGTCGGCAATGACGCCGATTCGAATGGTTGTGCGCTGGTTCATGGGGCGACGACCGGCTGAGATCCGAGTGAAGCCTCCACCTGCTTCCAGTCGAACGTGAAAGGCTCAGGCGATTTGTTCGGCAGGGCGGCGAGTTCCGCTTTCAATCGGTCGGCCCGGGGGGTGCTCATCGGATGCGTCGAGAGCCATTCCATCCGACCCTGGTCTTTCTCCGAGAGCCGTTCGAAAAACCGGATCATGCCGGAGGGATCGATCTTCGCCCGCTGGAGCAATTGCAATCCCGTCAGATCGGCCTCGGTCTCCTGCTCCCGGCCGAACTTGAGCGTGAGCAGTTCGACGCCGAGCTGCTTCATCATCCCGACGAGGCCCCGTTGATCGCCAAGCACAATGGCTACCACCGTGAGCAGACCAAGACTTTTCAGCATCCGTTCAAGCCCATGCCGCTGCAGCACGTGGTTCAGCTCATGGCTCAACACGCCAGCCACTTCTTCGCCGCTTTCTGCTTTTTTCATGAGCCCGGTGAATACCACCACATACCCACCAGGCAGCGCAAAGGCATTGATGACGTCGCTCTTCACCACAGTCACGTCGAACTTGTAGGGATTATTCGGAATCTGTTCCGTCAGACGTTGCGTCATCTCTCCCAGCGCTGTGACCGCGGGACCCTCTTTCATCACCTCCTGGTGAGTGAGATAATCCCGGTAGGCCGATTCCCCCAGCTTTTGTTCCCACTCCACCGGAATCCGACTCACCGCAAGTTCGACGAGCAGATCGGATCCGAACCAGAGTCCAAGCACCGTGGCCAGGATCACCCCGCCGGCTAGACTCCAGACGAGCCGGCCCCAGTGACGCACCTGACGAACGTGTTCCGCCGCTTGTTCAAAGGAGTGCCTCAAATGATCCGGCGCCGCTTGGCGGAAGGCGCGAATCACGTCAGGGTTCTTTAGGTAGAGCGTCCGCCCTCCCTTTGGTCCAGCCCATTTCACCACGAGTTGGTCATGATCCAGTCCGCCCGCCGAAACTGTGAGCGCAGAAAACGGCACGGCCTCTCGTGCGCCGTCGCCCCCCTCAGATTCGAAGGTGATCGTCAGCCCATCCCTATCAACCTGCACAAAACAAGGCGCGCCGCTGGCAGAAAACTCGTCACCGAAACAGAGGGCATTAGAAGTCATAGCGGGGCAACCGGGGTAAGGGAACAACGGGGTAACGCTGTCTGTGTCTTGTCATTCATCCATCCCTTTATCCCTTTATCCCTTTACCCCTTTACCCCCATACCCCGCTACCGCCTTACTCGATCCCGCTACCCCCTACTCGCTGACCGGGATGAATTGCCTGATCCACGCTCCAAAACTGCCCGGATTCCGGCTCTGAATATATACGAGTCCTGGCCCTCGGAACCGGCAGACAAATCCTTCGCCTGAGGTGAAGCTGGCGACCCAGCCGGAGGTGGCTTTTTCGATGTTGTATGAGGTTGTGGTGGACCAGGCCACCAGGTGGCTGTTGTCCACGATGTATTCCTGATCGGGCTTCAACTCGATCTTGTGAATGGCCCCGAAGCTGTTCAGCGCGAGCGTCCCTTTCCCGCCGATTTTCAGAATAAAGAAACCCTCTCCGCCCAGCAATCCACGGCTCAAGCTCTGCATTTTGCTTTCGATGACGATCGCGTCGGCGCCCGCGAGGAATCCGTCTTTCTGCACCATGTACTCGTTCACGCCATCGAGTTCCAAGATGACAATTTCTCCGGGCACTGTAGGAGCCAGCAACGCCTCGCCGGGACCACGGCTGGCGCGCAGCGTCTGAAAGAAGAACTTCTCTCCCGTCAGGAACTTTCGCGACAGGGCTCCGAGAAAGCCGCCTTCCATCTTGCTTTCAATGTCAATGGTCGGTGAACAAGCCACCATCGCGCCCGACTCGGCTTTGATGTTCTCACCAGCCGCCAATTCTATCCGCACCATGGGAAATGCACCTGGATAGAGTATCTCGCTTTTCATCTATTGAACCTCCTAACTGACGTAACGCCTAACCCTTTACCCCTTACGCCTGACGGTATTCATCCCACCACCCATCCATACACTCTGCGGCTTGGCTCCGGTCCTTCTTCAAGATAACTCATCCTGAGTTGCCCGAGAACGTCTTGCTGCAACTCATTCCGCTTCGCCTTGGCATCGACGCCAAACACGCGCGCCGCGTTCAGTCCGAAGATCCGTTCCTTTACCTGGCGCGTGAGCGGCTGGTAGCGATGCTGCTCGATCAACTGATCTGGAATCTGGAACCGTCGAAAGGCCTCGATCTGCCATTGCGGGGAACCATACCAAATCGAGTCTGTCCCCCAGAGCACGTGATCGACGCCGAACGCGTCGATGATCTGTCCAAGCACATGCGCGCAGATCGCCGGATGGGTCGTGACGAGCTGCGCAAAAGTCGAGCCGAGTTCCATGTAGATATTCTTGATTCCAGGCTGCCCCTGCTTCATGCGACAGAACTCGGTGGTCCAGGGAACTTCGCCCGTCTTCGCAAAGACCTTATCCACCAGCGCGGTACTCTTGAGCCCCGAGTGATAGACCAGGAAATCGATGTCCGGAAAATCTCTCGCGGCCTTAATCAAATCCTGGGGGTGGTTGTAGTCCGGCACCGGCCCAAGGGGAAGTCCTTTGTGGACACAGACACGCTTAATGTTGAGCTTCCGGGCTTGCTCCAGCATCGGATAGGCGATCGTCTCATCGTCCATCCACCAGCCGCGATCGAATCCCTTCGGACAAGAGCCGGTGTAACACTTCCACGCGTCGACCTTGAGTGTCTCCGCCTGCATCACCATGAAGTCCAAATCGGCTGCACCCAGTTGGGGCGTAGCCAATCCATGTGCGAGCATTCGTTGGGATTGCGCGAGGCGATTGATCTCGTCGCGGATGTGCGCCATCTCGTTCGGCGGCACAACCGCTTCTTGGGGATAGGGTCCCGGCGGCGTGCTGATAAGGCCGATGGTGGTCTCGCTGTCGAGAAACACTTCTTTCACAAAATTCTTCCATGAAAGGTCGTCGATGGTGCCTCGGTCGCCAGCGAGCTTCGGGTTGAGCCCTGATTCCTTTATCCATCGTCTGAGCGACAGCAGCGCCTGCTTTGAGACGGCGCCCTTTCGATTGTTTTCGGCATCGGTCGGATCAAAGTGAGCGCTCACGTAGTGCGTCTGCACGTCGAAAATGAAATAGGGCGCGCCCTGTTGTTCGGCAAAGGCTGCCGTTTCAAACAGTTCGATCTCTCCAATGTCAAAGAACTTCCCAAATGCCGAGTTCATGGCCAGCAACGCGGCTGCCATCCCGCCTGTCGTCTTGAGAAAGTCTCGACGCGTGAATCCTCGCCGAACTGCGGTCCGTTCCGCGAGCGCGGTGGAGAGCCGTTCAACGCGAACCTGAGCCCTAGTCCGGCCGAAGGGAGCGAATTCTTCGTTCGAGACGATCTGCGTCGGAATGACGGATTGAAATGTGGTCCCTTTCCTAGCCGAGGGAAGGTGTGGAAATGGTGATGGGGAGGACGCCATGGTGCCTATTCTTGTAAACGGTGTGCGGTGATTCTGTGGAATACGACCGGCAGTGTCAAGCAACCAGAGCGGGCAAAGGAGTCAGAAATCTTTGACCACGGAGGGGGACGGTGGATTACTTGGACTTGGGTGGGGACAGGGAGCGGCTGCTCTCAAGCACGACCGATTGAGTCTTGGGAATTGCTGCGACTACATCGCGCAGGGGATCACCTTCTTGATCTTTGCCGTCTTGCCCGACACTATACATCACACCCTTCTGCTGATCGACCAGCATAGGAAGACCGGTAAAGGGATCGTAGTGGGCCTGTCCTGCCTTTGCGAGGCGCGTGAGCACGTTTCCCTCTTGTGCCCCTCGTCTGATCCAGACTTGCAGGCTCGCCAGACGAAGCCGTGCATCGGTCTCCACCATACGCCCAACATAGAGATCCCATGAGGGGAGTGGCTCGATTCCGATGATGTGCTCGATCGGATTCGCCAGGTAGTCCACCGCGCTGGCAGCGGGAGTCCGAATGAAGCTGGACCGTTTCGGCAAGCTAGTGTAGCGCCCTTCCGCCACAGCTTTGCTCGCCGCCTCGTAATAGTCCGCATAGGCATTGGATCGCCGCTGCACGGGAAGGGGCATCGCCGCCGCCAGGGCAACGTGAAGAGGACGCTCGTTGGTCTTGTCGTTCTTCAGGCTCGTCGTCACGGCCTTCGTCGCCCATGCGAGATGGCTCTGCATCGGCCATCGGAGGGACAGCTCAACCTGATCGAAGGGACGGACGATCTTGCCGAGTCGACCGATCGCTGTCCCATCAAGATCCTGGCTGGTCAAGAGCCCGGATGCGATTGCGGTATCGTCCTGGACTGCCGTCGCTGCCAGCATCTTCACCATCAACGTCTTCGACTGTTCCAGCGCAGCGCGCCAGGATCCCATATCGGTTTCAAGTCGCCCGAGGCCGGTGCTGAGATCCTGCGTAAACCCTTCTGCAAGGTACAACCGATGGGCCAGCAAAATATGGGCGCAGTTCGGGCTCAGGATTTGTCCATATCCCACATCTTCAAACGGCATCGAAAGCCATTGTTGGTAGCGTCTTAGGGCAAGCGATTCTTGAGCCGCCAATGATCGTACAGCTGCAGCCTGCGGCTTCAGCTGTGCCACAGGGTCGTTACTGGTGAACCATCCACTGATCTCGTTGGCGGAGGCTCCTGTCGTCGTCCTTTTCCCCTCATCAGCGGCCATGCAGGCGTTCGCAGCTTGGAGGTCGCTCCCTTCCACCTTGCGCTCGTAACCCGCTTGGAGTGGGTCCTGTTCTGCAGAAGCGTCGAAGCCGAGCAGCAAGAAATATCCGTTTTTTCTTGAATCAGTGAGTGCCGGTGGAGGACTCGTGGTCAGGTTGCGATAGACCGGCGACGGGGGAGCTTCCATCACGAGCCAGGCCAATCCAACCGCCCCGATGCCGATCGCCACCAGGGCAACGCAGGAGAACGTCAACCCCAAACACAACAAAGCAATTGATCGCGTCGTCGAAAAACAGGACCCGATAAATGACGAGATACCGATGCGGACCCGCGCCACTCGCGCGGCAAACCGAGGACGCGGTCTTGGCGACGCCAAACGATCGTACGTGCGAACCTGGTTTTTCTCTCCTGTTGAGTCAAAAAGAACATCAACAGCCGACGCAGCAACCGATAACGCAGGTTCTGGCTCCAAGTGAGTGGATTCGATACCGGAATCCTGCCGCGTTGCGGTAGACGATGGGCTAGGATTCACAAATGTGATCGCTTCACTCGCCCGGACCCATTCCGGTCTCGTATCTTCCTGGAGCACAACCTGTTCCACGACAGGAACTACCGCTTCAATGACAGGGGCTACCGCCTCCGAGGGAGCCGCTTCCCATCCACCACTTCGCGACAGCTCAGGGACCGCTTCAGGAGGTTCCTCAACCAGTGGTAACGGCGCCGGCGGAACGACTGGAGCCTCCCCCTTCTCCCTGTTCAAATTTCGTTTCTTTTCAGACGGACGATATGGCTGAACCTCGACTTCGCCAGTGCTCCAATGCGACGTTGCATCCATCGAAGCGGCAGATGCCGGTGGCGCATCACTCGGTGCTGCGGAGAGCGGAGGAGTTGCGGCGGCCTGGAGCCGTGTGATGGGTTTTTCATGGTGCTCTGTGGATACTGGTTCAGACGCGAGCGGTGTTTCCAGGATTACCGCTGAAAGTGAGGGCTCCGGAGCGGAAACTTCCGGTAATGGCGCCACGGGCGGCGGCGGATCGGACTCTCTGATTGCATCTGTTTCTGCGATCGATTCACTCACTTCACTCAAGATCGAAGGATGAGCCGATGACAACGGCTCGGGATCGCTGAATGAGACGGGCGGTTCTGGAGTTGATGTAATGGATGGGGAGGAGATCTCTGATTTCGGCACGGACTCTGGTTGAACTGATTCTAATTCCCTCGCATCCTGTAAAATCGCATCCGACTTGGAAAGTGCGGCAGGCGAACTCGACGATAAAGTTCCTGCGGCAAACTTCCATGCGCCGTCGAACACGGTGTTCCATGAAAATGGGACCGTGGGCGAGGAATCAGCGGCTGACGAGGTCGAGACTTCTAGCTCTGGAAGCACCGCGGGACTCGTTGACGGCTCCACCGCAAAGATCGACTCACTAGGCTCCGTCAGATCCGGCGCAGGAGCTGGACTCGACAACTGATTTGATCCCAGCTCAGGCTGAGATACTCCCTCCGATTGAGCGAACGGAGCCGTCGACGGGGCCGCTTCCTCAATCTTGATGGTGGAGTTCTCAATCTGCTCCCAGGGCATGGGAGAAGATAATGCCATCGACTCGACGGAAGGAGTGATGACTCTCCCGTCGTCGGCTGTGTGTTCCTCTGAGGAGCTAGGGGTAAGCTCCTCATCCACAAAGGGCGAACGTTCGACAATCGGATCCCCCATCCCATCATCACGATGTCCACTCGACTGAAACGGCGGCTCGGCCAATATCGATCGCAACATATCCTCATCGAGTTGATTGGCCTCCTGGATTGGCGCAGTAAATTCGGACGGCGTAACCCCCGGTGCCTGCTGAGCCAAACCGACCCGTGCCGGGTCTATCAACACGTCCGGAACATCGAGCGAATCAGTGACGGGGTTCGACGAAGTGGGTGGCGGAGTCTCGTGACTCGGGGGAGCCCCATCAAACTGTTCCCACGGCATCACCTCAGAAGCCCTAGATTCTTCAGTCGTGGTCAGGATTTCGTCCTGGGGCTGTGAGGTATCGACTTCCAATGATGTCACTGCGGCAGGAGCCAGCGGATGAGGCACAAGAAGCTCACCGGTTTGTATGTCGAAGAGGGAGGCAAACTGGAAGGCCACAGAGCTGGCCGGCGCAAGTTCTCTCACTTTGGCATAGAGCTGAGAAGGTTTCTTGGGATTTTCAGAGTCTGGGCCCTCGATGAGAATATTAATGGCCTTGCCTAATTCGGCCACCGCAGCCATGGCATCCCCTTTTTTCTCGTGCACATGGGCCAAGAGTTCGAGGAATGGGACGCAACGAGGTCCGGCAGCCAGGTATTCACGCAACAAGGATTCGGCCAACCAGAAGTCTTGTCGCTCGATCGCGTCATTGGCGAGGGACTCAAATGCTTGCCGAGCCGTGACAAGACTGCCTAGTCGTAGATGCAGCGTGGCAAAGAGTCGTCGAGCTTCTGTGTTGTGAGGATCGAGTGAAAGCAGCTCTTTCAATGCAGCGGACGACCGGCCGTACTTGCCGGTGTTCATGTGTGTGACGGCTTCCTCGAGGAGCGCGCTTTTCTTGCTGTAGCCGACAACACCCCGTTTGTGTACCCGGGAGTGGGTCTTTTTGTCAGCTTTTTGAAGGTGTTTCTTGTCGATCCGCACGTTACAACCTTAGCAGATCATCGAAAGATGCGGGGTGGCTACCCTGGCCAATTTGCACCAGATTTCGCTTCTGTCCTGTTTCTCATGATCTTGAGGGAAGGCAAACTGGACGGAGGACTGCAAACCTAGTGCCATTATGGTCTTTACAGTGGATCGGAATATCCTTGATTGTTAAGGTGTTAGACGAACCTCTCCTCCCCCTTCCCTCGACCATTTTTCAAATATGAACAAGCCCGTCAAGAATCGCGTCGAGAGGGCCTTCTCTCGGAACGACCACGCGGAGACCTCAAGTTAACGGCTGGCTCTTTCTGCGGGAGTCCAAGAAGCACGAACCACTGGCTATCTGATCGCGGGAATCTGGTGCGAATCGGCGGTTTTAGCAGCAATCCTCATGTAACAGACACGCTAGTTGGTTGTGTCGATGACGAGCCTATGGTACCGTGCTCTATTCCCATTTTCATGCTCGACGTGGCCCGTGGGATGATCGGTCTTTCCGCATACATTGTTTGAAAATCATGGATTTTCTCTCTTTCGGACAATTGAGGTGGATCAGGCAGGCCTCTCTCGTCTGTCTGCTCGCACTGCTGAGTGGATTTCTGCTTCCTCTCGCCCCGCGGGCTGAATCTGGAGCAAGCTCCTCCGGACGCGTCTCCCTCGACTTCAACGATGTCGAACTCTCTGTTTTTGTTCGCTTCATCAGCGAGTTGACCGGTAAGAACTTCGTCTTGGACGAAGTCGTCAAGAAAGCAGGGGGGAAAATCAGCGTGTATTCCCCTACCAAGGTCACGCACGACCAAGCGTACAGCATGTTCGTGGCGGCACTCGAAGTCAGTCGTCTCGCGGTCGTCTTAAAGGGCAATGTCCATCAAATCGTGGCAATGGGGGACCTTCCCCCGGAACGAGGGGCATTCGTCTACAAACTTAAACACGCCAATGCGACCGACCTTGCGGCCGTCCTGACCAATCTCGTCGCTCGATCTCAGACCGTGGCACAGACGGCACCGGGCACGCGGCCACTATTTAGGCCCTTGAGCGAGTTTGAAGCTCCCGTCCAGGTCTTTGCGGACAAGGCCACGAACTCGATCATCATCAGTTCGACGAAAAGCGCCTACACCAAGTTGCAGGCCGTTATTCGAGACTTGGATACGCGTCGCAGTCAGGTCTTTGTCGAAGCCGTCATCTTGGAGGTGCAGGTCGATCGGCTCAGACAGATTGGGAGTGACCCTATTCAGGTCATAGGTGCGGGCAAGAGCGGTTCACTGCAAGGGGTCGGTGGTTTCAATGTCGCACCAGAAAACTTGTCAAGCATCGCACAGACCATTATTGGAGGCGGTACAACTGGAGGAGCGGTGTCGGTCCTCAACACGGTCAACGTGCGCGCATTCTTACAACTATTGCTGAGCCTCACGGACACAAATGTCCTATCGACCCCTCAAGTGCTCGCCGCAGATAACCAAAAGGCCAAGATCGTCGTGGGAGAAAATCGTCCGTTCCCCACGGGTCAGGCCCAGGGAATCACGGGCG
>Ga0247727_10020692_pt1 | contig 10029 bp, 12 predicted proteins | sample WisWelCaveWW1625_FD_202498 | JGI IMG/M metagenome (GOLD analysis project Ga0247727, IMG submission 202498) | Biofilm microbial communities from Wishing Well Cave, Virginia, United States - WW16-25 | ecosystem: Environmental > Aquatic > Deep subsurface > Groundwater > Cave microbial mat | place...
CAGGCGCGTCTTCTCCGGGTGCAGTTCCAGCCCGAACTTCGCCAGCCGCTCCCGCAACTGCTCCAGGAACCGCTCCGCTTCTGCTCGTTGCTCGAACCCCAGCACGGCGTCGTCGGCGTAGCGCACGCCTCTCTGCGCGCCTGCTTCCTCCGCCATTGCTCCACCCAGAGATCCAAAACGTAATGCAGGTAGAGATTGGCCAGGATCGGCGAGATCACCGCCCCTTGCGGACTCCCTTCCTTCGTCTCGGTCCACTGCCCCTGCTCCATCACCCCCGCCTGCAACCATTTCTGGATCAGGCGAACGACCCGTTTGTCTCCCATCCGATGTTCCACAAACCGGACCAGCCACTCGTGCTGGAGTTTGTCGAAAAAGGACCGGATGTCCAAATCGAGAATCCAGTTCACTCTCTGGCGCCGTCCCCACCGCGTGCTGGACGATTTTGTCTTCCAGCGCCGCGATCCCCAATGGTCGTTGCCTGCCATCGGCTTTCGGGATCCAGACTCTTGGCGACGGTTGCGCTCGATACCCCCCACGAGGATTCGCCCGTGCAGGTCAGCAAGCCGCACCTCCAGGTCTTCTCCATATTCTTCCCACCTCACCTCATCCACTCTCGGCGCCGCCTGTTTCTTCAGGCTGTAGTAACTTTGCCGGAGCAGGTCGATGCTCACGTGGTGCAGCAGGGCAGTGAACTTCAGCTTCCCATCCTTCCTCGCTGCTTCGCGCACACGCTCCAGCCCGCTGGGCCCGCTCTCCCGACTCAGCGTCCGGCACGGGTTAGGCCGTGGCGTGTTCTCCTTGGTCAACGGCCTTCCCTCCACAACCTCCGCCGGCGGTGGCCCGCTTTTGTTCGGCTGCTTCGTCGGTAGTATGCCGCTGTACGACTCCCCGCCGCCGGGCACGAGGGTCTTACCGCTCATCGCGTTCTCCCTCCGGCCCGCGCCCAACCGCTCACGGGCGACAACGGGGTCTCCCGGTTCTCGCGCCTGAAGTTTCTCTGCATGCCTGGGGTCTTCCACTCCGCGGGGCCGTGTCGCGCTCGCGCTGGCGCGCGCCACGTTGTTGCCTTCCTGACTGCTTGACGCCGTCGGCTCCCCGCACCCCAGGATTTCGGAGCTCCATACCCAGCCTACAGATACCCCTGTCCAACGCTTCAAGTGCGGCTTCGCAGCCGCCCTCGCATGGCTCGGGGCCAGGGTGGTTCGCTACTCCCTGGGCAGGGAAGATTCGGGCTGGCAAGCCGGTCTCGACGCCGGCCTCCCTGGCTGCGTCCGGGTACTCAGTTGCAGCGAGTGGTAGTTGGAAAACCGAGCCCATCGTCCCGCTTTTGGCCGTCGCCTGCAGCGCCCAGTCAGGCCAGGCTGTCCCCTTCAGGCCTGCACTGGCTCCCAGCGCCGAGCCAACTCGCGAAAAGCCTGCTCGTACATCGGCCAGTCGTGCAGGGTAGCCGGGTCAAAGTCCGCCCCGTTGGGCCACACCAACGTTTCGACCTCCAGGTCGATCCGAACCTGGTTGAACATTTCCAGATCGCGCAGGGGGCCGTACAGCTTCCCTGCGAGCATGGGGCGAAAATTGATCGTTTGTTCGGCGCCGTCGTCAAACCGAACCCGCAACGTATAGGCAGAAACGATCTCGAAGCAACGAACTCGATAGATGGGATGCGTCATGGCCTACAACTTATTTTAACGGTTCGATGGGCTCTGGCGTCTGTCCTTCCTGCAGCCGCTGCCAATCAACTCTTAGCTCAGCCTGATGCAACTCCGCCCATGCTTTCCACCAGCCGCCACTGTCTCCTCGGGAGAGAACCAGCGATCAGTTCGACGGGATCGATACTGAAAATTCCGACCTCATCTTGGTAGTACGCATGGAAATGGGCAACGTTGCCGGACTTCCACCACGCGGTCGTCAAGTCTGGGAGCCGACTGACCCGGGAACAACCCAGCGCTCGGCGCAACGACGGCACCGGCCTGATTACACCGCCCCCCGATGTGGTTGTCGAGCGGTTCTTACTGGCGTGTTGACTGGCTCTCTCGCTGACGCGCACGTTTTGAAGACGCGGGAGCCGCGGCGAACCCGCGCGTTTCCCGTTCGTGCTACTGTAATGTTTTCGGATTCGCCGGCCATGCACATCCCCGACGGCTTTCTCTCCACCCCGGTCTGGGCGGCCCTGGACGTGGCTGCCGTGCCGGCGCTCGGGTATTTCGCCCGCCGCGCCCAGGCGGGCGTCGAGGAGACCCGGGCGCCGTTGCTGGGCGTGATGGGAGCTTTTGTTTTTGCTGCCCAGATGATCAACTTTCCGGTGGCGCCGGGTGCTTCCGGACATCTGATGGGGGGCGCGCTGCTGGCCTTGACCCTGGGGCCGCACGCGGCCACGGTGGTGATGACGGCGATTCTGCTGGTTCAGGCGCTGGTGTTTCAGGATGGCGGCATCACGGCGTTGGGGGCCAACGCTATCAACATGGCGGTGGCCGGCGTCTGGCTGGGGTATCTGCCGTCCAGGCTGGCGCGCAACTGGGGCGGCGCGACTTCGCGACTGGCGGTGTTTCTGGGAGGCTGGCTGTCGCTGTTTGGAGCGGCGCTGCTGGCCGCCGTGGAATTGAGCCTTTCGCGGGCGGCGCCGGCGGGTCCCTTGCTGGCCGCGCTGCTCGGGTTCCATGCCCTGGCGGGACTGGCCGAAGGGGCCATCACGCTGGCGGCGTTGGAGGCTCTAGGGCGGCTGAGTCCCAAGTTCGTCTTTCAGGGAGAGACGCGATGAAGCGGGGGCTGTGGGCGATGGGCGCAGCGACGCTGGTGTTGGTGACCGGGGTCGCGCTGCTGTCGTCCAACGCGCCGGACGGGCTGGAGTGGGCCGCCCAGCGCCTGGGTTTTGCCGGGCGGGCCGGGTCCACTCTTCCCGCCTCGCCGCTGGCTGACTATCAGACGCGCTACTTCAACTCGCGCTGGGCGGCCCAGGCTTCGGCAGGATTGGCGGGAGCTTTGCTGGTGTATGCCTTGGCCACGCTGTTCGGCCGGTCGCTGAAGCGCAAGAAGTGACTATGCATCAGGTGACCCTGGATCGCTGGAGCCGGTTGGCGAGCCCGATCCACCGGCTCGACGCGCGCGCCAAGATCGTGGGCGCGCTGGCGCTGCTGGTGTCGCTGGTGGCCTTCCGGCCGGCGGAGGCCTGGCTGCCGGCTGGTTATTTCGCGTTGGTGATGGTGCTGGCCGCGGTGGCGCGATTGCCGCTCGCGGGAGTGCTGGTCCGCGCGACTGTGGTGTTGCCGTTTGCCGGCCCGGTCGCGGCGCTGAGCCTGTTCGGGGGGGACGCTGCGCGCGGGGCGGTGTCCCTGGCCAAGAGCTACGTCTGCGCCTGCATCATCCTGTTTCTTCTGGGGACCACTTCGCTGCCGGCCTTGCTGCGCGGGCTGGAATCGCTGGGGGCGCCCCGGTTCTTTCTGATCGTGGCGCAGTTTCTCTATCGCTACTTATTTGTACTCTCCGAGCAGGCGCAACACATGATGCAGGCGCGGAGGTGCCGCGCGCCGCGGTCCAGCCGCCGTGGGCTGGCTCAGTTCGCCTCCGGGGCGCTGGCCGCCCTGTTCGCCCGCAGCTACGGCCGCGCCGAGAGGATCCACCAGGCTATGCTGGCCCGTGGATTTCAGGGACACTTGGCGCTGGCCCCGGCGTCCGCGCTGGGCCGCGCTGAATGGTTCTTCCTGGCCTCCGTCGCCGTCGCCGTCGCCCTGCTCCAACTCACTCCATGGACCCCCTGATTCGAGTCCGCAACCTGCGCTTCCGCTACGACGACGGCACTCAGGCGCTCGACGGCCTCGATTTCGACCTCTATCCCGGCGAGACGGTCGCCCTGTTCGGTCCGAATGGGTCCGGCAAGACGACGTTGCTGCTCTGCCTGGTCGGGCTCCTGGATGGCGAGGGCGAGATCGAAGTCTGCGGCCAGCGGCTGCGGCGCGAAACCCGGGCGCTGATTCGCCAGAAGACGGGCGTCCTGTTTCAGGATTCCGACGACCAGTTGTTCATGCCCACCGTCTTCGACGACGTCGCCTTCGGGCCGCGGAACCTCGGGCTAGACCCGGCGAGGGTCGAGCGGAAGGTTCGCCACTGTCTCCGGGTGGTGGGGCTGGAGGGCGCAGCGGCCAAGGCGCCCTACCACCTCAGCGCCGGTGAGAAGCGGCGGGCGGCGCTGGCCGGAGTTCTGGCCCTGGACCCGGAGGTCCTGGCCCTGGACGAGCCGGCCACGTTTCTCGATCCGCCGGGACGCGCCGCGCTCATCGAAACCCTGCGCGCTCTGCCCCAAGCCAAGCTCATCGTCACCCACGACGTCGATCTAGCCCGCGAGCTGGGAACCCGGGCGGTGTTCCTCTCCGCCGGACGGATCATCGACTCGGGGCCGGTGGAGAAGATCGCCCGCCGTTATCAGTGGGAAACCGCGCGGATCGACGATTGCGTAGCCGGGGACTGACGCTTCAGCCCCGACGACCCCGCGAAGTGCAGCAGTAGAGCGCTCGCCTTTCGGCAGCCTGGCCGTCTACTCGGCTAGTGCTATCCCGCATACCGCTCTAAGGTGGGACACCACGCTAGCGCCCTTTGGGTTGATCAGGAGGCTGGCCATGCTCAAGAGATGCTCCCTGTTTGTTTTGCTGGTGTTGGTTGCGGCCGCGGTCGCTCAGGACAGCAAGCCCAACTTTTCCGGCGCCTGGCAACTTGTGGTCGAGAAGTCCGATTTCGGCCAGCCGACGCCCTGGGGTCCACGATTCCCGGCGGGCGTCACTGCTCAGAGCACTGTGATCGAACACCGCGACGGCAAGATCAAGATGCGCATCAAGGTCCAGACGCCCGAAGGGGAGACGGCACAGGAGCGGAGCTACTCGACAGACGGTGTGGAGACAACCGATACTATCCACGGCGTGCCCGCCACGTCCCGCGTCCGCTGGGACGGCCGAGACCTGGTCACCGAGGTGGCCATGGAGTTCGACCAGGAACACATTTACACAGCGGTGATCACAGCGCGCTGGCGGCTGTCAGACGACGGCACAACCCTGACCAACGAGCGGACCATGAAGCACGCCGGCGGTGAGACCAAGCAGAAGCTGGTGTTCGTGAAGAAGACGTGAGCCGCGGTCAGTCCTGCGCCAAGGGCCCCTCGCCCCGGCTCAAGTCTTCGAGCAGCCGCTCCCGCCGGGAGAAGCTGAGCCGCGCCGCGAGCGGAAGCGTCGAACCATAGAGCACCGCTCCCCCGGCCGCCGCGACCGCCAGCAGCAGCAGAAAACCACTCATGCTCCCCCAGTAGTAGCGGGCGAAGTAGGCGGCCAGAATTGGCGCCAGCAGCACCGGGTACAGGAGCACGATCAGCCCCTGAATCCCTCGGCCGGAGCCGGCCCGCGAGACCCGCTCCGGGCTCAGCCCGCTGGCGAACAGCACCGAGGTCAGGTTGCCGGCGGAGGAGAGATACAGCGCGGCGATGCTGGTCACCGCTAGCGCCTCCAGCAAGCCCAACAATCCCACTTCCATGCGCAGCAGCCGGCAGACGGCGGCCAGAATCACCACCTGCAACCACAGGAAGACCCCGGCGACCAGGTTTTTGGTGATCAGCAGCCGCGAGGCGGCCACCGGCATCCAGAAAAAATACCGCGCCGCCGAGCGGTCGAGGCCGAACGAGTTCAAATACGTCACCTGGCCCGATAACAGTAAAGAGTAAAGGCTTAGCACCGTCAAGAAGCTGGACCGCAACAGTGTCGAGGGCCCGCTGCTGGACATGGCGAACGGCAGCCAGGCCACCACCCCAAACGAGCAGCCCATCAGGAACAGGAAGCGAAAGCGCGGGCTGCGGAAGCAGTAGCGGAGCTCCTTTTCCACCAGAGCCGCCAGCGGGTCGGGCAACAAGCGCCGCGGCACGCTGTACACCCGGTCGGCCCAGCGCTCGCCGCGTTCGGCCGAAGCGGCCGTGGGGGAGGGGCCGGAATCGCGGCGCAGGCTCCGCCGGAACTGCGCAATTCCGAATGCGCCCGCCGCCGCGCACCACAGCCCCAGAACCAACCAGTCCGCCAGCCCGCTCTGGCCCAGATACGCCCGCGCCAGCGACGTCGAGGGAAGGATCGATTGGGGCAAGAAGCGGAACGCCCCATACAGGCGCTGTCCCACCTTTCCGGCCGAGCCGCTCCAGAGGATCAGTTGCGGCACGGCGCTGGCCAGGACCACCAGAAGCAGGAAGAACTCTCGCAGCCGCCGGCGCTGGAGCAGCCGCTCCAGCAGATTGCGCAACCCGGCCGACAGCAGCACGTTGAACAGCAGGAAGAGCAGAACCGCCGGGAGAAAGACCCTGACCCTGGCCGGATGGCGGAAGGCAGCGCCGCAGGAGAGGCCGATCACCAGCAGCGCCAGTTCCGCCCCAGTGGCCAACCGCAGCAGGCATTCCACCAGGAAGAGGGTCCGCTGGCCGATGGGGTATGGCGCCAGCTTGCGCAGGTCGATCGAAACGCCCATCGAGGCGGTCAGCAGCGGACTCAACTGCCAGTACAACAGGATCAGGAACAGGAGCCCGGGCAGAACTTTCTGCAGGCGCTCGTCGCCGGCCAGCGCCGCGAAGGCGAGCAAGGCCGCCGCTCCGGCGAGCCAGAATCCGTACCAGAACACCGCCACCAGCAGCGTGGCGACCAGCCCCAGGCGCTCGGATCGCCGCCGCAGGCTGTTCACCAGGGACCGCCACTGGATGCCCAGGACGGCCACGATCTGGCGTGCTGGTTCAGAGCCAGTCAAGGTTTTGAGCGACCCGCTCGCCGCCCACCAGGCGGACGAAGGCGTCCTCCAGCGTGTCCTGGCCGGACCGCAACTCGCTGAGCTCGCCTTCCCTGACGATCCGCCCTTGGTGGATGATGGCCACGCGGTCGCAGAGGCGCTCGACCACCTCCAGCACGTGCGAGGTGAGGAAAATCGTGGCCCCTTGGCGGACCTGGCCCAGCAGAATGTCCTTCATCAGCCGCGCGCCCATGGGATCGACCCCTTCGAAGGGCTCGTCCAGAAGGAAGAGCTGGGGGCGGTGGATCAGCGCCGCGGCCAGCGCGGCCCTCTTCTTCATGCCCTTGGAATACTCGGCCACCAGCTTGCGGGGCTGTTGGCTCAGCTCAAAAAGGTCGAGCAATTCGCGCGCCCGGGCGGCGGCGACGGTGCGCTCCAGACCGTACATCCGGCCGACGAACTGCAGGAATTCCCACCCGGTGAGCCGGTCGAACAGGACGCTTTCGTCGGGCACCACTCCGATGAGCCGCTTGATGGCTGGCAGGTTGGACTCGAGCGGCAGTCCCAGCATCTCGACCTCGCCCGAGGTCGGGGGGATCAGCCCGATCAGGATATGGATGGTGGTGGTTTTTCCGGCCCCGTTGGGCCCCAGAAACCCGAAGAAGCAGCCCCGCGGCACGACCAGATCCAATCCGTCCACGGCAGCCTTAGGGCCATAAAGTTTTCGCAGCCCCCGGGCGACGATCGCCGGCGTCATCACATTCAGTGTAACAGGAGGCTGTGGTGCTGAAGGAGCGCCCGTCCTACCACACCGCCAGCCCGTAGTAGCGCCGGCCTGGGCGACCTGAGCCCCTCCGCTCTCAGCTTCTTGATCTCGTGGATGTATTCCAGCTCGAGGATGGCAGCGGGCGAGAATGGAACCAGTCGAGATGCACGAAATCTTCCGGATCGCCGACCATGACATTGCAGCGCTTCTTATGCCGGCTCGGACGGGAAGGCGTGTTTCCCGGCACGATTTTCAGAACCTTGCCGCGCCGACCAACCCCGGCCCGGAGTCGCGTAGCGTTAATCTTCATGAGAGAAAACTACAGGGCCATGGTAACCGGACGGACGTACGTCCGCTTGTCAATCCAGGTCGTGGGCAAGACTCGTTCGTCTGGCTCTCGATTCCCGTCGCGTTCTTCGCATTCTGGAAAGAGGTGATTTTGGAAGCAGGCGATGCGCGCCCCAAGCATGTGGTTCTGGCAGGGGCGTACTGCATCGAAGCCGCTCCCCAAATCAACGGCATGGCGCCGACCACCGTGGAACCCCTTATCGGCACGGTTGGGCTCTAGCCTGTCGCCTTCGGCCCCAAAAGGCGACAGCCTGACACCTGGCGCCGTGCGGTGGTAGACTGGCTTCGGTGTAAGCCGCGAAACGAGGAGGACATGATGCCTGGATTTCAAAAGATTACGCCATGTCTATGGTTCGACAGCGAGGCCGAGGAAGCGACGACTTTCTATGCGTCGCTCTTTGCAGATTGCAGAATCGGCAAGGTTACTCGGTATGGCGAAGATGCCCTCAAGATAACCGGCAAGCAGGCTGGTAGCGTGATGACGATCGAGTTCCAGCTCGCCGGATACAAGTTCACCGCCCTCAACGGCGGCCCACAATTTACGTTCACCCCCGCCATATCTTTCTTCGTCATGTGCCAGACGGAAGCGGAAGTTGACACGCTTTGGCAGAAGCTCTCCAAGAACGGTGGGGCCCTGATGGAACTTGGAAAGTATGACTGGAGTGAGAAGTACGGCTGGGTGCAGGATAGGTACGGCCTGACGTGGCAGATAGCACTAGGAAAAATTGAAGACGTAGGTCAAAAGATCACGCCTTCATTGCTGTTCGTCGGCAAGCAGCACGGAAAGGCCGAAGAGGCGATCAACTTCTACACCGCAATCTTCCAGGGTTCAAAAGTTGACGGGATTCTGCGCTATCAGGCTGGCCAAGGAGAACCGGAAGGAACGGTGAAGCACGCGCAGTTTAGCTTGAGCACGGAGAAGTTTATGGCAATGGATAGCGCCTCGGCCCACCCTTTCACCTTCAACGAAGCTGTATCGCTCGCAGTCGAGTGCGCGACGCAGGAAGAAGTCGACTACTTTTGGGAAAAGCTCACCGCGAACGGTGGCGAAGAAGTCCAGTGCGGCTGGCTGAAGGACAACTTCGGCGTTTCTTGGCAAGTTGTTCCGACGGCTCTGCACGAATTGCTGAGCGATTCGAATGTTGAGAAAACGCAAAGGGTTACGCAAGCATTCCTGCAAATGAAAAAATTTGACATCGACGCGCTGAAACGAGCGTACGCGGGAAACAAGTCGTGAGCCGCCATCGCGTTCGGTACGCCTTAAATGAAAAACGAGCAGCCGAGGAGGTTCAAATGCGGTACATCGATGGATATGTCTTGCCCGTCCCCAAGAAGAATCTGAGGGCCTATCGCCGCATGGCTCAAATGGGAGGAAAAATGTGGCGGAAGCACGGTGCGCTCGACTACAAAGAATGCGTCGGCGACGACCTCAAAACGAAGTGGGGATCCCCGTTCTCGCGAATGATGAAGTTGAAGCCCGGCGAGACCGTGGTGTTCTCCTATATCGTGTTCAAGTCGCGGGCTCATCGCGATCGCGTGAACGCAAAGGTAATGAAGGATGTGGCAAACATGGGCGCGCCGAAGGATATGCCGTTCGAGGTGAAGCGCATGGTCTACGGCGGATTCAAGGTCTTGGTCGGCGCCTAACAACGGCATGCCGCGGACGGCGCTGCGCGCCGCCGCTGAACCAGAGCGTTGGACCGACTCGCGCCAATTCTGGGGGAGCCCCCCGCCCGTTTCGCAGCGCGATCAAGCGCTTGCGGGCGCGGCACGGGAGGGCTTTGGAACGTCCAGCGATCCTGCCAGAGTGCCCCCAGCCCGACCTTTGTTTCGGCAGCGATCTCACGCCAGGGAGCGTCCCTGGGCGCGTAGCGCGACAATCCTCGCGGCATGCACGTCCGCGCGCGTTTCCCCACAAGCGCTCGCCGGGCGCGCCCAGGTGCCTCAGCGCAGGGGCGGCGGTTTGCATGCCCGGTGCATCCCCGGTGCAACCCGCGCGGGGTTGGGGGGAGGCACTTTTGGAGCGCGCTGTCTCCTATCCCGCCAAGCTCAGCTCAGCATTTTCCAATCCAAGAATGAGCCTGAAATCGAAGTTTGATTCCAACACAGGATGAGTCTGAAATCGAGGTTTGATTCCAATACGGCATGAGCCCGAGGTAGGAAGCGAACGGAAGAGGTCCTGG
>Ga0247727_10020693_pt1 | contig 10029 bp, 8 predicted proteins | sample WisWelCaveWW1625_FD_202498 | JGI IMG/M metagenome (GOLD analysis project Ga0247727, IMG submission 202498) | Biofilm microbial communities from Wishing Well Cave, Virginia, United States - WW16-25 | ecosystem: Environmental > Aquatic > Deep subsurface > Groundwater > Cave microbial mat | place...
CCGGCGCTCGAGGAGCATGCCGGCCTCGCGAAGCTGCTGCCACAGCTGCGGGCGTTGCATCCCGAGGCCGAGCTGATCGTCGTCGATGACGGCTCGCGCTCACCTCTCGCGCCGCTCGCCGCGGCGCACGGCGCGCGCTGCCTGCGGCATCCCTACCCGATGGGCAACGGCGCTGCGGTCAAGTCCGGGGCCCGCGCCGCCGCGGCGCCGGTGGTCGTGTTCATGGACGCCGACGGCCAGCACGATCCGACCGACGTCGCCCGCCTGCTCGCGCGTCTCGGTTCGGGCTTCGACATGGTGGTCGGCGCGCGACGCGCCGGCTCGCATGCGAGCACCGGGCGGCGCCTGGCCAACGCGCTCTACAACTGGTTCGGCGGCTGGATGGTCAACCAACGGATCGACGACCTGACCTCCGGCTTCCGGGCGGTCCGCGCGGTGCGCTTCACCGAGTTCCTGCACCTGCTGCCGAACGGGTTCTCCTACCCCACCACGATCACGATGGCGTTCTTCCGCGCCGGCTACGCCGTCGGCTACGAACCGATCGTCGCCGCACGCCGCGAGGGCCGGAGCCACATCCGGCCGCTGCGCGACGGGCTGCGGTTCCTGATCATCATCCTCAAGGTCGGCACGCTGTATTCGCCGCTCAAGCTGTTCTTGCCGCTGTCGGCGCTGCTGTTCACGACCGGGCTCGGCTACTACGCCTACACCTACCTCGAGAGCGCGCGCTTCACCAACATGAGCGCGCTGCTGCTGTCGGTGAGCGTGCTGACCTTCCTGATCGGGCTGGTGTCAGATCAGGTCACGACCCTGATGTACATGCAGGCCGCGTCGCACCGCGAGCGCCACGACGACCGTTGACGGCGCTCAGCGGCGCAGCAGCGCCAGCGGCGCGACCGCGAGGTCGCCGAGCGTCGCCCAGAGCCGCGCCAACACCGCGACCGCAGCGGCCTCGACCGGGCCGAGCGCCGGCGCCAGCAACGCCGCCAGCACGGCATCGCGCACCCCGAGCCCCGCCGGCGCGAACACCGCGACGATCCCTCCGAGGTGCGCCGCGGTCAGCGCGCCGACCGCATGGAGCGGCGTGACCGCGGCGCCGTGTCCCAGCGCGTGGAGCAGAGCGACGAAGCCGGCGCCCACCAGGAGGTGCGCGGCGGCGAAGCCCGCGAGGCGGTGCGCGAGCTCGGTCGCCGACGGATGGGCGCGCGGCGCGGCGCCGCCCGCGTGCTGGGCGACCCAGGCATCGAGCTTCGGCGCCGAACGCGCGACCGCGTACAGCGCGACGCCGAGCGCGGCGAGCGCGACCAGCGGCGCCGCACCCGGCAACAGCGCGCTGCGGAGGGCCGCTGCGCCGGAGGCGCAGGCCACCAGCACCGCGACCCCGGCCGCGAGGAACAGCAGCTGCTCGTAGGTCACCGCCCACACCGCCGCGACGCGTTCGCCCGGGACCAGCAGCACCTTGGCGGCGGCGAGCCCGAGCTTGCCCGGCAGGTAGCGCGCGCTCCAGGCCGTGGCCTGGATCCCGAACGCGGCGCGCACGCCGAGCGGTCCGCCGCCGAGGCGGAGCAGCAGCGCGCGCCATTGCAGCGCCAGCAGACCGACGAACCCGAGGTAGGCGGCGCACGCCGCGAGCGCGAGCCCCGGCCGCGTCGCGAGGCGCGCGAGCGCGGCGCCGAGCGCCGGTGCGCTGCGCCAGGCAGCCCAGGCCAGGGCGAGCAGGGCCACGACCAGGAACGCCGTGGCGAAGGCGCGGCTGCGGAGCACGGCGAGGCTCAACGTCGCGGCTCGGCGAGCACGAGCGTCCAGGGGAGCGAACGCACGCGCACCAGCACGCGGCAGCGCCGCGCGACGAAGCGCTCGAACGCCCGCGGCGTCCAATGCTGGAGGTGGCCCGGGGTGTTGCCGAGGTCGGCGAGGTACTTGCCGCGCGCGCAGTTGAGCACGCGCCACAGGGGTTCGTCGGGCACCGAGAGGATCAGGGCCCGGGCCGCGACCCGCGCCAGCTCATCGAGCGCCGCGGCGGGCGCTTCCAGGTGCTCGAGCACCTCGAGGCACACCACGAGGTCGGCGCTCGCGGTCGGCTGCGTGAGCGAATAGGCCGACTCGACGCCGATCGCGAGCCCGGGGTTCCGCTGCCGGGCGCGCGCAGCGAGCGCCGGATCGTGCTCGGAGGACTCGAAGCGGCACCCTGCAGGCATCGCCTTGCTGAGGTAGGCGGTCGAATAGCCCTCACCGGCGCCGACCTCGAACGCGGTCCGCGGCGCCGGCTCGACCAGGGCGATCAGGCGTCCGACCGTCGCGTAGAAACGCCCGATCAACCGGCTGCCGATCGCGCCTGCCTGCTCGTACTTGTCGCGGAAGTTCGGTTCGCTCATCGCCCGCCCGTCGTCATTCCGGTGAGCGTACCCGACCGTCGCGCCGGGCGCCGCGTATCATCCCGGGCCATCGCGCCGCGACGCCCGGACCACGCCCCGCCGCCGACCATGCCGCCCCTCGCCCCTCCGTTGCGACCGCTGATCGCGCTCGGCATCGTGTCGCTCGCCGCCGCGCTGCTGCTCGCGCCGCTCGTCAGCGGCGCGTTCCTGCTCGACGACATCCCGAACCTCGGCGGGCTCGAACGCGTGCACACGGAACCCGACGGCGCCGCGCGCTTCATCAGCAGCGGGGTCGCCGGTCCCGGCGGCCGGCCGCTGTCGCTCGCGAGCTTCGCGCTGCAGGCCGGTGACTGGCCTCTGCACCCGGCGCCGTTCAAGCGCGTCAACCTCGCGCTGCACCTGGCGTGCGGCCTGGCGCTCTTCTGGCTCTGGTCGCTGCTCGCGCGCCGCGCCCTGCCGGCGCCGCAGGCGCGATGGGCCGCGCTCGGGGTCGCCGCGTTGTGGCTGGTCCACCCGCTGCAGCTGTCGACGGTCGCCTACGTGGTCCAGCGGATGACGCTGCTCGCCGCGCTGCCGCTGCTGCTCGGCCTGGTCGCCTACGTCAAGGGTCGCGAGCGCATCGAGCGTGCGCCCGACGATCCACACGGCTACCTCATCGCGCTCGGCGGCCTCGGGCTCGGCGGGCTATGCGCCGTCGCTGCCAAGGAGTCAGGTGCGCTGATCCTGCCGCTCGCGCTCGCGATCGAGCACACCCTGTTCCCCGCGCCCGGCCCGCGTTGGCGGGTCGTGCGCCACGCGCTGCTGCACGCGCCGCTGGTCGTCGCCGCGCTGGCCCTGATCGCTTTCGGCAGCGGCTGGCTCGCCGACGGCTACGCGGGGCGCGAGTTCACGCTGCAGGAGCGGCTGCTGTCGCAGCCGCGGGCGCTCGCCGAGTACGCGGCGCGCGCGCTGTGGCCGTGGCGCGAGGGGCTCGGCGTGTTCCATGACGACTTCGCGACCTCGCGCAGCGCGTTCGACCCCTGGACCACGCTGCCAGCGCTCGCGCTGCTCGGGTTCGCGCTCGGCGCGATGCTGCGCTTGCGCTCACGCGCGCCGCTCGTCGCGTTCGGCCTCGCCTGGTTCCTCGCCAACCACCTGATCGAGTCGACGGTGCTGCCGCTCGAGCTCTACTTCGAGCACCGCAACTACCTGGCGCTCGCCGGCCTGCTGACGCTGCCGGCGATGGCGCTCGCGGTCGCCTGGCAGCGCGGCGCTGCGACGCGCGCGCCGGCGCTGGCCGCAGCGCTCGCCTACGCGGGGTTCGTCGCCTGGCAGGGGCATGCCGAGGCGCGCGACTGGGGCGCGCCGCTCGCGCAGGCCGAGCGCTGGTCGCGCGAGCATCCGGGTTCGTTGCGCGCGCAGTCGTACCTCGCGAACCTGCACAAGGTGCGCCACGAGATCGCCGCCGCGGCCGAGGTCTATCGCGCGCACGATGCGCGGTTCGCCGATGGCGTGAGCTTCACGCTCGATTGGCTCGAGCTCGGATGCGAGGCCGAAGCGCCGGTGCTGCCGGCCCGGGCCGTGATCCTCGCGCGCGCTGCGAGCGCCCGGTTCTCATACGGCCCGAGCGCCGCGCTCGACCGGATGGTGACGCGCTTCGAGCGCGGCCGGCCGTGCCCGCGCGTCGCGCTCGTTGACCTCGCCGCCGCGACGCGTGCGCTGCTCGGCAACCCGGCCTACCAGCGCGAGGGCCACCTGCTCCAGCTCGTCGCAGCGCGCATCGCGCGGCTCGCCGGCGACCCGCGGGGCGCGCTGGCGGCGATGCGACGCGCGTTCGACGGCCACCCGGTGCCGGAGTACGCCCTGACCGAGGCGGCGTGGTGGCTGGAGGCCGGCGATCGGGTCCGGGCGAAGGAGGCGCTCGGGCGGGCCTTGGCCGTCCAAGGCCCCAATCCGCTGCGCCGCAGCGTCCTTGCGCCGCGGATCGCGGCGCTGCGGCGCGCGCTCGGGGAGCCGCCGATTCCCAAGGAGGATTAGGACCTTGGTTGGAGGTTCTCAAGCGATACACTAGTATCTCGTTGGTCCCCGTTCGGGGTTCAGCACGACGCTTGGGGAAGTTCAGGTGGCAACCACTCCGGTCCGTTCGAACCTCACCGGCCTCGCCCGTCGCCTCGTCATGGACGGGCTGATCGCGGAAGAGGTCGCCCAGAACGCATGGCAGGAATCGCTCAAGGCGAAGGGCTCGTTCGTCACCTACCTCGTCGACAAGAAGCTCGCCGATCCGTCGGCGATCGCCTGGGCCGCCGGCCACGAGTTCGGCGTGCCGCTGATGGACCTCGCCGTCATCGACATCGACTCGGAGACCGTCAAGGTCGTCGATCAGAAGCTGATCCAGAAGCACCGCTGCCTGCCGCTGTTCCGCCGCGGCAAGAAGCTGTTCCTCGGCGTCGCCGATCCGACCAACCTCGCGGCGCTCGACGAGATCAAGTTCCAGAGCAACCACGTGGTCGAGCCGATCGTGGTCGAGGAGCACAAGCTCTCGAAGGCGATCGAGAAGGCGCTCGAAGCCGCCGACACCTCGATGAAGGACCTCGACGACGGCCTCTCCGACCTCGACAACCTCGAGACCGTCAACGAGGAGGATGAGGGCGGCGCTTCGCAGAGCGACGCCGAGGACGCGCCGGTCGTGAAGTTCGTCAACAAGATGCTGATCGACGCGATCAACAAGGGCGTCTCGGACCTCCACTTCGAGCCCTACGAGAAGACCTACCGGGTCCGCTTCCGCCTCGACGGCAACCTCTACGAGGCGGCTTCGCCGCCCAACGTGCTGGCGCCCAAGATCGCGGCGCGCCTCAAGGTCATGTCGCGGATGGACATCGCCGAGCGCCGCGTGCCGCAGGACGGCAAGATCAAGCTCAAGCTCAGCAAGACGCGCTCCATCGATTTCCGCGTCAACACCTGCCCGACGCTGTGGGGCGAGAAGGTGTGCTTGCGCATCCTCGACCCGTCGAGCGCCAAGCTCGGCATCGATGCGCTGGGTTACGAGCCGCACCAGAAGGAGGTGTACCTCTACAACCTGGCGAAGCCCTACGGGATGATCCTGGTGACCGGTCCGACCGGTTCGGGCAAGACCGTCTCGCTCTACACCGGCATCAACATCCTCAACCTCCCCGACACCAACATCTGCACCGCCGAGGATCCGGTCGAGATCCAGCTCCCGGGAATCAACCAGGTCAACGTCAACCCGAAGGTCGGCCTGACCTTCTCCTCGACGCTCAAGGCCTTCCTCCGGCAGGACCCCGACGTGATCCTGGTCGGCGAGATCCGTGACCTCGAGACCGCCGAGATCGCGATCAAGGCGGCGCAGACCGGTCACATGGTGATGTCGACGCTCCACACCAACGACGCGCCGAAGACCCTGACCCGCATGGTCGACATGGGCGTGCCGCCTTACTCGATCGCGACCGCGGTCAACCTCATCATCGCCCAGCGTCTGGCACGGCGCCTGTGCAGCCAATGCAAGAAGCCGGTCGACATCCCGAAAGAGGCGCTCGTCAAGGAAGGGTTCACCGAGGAGATGCTCGCCGCCAATACCACGTTCTACGAGGCGGTCGGCTGCGACCAGTGCAAGGAAGGCTACAAGGGCCGTGCCGGCATCTACCAGGTCATGCCGCTCACCGACGAGATGGCCCGCTGCCTGATGCGCGGCGGCAACTCCGGCGAGATCGCCGACATCGCGCTCAAGAACGGCATCTGGGACCTGCGCCGTTCGGCGCTCGGCAAGGTGATGGCTGGCCTGACCAGCCTGGCCGAGGCCAACTCCGTGACGATCGCGGAGTGATGCCATGGCCGGCGCTCCTCAAGCACAGAAGCAGTTCAACTACTCCTGGGAAGGCACCGACAAGAAGGGCAACCGGGTCTCGGGCAAGTCCATCGGTGCGAACGAGGACGCGGTCAAGGCCGACCTCCGCCGCCAGGGCGTCGTCCCGCTCAAGGTCAGCAAGGGCAAGGAGATCGGCGGCGGCGGCCGGGCGATCACGCCGCTCGACATCGCGATCTTCGCGCGCCAGCTCGCGACGATGATGAAGGCCGGCGTGCCGCTGGTGCAGTCGTTCGACATCGTGGGCAAGGGCCACGAGAACCCGCGGATGCAGGACCTGATCATGGGCGTGAAGGCCCACATCGAGGGCGGATCGTCGCTCGCCGAGTCGATGGCCAAGTACCCGCTCTACTTCGACGACCTGTTCGTGAACCTGGTGCAGGCCGGCGAGCAGGCCGGCGCGCTCGAGTCGTTGCTCGACAAGATCGCCACCTACAAGGAGAAGACCGAGGCGATCAAGAAGAAGATCAAGAAGGCGCTGACCTACCCGCTGACGGTGCTCGGCATCGCGGTGGTCGTCACCGCAGTCCTGCTGATCTACGTGATCCCGCAGTTCGAGGACCTGTTCAAGGGCTTCGGCGCCGAGCTGCCGGCGTTCACCCAGCTGGTCGTGAACATGTCGCACTGGCTGATCGACTCGGGCTACCAGCTGTTGATCATCGCTGGCGGCGTCGTCGGCACCTTCATGTACTACCACAAGCGCTCGGTGGCGTTCCGCCAGTGGATCGACCGCATGGCGCTGAAGGCGCCGGTGGTCGGCGACATCCTGACCAAGGCGGCGATCGCGCGGTTCGCGCGCACCCTCTCCACCATGTTCACGGCCGGCGTGCCGCTGTTCGAGGCGCTCGATTCGGTCGCCGGCGCGACCGGCAACATCGTCTTCTCCAACGCCACCCTCAAGATGAAGGAGCAGGTCGGGACCGGCCAGCAGCTGAACCTGGCGATGGCCCAGTCGGGCCTGTTCCCGAACATGGTCGTGCAGATGATCGCGATCGGCGAGGAGTCGGGTGCGATCGACCAGATGGCCGACAAGGTCGCCGACTTCTTCGAAGCCGAGGTCGACGACGCGGTCGACAACCTCTCGGCGCTGATGGAACCGATGATCATGGCGATCCTCGGCGTCCTGGTCGGCGGCCTGGTGGTCGCCATGTACCTGCCGATCTTCAAGCTCGGTTCCGTGGTGTGACCGCCACGGCGCCGTGTTCGACGCGCTGCTAGCCTCCCTCGCCTCGCTCGGCGCCGATCCGGTCGTGCTCGCCGCGACCAGCGGCCTCCTCGGCCTCATGGTCGGCAGCTTCCTCAACGTCGTGGTGCATCGGCTGCCGGTGATGCTCGAGCGCGAGTGGCGCGACGAGTGCGTGCGCCTCGCTGGCGGCGAGGCACCCGCCGGCGAGCGCTTCGACCTCGTGGTGCCGCGCTCGCGCTGCCCCCACTGCGCCCACCGCATCGCCTGGTACGAGAACGTCCCGGTCGTGTCTTGGCTCGCGCTGCGCGGCCGGTGCAGCGCCTGTCGCGGCCGCATCGCCCTGCGCTACCCACTGGTCGAGCTCGCGAGCGGCGCGCTGGCGGCGGCCTGCGCGCTGCGCTTCGGCTGGGACCCCCGTCTGGTCGGCGCGCTCGCGGTGTCGTGGACCCTGCTCGCGCTCGCGCTCATCGACTACGACCACCAGCTGCTGCCGGACGACCTCACGCTGCCGCTGCTGTGGCTCGGCCTCGTCGCGAGCCTGTGGCAGGTGACGGTCGGACCGCGCGAGGCGATCGTCGGCGCCGCGGTCGGCTATCTCGCGCTGTGGGTGGTGTTCCACGGGTTCAAGGCGCTGACCGGCAAGGAAGGTTTCGGCTACGGCGACTTCAAGCTGCTGGCGGCGCTCGGCGCATGGTGCGGCCCCGGCGCGGTCTTGCCGGTGGTCCTGCTCGCCTCCTTGGCCGGCGCGGTGGTCGGCGGCGCGTTGATCGCGTCGGGACGCGCCTCGTTCGGCAGCAGGATCGCGTTCGGCGTCTACCTGTGCCCGGCCGGCTGGCTCTACTTCATGTGGGGCGATGACGCGGTCGCTGCTTACCTCGCGTTCGCCCAGCGCGCTGCCTGATCCCGTGGGCTGGCTCGACGACGACCCGCGCCTGCGCATCGCGCTCACCGGCGGCATCGCGAGCGGCAAGTCGCTCGCCGCCGAGTCGTTCCGGAGAGCAGGAGCCGCGGTCGTCGACGCCGACGCTGCGGCGCGCGCGGTCACCGCACCGGGTTCGACCGGCCTCGCTGCTCTGGTCGCGCGCTTCGGCGAAGGCGCCCTGTCCGCGGACGGCACCCTCGATCGGCGGCGGCTCCGCCACCTCGCTTTCGCCGACCCGGCGCTGCGCCTGGCGCTCGAGGCCGAGCTCCATCCGCTGATCCTCGCCGAGCTCGCGCGGCAGGCGCGTGCCGCGACCGGCCCCTACCTCGTGTTCGTGGTGCCGTTGCTCGTCGAGCAGCGGCTGGCCGAGCGGTTCCATCGCGTGGTGGTGGTCGATTGCAGCGAGTCCGACCAGCTCGCGCGCCTCGAAGCCCGCGACGGCGAGAGCGAGGGGTCGGCGCGACGGATCCTCGCGGCCCAGGCGAGCCGGGCTGAGCGGCTCGCGGCGGCCGACCATGTCCTCGACAACCGAGGCGACGAGGCGGCGCTCGCCGCGACCGTCGCCGGCCTGCATCGCGGGTTCCTCGCGCTTTCGGCAGCGCCCCCCTTCCCGGCGCCGCGACGCCGGGGCGAGAATGGGCAGGCATGAGCGTCGTCTCCATCCCGTCCCCCGAGTTCGCGCCGACGCGCGCGTTGGCGTTCGAGCAGCCGCTCAACGAGCGGATGCGGACGTTCATGCGCCTCGAGTTCCTGTTCGAGCAGCTCTCGCACCACACCGCGGGCACCCACCTGTGGGACACGCGCGCCGCGATCACGACGCTGCTCGAGGTGATCGCCATCATCAACAAGGGCGACGTGCGCACCGAGGTGCTGAAGGAGCTCGAGCGCCACGCCGTGCTGCTGACGCGCCTGCGCACCCGCGAGGGCGTGGACCCGCAGCGCGCGGCCAACATCCTCGAGAGCCTCGAGAAGATCCGGCGTCGCGTCGATTCGCCCGAACGGCAGCTCGCGCACGCCCTGCGCGAGAGCGAGTTCCTCGCCGCCATCCGCAACCGGGCCGCGATCCCGGGCGGCACCTGCACCTTCGACCTGCCGGCAGTGCACTTCTGGCTCAGCCAGCCGTCACCCGACCGGGCCCGCGACCTCGCGGTGTGGATCGACCAGGTCGACCCGCTGCGGCGCGCGCTCAAGCTGATCCTGATGTTGACCCGCGAGAGCGCGAACCCGGCGACGCACAACGCGACGGCGGGCATCTTCCAGATGACGCTCGACGGCGGGCTGCCCTACCAGTTGGTGCGGGTGCTGGTGGCGCAGGAGCTGCGGGTGTTCCCGGAGATCAGCGCCGGCAAGCACCGCTTCACGGTCCGCTTCCTCGAGCGTCCCGTGCTCGAGGAACGCGCCCACCAGACGCCGCGCGACGTCCCGTTCCAACTGGTGCTCTGCCAGTTCTAGAAGAACGCGCTGATGCCGGCGACGCCCCGGGCTCCGGCGGCCTGCGCCCGCCCGAGGTCGCCGGGCGCGAGCCCGCCGAGCGCATAGGCCGGCAGCCCGTCCCCGCCGAGCAAGCCCGCGAGCCCCTCCCAGCCGAGCGTGACGGCGCCGGGGTGCGACGCGGTCGCACGCACCGGTCCCGCGAGCACGAGGTCGATCCCGAGCTCGCGCGCATGGGCGAGCTCGGCGGGATCGTGGA
>Ga0247727_10020694_pt1 | contig 10028 bp, 6 predicted proteins | sample WisWelCaveWW1625_FD_202498 | JGI IMG/M metagenome (GOLD analysis project Ga0247727, IMG submission 202498) | Biofilm microbial communities from Wishing Well Cave, Virginia, United States - WW16-25 | ecosystem: Environmental > Aquatic > Deep subsurface > Groundwater > Cave microbial mat | place...
TGCTCGCGCTCGCCGCGGCGGGTTATCGCGAACACGCGCGTTTTGCGGAAGGCGTCGCGTATTTGCGCGACCGCGCGCTCGACGCCGGCGGCTGGAATATCGGCAATCCGCAAATGCTTGACAAGCCATTGCCGGCGACGATCCAAGACACGGCGATCGCATTGCTCGCGTTGCGCGCCGGCGACGCGACGAAACCGGACGCGGCGATTACCTATTTGCAAAACACGCTTGCGCGCGCGCAGACCGCGGCGGAACTAGCGTGGGGCATTTACGCGCTCGACGCGTGGAGTGTTCGTTTGAGTGACGCGCGCGCGCGTTTGCGCGCGTCGCAGAAAAGCGACGGTAGTTGGGAAGGCAATCCGTTCACAACCGCAATCGCCACATTGACAATCGGAAATTTGATCTGATCAAACGAATTACGAATCCTTCGCTACGCTCAAGACAAGTTTTAGAATTTTACCTATGCCTCTTTCTCGTCGCGCGTTCCTTCGCCTCGCGTTGTTGAGCGGCATCGCCGCCGGCGCGGGCGTAATTTACAAAACGACCGAACCGGTTGGCTTTGCGAATTGGTTTCGCTGGATGTGGCGCGGCAATGTCGCGCGATTCTCTGCGCCGCCCGCGCGCGTTGCGCTTGCCGCGTGCGCATCGTACGAGGCGGATATTCTCGCGTGCCTGCGCGCCGCATGGGATCATGCACAAATGCCGGCGCTACGCGGATTGCGCGTCGTTCTCAAACCAAACCTCGTTGATTTCGTCGGCGCGCGTCCGAGTTACACGCACCCGCGTTTTACGCAAGCGCTGATTCAACTCGCGCGCGAATTGGGCGCGCGTGAAATCATTGTTGCCGACGGCGCGACGTTTCGCCGCGACGCGCTGGCAATTCTGGACGCGACCGGCTACACGGAAATGCTCGCGCGCGAAAAAATTCCGTTTGTAGATTTGAATTACGACGACCTCGCCGAAATTCCGCTCAGTGGTTACACCAGATTAAAAAAACTGTTTATGGCGCGCACCATTCTCGATGCCGACCTTTTGATTTCTGTGCCCAAACTGAAAACCCATCACTGGACGACGATCTCCGCGAGCATCAAAAATCTTTTTGGCATTGTGCCGGGCATCAAGTACGGTTGGCCCAAAAATACTTTGCACACGCAAGGTATCCCGGCGTTTCTCGCCGAACTCGCGGATTCTTTGCCGACGCGCGCGTGCGCGGTCGTAGACGGCATCGTGGGAATGGAAGATGACGGACCGCTATTCGGCAGGGCAGTGCCCAGCGGCGTGATCATCGCGGGGAATGATTTGGTCGCTGTGGATGCGACGTGCGCGCGCGTAATGGGCTTTGACCCCGCGCACATAGACTATCTCAACTTTTGCGGCTGGGCGGGCATCGGCGCGCTGGACGAAAACAAAATTGAAATCGCCGGCGAGCCGCTCGCAAAACTCGCGCGCGCGTTTGCCAAGCCGCCGGTGTTGGAGTGATGATGCCGCGATGGACGCACGTCGCCGCGATTATTCTCGCGGTCGCGTGGCTGTTTCTCGTTACGTTCAACTATTATATCGTTCACAAGCCGTTCAGTGTTGAGAACGCGCGCGCGCTGATCGATGCGGCGGTAAATGTTTTTGTCGCGCTCGCGCTCGTCGCGCTCGCCGCCGCGCTCGGTCGCCGCGCGCTGCGCGCATTTGATTTTGCATCGCCGCTGGAGCGAATTGTTTTTCACGCGGGGCTTGGTCTCGGATTGATTTCCTTTGCGACGCTCGCGCTCGGACTCGTCGGCGCGCTCTCTCCAATTCTGTTTTGGTTTTTGCTTTTCGCTTTTTGCTTTTTGCTTCGTCACGACCTTCGCGCATTCCTTGCCGACCTTCGTTCGCTTTCATTTCCCGCGCCGACGCGCTTTGAAAAATTCCTCGCCGCCTTTATTTTTATTTCGCTGCTACTCGCGTTTTTGTTCGCGCTGACGCCGCCGGTCGCGTGGGACGCGCAGACGTACCATCTCGTCATTCCAAAAATCGCGCTCGAACGCGGGCGGATCGCGCCGCCGCCGGACATTCCGTATTTTTCATTTCCCTCGCTCGTCGAAATGCTTTTTCTCGCCGCGCTGGTTTTGAAAGGCGACATCGCCGCGCAGGTTTTGCATTTCGCGTTTCTTTTGCTTGCGCTTGGCGCGGTCTTTGCCTTCGCCGCGCGCTATTTCAACCCGCGCGTCGCGTGGCTCGCCGCCGCGATGCTCGCCGCCGCGCCGTCGCTCTTGCTCGTCGCGACGTGGGCGTACGTGGACGCCGCGCTGATGCTGTACGCCTTTGCCGCGTTCTATCTCGCGCGCGTGGCGATTGATAAGCAGTCTCCAATCTCCAATCTCCAATCTCTAATTTCCAACAACGAGATGGCTTTGCTTCGTTCCTCGCAACCGCAAAGTGCGCTCCTCGCAATGACACAGGCGACCAAGTGGTTCGCGCTCGCCGGCGCGTTTGCGGGCTTGGCGATGGGCGTGAAATACACGGCGGCGATTGTGCCGGTTGCAGTAATCGGTGTACTGGTAATTGGTAATTGGGGATTGGTAAGACGTAACTGGTCACTGATCACTGTTTACTGTTCACTGTTCACTCTCTTCGCCGCGCCGTGGTATCTGCGAAATTTTTTCTTTACCGGCAATCCGGTTTATCCATTTTTATTTGGCGGACCCAACTGGGACGCGTTCCGCGCGGATTGGTTCGGACGATTCGGCACCGGCTATTTGAACGAGCCGCTGAAACTATTGACCGCGCCGTGGGACGCGACGATTTACGGCGTCGAAGGCGCGCTCGGCTACGAGGCGACGGTGGGAGGGCTGATGCTGGCATTGATGCCGTTGTTGCTACTTCAAAGTCCAAAGTCCAAAGTCCAAAGTCCAAAGTCAGAAGCAGATCATTCCGCAATCCGCAATTCGCAATTCGCAATCCGTGATCTGCTTATTTTCTCCGCGACCCTCTACGCCTTTTGGCTCCTCGGCATCGCGGGCTCGAAACTGCTTCAGCAAACGCGCTTGCTCTTTCCCGCGTTCCCGGTTTTTGCGCTGCTCGCCGCGCTCGCATTTGAAAAACTGGCCGCGCTCGATTTGCCACAATTCTCTCTGCAACGCTTTACGACGATGCTCGTCATTGTGATTCTCGGGCTCACGCTCTCGAGTTACCTGCTCGGCTTTGCCGCCGTCAATCCGCTCGCGTATCTCACCGGCGCGGAATCGCGCGGCGCGTTTCTCGCGCGGCATCTCGGCGCCTATGATCGCGCGGCGCAATTCATCAACGCGCAATTGCCGCGCGACGCGCGCGTGCTTGCGCTTTGGGAGCCGCGCGCGTATTACCTTCAACGCGCGCTTCAGCCCGATTCGATTCTCGACGCGTTTCCGCGCGTCGTCGCGCGCACGCGCGATGCCGATGCGATTCTGCGCGAGTGGCAACGCGCGGGCTATACGCATGTCTTGCTCAATCGCCACGGCTTGAACCTATTGCTCACGTCGCAGTACGATCCGATTTCGCCCGCCGACGCGCGCGTTCTGCAAACGATCCTCGCCACGCGCGCCATGCAACTCACCGGCGCGCCGCTCGAATTCATTGACGGCGCGATTCCAAACGCAGAAAAAGAGCCGTACGCGATTTACCAATTACTGATTACTGATTACTGATCACCTTCCCATGACCGCCATTCTTCTTTTCCTTCTCGCCTCCTTCCATCTCACCAAATATTTTCCCGCCTACTCGGCGCTCATCGTCGCCGCATGCGCCGCGTATGCCGCGCTTGAATTTCGTGTGCTTGTCCTGAGCGAAACGCGCCACCATCTTGCGCGTTATGCGCTGGCAACGTTCGTCGTCTTCGCGCTCGTGATCGCGCCGACACTGCTCGAAATTTTCTTGCGCCGCGCGACCGCGCCGTATGAACACATCCACGATGGCGCGCTGCAAACCGAAGCGGCACTGCAATTCCTCCTCGCCGGCAAAATTCCGTTCGGGCAAAATTATGCGGAAACCGTGATGGGCAAGTGGCAACATTTTGTCATTGACCCCGCCATTAATCCGAGTCTGCATCACTATTTGTATTTGCCGCTAACTTTTCTTTCGGCGCTTCCATTTTATTTTTTCACGCAAGTGACGTTCGGCTGGTTCGACATACGCCTCATTTCGCTCGCCGCGTTCGCCGCGCTCTGGCTGATTCTGCCGGCATTGACTGCGCGGTCGGAAAATAAACTCGGTTTGCTCATCGCGTTCGGACTCAATCCGCTCTTCGTTCCGTTTTTCATCGAAGGCAGGAACGACGTGGTGATTTTATTCTGGCTCGCCGCGATGCTGTTGGCTCTGCAGAAAAAACGCGTCGCGCTCGCCGCGTTTTTCTTCGCGCTCGCGTGCGCGACCAAAGCGACCGCGTGGCTCGCCGCGCCTTTTTTTCTCGCGCAGCTCTGGCAGGCTGACCGCGCAAATAATTCTCGTCCTATCTCACGCATGACCCTGCGCGCGCTTCTGATCCTCGCCGCGACCTTCGCCGCCATTCTGTTTCCCTTTCTCGCGTGGGATTTTCGCGCGGTGTTGGATGATACGCTCGCGCTCGGCGCGAACACGAATTACATTTGGGGCTATGGCATCAGCATGCTGATGCTCGCGCTCGGCATCGTGCCCGACCGTTTGAGCGCGTTTCCGTTTTCGATCTTGCAACTCACGTTCGGCTTGCCCACGATTTTCTTGCTGTGGCGTTATCAAGCGCGCGATTATTCGCCGCGCGCGCTAGCCGGCGCCGCCGCAATTTTCGCATTCGTTTTCTTTTTCTTTAGCCGGCATTTCGCCGATTCCTATCTCGGCTATGTTCTCGCGCTCGCGCTCATCGGCTATTTTATGGACGGCGAAAGCGACAATGGTGCAGACACTCAAACGCGTTCCTAATCGCCCCGATATCCAAATTTTCAGCATCCTCTTGCTCGCGTTCGCGCTGCGCGTCATCGCGCTGGATGCGCGCGAAATTTGGTATGACGACGCGTTCAGCATCTTGCTCGCGCGCCACGACATCGGCGCGGTCATCGCCGGCGCGGCGGCAGACGACCAGCCGCCTCTCTACTACGCATTCCTGCATTACTTTATTCGAATTGGCGATTCGCCGTTCATCGCGCGTTTTCTCTCCGTCATGCTCTCGATGCTGATCGTCGCGATGCTGTACGCGACCGCGCGCGCGCGATTCAATTCGCGCGCCGCGCGCAATGCCGCGCTGTTTGCCGCGATGGCTCCGTTCCAAATCTATCACGCGCAAGAAGCGCGGATGTATGCTCTGCTCGCGCTCGCGTTGCTGTGGTATTTGAATGCCGTTCACAGATTGGAATCAAAGCGAGGGAGATTAGAGATTGGAGATTGGAGATGGAAGTTTGGACAATGGACATTGGACGCTGGACGCTGGAGACCAATAACGTCGCTCGCGTTATCGGGCGCGCTCGCGCTTTACACACACAACCTCGCGATCCTGACGCTCGCGGCGGCTAATGTTTATTTTATCGCGCGGCGCGAGGGGCGCGCGCTCAAGACGCTCGTCGTCGCGCAACTCGTCAGCCTCATTTTATTTTTGCCGTGGGCGTTCCATCTGCCGGCACAACTCGCGAAAATCGGCGGCGGCTTTTGGATTCTGCCGCCCAGTCCCGTCACCGTTTTGCAAACGCTGATGGAATTTACGACGAATCTGCCTCTGCCGGCGGGGCTCGTTCCAATTGCGCTTTTCGTGTCGCTCGCGCTCGTCGCGCTGGCGATGTTTGAAACTGCGCGCGCGCTCAAACGCGGCGCGCCGCGCGGGATTGGCTTGCTGATTGCGTTCGCGCTCGTGCCGCCGCTGTTGATGCTCGCGCTCTCTTTTCTTTTTCGCCCCATCTTCATTACGCGCGGGATTATTCTTTCATCGCTCGCGTATTACATCTTGCTCGGCTGGCTCGCCTCGCGGGTGCGCCCGCGCATACAAGCGTCGCTGATGCTCGCGCTTGCCGCGCTGATTCTCGTCGCGTTGAATTATCAGTATACGTTCGTCGAATTTCCGCGCTCGCCCTATCGCGCGGCGGACGCGTTCCTCCGCGCGAACACGCGCGCCGGCGACGTGATTGTCCACGACAACAAACTTTCTTTCTTTCCAATGCATTACTACGACGCGACGCTCGCGCAAACATTTATCGCCGATCCGCCGCGCGCGACGAGCAACACGCTGACACGCGGCGCGCAAGACGCGTTGAAAATCTATCCGACTTCCCTCGACGACGCGGCGCGTGGCAATGCGCGCGTCTGGTTCGTCATCTATCGGCGTGCGCTCGATGAGGCACACGGCGAAGGGCGCGCGAGCGAAAACAAAGCGTGGCTGGACGCGAATTATCAATTCGTCGCGCTGACAAAATTCAATGACCTCAATGTTTACCTTTATCAAAAATAAATTGCAGAGTATCATTGCGAGCACGTTCGCTGCGCTCAGTGTAAACTCCGCGAAGCAATCTCGGTTCCAATTGGCGTGGAGATTGCTTCGTCGCCGCTTTGCGGCTCCTCGCAATGACAAAGGACTCTGCGTCGCGCTCACGGCGTTCATTGTCGCGCGTATCGGCTTGACGCTGTGGGCGTGGCTGATTTTGCAAATCAACCCGCTCGTCGTCGGCAATTTGGAATTGTTCGGCGAGAAGGTCGTCGTCGCGATGAATCTGCAAAACGGCGAGCGCGCGGTTTTTTCGCGCATATGGGACGGGCGCGAATTGCATTTCCGCGCCGCGCCGCCGAACTTGATGGACGCGGAGACGCAATCGCTGTGGAATTTGCGCGGCGAATCGAGCACCGGCGCGCGGCTCGCGCCAGCCGCGCGCGTGGTCGAGGAAATTTTTCCGTATCGCGGCGTTGCGATTGAAACGAATCCACTGCTCTCCGCATGGCAACGCTTTGACGCGAATTGGTATTTGAAAATCGCTCAGCGCGGCTATGCGGCTGAGGATGGCAGCACGGTTTTCTTTCCGCTTTTTCCTTTGCTCATTCGTTTATTCGGCGGCGCTTTATTCGTTAGTGTCTTGATCTCCAATCTCTGCTTTCTCGCCGCGCTCTATTTGCTCTACCAACTCGCGTGCGACCTTGTCGGCGCGCCTGCCGCCGCGCGCGCGGTGGCATTGCTCGCGATATTTCCAACCGCGTTCTTTTTCTACGCGCCGTACACCGAATCATTATTTTTGCTTCTGACACTCGCGTCATTTCGCGCCGCGCAAAAATCGCGCTGGGCGCTCGCCAGCATTTTTGCCGCGCTCGCCGCGCTGACGCGCTTGCAAGGCGTTTTGCTGATTGCGCCGCTGGCGTATTTGTGGTTCAAGAACGTCCGCAAGAGGCAAGACTATAAATTACGAATAATGAATTACGAATTACGCATCACGCATCACGCATCACTAATTATGCTTCTGCTCATTCCCCTTGTCTCCGCCGCGTTCATCGCATACACCAACGGCGCGCTCCTCACCGCGTACGAAGCGCAACTCTCGGCGCGGTTTGTGTTGCCATGGGAAAACTTCGCGGCATCGCTCGCGCTGATCGCGCGCGGCGGCGCGGGCGGCGCGGACATTTTGAATTTGCTCGCGACGATTTTGTTCGGGCTTATGCTGATGCCGGTGTGGCGCAAACTGCCGCGCGAATATTTTCTTTACGCCGCGCTGATGTTTGCCGCGCCGCTGTTGCGGATGACGACGACGCAACCGCTTGTCAGCATGTCGCGCTATGTGCTGGTGATGTTTCCGGTCTTTATCGTTTGGGGTGCGTGGACGCAGAACGCGTGGATTCAACGCGCGCTGGTGTATCCGTCGCTCGCGCTATTGCTTTTCTTGAGCGCGCAATTCTTTTTGTGGGGCTGGGTCGCATGAAAATAAATCGCGAATGGCGCGCCGCGATTCTGATCGCGCTCATCGCGGCGGCGATTCTGCAAATTCCGTACGCGCTCGGCTATTTATTCGCGCGCCCCGGCACGGAATATCAGGGCTTGCTCGTCAACGTCGAGGATTTCAGTTATCACGCGATTATGCTTCAAGGTTACGAAGGCGCGTGGCAGTATCAGATCCAGTTCACGCCCGAAGCGCACGCGCCCGCGTTCATCTATGGCTTTTATCTCGCGCTCGGACATGTCGCGCGTGTTATTGGCATCTCGATCGTCGCGGCGTGGCACGGCGCGCTGATCGCGTTCGCGCTGATCTTGTTTCTTGCGCTGTTCGGTTTTATTCGTTTATTCATTTCCGATTTGTTGACTTTGTTTGTCGCATATCTGCTCGCCCTCTTTGGCTCTGGCTTTGATTGGTTCTTGTTCCCGTTCGAGCCATTCGATTCGGTCGGCGTCGCGCCGATTGATTTTCGAATGCCGGAGGCGCATCTCTTTTATAGCGCGCTGACGTATCCGCATTATTCCGCCGGCATCACGCTGATGCTCGCGGCGTTTTATTTCGCGCGCCGCGCGCAGGACGAGAAAAAAATTGCTTTTGCGTTCTGCGCCGGCGTCGCGAATTTGCTTTTGGCAATTGTTTTTCCATTTCTGATTTTACTCACGGGCGGCGTGCTGGGTGCGGATTGGGTTCACCGTTGTAGACTCGAAAGACGCATTCTGTGGCTCGCGGCGCGTAACTTGATCATCGCGTTTATCATTCCGCTTCCACTGCTTTTTTATTACGCGGCGATTTTGCAATCCAATGAAATCTTTCGCGTCTGGAACGCGCAGGCGACGACGCTGTCGCCCAACCCGTTGCATTACTTGCTCGCGTACGGCGTGATGCTGGCGTTGGCGGTTCTGTCATCGCGAGGGGTTGCTCGCAATGACACAATGCTCCTGTGGCTATGGCTTTTCGTCGTCGCGCTTTTGCTTTACGCGCCGCTCGGCGCGCAACGCCGCTTTGTACTAGGCGTGCAAATTCCGCTCGCGATTCTCGCGGCAATCGGCATCACGCGCGTCGTTCTGCCGCGCCTACAAGTATCGCGATTATTTCGCGTACTCGCCGCGCGGCGCGGCTATTCCGCCGCGGGCTTGCGCCGGTTGCTCGTCGTCGCGTTACTGTTTTTCATTTCGTCCGCGAATTTCGCCATTCTCGTGCGCCACTCGATTTTCACCGCCGTCGAACAACCCGACGCGTTTTTTCGCGCGCGCGCGGAGATCGCGGCGATGGATTGGTTGCGCGCGCACAGCGCGCGGAGCGATACCGTGCTCGGCGCGTATTGGACGGGCAGTTTCATTCCCGCGCGCGCCGGCAATCGCGTTTTTGTCGGTCAGCGTTACGAGACGGCGTTCTTTGATGATAAAATGCGCAGTGTGGAAGCATTCTTTAGCGCGTCCGCGCGCGACGATTGGCGCGAATATTTGCTCGCGCAGTACCGCGTTGCGTACGTGTTCTACGGTCCGCGCGAACGCGATCTTGGCGCGTTCGATCCCGCGCGCTCACAATATCTCGAGCGCGCGTACGCAAATGACCAAGTGACGATTTATCGAGTCAAGCCATGACTCTTACACCCTCACACTCACAGACCTACACGTTGCTTTTTATTATCACTCTCGCGTTCCGCCTCGCCACCGCGCTCCCGCTCGAACACGCCGGCTATATGGACGCGTCGTACGCGTTGCACGTCGCGGAGAATCTCGCGCGCGGGCGCGGGTTTGTTGAAGACGTGCTATGGAATTATCTCGACAATCCAGCCGGCTTGCCGCATCCGAGCAATTTGTATTGGATGCCGTTGCCTTCGCTTCTCATCGCGCCCTTCTTTGCGATTTTCGGGGTCGCGTACCGCGTCGCGCAAATTCCCTTCATCCTGCTTTCGTCTTTGTTGCCGCTCTTTGCTTTCTATTTGAGCCAAAAAATATTTCAGCGCGATGATTACGCGTGGGCGGCGGCGCTCTTCACCGCGTTTAGCGGCTTTTACACGATTTATTGGGTCAGCCCGGATAATTTCACGCCGTTCGCGCTCAGCGCGTCGCTGTGCTTGTTCGCGATTGCGCGGGGAACTGTCATTGCGAGCGAAGCGAAGCAATCCCCTAATTCCAATTTGGA
>Ga0247727_10020695_pt1 | contig 10028 bp, 8 predicted proteins | sample WisWelCaveWW1625_FD_202498 | JGI IMG/M metagenome (GOLD analysis project Ga0247727, IMG submission 202498) | Biofilm microbial communities from Wishing Well Cave, Virginia, United States - WW16-25 | ecosystem: Environmental > Aquatic > Deep subsurface > Groundwater > Cave microbial mat | place...
TGGCCGTGGAACGGGCCCGCGCCGGTGAGGGACCCACCCTCATCGAGTCCGTGTCCCTGCGGTGGCGAGGACATGCGGGCCACGACCCGGCCAAGTACGTGCCGCAGGAGCTACTCGAGCGATACGTGGCTGAGAAGGACCCGGTCAGGAACTACGAGGAGCTGCTCCTGTCGTGGGGGGTCGTGAACAAGGAGGAGATCGAGGAGCTCGCGGCGAGGATCGAGCGAGAGTTCCAAGAGGCGTACGACTTCGCCCAAGCCTCGCCGTTCCCAGAGCCGGGTGACGCCATCAAAGGCCTGTGGGTCGAGGACGGGTACTGGACGTCGGAGCCTGGCCGCGGTGGCGGGACGGAGACAGGATGACTGCCGCCCAAGCACCGACGGTCGAGGCCGGAGCAGCCGGGCACGGAGCGGAGCCCCGCGGCAGGCGCACGGACGAAGGCCACGCCACGTACCTGATCGCGATCGCCGAGGCCCTGTGGGAGGAGATGGAGCGCGACGACCGCGTCTACCTGCTGGGCGAAGACATCGGCGCTTACGGCGGAGCGTTCAAGGTCACGGAGGGGTTCATCGAACGGTTCGGGGCCGAGCGCGTGATGGATACGCCGATCGCCGAGGAGACGATCGTGGGGATGGCGATCGGCTCAGCGATGGAGGGCTTCCGGCCGGTCGCGGAGTTCCAATACGCGGACTTCATGTCATCGGGCTTCGACGAGATCACCACGGCCCTGGCCCGCTACCACTACCGCTCGGGGGTGCCGCTCCCCGTCGTCCTTCGCGCCCCGTCGGGCGGCTTGGTGCGAGCCTCGTCGTTCCACTCGATCAACCCCGAGCCTTGGTTCGCGCACGCCGGCGGGATCAAGGTGATGTGTCCGGCGTTCCCCGCAGACGCCAAGGGCTTGCTGAAGTCGGCGATCCGCGACGACAACCCGTGTTTGTTCCTCGAGCACAAGTGGATCTACCGGCGCGTGAAGGAGGCCGTTCCCGAGGACCCGGACTTCCTGGTGCCGATCGGGCGGGCGAACGTGCGTCGCGAAGGCGACGACGTCTCGATCGTCACCTACGGAGCTATGGTGCACAAGGCGCTCGAGGCGGCCGAGTCCCTCGCCGTCAAGGGAGTCTCGGCCGAGGTCGTCGACCTGCGCACCGTCTACCCCCTGGACGAGGAGGCGGTGCTGCGGTCGATCGAGAAGACCTCGCGCGCGGTCGTGTTGTCGGAGTCGTACAGGTTCGTCGGCATCGGCGCGGAGGTGGCGGCCACGATCGCGGAGAAAGCCTTCGAGCACTTGGACGCTCCGGTGGTGAGGCTGTCGCCGCCCAACATGCCGGTGCCCTTCTCCCCCACGCTCGAGGACGCGTTCCTTCCCCAGGTCTCAGACATCGAGCAGGCGGTCGAGCGCCTGTCCGCCTGGTAGGGAGGTTCGGACGTGACGTCTGTGCAGATGCCCCAGCTCGGCGAGACGATCGTCGAGGGCACGATCTTGAAGTGGCTCAAGAAGGAAGGCGATGCCGTCGAGCGAGACGAGCCGCTGTTCGAGATCTCGACGGACAAGGTCGATACCGAGGTGCCGTCGCCGGTCGCGGGCACCGTGACCAAGATCTTGGTCGAGGAGGGCAAGACCGTTCCCGTCGGGACCGAGCTGATGCGGATCGACGACGGCACCGCGGGTGGTGTCGGTGACGCCGGTTCAGGCTCCACTTCGGCCACAGATCGGGACACTTCGCAAACCCCTCGGGCCTCAGAGCCCCCCTCACCGTCCGCCGACGACACCGCGGCGCATCCGGATACCTCGGGAGGCGCCGCGGCCCCTGCGGTGGCCGTGTCGGCAGCCACAGCGCCGATGCCGGATCGGGGGCCTCGCTCGCAGATCCTGTCGCCTCTGGTGCGGCGACTGGCAGAGGAACACGACCTGGACCTGTCCCGGGTCCAAGGTTCGGGAACGGGCGGGCGGATCACCAAGAAGGACGTCGAGGACGTGATAGCGGCAGGCGGTACGCAACCGGCTCCCACGGCTCACCCTTCAGCGGTGCCGGCCCCCTCGCTCTCGCCGATGCCGGCAGGCGTCGGCGAAGAGATCGTCCCCATGACGCACATCCGCAAGGCGATCGCACAGCACATGCTGGGTTCGCTGCAGAGCACGGCGCGAGCGTGGACCATGGTCGAGGTCAACCTCGAGAACCTGGTTCGGCTGCGAGAGCGATCCAAGGACCCCTTCCAAGAGAAGTTCGGCGCCAAGCTGACCTATCTGCCGTTCGTGGTGCGGGCCACGTGCGACGCGCTGCTCGAGTTCCCCATGGTGAACGCCGAACTCCGTGGAGACGACCTCGTCGTCCGCAAGTACGTGAACATGGGGATCGCCGTCAGCTACGACGCGGGCCTGATCGTGCCGGTGATCAAGGGCGCGGATTCGATGAACGTGCCCGGGTTGGCACGCGCGATCGCCGACCTGGCGACCCGCGCGCGCGCCCACCAGCTGAAGCCCGACGAGGTGCAGAGCTCGACGTTCACGATCACGAACCCGGGCCCGTTCGGTTCGCTCATGAGCGTCCCCATCATCAGCACGCCGAACTCCGGGATCCTCGCGCTCGACACCGTCCAGAAGCGTCCGGTCGTGATCGACGATGCCATCGCGATCCGCCACATGGTCTACGTATCGATGTCGTGGGACCACCGCGTGATCGACGGGGAGATCGCCACGCGGTTCCTGGCTCGGATCAAGCAGAACCTGGAGTCCTGGGACTTCGGCGAGTTCCTGGGGATCTGACGAGCGTGCCGCGCGAGGCGTGGCTCATCCGGCCTCAAGGGCTCGTCCCCTACCAGGTCGCGAACGATGCCATGCACCGATTGGCCGAACGACGGCTGGCCGAGGAGATCCCCGACACCGTGATCCTGCTGGAGCACCCGCCGGTGTTCACGGCGGGTCGCCGCGCGCGGCCCGACGAGTTCAAGTGGTCGCCCGAGGTCTTGGCCGCGCGCGGCGCCGAGGTCCACCGGATCGATCGGGGCGGAGCGTTCACGTTCCACGGCCCCGGACAGCTGGTGGGCTATCCGATCCTCGACCTTGGCCCGAGGCCCGTCGTCGTCCGCTTCCTCCGCCGCCTCGAGGAAGTCGTGATCCGAGCCGCGGGCGATCTGGGCGTCGAGCTCCATCGACGGGAGGATGTCCAGACGGGCGTGTGGGCCGGCGACGACAAGGTCTGCGCGATCGGCGTCCGGCTGATGCGCGCGCGGATCACGCTCCATGGCTTCGCGGTGAACTGCGAGCCCGACCTTTCGTGGTTCGACGGGATCGTGGCCTGCGGCCTCCCGCGGAACGGCGTCACGTCACTCAGCCTGGTCGCCGGCCGAACGATCACGGTCGACGACCTGCGTCCGCCGATCGAGCTCCACTTCGCTGACGTGTTCGATCTCGAGCTCGAGCCGGCCGACGAGCCGGCGTCTGCGCTCGCCGGGCGGAGGTGAACACCGGGGTCCACCGGGCCGCGGCCGAGGGGTACGGCGCCGCGGCGGACGCCTACCGTCTCAGCCGCCCCGGCTACCCGGACCGGCTGGTGACCTGGCTCGCGAACGAGCTGAGGATCGGACCCGGCACGGACGTGCTGGACCTGGCGGCCGGGACCGGCGCGTTCACCCGCAGCGCTAGCTCAGCGGTCGGCGCTCGATCGCCACCAGGCGAGCGAGAGCGTCCCGGCGACCGTCGCGAACCCGAGGATCGAGCCCGCCAGGAAGGCGTTCTCATCGCGGCCGGTCGGCATGCCGATCGCGAGCACGACGATGCCCACGCCGGCTCCTGCCACAAGCGCGAGCAACGCGCCCAGCCTGTGTGAGGCGGGCAGGAAGAGGCCGACGATCCCGGCAGCAAGACCTCCGAGCCCGATCAGCATCACCGACAACCGCACCGAGGACTCCATGTCCACACCATCGCCCAAGCCATTGCCGAACGCTACGGTGTCCATGCAACCGCATCGCGAACGCCACCGTCCCGACACACGCCGGGTCCGTGCGGAAGGTTCAGTCGACGTCTGTGCCCTGAGGCAGGTCGACGAGCTCGATCTCGCCGCGCCGGACGTGGAACCGGGTGAGCGAGCCTCTGCCGACCGGGATCCGCCAGCTTGCGTCATGCAGGTCCAGCAACCGGGCGGCGATCAAGCGGATCATGACGGCGTGGGTGACCCCGGCCACCCGCTCGCCGGCGTGCCGCTCCCCCATCAGCTGAACGGCCTCGATCATCCTCGCCTGCGCGTCGGCCAGGCGCTCGCCGTTCGGGCAGATGGCGCGGCCGGGATCCTCCGTGTAGAGGTGGAAGCCCGCGGGCTCGAACATGGCGGCCTCCTCGGCCGTCATCCCCTCCCACTCGCCGTAATCGAGGTTGACCAACCCGTGGAGGATCCGCACATCGGGGATCCGGCACTCGTCGGCGATCACCTGAGCGGTGTTGATCGTGCGGCGGAGCGGCCCCGCGTACACCGCAGTGAGCCCCACCGGGGAGAGCTGGCGGGCGGCCTCGACCGCGTCTGCCCAGCCCTGGGCATCGAGCGGCACGTCACGGCGCCCCCGATACCGGTTCTGGACGTTCAACGTCGTGGTGCCGTGGCGGACCAGGTACAGCTCGCAGATGTCGGCAGGCACCGCTTCGAGGGTGGCCTCGCGCGCCTCGGCGTCGTGCGCTGTGCGTTCTGTGGTCGACATAGGACGGGCCTCCATCCCTCCGGTAAGGAACCGGAAGGGCCCGGTGTGCCTTGGGGCAAGCAACGTACGACAGCCGGGGGACGAGGGTCAACGCAACGGACGGAGTTCGAGACGTTCGGGACCTTGGCATCAGGCCAGGAGGCCTAGGCCGGAAAGGGTCACCGAACCGCAACCAGAACGCGACGAAGCGCCGACGCCTCGGCCCGCCGCCGGGGGCTATCATTCACCGGGAGACGAGTCCCTTCCCCCGCCGAGCCGAAGAGGAGAGCCGTGGATCCACAGGCCATGAGGACCCTGGACCTGCGCCACTACCTGCGCACGGTGCAGGCCAATGCGCGAATGGTGGTGGTCTTCGCGATCGTCTTCGGCCTGGCGGCGGGCTTGTACGTGACCCTGCGGGAGCCGCTCTACCAAGCGCACACGCGGATACACGTCGAGCCGGTCGTCGACCCGGTGTTGAACGATCTGCAGGGGAGCACCTCGATCACGGTGCTACCGGTCATGGAAACCGAGGTCCAGATAGCCCAGTCCCGACCGATCGCGGCAACGGTCGCAGCTCTGGTCTTCCCGGACGGCAACGTCAGTCCCCAAACGCTGCTGCAATCGCAGACCGTCGAAGCGGTCCGTGACACCACGGTTCTGGAGATCCGATACGTGGACCCAGATCCGGGACGCGCCGCCGACATCGCCAACGCGTTCGCCAAGGAGTACCTCGAGGCGCGTAGACAGCAGATCGTGAAGAGCGTGGAGGACTTCCTCGGCCCGATCGACACACGGCTCAGGGACGCTCAGGTTGCCTACGCGAGGAAGCTGGAGGCGGTCGATGCAGAGACTGACGCTTTCAACAAGGGCATCTTGCAGTCGGACGCCGTCGTGCTCTCAGAAGAGATCCGTTTCCTGACCGCGAAGCAGACCCAGATGGACCTGCTCCGTGACACGGCCGCGGGCGGGCGCGAGGTTGCTGCCGCGACGGTGCCCGAGCGGCCAACCGGGCCGAGCACCCCGGTAGCGACGGCGTTCGGACTGTTCCTCGGGGCCCTCCTCGGTTCGGGCGTGACGATCGTTCGCCAGCTGGTGGTCGACCGGGTTGCCAGGCAGGAGGAGATCGAGGAGCACCTGGGCGCACCCGTGATCGGCGTCATCCCCTCGGTGCCGGGATGGACCGAGCGCTGGGCCGTTCACCTCATCACACGCGAGGACCCGTCCTCCCACGTCTCGGAGGCCTACCGCACACTGGGCACCAACGTGCGGTTCGCCGCCTCCCGCCAGCCACTCGAGATCCTCCTGGTCACGAGCGCGCTCCCCGAGGAGGGGAAGTCGGCGACGGCCACCAACCTCGCGATGGTGCTGGCCCAGAGCGGGCTCCGCACGATCCTCGTCGACGCCGACCTGCGTCGCCCCCGCGCCGGCAAGTTCCTCGACGTGCCTCCTGGCCCCGGCTTCCGCGAGGCGCTCGAGGGGTGGCGCGAGCTAGTCGACGTGATCCAAGTGAGCGAGGTCCCCGGGCTCGCCGTGCTCCGAAGCGGCGACACGCCCGCGGATCCGGCCTCCCTGCTGTCGGGCCCGGACGTCGATCGCGTGTTCGCCGAGCTCCGGAAGGCAGCCGACTTCATCGTCTGCGACGCTCCCCCGGTCCTGCCGGTCGCCGACGCGTCGATCCTCGCGGCGAAGGCGGACGGGGTCCTGTTCGTGCATGATCCGAGCATCTCGCCGAAGACCGCGTTGGCCGAGGCCGTCCGGCAGCTCCGCACCTCGGGCGGCGTGGTGATCGGAGGCGTCCACAACAACGTGACCAAGGCTCAGCGGACCTATCTCGGGTATGCCCGGTACGAGACGTACTACGGTAGCCAGGCAGGCCGTGGCGTCAGCGACGAGCCGGACCAGGATGGCCAGAGGCGCCCGATCGCGTTCCCGCCGATGCCCGGGGACCAACGCGGGCGAGACCTGGAGCGCTCGGGTCGTCGGGAACGCCGTTCGTAAGGAGGCCACACCGGTGGACCGCCCCGCATCTCCGGTCGTCTCTGGTTCGACATCGGTGGTGGGGATCCCCGCTCGGGCCGCGCCACTCCTGGCGCTCCCCACGAACCGCCGCAAAGTGCGGAGCGACGTCTTCATCTTCGCGGCGGCCCTGCTGCTGATCCTGTTCGTCTCGGTCGTCGACGTGCGCAACGATCTCGACCGGGGCGACGCCGCCCGGTACCTGATCCTGATGGTTCCCTTGGCGGCGCTCGTCGCGGTCAGGCTCCGACACCCCACCTTCCTCATCCGCCGGCCCACCGTGGGGGACGTGGCCGCCGTCACCCTGTTCCTGTTCGGGCTGGGGGGCTCGCTCTATGGGGCGACGTTCCTCAACACCTCCTCGACCGCCCGGCCCGTGTTCATCCCGCTCGTGCTAAGCGTCGCTCCGCTCCTCCTGCTCCACCGACCGTCGGACGCCGAGGTGGACCGGATCTTCCGTTGGCTGTCCTGGATCGGGGTGACCTACGTCGTCCTCAACTTCGTGGTCAACTTCAACCTGATCGGCAACCTGCTGGAGTACCGACAGTTCCGCAACGCGAGCTTCGCCTTCGTGCCGCTCGCGCTGGGTTGCGCCGTGATCCGCCGGAGGCGGGCCAGGCTCGCACTGTTGCTCGTTCTGGTCGCCGGGATCTTCGCCACCTATCCGTCCGCAACCTCGGCGCTCGTGCTCATGGGAACCGGACTCACGCTGTTCCTGACGAGCCCGCGTGCCACCGGGTGGAGAGCCGTCCTCGTGACGATCACCGTCGTCACCATCGCGGGGTTCCTCCTCGCGAACTTCCAATCGGCGGTGAACCTGACGAGTCGGTACGCCGACCTGGTCGACAAGGCGCACACGGAAGCCGGCAGGCTCAAGCTCTGGTCGGAGGGGTTGGCTCGATTCGAGGAGTCACCGATCTTCGGCAACGCCTTCGCCGATGAGATCGTCGTCCTGCGTGAGCGCGACGACAAGGCGATCCCGTACCACAACGACTTCGTCCTGTTCCTGGCCGAGGGAGGGATCGTGGGCGCCGGCCTCCTGCTCACATGGATGGTCTGGGTGGAGAGCACGCTGCTGCGGCGACATCGGCAGTACCGAGCGCTCGGCCTCCGCGCGCAGGCCGACCTCACCCGCGCCATCCTGGTGGTGCTCAACGGCTTCTTCATCGCGATGGCGTTCAACCCCGTGCTCTCGGGCATCACGCGATCGGCCGCCATCTTCGGGCTCTCGGCGATCGCCCTGTCCCTCGGCAGCCCGTGGGCCTCCCGGGCGGCCGACCGGCATGTCTTCAACGGCGGGTACGCGGCGCCATCCATCTGAACGCGAGCCGCTTCCGCCGCTGCGCGAACGCCCAGTACGCCCCCCTCAGGACGTCGGACGGCAGCGTCCACGGACGGGTGGGCAGCTCGGCGAGCGAGCGCGCGAGCTCGGCCGGGTCGTAGCCCATCGTCGTGAGGCGTTGCTCCCCGATCCGGTCCAGGTACGCGCGGCACCAGGCCTTCCGCGTCGGCGCCGCGAGCGTCCGGCGCCACTTGTCGACCGGCTCGGCCACGATCGACCGGTACCGGCTCTGGCCGGTCGGATCGCCCATCTCCCCATCCAGCCGGACGTCGGCGAACGACACCAGAACGCTGGGGTCGAATGACAGGTCGAGATAGGAGAACAGCGGTGCCCACGCGTCGGCCCCGCCGGTCACGAGGTCCTCGTACCTGACCGCCACGACTTGGTCCCGATGCTCCTCGAACGCGTCGACGAGGCTCACGACGCCCTGCAGGTCGCCCTGCCACCGAGCCACGTTCCACTTCCCCTTGCACCACGTCTCGGCGATCGAGGCCACCACAGCGAGCGGGTTCCGCCATAGGAAGACGAAGCGGGCCTCCGGGAACGTCCGGAACAGGTCTGTCACGACGTAGTGGTAGCGGGGCGTCTTGTCCAGGAAATACGAGCCGGACCCGGCAGAGGCCCGCTCGTACAGCGTGAGGGCGAAGGCTCGGATGGCGGCGTCGTAGTCGTCCTGACCGCCGGGGAGCCGGCCGACGAACTCACGGATCGCGCGAGCGGCGGCGGGCTGGGTGTACTCCGTGGCGATGCCGCGATCGCGTATGGCGTACAGGTGTGGGAGCAGGAGCCAGGGCTCGGAGACGGTCTCGACCTCCGGATGCGCTGCCAGAACCCGCTGGACGAGCGTGGACCCGGACCGCGGGAGCGACAGGAGGAAGATCGGCCTCCGACTCACGCCTTCAGCACTTCCAGGTACCGGGTTGCGATGGTCGACGGGTCGAAGGTCCTGCGTATGCGTTCCACGTCCTCGGGCGAGGGACGATGGCTGCTCGGGTCCTGCCACATCCGCTCCAGGGCGAGCGCCATGGCCTCGGGGTCCAATGGGTCGTCGACGTAGCGGGCGAGCTTCAGCGTGACCTCCGGGATCGATGCTCGGCGTGTGGTCAGCACCGGCAGCCCGAAGCCCAGCGCCTCGACGGGTGGCAGAGCGAACCCCTCGAACAGGGACGGGAACGCGAACAAGCGGGCCCCTCGGTACAGCTCACCGAGGCGAGCGTCGCTGACGTAGCCGGTCACGGTCACCCTGTCGCGCAGGCCCGACTCCTCGACCTGCGCCTGGATGTCGGGGGTCCAAGCGACACCACGGAGGTCGCGGCCTAGCTGACCCGCCAGCACCAGGTGGAGATCGGGGTCGACACCGCGACGCACGAGCATCTCGAACGCCTGGATCAGCGTGGCGAGGTTCTTGTGCGGGTAGTGGGCGGCCGCCGTGAGGATGTACGGAGTCGGCACGTCGGCGGCCGCCCCGTCGGAGCCGGCGAACCGCGACCAGGAAACCGGGTTCCAGATCGTCCGGATCTTGCGCGCCCAGCGCCGTCCGTGTGCGCTCAACAGGTCGTCACGGACAGAACCGGAGATGGCGATCACCCAGCCCGTCCTTCGCAGGGTCACTGCATGCGCGAACCGAAGCCATGCGCGCTTGCGCCGGGTGAAGTAGTCGGGATGGTGCCGGTATTGCAGGTCGTGGATCACGGTCGCCGTCCGCGTTCGTCGCGGAAGCACAGGCGGCGTGAAGTAGTTGGTGAACAGGATCGCATCGGCCCTCGAGCCGATGCGCGCGACCGCTCTGCTCGCCCGCACGAACCTGTTCGGCCCCGCAGGGGGGGTCGTGAACCCGACCCGTGTCGAGGTGGACCACGGGTGATCCGTCACCACGATCAGCTCGTCTCCCGCATCGGCGACCGCGGCCAGCCCCTCGACGAGGTTGGCCACCATATGCTCCGCACCGCCTACGCGGCCGGGGATGAGGAAGGTCGCGTCGATGTAGATCCGCATGCGG
>Ga0247727_10020696_pt1 | contig 10028 bp, 12 predicted proteins | sample WisWelCaveWW1625_FD_202498 | JGI IMG/M metagenome (GOLD analysis project Ga0247727, IMG submission 202498) | Biofilm microbial communities from Wishing Well Cave, Virginia, United States - WW16-25 | ecosystem: Environmental > Aquatic > Deep subsurface > Groundwater > Cave microbial mat | place...
AAATACTACAACGACAAGCTCGGGCTGACCCCGGATATGGAGAGCGAAGGTGGGGTCATCTACCGCTGCCGTGATTCGTGGTTTAGCCTGTTTCCATCGATGGGCGCGGGAACCGCGAAGAGCACCGCAATGGATTTTCTCGTCGACAACATCGAGAGCGAGATGGCGGCGCTGCGTTCGCGCGGCGTGGTCTTCGAAGAGTACAACTATCCGGAGCTCAAGACCGTCAACGGCATAGCGGAGCATCCAGAAGGCAAAAGCGCCTGGTTCAAGGATAGTGAAGGGAATACCATCGCGGTGACGGAGATCCGGAGTCCGGCGATACTCCAGACGTTGAAGGGGATGATGTCCAGCCGGTCCGGCTAGCCTTCAGCGACAGCAGCCAGGGCCTGTGCGCGTCTAGTCACGTCCGCGGTGGGAACTTTACCGGTGAACCCCAGACGATGGGAGGGGGGATCCGGCGTGGCCGCGCTGCTGTTCGTGCTCGTCCTGGCCGCTTCACCGACGCCGCGATGGGTCGCGCTCCATACAGCCGAGTATCAGGTGCGTGTCCCCGCCGGGCAGACCGTCGCCATCGCGTTCCCCGCGCCCGCACGCTTCTCTGGCGCCGATCGGCCCGTCACCTTTGGGTGGCGCATCATCAGGCCGGTGCCGGCGCCGAACTTCGTGATCTTCGAGCACTGCACCATGCCGGAGCGCTGCTTCCCGACCGTCATGCGGCCGACGGGCGAGTCTAGCGGGACGCTGGGCACGCCCTTTCGGGTGATCAACCGCAGCCGACAAGATATCGACGTGCTGTTCAGGTACGCGCTCTGGGACGTCCGATAGTCTCATCTCCGCAGGAGAAACCGCACCTGCTATCGAACGCGACGAGCAATCCGGAACGACCATCCATCTCACACGCATGACCGAACGGCTGCACCGCGACGGCCCAAGGAGGGACTCGCTGACGGCACTTTACGAAGGGGGGTAAGACAGTGAACCGCCATACCCGCATGGTGTTGGCGATCGGGTTGCTCCCAGTGCTCATGCTGTTCCTGACTCCCCAGGCGGCACCAGCTCCGGCACCGGCTGCCGCGCCCCAACCGGGCGGCACGCTCATTATCGTCACCCACTAAAAGCCGGCGCACCTCGACCCCGGCGTCCACACCTCCCGCTACACCGCCATGATCAATCAGAATACCCATGACTCCCTGATCTGGCAGACCGATCCCAACAAGTTTGTCCCCGGTTTGGCCGAGCGGTGGGAGGTGGCTCCAGATTTCAAGAGCTACACCTTCTACTTGCGGCGGGACGTGAGGTTCCAGGGCGTGGCGGGCATCGTGGATCGGGCGCAGGGGTCGCTCCCCGGCATCGACTACGAGCGCGGCCGGCGCCTGATGACCCAGGAGGCCGCGGCGGCGGTGCGGGGCGCGCTCGCCGGGGGCGCGACCGAGGTGTGGGTCTCCGACTCCCACGGCAGCAACGGCAGCCGCAACATCATCATCGAGGACCTGCCGCCAGACTGCTGGCTGATCAGCGGGGACAGCCGGCCGATGATGCAGGTCGAGGGCCTCGACAAGTCGTTCGCCGCCCTGGCGATGGTGGGCTATCACACGCGCCACGGCTTTTCCGGCGTGCTCGACCATACGATCAGCGGGCGTGAAGTGTATGAGTTGAAGCTCAACGGCCGGGCGGTCGGTGAGGTGGGGCTCAACGCCGCCGTCGCCGGGCATCTCGGCGTGCCAGTCGTGCTGGTCTCGGGTGACCACCGGTTGGCCGTGGAGGCGGCCGAGATCCTGCCGTGGACCGAGCGGGTGATCGTCAAGGAGGCCATCGGCCGGCACGCCAGCAAGGCCATGCACCCGTCCCGTGCCCGCCAGGCGATCGAGGACGGATTGAAACAGGCGCTGGGCCGCTGGAAGGAGATGAAGCTGTTCGACATCGCGAAACCCGTCAAGGCCGTTCTGGCGTTCAAGCACACAAGCATGGCTGATGCCGCCTCGCACATGCCTGGGGTCGAGCGCGTGAACGACGTGACGATTCGCATCACCGCGGCCGATGCGGTCGCGCTGTACCCGGTGCTCATGACGGCCATCCACCTGGGCGGCCACGCGGTCTCGGCCCCAATGAAATCGGGGACGCTGAATCCACCGGGCTCATAGGCGACCGCGTCTTCTGCGTTTGACCTCCGGTTGGGGGCTCCCTATAATTGGTGTCACCTCGCCCGACTCGTCGGGCTTCACCTCAAGACTGCCGGGATGGCGGAACTTGGCAGACGCGCACGCTTGAGGGGCGTGTGGGTAACCCCGTGGGGGTTCAAATCCCCCTCCCGGCACCACTTGAAGGAACATGGCCGAGCGCCTGAGACATCTCCAGGTCCTTCTCGCGACCAATCAGCGAGTGCGGCCGCACCGGCAATCCCTGCAGCAACTCCTCTTTGGCATGGGCAGTACTATTGGCAGAAACGTTTCCGGTTGTGCTTGACAATCATACGCAAGTTGCGTAGGATAGCTTGGTGGAGTTTGTCGAGGCGCCGCTGTTCACGCAGCTCCTGCCCGAGTACCTGACCGATGACAGCTACCGGGAAGTCCAGCTTCACCTGGTTCGCGCTCCCGAGGCAGGAGACCTCATCCCCGGAACCGGCGGGTTCCGAAAGCTCCGCTGGCGGGATCGCCGGAGGGATAAGGGGAAACGGGGTGGTCTGAGAATCGTCTACTACTACTTCATTGCGGACAGTCAGATCTGGTTCATGACGCTGTACGACAAGGACGAAGTGGAGGACTTGAGTCCCAGCGAGAAGCGCCTCCTCAAGGCCGCGATAGCACAGGAGAGTCGACAGCGCGCACGGCGTCGGGGGACGCGGAGGGAGTAGAACAGTGGCCAAAGTTAGGAAGCGAGCCAAGGTAGCGAAGGCACGGAGCTTGTTTCATGAGCTCATAGTGGGTGTCCAGGCGATGCGCGACCATCGGGAGGGGCGCCTGACCCTGCGTACCCACGAGGTGGAGCCGATCACGGTTCCGCCCGTCAACCCGAATGTTGTTCGCGAGACGCGGGAAGCCCTCAACATGTCCCGCCAGGTCTTCGCCTTCAAGATTGGGGTTAACCCCAGGACCCTCGAACGGTGGGAGCAGGGCCGGAGCAAACCCAATGAACAGGCGGCTGCCCTCATCTGGCTCGTCCGGAAGTACCCCGACACGCTACAGCGGCTGGAGTCACTGTAGGCTTCCAGCCTGAAGGCGCCGCGCTGGACACTCTTCTGATGGAGATCTCGGCTTAGGTTTCGGAGTGGGCATCGCCGACAGGAACGTGGTAGGATCGTAACCTGAATGCCGCGGAGTACCGCTGTGTCGGGTCCGCACAGGGGTGCGCACAAACGGGCGGTCACATAGCCCCGCATCTGGCGGGCGTTTCAGGGGATGGAACCTAGGGCTCATAACCCGAAGGTCGCAGGTTCGAATCCTGCCCCCGCTACCATTTAAACCAGTAAGGGCCTTCTCCAACGGGAGGAGGCCCTCAACATTTCCCCGCAGTTCGGCTACCACGCCCTCAGCAGTGGGCTGAAGCAATACCTCTCCAAGAAGTTCCCGGAGCAGGGCTCTGGAGCGCTCTACGTCGCGGCCTAGAAGGCTTGCTAGGTCCTTCAGCTTAGATTCGACGACCTCTCGGAGATTAAAGGCTGGAATCTCGTCGAACGCCGGGGTCTCCAGTTGAGCGCGAAGCTCGCGAATTCGGACCTCTACATCCTTGAGCATCTCTCGGGTGATGTCGCCGATCAGACCTCGACGGATAGCCTCCTTGATATGCTCCTGCTCCTTAGCGGCCTGCGCGATCTGCCGTTCCAGGTCCTTCTTGTCTGATGACTCGGCCCGTTGGCGCATCAGTCGCTGGAGGGCCTCGTCAACGCGCGCACGGAGATAAGCGATCGCCTCAGGGGTGAAAACCGCTTCGTAGAGCGAAGCAAGCAGGCGTTCCTCGAGGCGGGTCCGGCGGACGACCTTGCCGTTGGGGCAGATGGCGCTTCCGCGATTGGTGTGGGCCGAACAGGCGTAGTAGGTGGCGTTGTAGACGATGTAGTTAGCCCCGCAGACCCCACAGCGGAGCAACCCGCTGAATAGGTATTTTCCCTGATGCCGTCGCTTTGACCAGCCCTCCGCCCTTCGCGCCTCGTCCGCCTGGCGGGCTTTGACTTGCTCCCAGAGCCCCTGAGGTACAATTCTCAACTCTGGGTGCTCTCGAACCACCCAGTCATCCCGCGGCCGCAACCGAGGCACCCGTTTCCCAGTCTCGGGGTTCTTGTCCCAACGGAACCGGTTCCACACCACCTGACCAGTGTAAATTGAGTTATTCAGAATTCCGGTGCCCAGGTGTCGGTTGCCAACGATGGCAGTCCAGGTCCAGCCTTTCGCGAGGCGTATCCGGGGTGGGGGAACACGATCTCGGTTGAGGTCATGGGCCATGGCTTTGGGAGAGCGGCCGGAGGCGAATTCCTCGAAGATGCGACGGACGACATTAGCCTCTTCCTCGACAATTAGTTTCCGGTAGCCGACGGTCATGGGTTGCCCGTGAGCGTCGGCTCGCGCTCGGTCCTCCACCGGCTCAGTACGATAACCATACGTTCGGCCGCCCGCGCTAAAACCACGACGGACTTGCCCACTCAGTCCGCGGCGGGTCTTGTCCCGCAGGTCCTCTAGGTAGGCCTCGTCTTTCCAGCCCATTACGGTGGCAATGAGTCTTCCGGCTCTATCGGTCAGGTCTGTTCCAGTCGCGAGGGAGAAGACTTTGATGCCCCAAAACCGGAGCTTCTCAAGGGCGGCATGCATCTCGGCCTGATTGCGCCAGAGCCGGTCCTGGCCCTCGACGATGATGGCCTCAAAGGCGCGATCGCGGGCTGCAGCGAGCAGGCGTTGATAGCCCTCGCGGCGTTCCTCGCTCCCGCTGACTTCCCGATCCGCATAGACGTGCTCCTCCAGAACGGTGCACGAGAACCGGGATGCTTGCTGGCGGCACAGGGTGACTTGATCCTCGATCGAGGAGGGCTGTTGGAGGGCGCTGGAGTACCGGGCGTAGACCGCTGCTCTTAACATCGCTAGGCCGCCTTTGGGAGAGGAGTACGCGGACATTCCTCCTGAAGGCCTCCTGCACCTTGTCCTGACTCTTCCACGATGGCATCGGCGATCAAGCCGGCCAGGCCATCGAGGAAGGCGACAAGGGAAGTGGGTACGTTGAGACACCTCACCTCAGTCTGGAGTCTCCCAGCTTTAAGCTCTGTCAGAGTGGCCAAGGGCGTCACCATCTAGAGAGGCCGTAGTCAACCGTTCAACTACGTGCTCGTCAAATCCAAGTCGGGTTCTGCCGGCGAGCTCCCAGGAAAGGAGTAGTCTTTCGATCGCCCTACACCTTGCTCGGCAGCCAGGGAGTCCGACTGTGTCGGCTCGTCGGAACCAGAGCCTTCAACTATCTTGGCCGGCCCACTCCAGGGGAGGACTTTGTCCCGTCCAAGTTCGACCCACGCCTCCATGATCGCCCGGACGAGTTGTCGTGGTGATGGGGTTTGCAAACCATGAAGATAGATGACATTCCCTTCAAGCAGTGAATCCCAGGGAACGGTTTCAGCAGGGAAGCCAGGCCTGCTGAAACGGGTCTTCTTCTCAAAATGACTGAGGAAGTCGTGGGCCTTGAAGAAATAGATATAGCCTTCGTGCCAGTAGGGTGACCAATCATCGTTTATGCGTATCACGCGGTGGATCGACACGGCAACGGGCAGGTAATACCAATCGCAGTCCCAAGACGCTTTCACAGGTCGCGGGGCCTCAATCTTCCTCTCTCTTTCATACTTTAGTTTCCTGACCCAGAGCAGATCACGACCCTGGAAAACTGCCTTGACGAAGGTTAGCATTCGCCGGTTAATCCAGGTCACTGGGAGCAAATCCTGATTTCCTTCCCCTGAAGGCCCCTGTTGGGGCATTTCGCGAAACAAGCCATTAGTAATGAACTCCACCCCTGTACGCTGAAGCCACTTCACCTCGTCTCGGGCGGCTTGAGCCAGGGCTCGAACACGCCGCCTGCGCTCGGCCGCGTTGCGGCGCCGGGCCTTCACACTTCCCCGCTGTGCCAGGCGTCGCTTGTCCTTTCGGGTCATGCCCCGCCCCGGCCGAGAGGAGGGGTCTGTCGCCTTCCAGCGAGCCCAGCGCTCCGCTGCCGATTCTTTGTCCTCACCAGGGGGGGAAGGAACTGGATGCATCAACTATCGCCTCCCACTGTTTCTTATCAATGCCGTATGCAGCCTCGATAGCATCAAGACTGAGCTCGATCACCTTGCTTGAGGCGCCGCCAAGCCATTTGCCCGCACGGAGGTTGCGCACCACGCCCCCACCTCCGTTCTGTCGGTGCTCCGCTCGCATCGCGTCTCGGAGCGCATCTTCGCTGGTCGGCAGGGATTGTTCTTCTCGGTTGAGGTATGTGGATAATTTGTGCAAGACGGTGGGGGGGCTGATGAAGAGCGAATCCTTCTCCAGTTTGGCGTCCTGGTCGAGGCGGAGTTTCCGCTGTTGCAACAGATCGAAGATTGTCAGCACGATGAGACGCACCAGAGACGGCTCCTCCTCGTCGTCCTGGAGCCGCACTATGGCCGCCGCCGCTTGGTCTGGGTCGTAGCCGGGCAGGAAGTCCTCGAAGAACCGGAGTCCAACAAGAGCTGTGGTGGGCCCAAATCGCTTTCGATCATCAATTCCGAGCTGCATGAGGCGACCGAGTCGAGCCGATTCTTCACCCCACAGCGCACGTACATTCTTGGTCCGCACGTGCTGGTAGAAGCCCCCATTGAAATCCACCAGCGGCATCGCCTCCAGGGCTGCCTTTGCCAGCCGTCGGGAAGAGGGGGGATCGATAGCACCGAGCATCTCGTGCGAGAGCCGCACGATGAGCGCTCGCTGGCGGAGAGCGGCATCCGGAAGAGCGGATTCGCCTGCAACGGCGATCGGGGAAGTCAGCGGCAGACGGACCACGCTCAAATCGGGGCGCCCGCGCTCATGCTCCTCGCCCTGGTAGGCCTCGCGGAGGGCGGCATAAAACCTCGATAGGCCATGCCTGGTGCGGTGCTCATCGAAGACAATAGGCAGCGTGTTTGTGCTGGATAGATTCATTGTGCGTGAGAAGTCCGTCCCACCTTCGATACTGATCGGCGGGCGCGTAGCCCCGGTCATCTGCCAAAGGAGCGAAAGCAGCGTCGTCTTCCCCGAGCCTGTATTCCCATACACATTCAGGAGCGGGAAGCCTCGGCTTGTCAGTTCGCGGATTTGGGGCGCCACAAAGGTGGCCAGAAACCAGCCAGCAATGGCGTGAATCGCCCCTGGCTCGTGGAGACTAAAGAGCAGTTGCCCGATGGCTTTAGCGCGATCCTGCCAGTTTTCGGCGAGGCGCAGCGTTGCGGCCCGGTAGTGCCCTGTGTACACGAGGGGGGATTCTCCAGACCAGCTGGACCGAGGATGGCATTGGGAAAGACAATCCGATCGCTGTGTTGGCCTATGACACTCACCGAAGTTTTCTCTGGGACGGTGTGCGCCTCGAAGTAGGGGATCAGCTTCTGCGCATCTTGATCACCTCCCGTCCAGGCTCCCACCGGCGGGAGTGCGCGCTTGAGTGAGTAAGCACTGGCAAGGGAAGCGCTGTCGAGTGTAATCACATTCTCCGATCCTACGCGGACCTGCCACGCGTCTGTCGCGCCCCGGAGACGAGCTACTGGGATAATCGGCTTAGTGTAGACGACCACCCACCCGTCCAGCGCGCGGTAGCTCTTCATGACGCCATCTTCAAGCTTGAGTGCGCGGCTTGGGGCCTCACCCGTTGCAAGCCACTCCTTGGCCGCGGCCAGCGTCAAAGCAAGATAACGAGGACCGTCGGCTCCCTTTCCTCGGTACTTGTCGCCTATCTTGTCCGCCGGATCGCTGAAGGCTGCCGTGATCTCCTCAACAGTGTGCCCAGCCCGAAGCATCGCGATCATCACGGCCTGATCAAGCTCACTGCGGGAGGGGTAGCCACATCCCCTTGACCAACCGGCGCGAATGAGTTTCTTCCAGCGCTTGCTGACCCGAAGCTGGTCTACATCGATCGGAGTCGTCGCCGTAGGCAGGGCAGCAGGTGTCGCGGAGCGAGAAGTAATGGGCTGCCGGAACCCGGTGAGCACCTCAAGCGGCACTCGCCCTGCCTCGTCGATGTGCAAGATGGTGACCTCTCGTGGCGGGGTGTAGGTCTTCGTCGTGCCGTTGCCGGGGTTGAAGGTTCCCACAAGCCGCATGACGCGAGCGAGGTCGTGGACTTTGGTGTCGGCTCCCAGCGCATGGGCGAGGCCATGGACTATCTCTCGGACGAGTGTTGCTTGAGCCTCGTCCTTAAGATCAACAGGACTGTCGAGACGAAAGTAAGCATGAACTCCCCCACCTGAGTCCACGATGTGCGTCGGCGGGGTCTTGAATTGGAGAAGCATCTTCACGACCGCGTCTTTGTCTTGGACGCTGTCGAAGTCCAGCCAGATCACGGGGGCCCACGTCAGGTCCGGAGCTCTACCCGTGCGCGTGCCCCGCTTCCGCAGACACACACCGAACCAGCAGTGCTCATGTAAGTTGAAACTCGACAGGTTGAGGTCGGCGATGGACGTGTAAAACTCCTGGCGAGAGCCCTGTTCGTCGTTGCGTTTCCGGCGAATCTCCAGGCAGGAGTCGTCAGGGATAGGGCCGAGGAGCGACTCCAAGAAGTCCTGGGTCGCTTGAGTGCGATTGATGGTGGTCGGGCTCAAAGCAGTTGTCATCGTCGTGACAGTCATCATGGCTTTGCTCTGGCCGCTTCGCCGGTGGGCTTTGCATGAACCCAGCAGGGGGGCGGGCCCTTGTCCGTGCCTTTGTCCGCGCCGCCGTGCGACTGCTTGAGCTTCCGCACGACGGCGCGGTGGAAGCCCCGGACCTCGCCCCAAATGACACTGAGGAGGAAGAGAGATTCCCCCGTCGATTGCAGCCCGGGACCCACGGAGACGACACGCTCTACCCCATCAGGGCCGACAATGATGCTGACGCGCATACTCCTCACGCTCCTTCGTATTGCATCACGAACGGAAATCAAACCCGCTCGGCCCGAGATGACGGCTGGATGGCGGGCATGGCTCGGCGATTCGGGGAAATCGGCCGGAAAAAAGAAGGCGAGCCTGCCGAGCGGGCACCATCCCCATCTCCCCTCTGGCCGGGGTCTGGGAGGGAGAGTGCCTATTACCCCTCGCTCTTTATGGGCGAATTGGGCGGGCGGTGAACTAACCCGGCCAAGGAAACTCTCTGAGGCCGGCAAGGCAGAGGTACCCGCTACCCCTCACTTAGGTAGACGGATTGGAAAGGCCCAAAATTAACATCCGGCCGAGGGATGTATCGAGCCGAGTAACACCACCCCTCACCCAGATAGACGGACTGGAAAGCTGGGAATTAACGTCCGACCCGGGATTTGGACAACTAGGCCTACAGTGCGGGCTCAGAGGGATGGCGTGAACCCCGGCGCTTCAAGACCTCGGGGTTCGTGGCCATCCGTCTAAGCATTTGAGTTACCGCTGAGGCTGACACGCCCATGCGGCGAGCCAATTCACCTTGGCTTGCGTCAGGATTTTCAATCAAGAGGACAGCAAACTTGCGCTGACTGGGTGTTAGGCGTAGTTGGTCCGACAAGTCCTGGACCTCAGCGTCCTTGGTCCCTTCCACAACTTCCATTTGCGCCGAGGCTTCGGCTGCCAGATCGCGCTGTCTTAACCTAGATAGAGCTTCGTCTTCAGTCTCTGGTTCCTCTTCGGACTCGTCCTCTTGCATGGGGGGCGGCACCAGGGCGGGTCGAGACGCGGCCCGCGTTTGGTCGTAAAGGTCCCGGAGGCAATTCCGTGCAGCCTGTCGATCGGTAAGCTTCCCCTCAGCACAGACCATGAGATGATGGACTCCTCGGTGGCCACACGAGAGGAGTCACCATGCGCAAATCGCGCTTCACGGAGAGCCAGATTGTCGAGATCTTGAAAGCGGGCGAGG
>Ga0247727_10020697_pt1 | contig 10028 bp, 14 predicted proteins | sample WisWelCaveWW1625_FD_202498 | JGI IMG/M metagenome (GOLD analysis project Ga0247727, IMG submission 202498) | Biofilm microbial communities from Wishing Well Cave, Virginia, United States - WW16-25 | ecosystem: Environmental > Aquatic > Deep subsurface > Groundwater > Cave microbial mat | place...
TGCTGGAGCTGTGGAACCAGGTGCGCGCTTTCGCCGAGTGGCCCGGGGCGGCGACGACGGTGCGCGGAGCGGTCCTCAAACTGCATGCGGTGCGGCCGCTGGATCTTCTGGTGCACGCCGCACCAGGTACGGTGCTGCGAGCCGACGCCCGCGCGGTGCATGTCGCGTGCGGGCGCGGCGCGCTGGAACTCTTGGACGTGCAGCTCGCCGGGAAGCCGCGCGTCGGCGCCCGCGATCTCGCCGCCGGACGCGTTCTGCGCGCCGGAGATCGTTTGGGAACGTGAACGATCGCAGCCGGCGGCAGGGGAACATCGATCGGGCCCGCACCGCCGTCTTCGAGGCGTTATGTGAACTCGAACGCGGCATGAGCTGGACTCGGGCGCGCACCGATTTATTGCAGGCGCTGGGGCGCGATCTCGACCGTCGCTTCGCGCACGAACTCGCGGCGGGCACGACCCGGCGGCGCGGCGCGCTCGATTGGATCTTGCAGCGCCACGCGCGGCGGCCTCCGGCCGAACTCGACCTCGAGGTGCGGGTGCTGCTGCGACTCGGTCTCTATCAGATGCTCGAACTCGATCGCGTCGGCGATCACTCCGCGGTGCACACGACGGTGGAATTGGCCAAGCAACGCGCGCCGCGCGCTGCCGGATTCGTCAATGCGGTGCTGCGCGCAGCGCAGCGCGGTCGAGCATCGGATGTTCCTCCCGCCCGCGACATCGATCCGGTGATGCATCTCGCGGTACGATTCGCACACCCAACTTGGCTGGTGGAGCGCTGGCTGGCGCGCTTCGGCTTCGAAGCCACGGAGCAACTGTGTACCTACAACGATCGCCGGCCACAACTCGTGTTGCGCGCCAACCTGCGGCGCACGACGCGCGAGGAAATCCTGAAGGCCCTCCCGAGCACGCGGCCGGGTGCGTGGTCGCCCACCGCGGTGCGGGGGCCGAGTGCGTTTCGACACGCGCGCAAGCTCGTACGCGCCGGAAGTGCCAGCGTTCAAGATGAGAGCGCCCAGTTGGTGGCGCCGTTGCTCGAACCGCGCGATGGTGGGCTGTACATCGATGTGGCTGCGTCTCCGGGCGGCAAGGCCGGTCACTTGGCGGAACTCGCCGGGCCCGCGGCGCGCATCATCGCCATCGATCGCACCTGGACGAAGGTCGAGCGCGTGCGCGGAAACGCCGCTCGACTCGGTTGCGGCAACATCCTGGCCGCAGTGGCCGATGCGCGCCACCTGCGCGACGTCCAGGCCGACGGCGTCTTGGTGGATGCGCCCTGCACCGGACTGGGAGTGCTGGCGCGCCGCCCGGATCTGCGTTGGCGCAAGCGGCGGGAGGATCTCGAGCGCTTGCCGCGCCTGCAGCTCGAGCTTCTCGAGCAAACGGCACACCTCGTGCGTCCAGGCGGACTGTTGGTGTACAGCGTCTGCTCCTTCGAGCCCGAAGAGACCGTTGCGGTGGTGCGAAGTTTCTCCTCGCACCATCCCGAACTGCGACTCGAAGCGGGTGCAACCGACGCAGCGTTGCAGCTGGAACCGGGCCTGCTGTACTGGTTGCCGCACCGGCACGGCATGGACGGCGGTTTCGCCGCACGCTGGCGCCGGCTGGAGTGACGGGAGTCGATCGTGCGCAGATGGCTTGGAATCGTCGCCGGGCTCGCAGGCGTAGGGCTGGTCGGCGTGGTGCTGGTCAACTTCGTCGTCATGCCGAGTCTGGTACGGCACGACGCCGCGGTGCGGGTGCCGGAAGTGGTGGGAATGGATGTCGCAGCAGCGCGACGCGCCTGCGATGCGGTGGGACTGCTTCTCCTCGAAGACGGCAAGCGCCACGGTCAGGGCGTCCTCCCGGGACAGGTGCTGTCGCAGACGCCGGCGGCCGGAAGCGCGGTCAAACCCGGTCGCAGTGTGCGCGTGCTGGTGAGCCTCGGGACCGAAGTCGTGGCCATGCCGGATGTCCGCGGGTTGACGTTGCGGCAAGCAACGCTGCAGATCGAGAACGCGCAGTTGTTGCTCGGCGACGTCGCGCGCATCCGCGACGGCGACGGCGGCGAGATCGTGCGTGCGACGCGTCCCGCTCCCGGCGTCGCGATCGCTCGAGGTGACTCGGTGACCGTGTTGCTCGAAATCGGCGCGGTGAGCGAAACGTTTCTGATGCCGAATCTCATCGGCCAAGACGTCGGCGATGCGCGGGCGCTGATCGAGTCGCGCGGTTTCCGAGTCGGGCGCGTCGCGTATCGGGCGGCGAGCGGGGTCTATCCCGGCACCGTTCTCGAGCAGTACCCTGACAGCGGTGCGCTCGTGCGCGGAGGAGATTCCATTGACCTGGTCGCCGCAACTCCCGACTGATCGTCCGTTGATCGCGCCGTCACTATTGGCGGCGGATTTCGGTCGACTCGGCGAGGAGATCGCGGCCGTCGAAGCAGCCGGCGCCGATCTCTTGCACCTCGATGTCATGGATGGACGCTTCGTTCCCGACATCACGCTCGGTCCGGTGGTGGTGCAGGGAATCCGCCGCGGCACGCGCCTCTTTCTCGATGCGCATTTGATGGTGGTCGAACCCGAGCGACACGTGCAGGCCTTTCGTGCTGCCGGTGCCGACGGCATCACCGTGCACGCCGAAGCGTGCGCCGATCTCCCGGCGGCGCTCGCCGCAGTGCGCGCCACCGGCGCACGGGTCGGCTTGGCGCTGAATCCCGACACGCCGTTCGATCCGATCCGCGGCCATCTCGCCGACATCGATCTGCTGTTGATCATGAGCGTGTTCCCCGGACGCGGCGGACAAGCATTCATCCCCTCGGTGGTGCCCAAGCTCGAAGCGGCGGTGGCCGAGAGAACGGCGCGCGGCTTGGAGTATCTGATCGAGATCGACGGTGGGATCGTGCCCGAAACTGCGGCGACGGCGCGGCGGGCGGGCGCCGACGTGTTGGTGGCCGGTACCGCGGTGTTCCGTCATCCACCCTACGCACGCCCCATCGCGGCTCTCCGGACCGCGGGGGTCTGACCCCGAGCGCCGCCGGCGTCCCCTTGGCGGGGTGCCCGGATCTCTGCTAACTTCAGCCGTTTGGGTGCTCGCCCCTCGCGATTCACCAAGCTCCGAGACCCGTTCGATGAGGCTCGCATGTTCGACGACCTGAGCCAAAAGTTGGAAGGCGTGCTGCGCCGCTTGCGCAACGAAGCGCGCCTGAACGAGGACAACGTCGGCGAAGCACTGCGCGACGTGCGTCGCGCGTTGCTCGAAGCCGACGTCAACCTGCAGGTCGCGCGTGACTTCGTCGATCGCGTGCGCCGCAAGGCGTTGGGGCATTCGGTGTTGCAGAGCCTCCAGCCAGGCCAGCAGCTGGTTCGCATCGTGCACGACGAATTGGTGGAGCTGCTCGGCGGCGCGACCGCGGAGTTGGAGTTGCGCGGCCATCCAGCGGTGGTGTTGGTCGCGGGGTTGCAAGGCTCTGGCAAAACCACCTTCGCAGCGAAACTCGCCAAGCATTTGACCAAACGCGGCAAGCGTGTCCTGCTGGTCGCCGCCGATATCTACCGACCCGCCGCGGTGGATCAATTGCAGATGCTGGGCACTCAGGTCGGGGTTCCGGTGTGGAGCCTTGCCGGCGAGAAGGATGTTCCGAAGTTGGTGGCCGGCGCGCGCCAGCACGCGCGGCAGAACCTGCTCGATACCGTGATCGTGGACACTGCCGGCCGCTTGCACGTCGACGAGGAGTTGATGCGCGAGTTGGCGGCGATCCGCGCCGCGGTGCCCCCCTCCGAAACGCTGCTGGTCGTGGACGCGATGACCGGACAGGAGGCCGTCCACGTCGCCCAGTCCTTCGACGCGCGGGTGCCGCTCACCGGGATCGTGCTCACGAAGTTGGACGGCGACGCGCGCGGCGGTGCCGCATTGAGCCTGCGCGCCGTCACCCAGCGTCCGATCAAGTTCGTCGGCACCGGCGAAGGTGTCGACGACCTCGAGCCCTTTCATCCGGATCGGCTGGCCCGGCGGATCCTCGGAATGGGCGACGTCTTGACGCTGGTCGAAAAGGCGCAAGAGAGCTTGGACGAGCAGCAGGCCGAAGAACTCGAGCGCAAGGCGCGCAAGCAGGCTCTGACGCTCGAAGATTTCTTGACTCAGCTGCAGCACGTACGGCGCATGGGCCCGATCGACAAACTGATGGGGATGCTGCCGGGAGTGAACGCCGCGATGTTGTCGCAGGCGAAGCTCGACCCGCGCCAACTCGATCGCGTCCAGGGCATCGTCCACGCGATGACGCCGGGCGAGCGGCGCGCGCCGCAGACGATCGATGGATCACGCCGCCGGCGCATCGCGCGCGGCAGCGGCACCAGCGTCCAGGAAGTCAACCTGTTGCTGAAGCAGTTCGACAGCATGAAAAAAATGATGAAGGTGGCGGCCAGCAATCCGCGGGCCGCGTCGCGCGCACTCGCCGCACCAGGCGGCGGTGGCGTGCGCTACGGAAGCAAACGCAAGGGCCGCCGTTGAGGCGGAGATCGAGGAGGTCCACAACGTGTCCGTGAAGCTGCGTCTCCGACGCATGGGAAACGTGAACCGGCCGTTCTATCGAGTCGTGGCCATCGACGGGCGCTCGCGCCGCGACGGTCGTGCGATCGAGGAGCTCGGCCACTACGATCCGCTGCGTACGCCGGCGGTCGTGAAACTGGAAGAGGCACCGATTCTGTCGTGGCTCGGACGCGGCGCTGAGCCGTCGCCGACGGTGCGTGAATTGTTGCGCCAGAAGGGCATCCTGCAAAAGTGGGAAATGGTGCGCGGCGGAGCTTCGGCCAACGAAGCAACGGCGAAGATCGCCGCCCGACTCGACGCACGGGTCGACAAGCCGAAGCGCCGTCGCCCATCGAAGAAAGCGCAAGCAAAGGCGGCCGCGAAGGCGGAGTGATGCGCGACCTGATCGAATTCGTCGCGCGCGGTCTGGTGGACGATCCCGCCGCGGTTCGGGTCGAAGAGATCCCGGGCACGCCGACGCATGTTTTTCGCTTGCGGGTGGCGCCGGGTGACGTCGGCAAGGTGATCGGCAAGCACGGTCGCACGGCGCAGTCGCTGCGCCTGTTGCTGGCGGCGGCGGCGGCGCGCGGCGGCGAGCGCGCAGTGCTGGAGATTCAGGAGTGATCGAGGAATCGATTCTTCTCGGCGCGGTCGTGAAGGCAGTCGGATTGCGCGGCGAAGTCAAGCTGCGCACCACGGCTGATTTCTGGGAAGCGGCGCTCGGGAGCGCGCAATTGCGCGTCGTGCGATCCGGAGTGTCGAAGCCGCTGCGGGTTCGTCGCTATCGCCCGCAGGGTCCCGGTGCGATGGTGTTGGCGTTGGACGGGATCGCGACCCGGGAAGCCGCCGAGGCGATGATCGGCGCCGAACTGTTGTTGGAAGGCGAGCCCGCCGATGTTTCGCCACCGCCGGGCCTGCGATCCTTCCAAGTGCGGGGGATGCAGGTGCGGACGCGCGCCGGAGCGGACGTCGGATCGGTGGTGGATGTTCTGCGCCTGCCGGCGCAAGACGTCCTGGTGGTGCGTGGTGCGACGCGCGAGCACTTGATCCCGCACGTGCCGGCGATCGTGATCGCGGTCGATACTGCGACCGGAACCATCGAGATCGATCCGCCGCTCGGCTTGCTCGAACTGTAGACCCGCGGAGAGGTGACAGCGAACGTGCGCGCCCATGTCGTGACTTTGTTCCCGGAGTTCTTCACCGGGCCGCTGGCGTTGTCCATCCTGGGACGCGCGGTCGAACGCGGCGTCGCGCGCGTTACCTGCACGAACCCACGCGACTTCGCCACCGATCGCCATCGCACCGTGGACGATGCGCCGTACGGCGGCGGTCCCGGAATGATCTTGAAGGCGCCACTCTTGGTCGACGCGGTCGAGAGCCTGGTCGGGGCCGGAAACCCGCGACGCGTTCCGGTGATCTTGTTGTCACCGCAGGGCGAGTGCTTCACACAAGCACGCGCGGCGGCTCTGGCGCGTACGCCGGAATTCGTGCTGGTTTGCGGGCATTACAAGGGCATCGACGAGCGCTTCAAGGATCTGGTCGTGACCGACGAGGTCTCGATCGGAGACTTCGTCTTGTCGGGCGGCGAACCGGCGGCCCTGGTGATGCTCGATGCAGTCGTGCGCTTGTTGCCCGGAGCGCTGGGGGACGAGGACTCCGCCGCCGGCGACTCCTTCGGAATCGAAGGTCAGAGTGGCCTCGATTGCGCCTACTACACGCGCCCGCCGGTGTACCGCGGGCACGCGGTGCCGCAAGTCTTGATGTCAGGTCACCACGCGCGGGTTGCGACCTGGCGCACGCACGATGCTGCAACGCGCACCCAGGCGCTGCGGCCGGATCTGGTGAAGGAATCCCCGAGCGATCGGGGTCGAACTCAGGCAGGAGGACGTCGTGAATCTCATTGATGCGATCGAAGCGAAGTACAAGAAAGAGGACGTGGTGGAGTTCGCGGTCGGCGACACCATCCGTCTCAATGTGAAGGTGATCGAAGGCAACAAGGAGCGGCCGCAGCCGTTCCAAGGTGTCGTCGTGCAAAAGGCGAGCAGTGGCAGCCGCAAGACGTTCACGGTGCGCAAGGTGACGTCCGGGGTCGCGGTCGAGCGCATCTTCCCGCTGCACTCGCCGAACATCAGCGACTTGAAAGTGTTGCGGCGCGGCGCGGTGCGGCGCGCGAAGCTCTACTACCTGCGCGACCTGAGCGGCAAGGCGGCCCGCATCCGCGAACGGCGCGCGGACACCGAACCGACCGCGTGACGGCGCGGGCGGCGGCCGCGCACCGGCGGCGATTCGCCCGCTTGCGTGCCTTCGATCGCCGGTTCGATTTCGATGCGTGGACATCGGGCCGCTTGGCCGGCGTCGATGAAGCCGGCGTCGGGCCGCTGGCGGGTCCGGTGGTCGCGGCGGCGGTCATCCTGCCGCCGGACTTCGATTGTCCCGAGCTCTTCGACTCCAAGCAGTTGCAACCGGCGGCTCGCCGGCGTTGCGAACTTGCGGTGCGCCGTGCGGCGCTCGGTCTCGGCGTTGCGCGTGTTTCGCCGGCGCGCATCGACCGCATCAACATCCTGCGTGCGATGTTGGCGGCGCATCGTCTGGCGCTGGCGAAGTTGCCCTTCGTTCCCGGCGCGATTCTCGTCGACGGCAAACGTGCGCCGCGCCCGCCGCTCGGATGGGAAGCAGTGCGGCTCGAAACCGTGATCGGCGGTGACACGCGCTCGCTCGCCATCGCGGCTGCATCGGTGATCGCGAAGGAGACGCGCGACCGCATCATGCGGCGCCTCGACCGTCGCTATCCGGAATATGGATTCGCACGCCACAAGGGGTATGCGAGTCGCAGTCACCGCGCGCTGTTGTTGCAGTACGGTCTGTCTCCAGTCCATCGCCGCAGCTTCTGCGGTTTCCTCGAAGTCGCCCGCCAGGGCGCATTGGCCTTCGAGCTCGAGCCCGCGCCACCGCTGCGTTGACACCCGGTGTCAGCGTCGTGTACGGCCGCCGTCCTGCCGCGGCACGGCGCGCTGGTGCGTGCTTCTTGCTTCCTGGTTCGCGTGCACGGCTTGGTTGCAAGGAGGAGCGATGACCGAAGCGCGCCGGCGGGCTGGTCGTGAGGGCGAGGCGCTCGCTGCACTGGCGCTCGAACTCGACGGCTACGAGATCCTCGCGCGTAATGTCCGTGTCGCCGATGTCGAAGTGGACCTGATCGCGCGGCGCGACCGCATGCTAGCGGTCGTCGAGGTCAAGACGCGGCGCCAGCCGCTGGTGCCGGCAGTGGAGGGATTGCGCCCGCACCAAATCCTGAGATTGCGGCGCGCGGCGGCTGTGCTGCTCGTTTCTTATCCGGAAATCGAATCGTTGCGATTGGATGTCGTCGGCGTCGATTGCCAGGACGGCGAGGTTCGGATTCGCCACCTGCGTGGCGTTGGCTGAAGCCTGCGTTGACAGTCGTGTGCCGCGCTCCTACGGTGCGCCGAGGGAGGTGCGGTGGTGCGACGGGTGTTGTGGTTCGGATTCCTCGCTGGCGTCGTCGCCGGAGTCCCGGCCCAAGCCGGCGATTGCTTCTTCTCCAACCTTCGCTGGCGTGCAGATAGCGTCGAATTCGTCGCCGGTTCGGCGACCGAGACGCGCACGCTGCTCGCGGACCCGGCAACGGGTCGCATCCTCTGCCTCGATCCGCGGGTGCGCGAGCCGGTGATGGCAGGCGGGCGCGTCGTGTTCACCGACCTCTTCGGTGTCTTCGAGTTCGACCCCGCGAGCGCCGCACGGCCACGCCAGGTGCTGTTCGTGCCCGGCGCTGGAAGCGCTTTCTTGCGCGCTGCCGGAGCCGATGCACGCGGGCGCACGCTGGTGTGGACCTACGATCGCGACCGGGCCGAACACGTGTTCTGGAGCGCGGCGGGGACCGGGTACGACCGCATCGTGCAACCGAGCGGCATCGCGGCGCTCGGCGCGTGGCGCACACGCAACGTCGCGACGGCATTCGCGGCGGCGGCGACGCGCTTCGTGCGCAGCACCTGCCTGCGGCGTCCGCATGGCGAAGAGCGACTGTGCATCGAATCGGTGGCGGGAACGGACCGCTGGCGGCTGACGCTTGGAGCTCCCAACGACGTCAGCGTGTTGGCGCCGGATTGCACCCCGGTGGCATTCGCCGCGATCGCAGATTCGAGCTTGGCACTGGTCGAGGTCGTCGAACCCGGCGCGGATGCAGGATCGGGCCCTGCACTGGTGACCTGGTTGGCGCGCTGGTCCGAAGGTGCGCGACGCATGACGCGCGTCGCACCGCCGCCGGTTCGGGCAACTGCATCATGGTTCCATCGCGAAGCGGGACAATCCGTTCTTTGGGCCGATGCGTCCGGGACGTTGTGGAGGATTCCACTCGACGGCGGCGACGCGAAGATGCTGGTCGAAGCCCCACCGCCGAAGCGTCATGCAGAACTCTTTCGCGTCGTTCTAACGGTCACCGAGCGGCTCGGGACCGCGGACAGTTTGCAAGCGCGGCTCGCGGCCGCAGGCCAAGAGGCCGGGATCGCGGTCCGCGCCGGTCTTCACGAAGTGCAATCCGGTGCGTACGCGGAGCGCGGTCCGGCGCAGGCGCGCGTCGCGGCGCTGCGCCAACGGGGCTTCGCCGGTGCGCGGGTCGAAAGCGGCGACCCGACTTCGCTCGCACCCGGGGTCGAATTCGGACACGCAACCGGAACTTCTGGCCGCGTTGCGTGGGTACGCAGGGTCGAACGCCGCGGTGGTGTCTACACGGAATTGTGGATGCAAACACCTGGGGAGGCGCCGCGATTGCTGGTTCCCAGTCTCGACGCCGGAATGCCCGCGGCGGCGGGCTCGCCCTAGGAAACGTAGCCGCGGCGGGTGGCGATCTCGCGGAAGAAACGCTCGAACAGCAGTTGCCACTCGTCGGAGCCATACGGAATTTCGCGCTGATAGGATTCGATGCGCGCGATGGCTTCGGCGGAGATCTCGTCATCGATGCGCAGGTCCTCTTCGAGGACGCGCTCCAACCCGGTCCGCAGCCGCGCCTCCGGCATCTTGAAATCGATCAGGTCGTCGTCCAACAGACGCTCGACGCAGCCCTGGATCAGGTGGGCGATTTTTTCTTCCGACATCTTCATGATCGCCTCACAGGATCATGCGCCGCTCGCGCGCCAGCTGTTGCCGGATTTTCTTGCGCATGACCCACGGGTCTACACCCTCGAAACGCATGCGTGACTCGTTCTGCTGCAGGATGCGGTCGACGTCTTCGTCCAGCTTGCGCTCGAGGTCGCGCTCGGCCTCGAAGGTGGCGACGATCGCGTCGCGCACCGCGTCGCGCTCGGCCAGCAATTGGACGTCGGGCTGCGACTCGAGCCAGCGTACCAGCTTGTCGGCGAGCGACTGCATTTTGCGTTCGGAGAGGCGCATGCGGCGAGTCTAGGCGGGCGCGCCGCAGCCCGTCAACGTGAGCGGCGGTTGTCGCACCACGCCGCCGCGGCGTAGGATGCCGCCGGATGCGCGTCGGGTGCGTTCGCGAGAGGAGATCCTTGGAACGGC
>Ga0247727_10020698_pt1 | contig 10027 bp, 7 predicted proteins | sample WisWelCaveWW1625_FD_202498 | JGI IMG/M metagenome (GOLD analysis project Ga0247727, IMG submission 202498) | Biofilm microbial communities from Wishing Well Cave, Virginia, United States - WW16-25 | ecosystem: Environmental > Aquatic > Deep subsurface > Groundwater > Cave microbial mat | place...
GCTTTTTACCTGATTTTTCCTAAATCAAAGTGTAATTTCAGGAAAAATCAGGTAAAAAGCTACTCATTTTCAATGAAGTAGAGAGGATATAAAGAAGAAATTCAAGAACCCTTGAAAAACTGCCGCTTTCAGGGATGGAAATTCATGGAAATTTAATTTGGGAAATTCTAAAAAAAGTTGAATTCTGAAAAAAATCGAGAATGAAAAAGGAGAGTTTAGAAATGGGCGTGGCTCAGTTTCGTCATGCTGAGCGGTAGCGAAGCATCTCTACACTTGTGGATAAGAGATTCTTCCCCGCAATGCGGGGCAATCCGCCTCAGGCGGACAGAATGACGATTTCAAACCAAGTCACTACAAAAAAATAAAAAGATTTTATGAAAAAGGAAAAATACCGTAACTTGTCTGAAAGGTTTTTCACCCGTTAAATTTTTTTACCATGGTCCTTACATTCCAGGAATTCAGAAAAATCAAAGACAGCCTTCCTGTGGGCAGCATGAAGCGCATTGCCGAAGAGTTGCACGTTAATGAAGAAACCGTCCGCAATTATTTTGGCGGCTCGGACTACCAGCGTGGCGGCTCACCGGGCGTGCATTTCGAGCGGGGCAGCAACGGAGGCTTTGTTCGCATTGATGATGAAGACATCTACAATGCAGCAATGAAAATTCTGGACGAAACGCACCACTGACAAAAGCCGGAAATTTTTTGTGGCTTTTTTTATGCAATTGAATGAACGCAAAAAATGCGGTGAGGTGGCTTGTGTTATTCGCCCGCTGAATTTTCCAGCACGGAATCCTTTATAATATCCACACACTCCATGAGCTGACCCTCTTTAATTATCAGCGGGGGCGCGAAGCGAATCATGTCGCCATGAGCGGGTTTGGCGAGCAAGCCGTTGTCCATCAGCTTCAAACACAAATTCCAAGCAGCATTCGGACTTTCCGATTGAAACGTGATGGCATTGAGCAATCCTTTTCCGCGCACTTCTTTAATTAGCGGACTTTCAATTTTTTTCAATTCAGCGCGAAAAATATTTCCGAGGCGAAAAGAGTTTTCGGCAAGATTTTCTTCCTTAATCACTTCCAATGCGGCAATAGCCACACGGCAGGCGAGAGGATTTCCTCCGAATGTAGAACCATGCTGCCCGGGCTTCAGCAATAACATGATTTCATCATTTGCTAGCACTGCTGAAACGGGAAGAACCCCACCACCCAGCGCTTTCCCCAAAATCAGAATATCGGGTTTCACTTCTTCATAATCACAGCACAGTATTTTTCCTGTCCTGCCGAGACCGGTTTGAATTTCATCGGCAATGAACAGCGCGTTTGCCTGCTTGCATAAATCGTAAGCGCGTTTCAGGTAGCCTTCGTTTGGAACAAGCACGCCAGCCTCGCCCTGAATCGGCTCGACAATAAATCCTGCGACCGTGTTATCCTGCAAAGCGGTTTCAAGCGCGGTCAAATCATTGTATGGAATGAGCACAAGCCCCGGCATGAACGGTCCGAAATTATTTCGCGAATCGGCATCGGTGGAAGCGGAAATCACGGTGGTCGTTCGTCCGTGAAAATTATTTTCGCAGAAAATAATTTTCGCCTGATTTTCAGGCACCCCTTTTTTCTCGTATCCCCATTTGCGCACCAGCTTGATGGCGCTTTCAACAGCCTCAACGCCTGTATTCATCGGCAGCGCGCGGTCGTAGCCGAAATATTCACAGAGGTATTTTTCAAATTCACCCAGCACGTCATTATGAAAGGCGCGCGAAGTGAGCGTGAGAACCTCCGCCTGCTCGTGCAGCGCCTTCAATATTTTCGGATGGCAATGTCCCTGGCTGACGGCTGAGTAAGCTGAAAGAAAATCGTAGTACTTCTTTCCTTCCACATCCCAGACGAAAACGCCCTTGCCTTTTTTAAGCACCACAGGCAGCGGATGATAGTTAAGCGCGCCATAGCGTTCTTCCAACTCGATAGCGAGAGACGAGGCAAGTGTTTCCATGGAGAAATAATTTGCAATAAAATTAGCGGGTTTTCCGGCAGGCGATGGAAACCGGCTTCAGTCTTTACCTGAGCAGCAAAACGGTTCCGTTATATTTTTTGATTTGTTCTGCGTAGAAGGTGGCTTCCAATCGGTAAGGATATTCTCCCACGGGCATCATGCTGCCGCTGAAGGTGCCGTCCCAGCCGGTATTTACATCGTTGGTTTCAAATAATTTTTTGGTATTGGAATTATTGAAGATTACCAGGTTGAATTCTATGATGCAGGAGCCGTACACGCGAAATTCATCGTTACTCCCATCACTATTGGGCGTGAAAGAATTTGGAATGTAAATCACTGATGGATGATAGATGAACACCGAATCAATCCATGACGAATCAATGGTGGTTATCTGCACGGTGTGCAAGCCAGCATAATTGCTGTCGAGCTGAATAATACGGGTAGTTTCACCTCCGGGCGACCATAAATAGGAATCGGCAGAAACGCCTGCGTTAATCACCACATAGACATTACATGGCACTGAATATTCATGAAGTCCATTCGACAAGTCAATATAATACTCGGATGGTTGCTGCGAATTATCCTCTGGAATTACTACTGCATCTTTACATGATTGCAATGAAATAGTAATTGAAAAAATCAAGGGATAATATTTCAAAAACGACTTCATCAGAAATGCACTCTTGTTTTGACTTTGATTTCAGGACCGCTTGAAACTTTCACGGCATCATTCACAAACCAACCGGCATCGAGGTTGATGAGCCAATGCTGAAACAGGTTGGCTCCGGCTAAAAAGAAAATCTCATCATTCAGATAATATGCACCGAACAAGAACCTGTTTTTGCTGAATGAGAAAGTTATGCGCGGTTCAGCAGAATGAAAAGAGCCATTCTCACCGGCTTTAACAAAAAGGGCATCCAACTTGTATTGCATCGAGGGCGTGACAAGGAACTTGTGATTTATATTGAAATGGTAGCCGGTATTTGCAAGGAAAATAACAGGGCTTCTCACTTCACCGCCTTCAAAGAATGACGAATTGGACATGGTGAGATTCAATGCAGATAATCCAACGAAGAAGTTTTTCGCATTGTACCAAACTCCAAAATTCAAGGGACCGTATTTCATTAACCTGTCATCAGCTAAAGATTCAGTGCCTGAGAGACTCGGATTAAACCCCGTTCCGTCAAACTGGTTTCCAAAGCGCGCATTTGAATAATCAATCTTACTTAAATTAATTGCAAGGAAAGACAATCCGATACTCAACTCCGATTTGTTCCTGAATTGAATGGCAAATGAGTTCACAATCCCCATTTTTTGCGCACTCATCAGGTCGCCAAAGGAGCCGGAATAGTAAGCGCCAATTCCCAATTTGTATTTGCCTTTAAAAGTCTTTATCCGCAGGTCATAGCCTGCGTTTAAATTCTGTGGCGGCATATCTTCGTAACTCCGGAACCAGGGATTATCATAGTCGAAAAAGACAACGTGTTTGCGTTCCAGTCCAGCCAGTGCCGGATTGTTAATGCTCGTGATGATTAAGCTGTTCCACAAATGCACAGGGTTGCCGGTTGATTTGTTATCACTTGGGTTTTCGGATGATTGGGCGAAACTGCCACCGCATAGAAAATTTACTGTACAGACGGCAAGAAGGATTTTTATTATGTGCGGCAAGCCTGATTTCATGTTTGCTGTGAGAACGAATATAATAACTATTTCCAGCAGGTGGTCAGCATGCTATTTTATCAGCCATCTGAAATTAATCCTATCGCTTTCCGTTAACACTACATTCATCACAACGGAAGCCCCACCGTTCAAACCATCATTTATGAGGGGCATCATCATTCTCTTTTTGCTTTGCAACTTTTCTGGCTGGACGCAGGAACTGCCGTCTGGTTCTTACGATGAATTAAAAAGTGGCATCGCAACAAAGCGGCAAGAATTCAATCGGCTTTACTTGAGCGACAGTACTCACAGAGATACGCTTATCGCTTTTGCAAAGCAATATGTATTTCAGAAAATCACCAATGAGATATTCAAGCATTGGTACGGCACACCCTGGGAATTTTATGGACAAACGGAGGTGCCGCATCAAGATGCCATCGCCTGCGGATATTTCGTCACCACCGTGCTGCGTGATGCTGGTTTCAACATTCCTCGCGTCAAATGGGCGCAATGCGCATCCGAGGTGATGATTAAGCGCATCGCGGCTGACATCAGGCGGTTTCATAGCGCACCGATAGAAGATATTGAAGACTACATCTGCCACGAGGGTGATGGATTATATCTTGCCGGGCTTGACAATCATGTCGGCTTCATCGTGAAAAAAGACGACCGCATCCTGTTTGTACATTCAAATTACTACCAGCCCGAGATTGGCGTGATGGCAGAAGACATCAACGGCTGGAACCCGCTGAGCAATTCCCGTTACCGCGTGATTGGCAAACTGCTAAGTGATGAGATGATGGCAAAGTGGATAGAGGGGGAGAGAATTGAATGAGCCTGTCATTTCCTGCCGATGGAAATTGTTACTGCTTCACTACCCTTATAACCCGTGAAAAAGAAACTGAGTTTAATCGCACGAGGTAAATCCCTTTGGACACGGAGTTTCCAATGATAATTTCTCCTTCTGAATCATTCAACCGGATTTGATTCACCATCTTTCCGCTGCAATCAAATACCTGCAATGAGGCGGATTCTTTCACCGGCAGGCGATAGCGGAGCACAGTTTGGTTTTCAAAAACAGAGGGCAAAGCAGCAAGCATCACCTTATCAGCGTCAACGGCATCAGCGCTCACAAAAGTGGTGCAGGTCAAAACCACATTCAACGTGTCAGTCATTCCAGCCTCCAACTCGACTCCAGCAAATATTTTTGGCAGGCACCCTGCCTTGTAAAAACGAATGTCATACCTACCTGGGTCAGCAATACCGGTTTTGTAATCGCCCAGCAGGCTGGTTTTTTTTATGGAACTGGTGGTCATGATTTCAACGGTGACATCATTCACCGGATTTCCATTGGTTTCGTCCGTTACAGTTCCCACTAAGTAACACGCACGCTTGAGGTCTGCGGTCAGCACGTACAAGCCTGTTTCCATATCGCTCGCTAAAATTGTTCCGGAAGGGAGAAACGGGTACACGCCCCAGCATCCGCTGAAACCATCGCTGTTGGGAAACGGAGAAGTATCATAATAGCCAACTTCTACGAGGTTATCAGGATACGTTGCGTCAAGAATGTTCATTCCATATTTATAATAAGCCGTGAAAAGGTATCCGTTCAGAAAATAGGTGTTATGCGGAATCAGCAGCGAGCCGGGGTCAGCCTGGTAGCGGTCCAACTCGGTGATGTTATCCAAATCGCTTACATCGAAGGATGCCACAAATGAATTGGCGCGCTCATCGGTGGTGAAAAGATATTTCCCGTCATCCGCCAGCCAGCAGTTATGCGTGAAGCGGTTGGGTGTTTCCTGCGTGGCAAGCACCACGGGGTTGGCTTTATCAGCCACATCAATCACTGCAAAATTTCCGGCATTGATTTGCGAAGCCCAGAGCGTGTCACCGCGCACATAGCCATCGTGAACATAGCTCGCGCTGTATCGCCCGATGATAACCGGATTTTCCGGGTCTTGATTCAAGTCGCAAATCAACGCCCCGCGCTGGTCGTAGGGAATGTTCCGGTTGAAATCATTGTAGCCGAAGAGGTAAAGGATTCCGTTTTCGTCAATGAACACGGTATGCGATGTTCCGAGTGATGTATCTGCCGTCCAATAGGAATAAGTGATAGTGTCAGGAAGCATTTCGAGGTCAACAATCAGCAGCCCGTCACCGGATTCATTGGTGGCGTAGGCATGTCCATTCCATGTTTTGATTTCGCGCCAGATGCCGTTGGGACCCGGAATGTGAAACAATTCTGTGACGGAATCGGGATTAGTGACGTCAACGATTGACATTCCATCATACAAACCCACCAGCGCATATTCATTGTTCAGTGAATCAGCGTAGCCCCAGACATTGCTAAGTTGAACAGGGTAGGGGAGCACGCTGCGAAGCTGAATATTTTTTTGAGGGAAGGCTGTAAAGGGGAAAAGGAAAATAAACGTGAAAAGTTTTTTCATAGAGTTTCAAAATTCATTTTGTCCCGCAGATTGCGCAGAGGTGCGCTGATTTAATTATCCGCGGGTATCAGCGAAATCTGCGGGAGATAAATCCACGCTTTCATTGACATTTATTTTATCTTGATGAGTTTGATAACCGCTTTTTTCTCTCCGGATGAAATCATCACAAAATAAATTCCCGGCTGCTGTTCCTTACCCCAATCGAATTTTGTTCCGGCATTCAATTTAACGTTCTCCAATTTCATTCCGAAAGAATTATAAAACACTAATTCCAGGTTCGCGCTGCTTTCTATTGAAAGACTTCCGCTAAACGGATTCGGATAACATTTCACCGTCAAATCCATGTCATTTATCGAGGTGTTGAATCCAACGGTAATTGTGTCGGCTGTCTTGCACCCGAATGAATCGGTGACCGTTATCGAATAATCACCGGCACTTAGGTTTTGCAGATGGGTGCCGATATTTCCTCCACTCCACTCGACTTGAAACGGGGCATTGCCGCTCGCAATGATTTCGATTGCTCCGTCAGCGGTTAGCGCAGAAGAAGCATCGCTGACCGTTACGGTTATCGCTGGCGGTTCGTGAATCATGATGATGGATTGCTTTTCGAGCGAGCCTGTTCCCGCGCTGTTGGTTGCCGAAAGGGTGATGTTGTAGCTTCCCGGGTTGAAGTAAGCCACTGTTGGATTGGCGTCAGTGGAAGACGGTGGAGTTCCTCCGGGAAATTCCCAAAACCAAATCTGCGGGATGTTGGCGGAGAGGTCGGTCAATGAAAAAGAATCACCCGGGCATCCTTCGTTTTTATCGGAAATAAAATCCACTTCGGGCTGCAGCAGAAAATTGGAGTCAAGCACTGAAAACACATCCACCCCGGCTTCCACGAGATGACCTTCCACGCCATCACCTGTTTCGAAGATGAGCGTCATCCCTGACGACAGGGTTACAAAATCCTTCACCCTGAATTCTTTCAGATTCCAGGAATTATTTCCCGCAGCGGATTTCAAAACGTCCACTACGGCAACGTCAGTTCCGTTGGATATTCTCACCACTAAAGAATCATCAGGATTGCCGTTTCCGCCATCATTGAAAAACCAGCGGTAATAACGGATGAAAGGGTCATTGAAAGACGACAAGTCAAGCAGGGGTGAGGTGAGCGTTACCGTTCCGTCATCCACATCATCATTGCCGGCTTGCCCGCCATCGTTGCCCGTGATGAAACAATCATCGCCAAAATCGTTCGGCACATCTATAAAAGGGTTTGAAACTTCATTTCCAAAAATTGTTCCAACGGAAGTATCTCTTACCCAAATTCCCGAAACGGCTGTCGCGGTTTCCGTCCATCCGAAATCGAAAATGAAATCATCGTAATATCCCTGTTGCAAACCGAAAGCCACCGTAGTGTTTGAAAAAACAATGAGGCTCTGCTGCTTCGTGAAGTAACCCCATTTGCCTGCGAAGGCATTATAAATCCCTGTTTCAAAATCAGTGATGGAAAAATTTCCGGCTGAATCTGTTATTGCCGAAAAGCTGTTGACCGAATTTCGAAAAAGAACCCGGCTGCCGGAAATTCCCTGACCGTTTGCAACATCCACCACAGAGCCGGTGAGTGTAATAATGAGAGCCGGAATCAATTGCACATCCAATGTGGTCACGATTCCGTTTTTCAGGATGACATTATTTTCAACCTGAGTCCGATAGCCGGCAGCCATGAACTGCACCGAATACGTTCCGCTGTCGCGGATGCCGGTTTTATATTGTCCCTGAAGATTCGTGTAGTCAGCAGGATTGGAGGGAAGTATCGCTACCGTTACATTATTAATAGGCTGGGAGTTGGTGATATCCGTTACAACTCCCTCCAGGTAGCAGGCTTTCTCATAAACAGGAGCGAGCACAAACAAGCCTTCTTCAATATCGGAGGCGAGAATATTTCCGGAGGGCAAATAAGGATACACGCTCCAGCAGCCATGGAAACCGCCACCCGCCATGGGCGATGTGTCGTAGTTTCCAACGGCAATCAAATTCTTTGGGTCAGATGCGTCAACCATCACCACGCCATCACGGTAATAAGATGCGACCGCAAAATCATTGAGGTAATAAACATTGTGCGGGAGTGAATTGCTGCCGGGATTGAATTGAAACAAATCCAATTGCGTGATATTACTCAAATCAGAAACATCGTAAGAAGCGATGGAAGCATTGTTCACTTCATCGGTAGTAAGCAGGGTGGCTCCGTCATTCGAAAGCCACGCGTTATGCGTTGCGTTGTTTGGCGTAGCGTTAACCGCAAGAACGACCGGGCTGTTTTTATTTGAAATATCCACCACTGAAAAAATGCCGTCATTGACTTCGGCAACCCACAGGGTGTCGCCCCTCACGTAACAATCATGCACGTAATGCACGTCATATCTTCCCACCAGCGAAGGATTGACAGGATTCGCGTTCACATCAAACATGAGCACTCCGCGTCCTGCGGCTGAATTTCCTCCCGCCACGTAAGCGATTCCGTTTTCATCCGTGAAAACCGTGTGCGCTCTTGTCAACCCGATGCCGCCATCGCTGGTGGTCGTATTAATGCTGTCAGGTAAAAAATTGAGATTGATGATGGTAAGCCCTCCACCGGTTTCATTGGTTACATAAGCGTAGCCATTCCAGGTTGCAAAGTCGTGCCAGAGGCTGGCTGCTGTTGTCACAAAAAATAATTCAGTCGGATTTGCCGGGTCGGTGACATCTACAATGGAAACACCCGACCGCACACCCACGAGCGCATATTCTTTTCCGTTCGCTGCATAACCCCACACATCGCTAAGGTCTTCCGAATAGGTTTTCTGCCCGAGAAAAGAAATATTGGACTGAGAGAAAATGTTTTCGAAAGAAAAAAGGAGAACAAGGGATAGAAAAATTCGCATTGGCTTGAAATACTGGGTCGGGGAGAGGTTACTCGACTTTTTTGACGGAATATCCTTCGTACTTGAGCAAATGTACGTACTTATTTTCGATGAAATCGGTTGCGGGCAGTGTGGGAATGCTATCAATGGAAACGCTGGCGCCATTGGGTGCCGGATGAATGCCGAAGTTGAAGTCAGTGTGAATTCCGGAAGCTCTTTCGCTTAAAAGCAGCGTATCAAAGCCGCTTCCGTATTTGCTCATGAGATTTCCGAAAAACTTCATCAGGTCGAAGCCTTTGACGACATACTCGGACGGCTCGGCTTGAAAGGCGGCAACATAGCTTTTATAGAAATGATTTTGAGGGCGATAAAAACTCGAATCAACATAATAAGATGAAGTGAAGTGCACTTTCAATTTTTGTACGTAATCGAGCCGCAATCCTTCCTGGTCGCCCCAAGCCGGCAAGCCCATTACCGTGATGTCATATCGTTTAGCGTCCTTCATCTCTTTAGGCGGGTCAATCAGCGGATTCAGGCTCCTGCTAACGCTGTGAATGTAAGCCCTGTCAACCGATGGTATGATCAGGATATTCTTTCTTGTTTCATGCAAATAAGCTTCAAGCTCCTCATCAATCATTGAAGAGGTTTCACCTTCCTGGGGAACATAGTTGACTTCACTGAATGTTGGCGAAAGAGTGCCGGTCTCTGCCTGGTATTTCCGCAGGTAATCCTGGAAAATGGATGCATAATCTGAAGTGACGGTATCCGGTCGCGTGAAAAGGAGGATATTATCCCTGAAGTGGCGTTGAATAACGTAATCAAAAATCTTTTTGCAATGCACCTCGATACTTGGATTCACCATGATGTAATAAGGATTGCCGGAAGTGAGGTAAACGGCAGGGGAGAGGGGCGACACCAAATAAATGCTGTCGCGTTTCGCAAACTCTGCCATCAGGCGAAGGTTGTTATTGTAAATCGGACCGAGCAGCAAATCCATGTTCTTGAAATCAGGCAATGAGGCAATTTTTTTAACCCGCTCCCTGTCAT
>Ga0247727_10020699_pt1 | contig 10026 bp, 10 predicted proteins | sample WisWelCaveWW1625_FD_202498 | JGI IMG/M metagenome (GOLD analysis project Ga0247727, IMG submission 202498) | Biofilm microbial communities from Wishing Well Cave, Virginia, United States - WW16-25 | ecosystem: Environmental > Aquatic > Deep subsurface > Groundwater > Cave microbial mat | place...
CCTTGTATGTCTTCGCATCCCCGACCATGGGGCGTGGCCTCCGGTGGGCTATTTTCTTGGCCGATACTATCGGCCCGGGCTTAAGAAAGCTCCGCCGACATTCTCAATCCTCGACACGGACGACTACCGGGGGGGCGGCCTCGAACCCCTCGAGGTCCGTGATCGCGCCCGTCCGGGAGGCCTTCGGCTTCAAGCGGGCGCGTACGGCGAGGCCCGCACGCGCTGCCCCGGGCGGCACGAGGAGCCGGTGGACGAGCCCTCCGTGGATGGCCGGGAACGTGACGAGAGCCCAGGCCTCCGGCCGGGGGAGCGGGTTCCCGTGGCGGTCGATGTGGGCGACTGTGACGGCGGCGACCTTGCCCTTCGCGGGGACCTCGACCCACTCCGTCGGCTCCCGAAAGCAGCGTTCACAGAACATCCGGGGCGGGAGGTAGGCGAGGTCGCAGGCCGTGCATCGGGCCGCGAGGATCCGGCCCTCGTCGCGCAGCGCGACGAAGAACCGCTCCCCCGCGATCCCGCTCGTGTAGATGTAGTCCGCCTCCATGTGGCCCTCCCAGTGCCGGAGGCGGCGGGGGTCCGTCGTGCGGTCGAGGAACGTCATCCCTCGCCCTCCCGAAGGGGACGGAAGTACGCGATGTCGAGGACGCTCCCGCGGCGCTCCTCGGGCGGCCGCCAGACCGCCTTCACGCGCATCCCGATACGGATGTCGTCCTTCGTCATCTCGCCGAAGTAGTGCATCATCCCCATCCTCGGCGATGCGCCGTCGAGGCTCACGACGCCGACGAGGATGGGCACGGCGATGCGCTTCGCGTTCGTGTCGAGGTACGACACGCTGAACGTCTCGATCGTCCCCGTATCGAGGACGTGCGTCCAAGCGTCCGTGGGCCGGAAGCACAGTTCGCAGAACATGCGTGGCGGGAACAGGACACGTTCACAGGCCGCGCATGTCCGCGCGATCAGCCGACCGTTCTGGAGCTCCTCGAGGAAGCGGCTCATCGCCTCGCCGGCGGACCAGGCGTAGCGCGCGTCGGGACGGAACCGGGTCTGCGTGACCTTGCCTCCGTACATGGCCTTCGCGCTCAGCTCCGTGCCGCGCCACTTCTTCGTGCGGGTCGTCAAGCGCGCATCACCACGACGCACCCGTACTGCATGAGGTCGCCCCACGCCTGCGTCACGCCCGTGCGGACCTCGTGCGGGATCTGCCGCTTGCCCGCCTGGCCCGTGAGCTGCCAGAAAAGCTCGCCGACCTTGATGCCCATGGTCGCCGCGATCGGATTGCCGACACCCATGAGGCCTCCGGACGGGCACACGGGCAGGTCCCCGTCCCGCTCCGTAACGCCGTCTCGGGTGAGCTTCGGCGCACCACCCTTGTCCGCGAGGAGGAGACCCTCGAGGTGGTGGAGCTCCTTGTAGTCGAACGGATCGTACGGCTCCGCGAAGTCGATCTGCTTCCGCGGGCGGTCAATCTTCGCCATCTTGTACGCCATCTGCGCCGCCCGCGCGACGTACTCCGGGAAGACGAGGTCGCGGTCCGTCCACATCGTCGAGTCGATGCACCAACCCACACCGGAGATCCACGCGCGGTCCTTGATCCGGCGCCTCCGGACGACGTCCTCCGACGCGAGGACGACGGCGGCCGCGCCGTCGCTCGGCGGGCTGATGTCGAGCCGTTGCACGGGCCACGCCATGACCTCGCTCTTCAGGACGTCGTCGACGGTGATGTGCGGGTCCGCGAGCTGGGCGCACGGGTGGTCCACCGCGTTGCGCTTGTTCTTCACGGCGACGCGGGCGATGTCCTCCTTCTTGATCCCGTGGACCGTCATGTAGCGGTTCATCTCCATCGCGAAGATCCAGATGAGGTTCGGCTGGAGCGGGCGGTCGAGGATCGGGTCCCAGATGTGTGCGAACACGCTCTGCGGGTGCGGCTGGCACGAGGACATCTTCTCCTCGTTCACGACGAGGACGACGTCTGCGAGGCCCGAGGCGACGTGCCACCAGCCCGCGATCGTGCTGAACACCCCGGTGCCGCCGCCCGTGAAGACGCGCATGTACGGCTTGCGGGTGCCGCCACATCCGTCGAGGAAGTATTCGCCCTTCATGTGGACGCCGTCGAACGCGTCGGGAGCGGACCCGCTTACGACCGCGTCGACGTCGGCGAGGTCGAGACCCGCGGAGTCCAGCGCGCCGCGCGCGGCTTCGTAGCAGAGCTCCTTCGGGGTCTCCTGGAGGCGGCGGCGGAAGAGGGTCATGCCCGCGCCGATCACGGCGACCTTCCTCATCGCCCGACCCCCAGGACCGCGACGGCGCCCGTCGCCGTGGGCACGAAGCGCCAGGACTGCGCGACGCCCATCTTGGCGCCGTCGACCTGGCCTCGCCCCGCGTCTCCACGCAGCTGCTTGACAACCTCCGCGACGCGATGCAGTCCGGTCGCCTCGAAGACGTTCCCGCATCCGAGGGAGCCGCCGGACACGTTCACGGGGAGGCGGCCGTCGATCGAGAAGTCGCCCTTCACCGCCTGCGTCCCGGCCTGCCCGGCCTTCGCGAGGCCGATCGCCTCGAGGTGCTGGAGCTCCTTGTAGGAGAATCGGTCGTCGACCTCCGCGAGGTCCACCTCCGTCGCGGGGCTGCGGAGCTTCGCCTGCCGGTACGCCCGCTCGGCGGCGAGGCGCGCGTACGTCGCGCCGGCGAGGTCCCTCGTCTCGAGGGTCGGAGAGTCGCTCGCCCACCCGACGCCGCGGATCCAGACGGGCTCGGCGTTGAGGCGGCGCGAGGCGGCATCCGAGGCGACGACCGCCACGACGCACCCGTCCGCGGGCGCGCTGATGTCCAGGGCCCGGAGCGGGCGGAACCGCTCCTCCGACGCGTCGAGATGGCGTGCGTCGATCCGCGCCCCGTACGGCGCGTGGGGGTTAAGGAGCGCGTTCCCGCGGTTCTTCACGATCACGGCGTCGAGGGCCTTTCGGGAGGTCCGGGTGGCGCGTAGGTACGCGTCCGCCTCGAGGCCCGCCGTGACGAACGCGTGGCCTCCGAGCGGCTTCGTCCAGATCGGGTCGAGGGCGTGCTCCATGACGCCGTCGAGCGTGACGACGTCGGACGCCTTGCTGTGCGCTTCGACGACCGCGACGTCGAAGAGGCCCGTCCGGATTTGCATGAACGCGGTCGCGAGTCCATGAAGTCCGTCCCCGCTCACCGTGCACGTCGGCCGCAGGACGGCCCCGAGTTGGTCCGGAACGAACTCGTCGAAGATCCCGAAGCCCTCGTAGTAGTCCTCCGCGCACGTGACGAACGAGCCGACGTCCTCGCGCGGGTCGACGCCCGCGTCCGCGTACGCGCGGCTCGCGGCCTCGAACATGAGCTCCTTCCAGCTGTATTCGGGGGTCGCGGGGCGGAAGCCGGCGACGCCCACGCCGATCACTCCGACGCGCAAGGCCCTCCCTTCCGACGCTCCGGCGGGGCAAGAGAGCCCGCGCACAAAAGGATGTCGCAGGGCACGCTGGCCGCAGGCCGGAGGCCTACCGCGCGAGGTCCGCGAAGCTCCCGTGGACAGCCCGCCCGCCGAAGAGCGTCAGGAGGACCTGCGTCCGCGCGATGTCCGTCGGCCCGATCTCGAACAGGTTCTTGTCGAGGACGATGAGGTCCGCGAGCTTCCCCTCCTCGATCGAACCCGTGCGATCCTCGTGGCCGTTCACGAACGCGGCGTGGATCGTGAAGGCCGCGAGTGCGTCCCACAGGTCGATCCGCTCCTCCGGGAGGAGGGGCTCGCCGTGCGGGTCGGACACGCACGTCCGCGTGAGGGCGACCTGGATCTGCTCGAACGGGTTCGCCGAGCTCACGGACCAGTCACTCCCGAACGCCACGACGGCGCCCGTTCGCAGGACGCTTCGGATCAGGTACATCCGGCGACTTCGTTCGGGCCCGAGGAGCGGGAGGGACAGGTGGACGAGCTGGGGATCGCGGCATGCCCAGAACGGCTGGAACGTCGCGGCGACCCCGAGGCGGCGGAACCGCGGGACGTCGTCCGGATGGATCACTTGGATGTGCGCGATGTGGTGCCGGCCCCCGGGGCCCGGGTTCGCGTGCCGCGCGGCCCCGACCGCGTCGAGGCACTGCCGCACGGCCGCGTCCCCGATCGCGTGGAAGTGAACCTGGAAACCGTCCGCGTCGAGGCGCGTCACGATTTTCTTGAGGGCCTCCGGGTCGACGTGGCTCCGGCCTGGATCGCGCGGGCGGTCGTCGTACGGCTCGAGGAGCGCGGCCGTGTGCGTCTCGAGGATCCCGTCCTGCCAGATCTTGACGGACGTCACGCGGAGGTGGCCGGACGTGTACGCCTCCCGCGCCGCGCGGAACGCCTCGATCTGCTCCTCGCCCTTCGACGCGTCCCAGAACAGGGCAGCGACGACGCGTGCGGTGAGCGCGTCCCTCGCGTCGAAGGCGCGGTACGTGTCGAGCGATCGGTACACCGCGGACCCCTCGAGATGGACGAGCGCGTCCTGGAACGACGTGATCCCGAAGCCGTTCAGCATGCGCAGCGCGTAGCGAAGGCCCTCTCGGAGTTCCGCCGCCGTGTACGGCGGGACGTGCGCCTGGACGAGGCCCATCCCGCTCGTCTCCTGAAGACCGCCTACGGGGTCGCCCGTGTCCGGGTCGCGATCGATGCGGCCGCCGGGTGGATCCGGCGTGTCCTTCGTGATGTGCGCGACCTCGAGGGCCTTCGAGTTCACCCACGCGCTGTGCCCGTCCATCGAGACGAGGAAGACGGGCCGGTCCGGGACGACCGCGTCGAGGAGCCGCTTGTCCGGGATGCCGTCCGGGAGGAACGCGGTCATGGACCACCCGCCGCCCTGGATCCACGGCGCCTCGGGATGCGCGGCCGCGTAGTCCGCGACCGCGCGCACGTACTCCTCCTTCGTCGCGAGGTCGTTCAGGGGGCATGTCGTGTGCGTGACGCCTCCAAGGAGCGGGTGGATGTGGCAGTCCTGGAAGGCGGGGAGCACGAGTCGACCCCCGACGTCCACGACTTTCGTCCTCGGGCCGATCCAACCTCCGACGTCCGCCGCCGAGCCGACCCGCACGATCGATCCGTCCCGGATCGCAACGGCATCGGACCACGTGCGCCTCGCGTCCATCGTGCACATGCGGCCGTTCCGTAGGACGAGGTCTGCCTCGCCCGCCCTCGATCGTCCGGCCAAGGATTCACCCGACGAACCGCGGCGGGAACCGTCGTGGGTCGAAAAAGCTGTCGGAACGCGCTCACGTCGGCCGAGCCGGCGGCAATCTCTTAACGACAGGACCGCCTTCGCGCGATCGGACGGCGTTCCGCTGACCCTGTTCTACTTCGACCTCGAGACGACGGGGGACGACCCGCAGCAGGATCGGATCGTGTCCGTCCAATACCGCCAGCTGGGCGACGCCTTCGAGCCCATCGGCCCGCTGCACATCCTCGTCGAGTGGGAGTCGGGCGAGAAGCAGATCGTTCAGACGATCATGGAGAAGGGCATCCTCGACCCGACGTGGGACTTCGTGCCCATCGGGAACCGACTGCGGTTCGACATCACGTTCCTCGTCGAGCGGGCGACGAAGTGGAACCTCCTGAGCTGGGACACCGCGCAGCTCAAGTACTTCTGGTACACGAAGCCGTTCCTCGACCTGCAGCCCGTCCTCGTCCTCATGAACCGCGGGCAGTTCGTGGGCTCGAGCCTTCAGCGCTTCGCGGACAAGGAGAGCGGGAGCAAGGTGCCGATCCTGCACCGGCAAGGCCGCTACGCGGAGATCGTCGAGTACGTGACGAAGGAGTACGAGGCGGCGATGGCCCTCCTGAACGAGGCGAGGGACGTGTTGGGAACCCTGGGCGATGCCCGGCGGCGTGCCTAGGCGACGGCCCGTCGCACCTCGGCGGCTGCGCGGGAGAGCTCCAAGCTTACGGACTCCGGCGTCCGGGTCGTCGTCATGACCGCGAGGATCGCGTCAGGACCGGCCCGCAACAGGACCGTGCTTCCTTTCGTGCCTCGAAGATCCACACGCACGATTTCGTCGGGCGACACGATCGTTCCGGCCGCGGATGTGAGGAGCGTCCGGCAGCCCTGCGCGAGCTCCCGTTCGTCCGCACCTTCGGGCATGCGCGACGCAAGGACGCGCCCCTCCGACGTCAGGACAAGGGCGCCCTCGACGGGCGGGACCGCGAGAAGCTCGTCGAGGATCCGTTGAAGAGAGGGCTGGGGATTCGGATCGTCCGCCATCTCTCCTCCGACGCGGACCGACGCTACTTAACTCCGATGGCAAAAAAAGTGACGCGTGAGAATCGTCGTCGGAGGAAGGGGAAGGCCTAAGAGGCCGGGTCGCTTTTCGCTCGGACGCCGCGATGGATTTCTCACCGTCGTCCGAGCAAGAGATGCTGCGGGCCTCCGTGCGCGAGTTCGCGGAGCGGGAGATCCGCCCGATCGCCGCGCACGTCGACCGGACGGGCGAGTTCCCTCACGCGACGGTCGCGAAGATGGCCTCCCTCGGCCTCTTCGGGATGATGGTCCCGACGGAGTACGAAGGCGCGGGCTTCGACGCCGGGTCGTACGTCGTCGCACTCGAGGAGGTGGCCCGCGCCTGCGGATCCCACGCCCTCATCATGGCCGCCCACAATTCCCTCTGCATGGGCCACATCTTCCTGGCCGGCTCGGCGGACCAGAAGACGCGGTACCTGCCGGACCTGGCGAGCGGGCGGAGGATTGGCGCGTGGGCCCTCACGGAGCTGGCGAGCGGGTCCGACGCAGCGGCGATGCGGACGACCGCGAAGCGCGCCGGGTCCGGATGGATCCTGAGCGGCACAAAGACGTTCTGCACGAACGCGCCCGTCGCGGGGACGTTCGTCGTCATGGCAATCACGGATGGAGCGAAGGGGAACCGCGGAATCAGCGCGTTCGTCGTCGAGCGCGGGAACCCCGGGCTGTCGATCGGGAAGGTCGAGGACAAGTTCGGCGTGCGAGGGAGCGCCACCTCGCAGGTCCTCCTCACGGAGTGCAAGGTGGCCGGGGACGCCCTTCTCGGAAAGGAGAACGAGGGCTTCGTGAACACGCTCCTCGTCCTCGACGGCGGCCGGATCGGCATCGGCGCGATGGCGGTCGGAATCGCGCAAGGCGCCTTCGAGGCCTCCGTCGCGTACGCGAAGGATCGCGTCCAGTTCGGCAAGCCGATTGCGGACCAGCAGGCGGTCCAGTTCATGATCGCGGACATGGCGGTGCGGATCGACGCCGCCCGTGCACTCGTCTGGCGCGCCGCGTGGCGAAAGGACCGTGGCCTCCCGTTCAAGAAGGAGGCCTCCATGGCGAAGCTGTACGCGAGCGAGATGTCCTCCTTCGTAACGAACAAGGCGGTCCAGATTCACGGCGGGTACGGCTACATCGCGGACTACCCGGTCGAGCGGATGCTCCGGGACGCGAAACTCACGGAGATCGGCGAGGGAACGAGCGAGATCCAGCGGCTCGTGATCGCGCGGGAGCTCCTGCGGTCGGGCTGATCGTCGAAACAGGAGATGGGGAGGGGTGGCCAGCCCCTCCGTAGAACCTCACGGCTTGGGCAGCCGCCCGGCCCGGCGCCGTTTCATCGCAACGAAGAGCGCGATTCCGACGAGGGCCACGACGACCGCGACGGCGATGGCGATGAACACGCCAGCGAGCCCGCCAGGGGGCACGAGTTCCGCAAGGACGTCCGTCGTGACCTCGGGATCGTGGACGATCGAGGTCGTGGCCTCCGGGTAGCTCAACGCGCCCAGGAGGACGAAGCCGACGAAGGCGCCACCTCCTTCGCCTCGGGCGACAATCCGGTGGCCCGCGAGAACTTGGGCGTAGACGGAATTCGGCTGGACCACGCCGTCGATGGTGCTGTTGGAGACCCAGCGGAAGCGGCCCACTCGCGTCCAGTTGCCCTCGAACTCGACTGCCGCACTTCGGAGCGGGCGCGACGCGACGACGTCTCCCGTGCGGTTGTCCGTCGTCTGGTTCCCCGCAGCGGTCTCATACCGGGCGCGGCCCGTCTCGTTCCGGCCGTACACGAAGGACTCATCGAGCCAGTTCGCTGCCGCCGGCGGAATCAAATTCCCTACGATTGCGCCGAACTCGAGGAGGAGGCGGCGGGGCGCGCCGGGCTCGAAGTCCCAGCCCAAGATCTCCTGGTCCCACTTCAGGCCGTACGTGGCGACCTTCCCGCTGAAGGTCAGGTTCGCCTCTCGGCTCACGTTCGTCACGGAGGGCCGGAGGGGCCGAGATGTGTCAACCGTGACCCGCCAGCTCCGGATCGAAACGTCCTCGCGTTCCTCGAGGGAGGCCGTCAGATGGAACGTGAAGCGGACCGTGTTCAGCACGTTGTCCCCGCGCCGGACCACCGCCTCGTTCACGCCGACGTAGGAGAGATTCGTGGCGGTCAGGTTGAACTCCCAGGACCTCGACGTGGCGGAACTCGTTCGCGCGATCGTGCCCGGCGTCCAGTTCGTGCTCAGGTCGACCCGCTTGGGAATCGGTTCGACCTCCGTGAACGTCGTGAAGTTCGTCCCGTCGTAGCCTCGGGTGTAATTCGCGACGCCATCCGAATTCGAATCCCGGAATTCGACGAGGTCGATCAGCTTGACGGCGTAGATGGTCCAGTACTTCACGGGGAGGTTCTCCGCGATCCGCTGTCCGCTCGTGTCGTAGACCTGGGCGACGCCGAGGTACCGGGCCTTGAGGGCGACCAGGTAGACGTTGTTCGGGTTCGTCGCGTTGCCCCAAAGGACGCCGAACAGAGCGTCCGTGCCGAAGCGCACGAATACGTAGTCACCTCCGCCGAGCATGTCCGTCGATCCCGTGGCCTCGACGAGCCGATCGCTGATGTTTCGTTGCGCGACTACGGGCTGGGCCCAGGCGAGGCCCGCGAGCAAGATCGCGGTCACGAGGCCGGCGGCCAAGCACGCGTTACAACGGGGGGTCGTGTGAATCCCTCCGAGGGTCCCGGCGTCCCTCCCCATCCATATAAATTGCACGCCTCGAAAAACCAAACCCGGAATTGACATCGAGCGCCATACCTGACAACTCGGCCGCCCTCGTCAGAGAAAACCAAGTCGTTTGAGGAGCGAGTCCGGCGCGCCCTCTGTGGCTGTACGGACGAGTCTCTCGGGTAGCCCCGAGGCCTTCGCGTAGGCGACCGCCTCCTCCTGCTTCAGCAGGTCGCCCGGCGCGTGGGCATCGCTGTCGACGATCGGCGTGGCCTTTGCCTCCTCCGTCCGGCGGGCCACGTGGCCATTCGCGGGTGCGTGGGCCCCGCGCGACGAGATCTCGAGGAACACATCGTTGGACCGCGCGAGGTCCGCCTCCTCGGGCGCGAGGATCCCGGGATGGGCAAGGATGTCCACGTCGGGGTTCGACACCGCGCGGAGGTTCGTGCCACGAGCGACAGGCTCGGACATCGTCTCGCCGTGGACTACGACGATCTGGGCGCCCGCGCGTCGGGCCGCGCGCACGGCCTCGTCGAGGCGGTCCGGAGGCACGTGGGTGATTTCCACGCCGGGAATCGCCAGGATGTCCCACGACTTCGCGAGTTCGCAGTCCGCGATCTCATGTCGGACGACCCACTCGACGTTCCCGAGGCTCACGTGATCAGTCACCGCGATCGCGCGGTGTTCGAGGGCGACGGCCCGGCGGATGAGTTCGATCCCGAGGAGCTCGCCGTCCGTGAGGACCGTGTGGCTGTGAAATTCCGCTCGCTTCGCGGTCATCGCCGGCGCGCCTCCAGTTCCGTCAGGACGTCCGCATAGGGCACCCCGGCCCGGTACAAGAGGACGAGGACGTGGAATACGAGGTCCGCGGCCTCGTGGACAATCTCATCCCGCCGCCCTCGCTCCGATGCTTGGATGAGCTCGATCGCCTCTTCGCCGACCTTCTTCCGGATTTCCGACGGATCGGCCAAGAGCTTCGCGACGTACGAATTCGCCGGCGGACTCCTCTCGCGGTCCTGGAACACGCGCTCGAGGTGCGCAATCACGTTCCGTGGCGGCGAGGGCTCGCCGAA
>Ga0247727_10020700_pt1 | contig 10025 bp, 11 predicted proteins | sample WisWelCaveWW1625_FD_202498 | JGI IMG/M metagenome (GOLD analysis project Ga0247727, IMG submission 202498) | Biofilm microbial communities from Wishing Well Cave, Virginia, United States - WW16-25 | ecosystem: Environmental > Aquatic > Deep subsurface > Groundwater > Cave microbial mat | place...
AGGTCCGCGCGAACCAGCCTGCCGCGTTGGTCGCTTGCGGATCGTTCACGCCGGGGTCGGGCAGTGTGCCGATGTACGAGAAGCGGCGCGACTCGAAATCGTCGAAGAAGATCGTTCCACGTGTGCCGGTCTCGCTGACGTCACATCCGAGACCGTTTTCATTTTCCTTCTGACCTCTTCCGTTGCGTGTAACTGTCCACTGACCAACGCGCTCAATATGTTTCTACAACCGTCGCATCTGGAATTTCGTCGAGAAAATTCTTGAGATCATTAAATAATTTATCAAGCGTCTCTTGTGGAATTGGAGTGGGGTTTGGAGTTTTATTATTAATATCGGTATAAAAAATCATATAAGCGGCTTGGGTACGATATCCTCCAATTATATGGAAACCATCACCATATATTACGGGATCGAAATCGTAGGGCGCTTTGCCGGAGCTGAGGGATAATTTAAATTCGAGAGAATGTTTATCCGCGAACTTTTGCAATTGGTTAACAACTTCCTGCTTCCGATTCTCGTCAATTGTTATTATCAAAGCCTTTTCTCTTTCTGCAATCGCCACGTTCGGAATTTCCAAGATAAATTTCTTGAGATCGTTAGTTAATTCATCAACTGTCTGCTGAGAAATTGGAGGGGTGGCTTCATTAAAAAAAGTGAAACTAAATTCTCCTAAAGAATCTTGGCCGTTTTGTAAAAACATATGGAAGTCATCACCATTCATCTCGACAGAGAAAAAGGTATGCTCCCCATTGTAAAACGACTCTGTAAACGTAAGCGAATGTTTATCTGCAAACTTTCGGAGTTGAGCGCGAAATTTCTCGAGATGATTCACATCCATTGTGATCTCAAGCACTTTTATAGGTAGCCTGTTAGGATTAGGTTCTGAAGATGCTGTCAAACATCCAAAGATAGACAATAATAGTGTCGTAAGCAGACAAACGATCAAGATCGATTTTGTAGATTTAGATGACATAAAAAATTCCTTGTAATTATCAATATTTGAGTAGGTGGTGTAAGTCGCATGGTTGATCCGGCTTGCACCACCTGTTGGGTTGTAATTTCTTACATAACCATTTACTACGGTATCGCATTCATTATTTGATCTGTTGTAGCGTAGACAAGCATTAAAGTATCAGTAACTCTGAATGCAACAGGGCCTAGCCATTGATTCGCAGCAGCCACCCAAATGCTGCTGTTTTCTCCCTGACCGTTCACAGTGATCAAACTACTGCCATGGGGACCCTCAGAAATTGTTTGAACGATAGTTCCCTGGTGGAAGATATGACTAGAATACGTGGAATTTGTCGTTGTATATCCCTTATTCTGTACCCAAACCGCACCTTGGGCACGGAGCCAATCAGTGGGACCGCTATAACCCTCTGGAAAGAAATCACCGCCCACGACCCAACCATTTGTATGATTTGTACCTTGAGGTATTGGATTATTATATTGAAGAGGGTATGCAAATTGTAGATTATATTCCAGCGCTTGATCCACTGAACAATAAAAGCAAGCATACTGTGTAAATTCGTTATCATGGCACCAAGAATTAGAATTACCATTCCAGAGCAGCCGAGTATTACATCCAGTGTCACTGTTGCTGCCATAAATATCATAAAGGGTGTCAACAACATCCTCAAGTTCTTTATTAAGTTCGCATAATAGGTTACATGCGCTCCCTCCACCATTGCCGCCACCATTTCCACCTCCTCCGCCATTGCCGCCGCCCTGTCCCGGCCTAGGGACGGAATAATAATCATTTTCGGCAAGCCCGCCGCAATAGATGTTATCGGGCCCGCAATTTTGATGTCCCGTCGGGTCGTTGAATATTATAGGAGAATTCAGCACATAGCTAAACCGATTCCAGCTCTGCGGATTGGACTGGTCAGGAATAATCGTGTCCGGCTGCAAAAAGCGGTTAATATAAGGCGAATAAAACCGCGCCTTGTAATCCATGATCCCGCCCATGCCATCGTCCAGTTTTCTTTGACCGGTGTAGGTAAAGTCTGTGCCCGCAATGGGAGAGTTGGGAATCGTCCGCGCTACGCCGAAGGGGAGATATCGCTGTTGGGATGTTAATGTGCCACTGCTGTTTGTGACCGCCACCGTCGAGCCGAGATGGTCGGTCAGCGGGTATTGTATCGCACCCGTCGAATCTTTCACAGCCACGGTCATCCCCGCAATGGAGTAGTATTTCTTCGCCGCGCCGTCTTTGAGTTCATACTGCCCGCCCATGAAGTACGATGTGGTCGAATCGGGTGTGCCGCTCGTGCCGGTGAAGTGCGCGGTGGTCACGCGGACTCCATCGCCGTCATAGGCGAACGATCACGATTCGATGAGTACAAATTGTATGGCTGGAGGACTAGTACAGCATACAGACTATTTATATTAGATTAGTTTTCTTCTTCAAGCACTTCTCCCCACTCAATCACTTTCATGTTTTTGATAAAAATACGGTCAACTTTGAAAGACAAATAAGCGTAATTCTCGTCCACACAACCAAATACGACATCCCATCCTAGTTTTTCACCATTAGCACGCGTTGCGTTTCCACTCAAAAAAATGTAAGATTTTCGGGCACATCTCTTAGCCTGGTGAGCATTCATCCATTCATCAAGACGGGGACTAAGACTTGGATCAATCATTTCATAAGCAGCAGGATGATTGATTCGAAGTGCAGTTACAAATGCTTCAACCAATTCACGTTCCGTGTCGCGACTTCGTACCCATCTGTAATCATCTACAGCGGGCGAATTGTAAATCCAAATCGTCAAGACACAAGCAAACACAACGGCCAAAAAGACTATTAAGATAATTTTTGAATTTTTCTTCATTTGTAGTTCATTCTAATTTTTATCAAAAATAGTATCTGTATAGTTGATGCGGACTGAGCAGTATATATCGCTATCACTAGTTTTGTCATGTATCTGGGCGCTGAAAATTTATTCCATTTCCAGCCATGAGGGCCAAGGTACATTCTTCAGTTGTTTTAAAGGTCCTCTAGGGGTGTTAACCTTCTGATACCCCATCGGTAAAAACCCGTAATTTTTTGTAGAACCAAACGCAATTAGAAGCGCATCAACGCCTGATACACGTGATACTTCTCCTAAACTTTCCAATAGAGCCGGAATTTCATTTTTATCTAGATCATTCGCATATGCCCAAAATCCTAAGTGGTCTGATGGCAAATCTTCTGGAGAAAACCCTGAAGGGTTCCAGTTGGCCAGTTGGTGTTCTTCATATGCGTACTCATAGTCGGTATATATCTCATATAACTCTTCAGTTAACGGATCTCCAGAAAGGTTGGGAGGCAAAGTATAAGTGAGATTGAAATCGCCCTCGCCCATTGGTATTTCGCCACCATCCTGTCCTAGTTCTTTAGCCTTCTTAAACAAGTATGCCGCCGTATCATATCCCCGATTGATATGACCTGTATCAAAATATCCATATCCTTCTACGTAGATGTGTGACTTTTCTCTAGGATTAGGACTCCACCAATCAGGAAGTGCAGTTGCAGCTGGATTGGATGGTTGAGGCACATCCGATGTAAGTATGACCGCTCCGAGTACCATTACTGCCGCCAAGAACCAAGGAAAATGCCCTGTCGGATCGCTATAGATGATTGGATTATTCCTCACATAACTATACCGATTCCACATCTGCGGATTACTTGCATCAGGAATCACATTATCAGGTGAAATGAACCTCCCCAAAGTTGGACTATAGAATCTAAACTTATAATCCATCAACCCAACGTCATCGTCGAGATTACGTTGACCCGTGTACGTGAGATCAGTCTGCGTGACGTACGGAGGATTGGTGTCCGTCCTCACTTCCCCGAATGGCAAATACCTTTGCTGGCTCAACAGCGTCCCATTTGCATCCAACACCGCATTCGTTGATCCAAGGTGATCGGTGAGCAAATACTTTAGAGAACCGTCACTATCTCGCATGATGGTTTGACCCGCCATCGAGTAATACTTTTTCACCGCGCTACCCGTGACTTCATACGCTCCGCCCATGTAGTACGAAGTGAGAGAATCTTGCGTCACACCCGTGTAGTGCGCCATTGTAACGCGAGAGCTCATTCCATCGTACGCATACAGCCATGATTCAGTGACTGTGCCAGTCGAGCAGTTTCCGTTCATCTTGTGGATCGCTGAAATCCTGTTTTCCGCATTATAGTCCTGTTTGAAAGTTATACCGCCCTCGATGCGGCAGGTCATATTGCCGTTTGCATCATACGAATAGGTGTCAGGCGATCCCGTTTCGGGGCTGACACTCGTCACAGCGTGCGGGATGGTTGCGCTGTAGGCGAAGGTCCGCGCGAACCAGCCTGCCGCGTTCGTGGCAGTCGGGTCATTCACGCCGGGATCGGGCAGTGTGCCAACCCTTCGATATGGCTTCGCCACTCAGGGCAAGTGTAGGAGAATCGGCGCGATTCGAAATCGTCGAAGTAAAGTGCGCCGCGTCAATGCTAAAGGTCTTGTTCACTTCGTAGACGTTTACTGCCAGCTACTACTCATTCTATCGTCATAGCAGCACTTGGAATTTCACTTATTAGACTTCCAAGATCACTAATCTCCTCATCAAAATATCGCTCGAGTACTGGAACTGTAGGAATAGTATAGAAGAAACCAATATCTAATGTACCTGGATCGTTTGGATACAGGCCCGACAACTTAATGTCGGATCTCCACATTTGTATACTAAAATTTTCACCGTTTGGGTCCAGTGGAGCTATTCGAATTGCGTAACCCCACCTGTCTGCGAATTTTCGCAACTGAGCAAAAAGCTCCTCCCGCTGGCTTGGATCTATCGTTATTCTGATAACTCTTATAGCGCGTTGAGTACCAGTGCTATTTTCTAGTTGGAGCGTTTTGATTTCCATGCCTGCCCAGATACCTAAAATAATGCTCAACAACAGAAGAAGGGTCATGGCCAACTTTGCGCGTCCAGTTAACATTTCTATCTCCTTCATGATCTCTAATGATGTGCTGCGATCATGTTTTTCATATTCTCATCCATTACATCAAAAATATCAGGCCCAAACCCTTGGTTAGTTTTGTCCATACCTGGATAGACATTATTTCCATAACCATATGTTCTAACATACCATGCTCCATCCTCCTCTTGATAGACTTTTCTAATAATTATTCCGGCGTAGAAGATATGCCCTTTTTGCGTCACATTTTTTATGGTTGAGCCGCCATCACTAATAAATGTCTGAATCTCACCCAAAGGCCCCATGGAATATGGTCCCAGACAAAGTGAACCCGTGCAAAATGATCCCAGACCAACCTGATTTATATCAGTATTATGAACAGGATTGGATGGATACTGGCCGGGATATGCGAATCTAGAAAGGTAATCTATCATTTCCTGTTCGGAACAATAAAATTCTGCAGGACACACTAAAGTTGGCCCCGCCGTGTAGAAGTGCCAACCGGGACATCTTGAGGAATAAACTCCACTCTGTCCACAAACTTCTTTGTTTTTCGCCTTCTTTTGTTTCAGACCTTCGTCAAGATCATCTGGAGGAGACGAAGGCGACGGGACCTTCGCCGATGTATAACTATCCGAGAGTCCTCCGCAATAGATGTTATCAGGCCCGCAATACTGATGCCCCGTTGGGTCATTGAAGATTATAGGAGAATTCAGTACGTAGCTAAAGCGGTTCCAACTCTGTGGATTTATCTGGTCAGGTATGACCGTATCTGGCTGCAAAAAGCGGTTGATATAAGGCGAAATCGGCTTTTAGCGAGTGAAAAATTAGCGGGCAAAATGATGATATTGAAATTTTATTTTTCTTCAGTGATTGTCACGCTTGGAATTTCGCCAACAAAACTTTCCAAATCACTTACTAAACCTGAAATTTCTGAGGCGAGAGTCGGATCAACGCAATCGTTATTATAAAATCCGATTTTAAACTCTCCTCGGGTGAATGGGCTCGCCGTAACAACTTCGACATCCTCTCGCTCCATCCAAACAGAAAAGTCTTCACCATTTGGAGTGTAATAAGATATTTTGTATGAAAATCCATTTTTGTTAGCAAACTTCTCTAATTGCTCAATAAGCATTTGACTCTGACTATTGTCAATAGTCACGTTAAAACTTCTTAAAGGCGGTCTATCATCGTAACAGCCGTATGTTTGTTGATATCTCTTTGCTAAAGCTACGCCTCCTGCTAAGCAAAGCAATGGTAGTAGTAACAAGAAAGACATCAAAACTAATTTTGAACGATTAGCAAACATTCGATGACTCCGAAATAAAGATTAATGATTTTCTAAAATGTAAGCCAACATATTTTTATCAACGTCATTGAAAATACCTTTACCTTGTGATTCATTGATTGAAGCGAAACTCCATTGTATATCTCGATTCATCGTAACAGGTGTGGTGTGGATTACATTGTTTCCATAACCATATGTGCTAACATACCAAGCCCCGTTTTCTGCTTGGTATGCATGCCTTGTAACCTTTCCATCATACAAGATATGAGGCGGTTTTGTGAAATTGCTGCTCGTAAGACCATCTTGATTCACATACACGATGATCTCACCCCAACCAAGTTGCATGGGAAAATTGGTATACGGATAGCCAACTACATAAGAATTTCCGCTCGTAACAGGATAAGCCGGGTTTTGTCCTGGGTACGCAAACTGCAAGAAGTACTCTTTCATTTCCTCCTCGGTGCATTGTAGTTCCGCAGGACACACCAAATTTGTCGTTGTGTAGAAATGCCAGCCGGGGCATCTTGACGAATATTCGCCTTGCTGTCCACAACTATTATCACCTTGCTCAACTTTATCTGGCTTGTTTTTTGCTTTACCTAACTCATCACCATTGCCGCGAATCATTCGATTCCCAACGCGTGTGACCTGACCTGCGCTCCCATAGCAGGTAGGGGTTGGATCTTCAGGATCCGAACAGACGTGCCCGGTCGGGTCGTTGTAACGGATGGGGTTGTTGAGCACGTAGGCGTATCTATTCCACGCTTGCGGGTTGTATGGGTTGGATACGATTATGTCCGGTTGGGTAAAGTGGTTAAGATAAGGCGAATAAAACCGCGCCTTGTAATCCATAATCCCGCCCATGCCTGCATCCAGCAGGCGTTGACCGGTGTAGCCAAGATCGGTAATTGGTAATTGGGGACTGGTAATATCCGTGCGCGCTCCGCCGAACGGTAGATAACGCTGTTGGGATGTTAATGTGCCACTGCTGTTTGTGACCGCTACGGTAGAACCTAAGTGGTCAGTTAACAGGTATTGTATCGCACCTGCCGAATCTTTGACAGCAACCATCATCCCCGCGATGGAGTAATATTTCTTCGCCGCGCCGTCTTTGAGTTCATATTGTCCGCCCATGAAATAGGAGGTGGTTGAATCGGGCGTGCCGTTTGTGCCGGTGAAGTGCGACCCCCTCGGACGACTCTCCGTCGCGACTTACGATGGGGCTCCCCCAAGATGGGGGAGATGCCCGAATTGCAATCGGGGATTCTTCCTGTGAATCTTGAAGTCTCTTCTCCGCATAAAAAATTTCCCCTCTCCATTTGGAGAGGGGCGGGGGTGAGGTCAATGCGGTTGAAATAAGGCGAACTCGCCGTTTTTCAACAAGAAAAAAAGTTGTTAAAGTGCGTTGAATATATTAGTCGAGCAACAAAATATATTTATCCTCCACCTGGTTCCTACGTAGGCCACAAATTTGTGGGCGTTTCTATACATTTATCCGTTGGATTTTGAAAGGTTTCATAGAACTGCTCCACCGACATAGACGTTGCTTCTTCCAAAGGCTTATATCCAGTTTTCGTTCTTCCCCAATCTGTTTTATCCAAGAGTGCGTAAAAGGCGTCAGGATTTCCTGGAGGATATAAATTCATTCTAATGTGTGCATTGACAGGGCAACTTCTGATAACGCTACCCACATCGCTTTCGTTTGTCACAGTTGTGTATTCGGCCCATATTCCCTGGCTTGGATATAAAACTACAAGGTAGAAAGTTATGGAACCACTACGATTTAGGGATGGACCGGAGCTTGCAATCATTACTGAAGTGGGAATGCCTTGTTCGCTCAGAAGATGAGAAAGCAAATAATATTCAGTACGTTTTATGAAGGTGGGTAAGCCATAAATAGGCGTCTTGCTAAGCCAGGATTTCCCACTTGGGTCTCTCGGGTCTTTCTCTACCTTCTCTTCAATCGCTTCAAAGCCAATATTGCTGACAATGCCATCATCTTCATAAAGATAGGCAACCCAAGTATTGAGGCGCAACTCGCCCTCAATATAGAGAGGTGAAATGTCATCTACCGGGTTGGATGAAGCAAAATGCTCAGTCTCTGCAATACTGCTGAGTGGCATCAGAATATTTCGGGCTTCGCGGTAGTTACTTATCCCCGGCGTGATACCCCAAAGGCAGGGTAAGCGACAATCCCCATTAGTTGCTAACAACTCCAACAACCTTTTGCGCGCATCTTCAGCAGGCAAGGTTGGAACGGTCGTCGGTGTGAATGCCGGAGTTGGTGTACTGGTAGCAGTGGGCGTCAAAGTGGGTGGCATCGTTTCTGTGGGAGATGCGCTGACAAGTAATACGGGCACTGTCGCAGAGGAGGGTATTGTGCTTTCGGTTGATTGTGTGCAACCAGTAACTACAGTCACGAAAAGTAACAAACTGAACCATTGAGATGCTTTCAGTATCTTCATGTCTTCCTCGGATATAGGCTCCAAAGTTATGGAATTGAACTAGCTATTCTATCCATTTCATTTCGCGCGTCGGTAACCGCGTTCACATTTAGTGGATTCTTATTCCATTCACCATACGTCCAGGCGATGAATGTATCGGCAAACAATTCGGTTGGGATATCTTTTCCGTCCTTATTCATGGATATTGGGTGCTGTTCCCAGACCAGAGCTTCGTCATCACCGTAAGACGCATTGCGGATCAACGCATCTCGACTAAAGGCATTGCCTAACAGTGGATTACCAGCAGCATGGTAGAAGGCATGCCCTAACTCATGCACCACATTTTTTACCATGTCATTCGACATTGACCAGAAGTTTATTTGGTTAGCATTTGATGTACAACCGCCAGAACTGACTGAGGAACACATACCTGTAGCATCCTCACCACCCCATGTGAAATTGACATTGCCATATATAGTCTTAAACGCCTCAACAGCTGACTCATCCTGATCTCTCACTTCTGCAAATTTTTCTCCAACTAAAATCACTGCCTCTAAAATGGCACGTCTCTCTTTCTTTCCCATTTTTTTGTCAACGGTGACGCCATATTCTTTTAATTGATCATCGAAAGATGGAGGGTTATTGAAACCAGGTCTAAAGCAATCTTCAGGATCATCATCAATTCTGCAATGACCCGTCGGATCGTTATATCGAATTGGGTTATTGCCAACGTATGAAAATCTATTCCACGCTTGCGGGTTGTATGGATTGGATACGATCGTGTCCGGTTGGGTAAAGTGGTTAAGATAAGGCGAATAAAACCGCGCTTTGTAATCCATAATCCCGCCCATGCCTGCATCGAGCAGGCGTTGACCGGTGTAGCCAAAATCAGTTCCGAGAATGGGAGAATTGGGGATCGAACGCGCTGCGCCGAAGGGGAGATATCTCTGTTGGGATGTTAATGTGCCGCTGGCATTCGTGACCGCCACCGTAGAACCGAGGTGGTCGGTTAACAGATATTGTAATGCACCTGTTGAATCTTTCACAGCCACCATCATCCCTGCGATGGAGTAGTATTTCTTCGCCGCGCCGTCTTTCAACTCGTACTGTCCGCCCATGTAATAGGAGGTGGTCGAATCGGGCGTGCCGTTTGTGCCGGTGAAGTGCGCGGTGGTCACGCGGACTCCATCCCCATCATAGGCGAATGACCAGCTTTCGATGATCGTCCCCGTGCAGTCCGTATTGCGTTTGGCGATGCTCGAGGCGCGGTTACTTCGACAGGCTCAGAACAGGTCTCCGCGTTGTAGGCATCGAGAAGGACTTAGATCAGAATATCGTGGCAGTTAC
>Ga0247727_10020701_pt1 | contig 10025 bp, 11 predicted proteins | sample WisWelCaveWW1625_FD_202498 | JGI IMG/M metagenome (GOLD analysis project Ga0247727, IMG submission 202498) | Biofilm microbial communities from Wishing Well Cave, Virginia, United States - WW16-25 | ecosystem: Environmental > Aquatic > Deep subsurface > Groundwater > Cave microbial mat | place...
TGCCCTTTCTTGGTTACGGGTCAGAACTACTAGCCGTGATTTCGTCCTGTAAAGAAAGGGGTTTTATCACACTTTCGCAAGTGCGCTTATCAAAGAACAATGAAGAAATGCAAAATTCAGGTAGTAAGCGGATAAATCTTTGAGGCTTTATCCGCATGCTTGTTTAATCCGCTTACAGAAAAGTCTTTGCTTTTAAAGCAAAGATTTCACTCTTAATAAATTAATGGCCTAAATCGTTTTGCCTTTGAGCAATTGGGCGCAGCTATCAGCGTTCGATGAAATACATTTTATGATCACTCCGGTAGTTGAGATTCAAGGCCAGGCAAATGGCCGACAAGATTTCTTCGAGCGGCTCCTGCTCAAATTCTCCGGTGAGGGCGAGCTTTCCCAACTCCGGATCGGCCAATCTGATCTCGTGATCATAGGACCGCTGCAATTCTTCGACGACCTCGCGCAGAGGCATTTTATCAAAAACAAATTTATGGCGCAGCCATCCCAGCCAATACTCTGCATTCACCCGTTCCGGCTTTTGCGGCGGCAAATTATCGAAACAAACGCTCATCTCGTCAGCGCGCAAAATGACGCCGCTTTCCGCCGCCAGCGCCGCGGATCGCAAAGCCACCATGCCTTCTTTAACTATGAGCTGCGTTTTGCGCTGGCGCGCTTTGAGGTCAAATTTCGTCCCCAGCACCCGGACTTGAGCATTTTCGGTTTGGACAATGAACGGGCGAGGATCAGGCTGGACTTCAAAATATCCCTGCCCGGCAAACGCGACCACTCTGATTGAATCCGTGAAGGCTTTGGAAAACTTAATTTCACTGCCGGCATTCAACTCAACCTGCGAGCCATCCGGAAGCGATACGCGCAAGCGCTGGGCGTTTTGCGTGCGGCAAATTTGCGGAGCCTCGCGGTTAAAGAGGGTTCGATAAAGCGCCGCGCCGCCGATCATGATGATCAAAACTGCGGCGGCGGCTAACCAACGCAGCTTTATTTTGTCATCAAAAAACCGAGCTTTAATTTCCCAAGCCATTGGCCGATTGAGCGGAATAACGCTCGCGCGTGGCGGCGCTTCCTGCTCATCAAGCCGCGCTTCAATCTTTTGCCAAAAGTCATTAAACTCGGGGACGTGTGCGGGCTCGACGGCTTTGGCATTTTGCCAAAGCGCCTCGGCCTCGGCAAAAATTTGCCGATGCTCCGGAGAAGCCTTCAGCCAAGCCTCGAGCTCCTGGCTTTCTCGCTCCGTCGCCTCACCGGCAAGAAAGCGATTGATGAGTCTGTCGTATTGCGCTTCTTGCATAGCTCAACTCAACTGGAAAAGGTTGGCGCGCCGCACAAAGCAAAGGTAGCGCAGACGTCCCGCTTGCAGACAAGATGTCTGCGCTACACCCATCTGAAGGATTGCACCTTTGCTTGAAATATCCTGTTCAATTTGTTCGCCTCGCCGTTTCAAGGCTTCTATCCTTCTTGTTACTACAAACAAGGCCGGCAAAAACCCTATCATGGATAAGCCGAATCAAAAAAATTAACGGACGCGAAATTGGAAGAATGATTTGTCGGCAGGATAATTTCTAAAACTATTCTTTTGCCGATAAATTATTCTGCCTTCGATTGCTTTATTCGAGACCCGAACTTTTCGCGGAGATGTTTCAAAGTTTGGCTCATCCGGCTTTCAACGGTTTTGATGGAAATCTGCAGGGCCTCGGCGATTTCGGCATAACGCAGACCCTCGAAACGATTGAGCATGAACACGGTTCGCTGCGCCTCCGGCAAATCTTGCAAGGCCTCGTCGAGGCATTCCTGCAGCTCGCGTTCTTCATCGGAATGGCCGGCAGGCGCGTCGGCGAGGTCATCGCTAAAATGCGCTTGGTGAAGAATTTTTTTGCGCAAATGATTGATCGCCAAATTGTTCGCGGCGCGGTAAAGATAGGCTTTGATCGAAAGGTTTTCATCCAGGCGCGCGCGCATTTTCCAGAGGTTCATGAACAGTTCTTGCACGAGATCTTTCGCCGCTTCCTCGTTGCGCGTTTTGCGCCAAAGAAAACGATAGAGCGGGTCATAATAACGCGCGCAGAGCTGTTTAAACGCCGCGCGATCGGACACCTCAATCGCCCGAATCAGCTCTTCATCATTTGGAGGTGGCGCCGCTTCCTGCATAATTTAATCACGTTATTAAAATTCAAAAACTCAATGCAATACCGAGATGATTTCTCAGGGGCGCTTGTCTTTAGGCTTGATGAATAAAGGAAGGCCGGCGCATACCAAAGCGCGAGACGAGCGCGAATGGTCAAAATCATTCTTCCGGCTCCCGAATGACATAGCCGCCGTTGCGCACGGTGTGAATCAAATGCGGGGAGCCCTGTGGCTCAATCTTTTGGCGCAGCCGGCGCACGTACACTTCGATGAGATTGTAATCGCTGTCGAAATGATGATCCCACACGTGCTCCGCGATCATGCCTTTGGTGACGAGCCGGCCTTTGTTGCGCAGAAGATATTCCAAAATCGCGTATTCGCGGCTGGTAAGTTCGAGACGCGTTTCGCGCAAGCGCGCTTCGTGCGCGACCGTATCCAACACGAGATCGGCGACGGAGAGCAGCGCGTCTTTGTGGTCTGACTGTCGGCGCAGCAACGCACGTACACGTGCGCGCAATTCCGCAACGGCGAAGGGCTTGCCGAGATAATCGTCGGCGCCCGCGTCCAAACCGGCGACGCGGTCCGCGACTTCGTCGCGCGCAGTGAGCAGAAGCACCGGTGTGGATATGCCCTCGTGACGCAAGGTTTTCAGCACTGCCAGCCCGTTTTTTTGGGGCAACATAAGATCAAGAATGATGAGATCGTATGCTTCGGCCAAAGCCAATTGCTCGCCAGTGAGGCCGTCGTGCGCGACATCGGCTGCGTGTGCTTCTTCCACGAGCGCTTGCCGCACAAAACTCGCGACGTCTTTTTCATCTTCGATAATCAGAATGCGCATAAGAATAGCTGCACGTTATTTTTGCGTTGAACGGCACGTAGCGCGGAGTTCTCCCGCAAAGGCGGGACGAACCAAGCAGGCAGGGATGCCTGCGCTACAATATAATATTGTGCGCGAGGAGCACGGCGATGAAAAGATAAAAAGATTTCTGAAACCAAACTGAACCCAATATAATAAATTCTCGCCGAGTGGGGAACAAAGAAAAAAGCTGAGCGCTTAGCGAACCGAATGCGCTCAATTTTCTCGCCGCGTGGCCTCCGCAATCCCACTTCTTCAAATGTAACTTGACCACGTTACTTTAAAAATCTTCTTTATTACTCACTTTTGAAAAAGCCTTTTCAGCGCAGTGTTTAAAAGCAGGAAGCTCATACTCCTCATTTTCCTCACCGCTGCGGGTCTGCTGACCGCGATTATGACGTTTTGGGAAATGCTCGGCACGGTTTGGACGCCGTGGGATTTTCCAGCGCTGGGTTTTCTCTATCGCACGTTACTCAACAATCAACACGGCTTGCTCGATCAGCGCTTCGCGCGCGAATGGCCGCTCAAAGAGGCTTTCGGCGTGCTGGTGTTCATGAGCATTTTTTTGGCCTTCGCGGCTACGCTGAAAAGCTCATGGATGCTTTACCTCATGGGCATGGTTCTAGCATGTTCCTTGGCCGCATACGCTGGATTGGAGTTCATGCGATTCTCGCTCTTTCCGATCATCAGCCTCGGCAGCAGTTTCTTGTTTCTGTTTTTGGGATTGCTTGCCAGCCGTAACCTTGCGATTGCCGGAGAGCAAAAGTTCATTCGTAATCTCTTTGCGCGGCGTTCGCCGGAGCACGCCGTTCAACACGTGCTGGCGCAGCCGGAATGCTTGCAGCTCAACAGCGAAGAAAAAACTTTGACAGTGATGTTTGCAGGCGTGGCCGGCTTCACCACGCTCACGGAGAGCGTGCCGCTGCATGCGCTCAAAAAATTGCTGAATGATTACTTCACCGAGATGACGGACATTATCATTGCGGGGGACGGCCTCGTCGACAAGTTCATGGGAGCCACATTCATGGCCGAATTTGGCGCATTGCTTCCGGCTTCGAATCATGCGGAACAAGCCGTGCGCGCGGCGTTGAAGATGCAGCGACGTTTGCTCGATTTGCAACAGCAATGGGCGCGGCAAGGTTTGCCGTTGTTGCAATGCCGCATCGGCATCAACACCGGGCCCGTGCTCATCGGCAATATGGGCGCGCGCGAAATCGTCGATTACACGGTCCTCGGCGAAGCCGTGAATTTCGCCGCGCGTTTGGAGCGTTTGAACAAAATTTATGGCACGTCATTGCTGGTTTCCGAAGCCACGCACGCGCAGTTATCGCCACTGGAATTTCGCGCGCGCTTGCTCGACATGGTAAAAACCCGGAGCAACGCCGCGACGGTGAAAATTTATGAAGTCCACGGCGATCTCGCGACGTATCGCAGCAAGCGTGACGCGGTTTATTATCAGACCTATCAACAAGCTTTCGAAGCCTTCCTGCAACGCGACTTTACTTCCGCGCGCGAAAAGTTCTCCTACGCGCTTTCTCTCTATCCCGAAGATCCTGCCTCTAAAATTCTGCTCGAACGCATGGCTTCTCTTCTCTCGAACGGCGCGCCGGAAAATTGGGACGGAACCGCGGCATAAAATCCGGCGGGCTAGTGAAGTGTAAAACTTCAGTTTGACAGCGCACTAGCTTGCTTCTTCTTCTTACGGCGTTACATTTCGGCAAGAATTGCCGCTTGCAAAAAGAGCGAGAGGAGGTTATATTCAGCCCCACTGAACAAGTGTGAGCATGAGGATCACGAAAATTAAATTCGTTTGGTTCATAGGAAGGATAAGAAAGCTAAACGATGACGAATAACATTTGAAGTTTTTGAGGAGGCAAGGTGGATCTTTTTCAGAAGTGCCGCAACTTCACGCGCGCGCAAGAAGCGATTCAAGAAGGCTGGTATCCGTATTTCAAAGCCATCGAATCGGGCGCCGATATTGAGGTGATGATCAAAGGCAAGAAGCTCATCATGGCCGGCTCGAACAATTATTTGGGCCTGACCCAGGATCAGCGCGTGAAAGAAGCGGCCATCAAAGCGCTGGAGAAATTCGGTTCAGGCTGCACCGGCTCACGCTTTTTGAACGGCACGTTGGAATTGCACGAAGAGCTTGAGCATCGTTTGGCAAATTATATGAAACGCGAAGCCGCGTTGGTTTTCTCGACCGGCTTCCAAACTAATCTCGGCGTGATCGCGACGATTGTGGGCAAAGACGATGTGATCTTCGCCGACCGCGCCAACCACGCGAGCATCGTCGACGGATGCCGTCTCGCCTTCGGTCACACCGTGCGCTATCGCCATAACGACATGGCGCACTTGGAAAAGCTGCTCGAGAAGCACAAAGACGCACCGGGCAAACTCATCGTGGCCGACGGCGTGTTCAGCATGGAGGGCGATATCGTTAACCTGCCGAACCTCGCCAAGCTCGCGAAAAAATATCATGCGAAGGTTTTGATCGACGATGCGCACTCCATCGGCGTATTGGGCAAGCACGGGCGCGGCACGGGCGAGCACTTTGGCATGGAAGACAAAGTCGATTTGGTGCTCGGCACGTTTTCCAAGTCGTTCGCTTCCATCGGCGGCTTTGTGGCCGGCGATGCGTACGTGCTCGACTACATCAAACATCATTCGCGCACGTTGATTTTCTCCGCCAGCATGCCGCCGGCCGCCACCGCAGCGGTCATTGCGGCCGTCGACATTATTGAAAAGGAGCCGGAGCGCATCGAACACTTATGGCGCAACGTGCGCAAGATGAAAAAAGCTTTCGACGATTTGGGCTTCAACACCGGCCACACGCAATCTCCTATCATTCCCATCCACATTGGCGAAGACATGAAGACTTTCGAGTTTTGGAAGCTGCTCTTCGAAAACGGCATCTTCACCAACCCCGTCATCACTCCCGCGGTGCCTGCCGGACAAGGCTTGATTCGCACGAGTTACATGGCGACGCACACCGACGAAATTTTGAATCAAATCCTCGACACCTTCGCGCGCCTCGGCCGCCAATTCGGTTTGATTTCATAGTTAGTAATGCGAATGCCCAGTTGAAATAGACAACAGCCCAAAGCTATTAGTCAAAATCATTCAAAAGTTTCTAATCATTTTGACTACAATGGTTTTGACTTTATCGCTTCTACTGGTCATTCATATTAGTAGTAGCGCCTTCAGGTGCGCTCCTTTCGTGTGCTAGCAGCAATCCTCAATATTTCTGCAAAGGAATCGCTTGTCAAAGATCGAGATCGTTCCGGTTGATGATTCCCGCAAGCTGCGCGAGTTCATTCGGCTGCCATGGAAAATCTACAAAGGCGATCCCTATTGGGTTCCGCCTTTGATCATGGACCTGAAGAAGCTGCTCGACAAAAAGAAGCATCCCTTCTACCATCACTCCACGGCCGATCTTTTTCTCGCGCAGCGCAACGGCGAATACGTGGGCCGCATCGCAGCGATTCTCAACAACAATCACAACAAATTTCATAACGAGAAGACGGCGTTCTTCGGCTTCTTTGAAACGATCAATGATCCGGAAGTAGCGGCGGCTTTGTTTGAAACTACGGAGAATTGGGCGCGCGCGAAAGGCATGACGGTGTTGCGCGGCCCGGCGAATTATTCGACCAATGAAACGTGCGGCCTGCTCGTCGAAGGCTTCGAGGCCAGTCCCCGCGTCATGATGACGTATAATCCGAAATACTATGTCGATCTGATTGAAGGCCATGGTTTCGCAAAGGCGATGGATCTTTACGCTTGGTGGATGCACAGCGAGACCGGCTTGAATCCCAAAATCGTGCGCGTGGGAGAAAAAGTTTTAAAAAATGAGGGCCTGGCGCTGCGGAATATCAATCTGAAAAATTTCGAAGCCGAGGTCGCGGCCATCAAAAAAATTTATAACGACGCCTGGAGCAACAATTGGGGGTTCGTGCCCATGACCGATGCCGAGTTCGAGCATTTGGCGAAAGACTTGAAGCCCGTGGTCGACCCTCGGCTCGTGATGATCGTCGAGAAGAATGGCGAGCCCGTCGGGTTCTCGCTCTCGCTTCCCGATTTGAACGAAGCGTTGCACAAGATCAACGGTCGCTTGCTGCCCTTCGGAATTTTCAAAGTGCTCTATCATTCCCGCAAAATACACACGATTCGCGTTTTGACTTTAGGCGTCGTGCGGAGATTGCAAACAATTAGCGGCATCGGCGCCGCGCTTTATATGGAAACGTTCCGGCGCCCCGTGGCTGCGGGTTTTGATTGTGGAGAATTTTCGTGGACTTTGGAGAGCAACGATTTGATCAATCGGGGAATGAAGCTATTGGGGGCGAAAATTTACAAACGCTATCGCATGTACGACAAACCTCTTTGATGCTCGGATCAATGGATTGATGGATCACTGGAACAATGGTTTCCAATAATCCATCAATCCAAAACTCCATCAATCCAAGAATCCAACCTACTCAACTCAACCAGTACAGAATCCTGCCGCAGTTTTCGCAGCTCAAGACTTCCACGTCCGTGCGGCCTTGCGCAGTAATCGAAGTGGGCACGCGCATGAAGCAGCCGAGGCAGGTATCTTCTTTCACCGGCACAATGGCGCGCTTGTAGCGGCTGCGCAAACGCTCGTAATTCGAGAGCAATTGCTTCTTGATGGTTTGCACCAACTCTGCGCGCGCGCGGGTGAGCGTGGCCGCGCCTTCCGCACTCACCTCAAAGCCCAATTCTTTTACTTCTGCAATTTCTTTGATCATAATATCGAGGTCTTGCAGCGCCACCAAGAACTCGATTTGCGTTTTGATTTTTTCGGCCATGATCAGCTTTTAAGTAAGTTGGTGAATTCCGCGAAGGTTGTGACTTGGGTGAATTTTTCTCTTTCGGTGGAGTTGCTCAAGACTTCGACCAAACGTCCGAGCACGGGAAGGTACTTGTTGTTTTGCTCCTGCGGCGGCGCGAGCACCATGAAGATGAGGTGCACCGGCTTGCCGTCCATCGCGCCCCAATTGAGGCCGCGTTTAGAATAGCCGAAGGCGATCATCAAATCCGAGGCGGCCGTGGTGCGGCCGTGGGGAATGGCGATGCCGTGATTGATCGCCGTGCTGCCCAATTCTTCGCGGCGTTTGATCATCTCCAGCACGATCGCGCCGTTGCGAATAAAACCCGCGGACACGAAACAATTGACGAGCTCGTCCAAAGCTGCATCTTTGCTGCGCGCTTGCAGCGCAGGAATAAAAGTAGACTCGTTAAAATATGAAATCAACTTGGGCTTCTCCATATGAGGTCAACATACCGTTGGTTAAAGGCTCCTGCCTGAAGGCATTTATTTTTTTACCGCCTCGGCGCTCATCGCTTCGTCGATCACTTCCCGCAACGCCGGAACGATGAACACGTTCTGCAAATCCATTTGCGCCAACTCGCGCGCCAACACTTTAATCCTCTGGCCGGCATTCAAACTGCTCTGTACGATCATCAAGGGCTTTTCCTTCAACACGCAATAGCCGCCGGAAAAATCGCCTTTCTCATAACGCAGCTCGATTTGCAAACTCTCCACGATTTTTTCCAGGCCCGCGAGCAGTTCTTCTTCTTTCATGGCTCAGAGCAAATCCGTCATCCTCTTGCGCTTGAGGAGTTCGACGAGTTCCTTCACTTCTTGGGCGCGCTCACGCGCGCAGATCAAGAGCGCGCCCTCGCTTTCGACGATCACCAAATTCTGCACGCCGACGGTGGCGACGGTTTTGCCTTTGACGTCAACCAAACAGCCGGCCGATTCATAAAATACGTGTTCGCCTTCATTCGTCACGTTTTGATCTTTATCCTTCGGCGAGAGCTTATAAACTTCGTCCCAACTGCCGATGTCGTTCCACTCAAAATTCGCGGGCAGCACGACGACGCTTTTCGCCTTTTCCATCACGCCGTAGTCGATGGAGATACTTTTGATTTGTTGATAGACGCGTGCGATAGTTTCGTGCTCGGCAGGCTGGCCGAGATGAAGATCTATTTCGCGCAGGCCATCGCTCAATTGCGGCAGGTGCTCGTCAAGCTGATCCATAATCGTACCGACGCGCCATACGAACATGCCGCTATTCCACAAAAAATCGCCGCTCGCCAGAAAGCGTTTCGCTGTTTCGAGATTGGGCTTCTCGGCAAACGTTTTCACTTTCAAGGCTTTGATCTTCCCATTGCCCAAAGCTTCGTCGCTGCACTGAATGTAGCCGTAAGCGGTTGCGGGAAAAGCCGGGGGAATGCCGATCGTGATCAAGGCGGGAGATTCGCTGGCAATTTTGCCGGCCGTCGATATCGTTTCGCGAAAATTTTCCGCCGGGCCGATCAAGTGATCGGCCGGCAGCACCACCATCACCTCGTCACCAAACCGTTTTCGCATGAACAAAGCCGCAAGTCCGATACACGGCGCCGTACTCTTGCCCCAAGGCTCGACAATGATATTCTCGGCAGGAAGCTGCGGCAACTGCGTCAAAATCGCTTCGCGTTGGCTTTCTTTACAAACGATGAAAATGCGTTCTACTGGAATGAGCGGGTCCAATCGGCGCACCGTGTTTTGCAACATGGTGTCCTCGCCGACGATTTGCAGAAGTTGTTTGGGGTGGCTTTCCCGGCTTTTCGGCCAAAAACGCGTGCCGGATCCACCGGCCATAATCAATGCCATCATTTTGCGGTCCTCGAGCTGTGGTGCGAAGTTGAAATCCTATTCGAGTGCGTCCGAACCGGCTGCTGCAATGCCAAGAAGGATGAAGTGCGGCGGTTCAAAAATGGCATCGGTCGGCGCAATGTTCCCCTCAAGCAGTCATTCATGTGGTTGCATTCGAGCGCTACGCTTGAGTGTTTCGTCTCAAAAGAACAATTTTTCTTTTTTAAACGCGGCCAATGTATACAACCGACCCTAAAAAATCAAGAGTGATTTTCCCCTGCCTTACAATGTCGCTACTCTTTTTTATGTGTCGTCGCTGCTCCACCCAAGGTTCTTCTTGGCTTGTTTATCTTACCGAGTCTCTTCGGGCTAACGGACTTA
>Ga0247727_10020702_pt1 | contig 10025 bp, 10 predicted proteins | sample WisWelCaveWW1625_FD_202498 | JGI IMG/M metagenome (GOLD analysis project Ga0247727, IMG submission 202498) | Biofilm microbial communities from Wishing Well Cave, Virginia, United States - WW16-25 | ecosystem: Environmental > Aquatic > Deep subsurface > Groundwater > Cave microbial mat | place...
CCCAAGCACGATTTTTCTGCCATTATTCTTCAGCCATGACTATCACTCAGGCTGTCCTTAACAGCAGTCGATTTTCCGTTTGTCCAGAAAATCTGCAGTTTTCGATTCGATTCTAACGAGGTCTGCAGTAAAGGAAAGACGATCTATGAACGATCTTACTGAAGAGTGGGTTGTCAAAGCCGAAAGCGACTATCGTGTAGCGCAAACTTCTTCTTGATGCCACATGGAAACACTGGGAGTAATTGCCGGTATCGCAGCCTTCTTTTATATGGCCTTCATCGGCCAAAAGACATTGAAGGAGTGGTGGCATGATCGAAGGCGGAATGCATTAACGCCGGATGCGCTTGTCACCGGCAGGCCGGCGAATGCAATCTACCACAATTTGCCGCAGCCAGATTATGGGCAATTTATCGGTCGCGAAGCCGAGCTTGCGCAGGTCATGCGCCAGTTGCGGTCGTATCCTCACTCTCAACATGCGTTGGTCACCATCGACGGCGTCGGCGGAGTCGGCAAGAGTGCGTTGGCTTTGGAAGTCGCTCATCGTTATCTGCGTGACGCAGGTTCGCCTTCCGGCGAAAGATTCGATGCCATCATTTGGACTTCTGCAAAGCAAACGGTTTTGACTGCCGAGGGCATTGTCTCGCGCAAGCAAGTCTTGCGGACGATTGATGACATTTACACGACCATCGCCGTTACTTTGGAAAGAGAAGACATTATCAAAGCGCCTGCGGAGGAACAGAGCGAGCTCATTCGAAAAGCGCTGACGCAACAGCGCACATTGCTCATTGTCGATAATCTGGAGACGGTAGACGATCAAGCCGTGTTGGAATTTCTTCGCGAGTTGCCGGCGCCGACGAAAGCCATCGTAACGACTCGTCACAGAATCGACGTGGCCTATTCGATTCGGTTGCAAGGCTTGCCGGAAGTGGATGCACTGAAGTTGATTGAAAAAGAGTGCGAGAAGAAGGGTGTGGCTTTAAAAACGGAGGAGGCGCAAAAGCTTTTTTATCGAACGGGCAGCGTGCCGCTCGCAATGGTGTGGAGCGTCGCTCAAATGGGATTGGGTTACGGCGTGGAAAATGTCCTCGCCAATCTTGGTCAACCGAACAGCGACATCGCACGGTTTTGTTTTGATAGCGCAGTCGCGAGAATTAAAGGGACCGAGGCTTATTTGCTCCTTCTGGCTTTATCTTTTTTTGCACCGAATGCCAATCGCGACGCGCTTGGCCGAACTGCGGGATTGGGTCGCGACACTTTGAGCAGAGACGAAGGGCTGGTTTTGCTGGAGAAGCTGTCGCTAGTTAATAAACAGGGAAGCCGATTCAGCCTGTTGCCCTTAACCAAAACTTATGTTCTTGGTGAGCTGGCGAAAAATTCCGAACTCGAAGCCAGGTTGGGCCGTCAATGGATTGATTACTTCAAAAGCCTTTTTGCGAATCCCGAGGACGCCTACTATTGGCGCTGGTTTAGTTATGAGTTTGTCGAGGAAGGCTCGAATATTGTGGCGGCCATTGACTGGGCTTTCGCGAATGGTGAGGCTGAAGATGTTCTTACTCTCACCTACGAAGCTATTTGGTACTTAGAAGTTGCGGGGCGTTGGACGGAACTGTATTCACTGGTACAACGATCTTTATATCTGGCTCGCTCGGTTAACAATCGAAAAGCTATAGCCAGATTTCTTGGAGAACTCGGATGGCTTGATGGGCAGCGAGGAAACTATGTAAACGCCGAGGAAAAATTTACTGAAGCACATCGAATCTACGTTGATTTGCACAGCCGAGAAGGAGAAAGTATCGGCTTACAATGGTTATCAATTGTGAATCGAAAGAGGCAAAAATTTTCCGAATCATTCAAATTGTGCGACGAGGCTTTAAAGATTGCCCAAGAATTACGCTCCGGCGATCTTGAAGCTCTGGTAAATACAGAACGCGGCAAACTCTATCGCGACATGAAAGATTGGGGACAATCATGGAAAATATTTTCTAAAGTCAAAGATTGGTTCGAATCAAGAGTTGCCGAAGCACCACGCGATGAAACTATCGCCATTGGAACATGGGGACATTTGGCGCTCGTTGCTTATCATGTGGGAAGATATGAAGAGGCGAGAAAGCTTTGTTTGAGAAGCTTGGAATTTTTTGGTGAGAAGGGTTCAAAGGGGTATATGGCGACATTAAAATACCGTCTTGCTCTCGCAGAGGAAGCGCTAGGCAATCGCAAAGACGCCATGAAGCACGCCGAAGAAGCGGTGCATTGGTTCGAGCGTTTGGAAATAAGGCCGGATGTTGATGAAGCGCGAGCTTTTTTGAACAAGCTGGAAAAGAAAAGGAGCAAGTAGATGCGGCGTGCGACGTTGAATTTATTGTGAGCAATCAGTCTTCACTCAAACAGTACAAATAGATCAATGAGGTCTTCGTTATGGCGACAAAAATTCGTGAAAAGCTTCTGCAGAAATGCTTGACCGGCATCTTTGAACTCTCCACGCCGGAGCTTGAAGATACGGCAGAGTATCTCGCAGTTTTACGCTATCGCACTGCGGGAAGAAGACGGACTGCAAGGGACTTTGAGAAGGCGACTCTGGGCATTGAGCGGAGGATGGCGGAGCGCGGGATCACGTCACAAGACATTGTAAGCGAAATTAAAAAAGTCCGCCAAGCGAAAGTTCACGGAAGATTCTCGTATCTAAGCGGTCGCTCGTAAATTCCGCTTGTTTCCATATCTCACTCTGATTAGTTTGCTCTTGTGCATGGCGTCAAATAAAGAACCGAGGAAAATATGCAATCACTCCAAACAACTGCCACCGTTACAAGCGATGGAAAGCTCATCGCACAAGTACCGCTCAGCATTTTACCTGGCAAGCATCGTGTCGTCTTAGTTATTGATGACGCCTCAACTAAGGGAGAGTCTCAAGTTCCGGCGACGATGCGCGCATTGAAAGTTTTCAAATGGAACGCTTGGCCCGCAGAAAGCACTTTCCGGCGAGAGGAATTATATGTTGACGAAGGACGTTGAGCGGCTATTCGTTGACACCAACATTTTGATCTTTGCCACGAATGCGTTATCGCCTTGGCATGTCGCCGCAACCAAGTTATTGCAAGAGGCGCGGGAACTCGGTGTTGAATTGATTCTCAGCCAACAAATCTTGCGTGAATATTTGGCTGCCGCGACGCGCATCAATATTCTTGCAGAAGGCCCGGCTCTGGCAGAAATCCTTGAGAACATCCGCATCTTCAGAAACGACTACACAATTATCGAAGACAACCCTTTCGTGCTCGATCATCTCGTAGAACTGCTGGAAAAGATTCCCACCTCGGGCAAGCAAGTCCACGACGCCAACATCGTTGCCACTATGCAAACGCACGGTCTGCGCCATTTATGCACCCACAATGTTGCCGATTTTCAGCGGTTTACTGAATTCATTACGATCGTGCCGCTAACCCCAAGCACATAGACTTATACATTCGGCTCATATTCATTCTATATCTAACTCCGGAGGCCCTCATGGCTGCCCCCAATCTCCTCCCCGAAGACGTGCAATGCCCCAATTGCGGCGTCGAGTTGAAACTCAGCGAAGAAGAAAGAACGCACAGGCAATTCACTTGCTCGGTTTGCGGCGAGAGCTTTACGGTCTCGCTGGATGCGAAGTATTGCCCCGAATGTGGCGCGGAGTATCGCGCTGAGATCGCCGAATGCTCGGATTGCAAAGTGCCGCTCGTCGAAGCGCTGCCCGATGACGCAGCAGAGCAAGAGCCGGAGAATTATCTCGAAGTCATGTCCACGTACAACATCGGTGACCTGGCCGTGATCAAATCCGTATTGGATGGAGAGCAGGTTGTCTATTATCTGCACAACGAAAATTTCCACGCGCTCAATCCGTGGATTCAGCCGGTGAAAATTTTTGTGCGCGAAGATCACGTGGAAACGGCGAGAGAATTATTGCAAGGGTTGGATTTGCACGCGATGGCTGTTTCGCTGACGTCGGAGCAAAAGGATGACGACATGCTCGACGGGAAAAAATGATCGTGTTTGTCGATGATGTTTATCAGCAGCATTGGACGATAACAGAAAACGAAACATGAAAAACCTCGAATGGCTTTCGCGCGCTCTGCTCAAAAGAGCCGCTGTCTTACTACTCCGTACACAAAATAGGTTACGCTTCGCGACCCTATTTTTTTGTCATTCAGGAGGAATCTTTTTAAGTACTCGACAGCATTTCCAGCGCATAAAAAGATTCTTCCAGAATGACATACGAGGAGGGGAACGTGGAGTCTATATTTTGTTCGGAGTAATAACAGCTTTTTCTTTACTCGTCGCTTGCTCCGAACATCCTACCGACGCTCCCAAAACAAACCAACCGCCGGTCACACATATTGCGGTGCGCTCGGTTGCTGATTCTTTGAACGCGACCATCAGCAAGCAAACGCTGCATTGGTGGGGCGATGATCCCGACGGCGCGGTCGCCGGCTTTATCTACACGTTCAATCCGAATGCGAGCAACGTGCAGTCGTGGAGCAGCAATGCTTCCGACCCCAATTGGGCTTTCACAGAGAAAACGCAAGAGACTTTTACGCTCACACTTTCCGGTTTGGATACGACATATAGTTTTTGGGTGAAGGCCGTCGATGATAAGGGCGCAGCCGATCCGAACGGCGCAAGGCAAAATTATCCCATCATCAATACGAGGCCGACAGTGGAATTTCCGGTGGGCACGGACGTGCCGGACACGACTTTCACGGTGGCGACTTTCGTTTGGAGCGCGACGGATCTCGACGGCGATGATACGATTGCGAAGCTGCAGTACGCGCTTGATGACACGGCGAATCTCGCCGCTTGGAAGGATTTGAACGCGAACGCAAATTCTGTGACTCTGACCGTAGCAGAGGGTCTCACCAGCGGCTCGCACGTCTTCTATCTACGCGCTGTCGATATTGCGGGCGCAACCAGCAACATCATTCGCATGCCGCGCACCGCGAACGAGGTTTGGTACGTGCGCTCTCCGCAAAGCAAGTTTCTCGTGATCGATGATTACAACGTCGCGGACAACACTGCGAATTTCTATCACGCACACTTGCGCGACTTGGTCGGCGCGTTCGACGTGTGGGACATCAAAAGCAATAGCGGCGGCCTCGAACCGCCGTCCGCGGAAGCATTCACGCAAACGCTGCTGTTGTTCGATCGCGTCTTTTGGTATGCGGATACGGAGCCGAATTTGGAGAAGGCGCAGGTGAGCCTGCCCAAGTTTATCGATGCCGGCGGCAAGGTCATCATGATCACCTCGTTTCAAGAGTTCACGAGCAATCAAGGCGACCCGTTGGATTTCGCGCCGGTGGATAGTTTGGGAAAGCGCATCGATCGCATCACGCGCAATCAGCTCATCAATCCCTCCACAAAATACGCCGGGCTGGGCTATCCACAGTTGCGCGTGAACACGGCGATCATTCCGAATGTGTTTCCACTCGTGCCCAAAATCAGCGCGGACACTTTGTACGTTCTTGCCGCGAGCGCGAATTGGCCGGGAACGCCGGTCGTTGGCGTCAGCGATGCGACTGCTGCGTTCGTGTTCTTCAGTGTGCCGTTGGCGCAATTGGACGGCTTGGGCACGGTGCGATCGTTGTTAGAGAGGCTATTGTTATGAAACTCTCCTCCGGCCATATCCTCGTAGCATTTTTCGCGGTGCTCGGTATCATCGGCATCGCGGCTACGCAATTCAAGATTCACATTTATTCGCCTCTGCCCAATGCGCACAGAATTGCGCAGAAAATTGCCGAGGACAAAATGAATTCTTTCTCTGAAAGCTTTGAGCAAAAGCTGGCGCAAGGCCAAAAGCCGAATCGTCTCGCGCAGGAAAAAAGTCCGTACCTTTTGCAGCACGCATTCAATCCCGTGGAATGGTATCCCTGGGGCGAGGAGGCGTTTGCCAAAGCGCGCAAGGAGAACAAGCCCATCTTTCTCTCCATCGGTTATTCCACTTGCCATTGGTGCCACGTGATGGAGCACGAGTCATTCGAGAATGACAGCATCGCGCGGATCATGAATGAAAATTTCGTGTGCATCAAAGTCGATCGCGAAGAGCGCCCGGACGTTGACAAAGTTTATATGACCACGGTGCAAGCGCTCACGGGTCAAGGCGGTTGGCCGCTCTCAGTGTGGCTCACGCCGGATTTGAAGCCATTTTTCGGCGGCACGTATTTCCCGCCGGACTCGCGTTACGGCCGCCCCGGATTTGCGGATTTGCTGCGGCAATTGAGCAACGCGTGGCAAAATCGACGAGAGGAGATTCTTGATTCCGGCGATAAAATTCTCGCCGCGCTCAAAGAGCACGCGAACAGTTCCGGCGCCTCTTCTTCGGTTTTGAAAACGCCCTTGCTGCGCACGGCTTATTCGCAATTCGATCACAGTTATGACGAGCGGCTCGGCGGCTTCGGCAGCGCGCCGAAATTTCCTCGGCCTTCTGTTTTCAATTTTCTGCTGCGTTATCATACGCGCAAGAATGAGCGCGGCGGCCGCGACATGACGCTGCACACGTTGCAGCGCATGCGGGCCGGCGGCATGTACGATCATCTCGGCGGCGGCTTTCATCGTTATTCCGTCGACGCCTATTGGCGCGTGCCGCATTTCGAGAAGATGCTCTACGATCAAGCGCAGCTCGTGTGGTCTTATTTGGAAGCGTATCAAATCACCCGAGAAAAATTTTACGCGAATGTGGCGCGCGAAACGCTCGACTACGTACTGCGCGACATGACGCATCCCGAGGGCGGATTCTATTCTGCGGAAGACGCGGACAGCGCGCTCGATCCCAAGCATCCCGAAGAAAAAGTTGAAGGCGCGTTTTACATGTGGCGCCAAGCGGAGATGGTGGAGGTGTTGGGAAACGAGGATGCGGAGGTGTTCAACTATCTCTACGGCGTGAGCGCTTCGGGCAATACCATCAGCGATCCGCAGGGCGAGTTTGAAGATCGCAACGTGCTGTATGCGGCGTATACTTTGAGCGAGGCGGCGAAGCGTTTCAAACGTTCTGAAGATGAACTGGAAACACTCGTCGCGCATGCGAAAACAAAACTCTTCGCCGCGCGGGCGCACAAGCCGCGTCCGCATTTGGATGATAAAATCATCACCGCATGGAACGGTTTGATGATCTCGGCTTTCGCGCGCGCGGCGCAAGTGCTCGAAGAGCCGAAGTATCTCGAAGCTGCCACGCGCGCGGCTGCGTTCGTGATTGCAAAGAACTACGATCCCAACACGCACACGCTCAAGCGTCGTTATCGCGACGGCGAAGCGAAATTTCCGGCACACTTGGATGATTACTCATACTTTGTGCTCGGGCTGCTCGATCTTTATGAAGCCAGCTTCGACATCAAATGTTTGCAACAAGCCGCAGCGCTGACGGAAACGCAAATCCGTCTCTTCCGCGACGAGCAAGGCGGCGGCTTTTTTGACACTTCCGGCGAAGACGCTTCCATTCTATTGCGCACGAAAGAAGATTACGACGGCGCCGAGCCTTCGGGAAATTCGATCGCCGTGTGGAATCTTTTGCGCCTCGCGCAAATGTTGAATCGGCAAGAGTGGTGGGATTTGGCGGAGAGCACATTGCGCACGTTTGCCGCGCGCTTGGAAAAAATGCCGCACGCCATGCCGCAGATGTTGGCGGCGATGGATTTCAGCCTCGACAAGCCTAAGCAGATCATCATTGCGGGCAAACCGGATGCGGCCGACACGCGCGCATTGCTGGCCGCGATACACGCGCGTTTTATTCCAAACAAAATTCTTTTGCTAGCGGAGGGCGAAGAAGGGCAGAAGTTTTTGAGCGCGAGCTTGCCGATCGTGTCGTCAATGACGATGATCAACGGCAAAGCCACGGCGTATGTTTGCGAAAACTATGCGTGCCAATTGCCGACGAATGAAGTGGAAGTGTTATTGCAATTGCTCGAAGGCAACAAGCCTGCGCAGGCAAATGTGGGGAGATGAAGATTGTGCCTCAATATCTATTACGGCATGTTACCTTACCATGTCATTCAGCAGGAATCTTTTTGAGTACTGGAGATGGTACCAAGAGCTAAAAAAGATTCCTACTGAATGACACGCTCAAGGGGGCTTGCTCCCTCACTTTTTTTGAAAGCCGTACCCCTCCTGCATCTGCTTCTTCATTCTCTCCGCCTCTTTTGCTGCCGCCTCCGCAAAGTTCTTATCGCTCGCTGCATAAATAATTGCGCGGCTCGCATTGATCAACGCGAGATCGCCGGCCGCGCCTGCTCCCACCTTCACAGCAGATTCTAAATCTCCGCCTTGCGCGCCAACGCCTGGAATGAGAAAAGGCAGTGCAGGGCATTCGCGCCGCAGATGTTCCAACTCCGCGGGTTGCGTTGCACCCACCACGAGTCCGGCATTGTCATGACGATTCCATTTCATGACTTCACGCGCGATGTGCAAATAGAGCGGAGTTTCTTTTTTCGGGAAGAGCTGCACGCTCGCACTGCTAGGGTTGGAAGTGCGACAGAGAAAGAACGCGCCTTTGGTTTCATCTTCAAGAAACGGCGCTGCGGCATCTTCACCCAAATAAGGATTGGCGGTGAGCGCATCGAAGGGCAGCTCGCGAAAGACGGCAGCCGCATAAAGCCGCGCGGTGTTGCCGATGTCGCCGCGTTTCGCATCGGCAATTTTGATGAGGTCATTCGGCAGCGCCGCAGCAACTTGCGCGAGCGCGTCCCAGCCTTCTCTTCCCAAAGCTTCGAAGAAAGCAAAGTTCACTTTGAAGGCCGCAGCGAACGGCGCAGTCGCTTGAATGATCTCGCAGCAAAATTGCACGAGGCCGCTCGCCGTGCGGGGCAGGCTCGCTGGCAGTTTTTCTATTTCGGGATCAAGACCAACACACAACAAGCTCCGGCGCGTTGCAATCGTTTGACGGAGGCGGGAATTGAATGAGGCGCTCATGTTGGATTTGTAGTTCTCGTTGATGAAACGGCACTTTACACTTTACACGTTACACCGAGGGTGTAACGTGTAAGGTGTAAGGTGTAAAATCGAGCCGCCACGCATTAAAATTTCATTCCTCGCCGCACGGCGATAATTTCCGCCATGATGCTCAACGCAATTTCAGCGGGTGTGCGGCCGTTGATTTCGAGACCGATGGGCGCGCGCAATTTCGCCAGTTGCGTTTCGCTCACGCCCTCCGCGCGCAAACGCTGCATGCGCTTCTCGTGCGTTTTGCGGCTGCCGAGCACGCCGATATAGGCCGGTTCGTGCTGCAAAGCGATTTTCACGGCCGGATCATCGAGCTTGGGATCGTGCGTGAGCACGACGAGGCACGTGCTGCTATCGATTCCGATTTGCAACAGCGCTTCGTCGGGCCAGCGCGCGATCAATTCATCCACATGCGGAAAGCGTTGCGGCGTTGCGAACGCGCGGCGCGGATCGACCAGCACAACTTTGTAGCCCAACTCCTTCGCGAAAGCCACGAGCGGGATGGCGATATGCACCGCGCCAATGATGACGAGCTTGGGGGGCGGACAATAGGACTGGAGGAAAAATTCGCGCGCGTCGATGCGCAAAGTTTCAGTGTTCTCTTGGCCGAACATTTTCTGCGCGTGCGCTTTCAAAGTCGCAACCAGCGCGGGTTCGAAACCTTCACCGAGCGCCTCGGCTTCGCGCCGCAACAAAAGCTGCCGGCCGATTTCATCTTCCGCGCCGCGCGTGAGAGTGGCTAAAACCACCGGCTCGCCGCTTTGCGCCGCTGCGAGCAATGAAGTGAGAACGGCGTTTTTCATGTTCACTTAACCTCAATTTTGCATTGTGTCATTGCCGACTATCGCTTGATGATGAATCATCAAGCTAGGAGATGCAAGCCCACTGAAGTCGGCTACCACCCAACGAGTTTTAGGGGTCTTCAGACGACTTTCAACTTTTAGCCTGATGCTGAACAGGCTGTCCGAAAAGCCAAAAAACAAAATGTTATCCTTGCGGGCGGGTGGGCGATATGAGTATATTATTTTCGCCACGAGGCTCACGATTCGGTTTCTCCTCTTTACGAAAGC
>Ga0247727_10020703_pt1 | contig 10024 bp, 11 predicted proteins | sample WisWelCaveWW1625_FD_202498 | JGI IMG/M metagenome (GOLD analysis project Ga0247727, IMG submission 202498) | Biofilm microbial communities from Wishing Well Cave, Virginia, United States - WW16-25 | ecosystem: Environmental > Aquatic > Deep subsurface > Groundwater > Cave microbial mat | place...
TCTTAAGCGCGTACACTTTCGTGTTGGGCGCATTGGACAGCGATGAGGAGCTGTTCGCTGCCCATTCTTCGTTGCTCGCTGCTTGCTATTCGCTATCAGCTCTTCGCTCTTGGCTGTTCGGGCTGCCCGAACTTCGCTGTTCCCTATTCAGTCCCGCTCCTGCTCGACCGCCCAGTACCGTTCGATGATCTCCATCGCCTTCGTCTGCACGTCTTCGTCCTCGTCATCCAGTGCCGCGATCAGCGGATCGACCAATCCCGTGGGCGCTTGCTGCTCCCAGTGATCCAGGGCCCAAAGCCGGACGCGGACATCCGGTGACGTGAGGGCCACGCTCATCCAGTCCGGTACGACGAGCGTCTCCGCTGGGCGCGCTTCGACGTGACCGTCTGGCGAGCGGCTCGAGGCGAGGGGCGCGGGGCTCGCCGCTGGGGTGACTGGGTCGGTGCGTGGTGATGGAGTGTGCTGCGAGACGGGTTGCGACTTGGACGGCCCGCCTAGGCTCGCACGCGGCTCAAGATTCGGTGCGTGGTCAGACGACGCCGGTCCACAAGCGGCCAGCCCCGCGAGGACTATCAGGCCCAGGAGCCCCGCCGGGTGCGGGAATGGCAGACGCATGCAGGGGTGCGCAGGACGCATGGCATTAGACCTTTCAGGTGAGGTGGTCGAGGCTGGAGCGGGAGCGGTCTGCGTGAAGGTGCCGTTGCTGAGGCGCTGTATCTGATGCCGGGCTGAGACGGACCGGCCCACCAGACGAAGAGATGATGGACGCGCGGTTAGGCTTGGGAACGTGAGTGAGTGCAAGTCGGGAGCCGGGCGTGAGCGGAGGCAATTGCCTGACAGGCTCTGGATCAACATGGGCGCGCGTTCCGAAGAACCGAACGGCTCTGGGCTACCATGTGGGGGGTTCCGTATAGGCCCCGCACTGTCAAATGTCAATAGATGTCAAGGTATTTTTAGAGAGAAAAATTGGAGGGCAGTCAAGCAAGAATGAGACCGGAACAGCGATGGCACGCTGGGAGAGGCCTCTCGGACGGATTGGCCGTACGTAGAACGTATCTTGGCGACTATACGGGGGAGGGCGTTCTCTCTATCTATTCGCCGACTTCGCTAATACGTGCATTTCTGGGATGTGCCACCGATGCGATCACTCATTTCACGAACGGTGGGAAGGGCTAGAGCACGAAGCACGAGAGGCGCGGAAAGCTTGTGGGCCGATCCACAGTCGGTGCCGCCGTGGGACTACGAGTCAACGGATTGGAAACTCAACCTTCACAAACTGTATCTAGCTCCCTGCCCGGACCCGCTTACGCCTGCCCCGCGTCCGTTCATCCGGGCGTGAATTCGCGCATTGAGTTCCTGATAGCGGGGTAAAACACGAAAGGCGGGTTAGGGAAGCTGGTCAGTCGTTGCAGGCGTCAACGTCACGGGTGGCCGGCTGGACTTTCTCCGTTTCTCCACGTCCTGATCGATCACCTTCAATGCATCCAACTGGGACTCTAGCTCCGCAATGCGCTTCTCTCGCTCTCGTACTTGTCGTTGGAGAGACTGCACGACACTTGAGTCGACAGCAGCCGGATCGCTTTTCTTGTCCACTGAGGTGGCAGGAAGCGATCCGCACGCGCTCAGGGCGATCGCCCACAGCAGACCACCTCCTAAGCTGATCCAGGCCCTTTTGCACATGCCGCGCATTTTTTAGGTGTGCCACGAGACGCCACATCCCGCAAGCAGATTCAGGATTCTGACAATTGCCAGAGGAGGCGTGCGAAGGAGTGGCTCGGTGCGGGAGTCCTCAAATAGGTTCCCCGCCTATCGACAAAGTCTCCCCATTCTTTTCCCGCCCTTGCCTTCAACCGTTCGCACATCGCATCATGCAGTGCGTGGAGGTGGGAGTCGGTTAGGGCTTGTCTCCGTTCAGGGAAACCTCACACTACAGAGTCGGTTGAGAATGTTCTCCGGGTTGATTCGACGGATGGATGGCGCGGCACACTCGCCTTTCCAGATCGTATAGCATCGTGGCGACCTGTTCGGCCTGAACGGTGAACTGATCCAGCGGTGCTTCCGACTGCTTTGCCGTCGCTGTGAGTGATTTGATTCTCCTTCGCCGAATACCGCAGCTTTCGGCCTTCGCACCGCAGTGGCTAGTTCGGCAGAGTAGGCTGCTGCGGGGAGCTTCATTGACCGAACCGCAGTGTTGTTGATTCCACCCGGGGAGGTTGAGGCCGCGCTAGGCCCGAATGAGAAGGTGGTCGATTAGAGCAGGTTCTTCGATGTGGATGCGTATGGCTGCGGGGGCATCGATAAATCGTTTCAGCCTCATCCGGTCATTTGGGCTCACCTGGATCACGTGCACCGCGATCCAGTGCCCTTGAATCCTTCTGACCTCCGCCAGCCGGATGTCGATAACGGCCTCCTCACCTTCCAACCATAATTGGACTTTGACAAAGTCCCCTGCTCTCAGGCGATCAGGGGTGGTGAGCTTGCACCCAGCCTCTGAGCGTTCGAGGACGCACCCGTCTGCTTCAAGCTGCGTGCTTACGTTCGCCAGCATGCAGTCAATAGTAAACTTCGGACAATCCCACCTGGTCTGTTGGTTTCCCTGAGCCATCATGATATGCGCAGGATAGTGTGGGAAAGGGGTGTGTGGCTATTCCTCAAGAGGTGGGGAGAATACCCCGAAAAGGGGCGAGGGGCGCGAGGCTAGGGGCTAGAGGAAAGAACCAATCAAGACTTAGCCCTCATTATTCAAGAGCGCATCTGCTACAATCGCGAGCCATCTGGCGAGAGGCACGGGGCTAGAGGTAAGGGGTTATATCGTGAGGAGTGAAGCGTGAGGCGTTAGGCGAATCCCGCTCGACCCCCTCACGCCCGTACCCTTTACCCTTACGTCCCCATTGCCCCCGCCCGCCTGCGTCCCCCTCCCTTACCCTCCCCCATATTTATGGGGGAGGGGTGGGTGGGGGGCCGAACCGTCGCGAGTAAAGAGGACCAGGAGTCTCCGGAGAGACTGTTGTGGCACGGTGGAAATGGAGTGGTCTCTATTTCCAGGACAATGGGATAAAGTCACGCAGGATGCTCAAAAAGTCTGTCCAGCAAGGCCGCAGCGAGCGAAGAGGCGAGGCGTACGCTTCGGTACGTTGAACCTCTGAGCGACGCGAGAACGATGCTGGCGGGCTTTTTCAGCATCCTGCTAGGAGGATACGTATGGTAGGTCTTTCACCTTCGCAGCGATTCCTGGTGATTGGGAGCATTTTGGCGGGATGCGGCGTTGCTGCCGGTGCGTTTGGTGCCCATGCACTCAAGGAAATTCTGGATGCGCCTATGCTCCAAGTGTTCGAAACCGCAACAAGGTATGTGATGTACCATGCCTTTGGACTTTGCATCGTTTCTTGGGCAATTGATCATTATCCCGGACAAGATCTTGAAAAATCAGGGTGGCTTTTCCTTCTCGGGATTCTTCTCTTTTCAGGCAGTCTGTACGTCGTGTCTCTTGGTGGTATCCGGTGGATGGGGGCTGTGACCCCGATCGGCGGGCTGGCGTTCATGGCAGGCTGGATACTCTTAGCTTGGGGAGTCTGGCGGAAGACACTCCCTAGCGCTACGAGCCGTAATCGCGGCGACGCGTGAAGCGCGAGAGGGGCGAGAAAGGCGCGATGTGGGTAGACCGGATGTTACCTCGTCTCGCTCGTCCCGCTTTTCTCGCTAGTCTCGCGCTTCACGCAATCCGCTACGGCGTACATCCGACCGTTCTTTTTCCGCTGATCGACCCCCAGCCTCCATGGGAATTCACGAAGGTTCCTTCAAGGCGTTGGCCTTCTTTGCTGAACTGCAGACTATCTTCTTGGACCAGACCATCAAATTCCCACCGTAAATAGACGTTCTCACCCAGAACAATCGCTTCCGCGAGCCCCGGCAGAGTGGCCTGCCAATTCCCCGCTGGTGGGAAGAGTAACGAAAGCTTCTGTTCTTGATGTTGCTGCTGATGGTTATGAACGATCCACTGCCAGGTCCCGCACAACCTAGCCTGTCCGCGGAGCCCTCGCACCCGATCCTTCCAATTCCGTAGCCGGTCCCACTCCTGGTAGCCGGCCTGCATGGCGTCCACTTCCAGGCGAGTAGCTCGCTCTAAGACCGTTACCAACAGGGTCGAGGCAGATTCTCCTTGATTCCCCTTGGTCCATTCAGGAGAGGCAACCACGTCAGCGAGTTGATTCAGTGAGTCATGCCAGGGCGCTTTCTCCTGTTGATCCAGCCATGCCCTGGATTGCGGAGATCCGAATGGTCGCTCGGCCACCGCCGCGAATTGCTGCTCTTTCACAGCCTGCCTAATGGTGGAGGCAAGATGCCAGGCGGCCAGACTGCCCATCAACCGATGAACCGCCGCCGTAAGCTCCGGCACCAGGAGTTCTTTCGCGAGTTTGGGTGGCAAGGGGTTTGCCACCAATGTCCTGGCCACATCGCCCATCTGGAGCGCGGGACCGATTGCCGACACAAACAGGTTGCCGGCTTCCTTGTCGGATTCTATCTTTTCCAGCTGACCAGAATGGGCACGAATAATAGTTGGGAAATCGGGTGTGGAACTCGGAAGGGATTCGTCTGCCTTGGCATTGAGCCAGATTCCGAATGCAGAGGCGATCACCATCGCAAGGGCGAGACCGATTCGTGATTGGGCTGGTCGAATCAAGTGGATGTGAATGCGCATCGCACCACTCTACCGTGCTTCCATCCATACCCTCAAGCGGGGACTCAATCGTGCCAACAGGCCAGGCGAGGGGCGCGAGGCTAGGGGCTAGAGGAAAGAGTTAAGTTTCCGGCCAGAAGTCTTCACCCCTAGCCTCTAGCCCCGTGCCTCTCGCCTAAACATCGGCGATTGCAGCAGAAGTGTTCATGAATAATGCGGGCTAAGTGCCTTGGAAGCAGGTCTTGAAAAACGCAACAGTTGACTCCCACGCCTCTGCCGTCGCGTCGGCACGATAGCTCTCCACGCGTTGTTCATTACAAAACGCATGGGAGGCATTGGGGTAAGTCCTGATCTCGACGCGCTTGTTATGTTCAGCCGCAGCAGCATGCAACCGGTCCCCATCCTGACTGGGCACCCACTGGTCCTGACCGGCCTGGTGATAGAGCACCGGACAGAACAGATCTTTGACCGTGGTTTCAGGCTGCATCACTCGGCCGTAATAGACGACCGCTGCTCGAAGCCGTTTCCGTTGGCAGGCGAACCGGAGTGCATACGATCCACCCATGCCGTAACCGACCACGCCGTGGATATTTCGCTTAATGTGATCGCGCGTATTCAAGAATTCACAGCAGGAATTGATGTCTTGCAGGACGAGCGATTCGTTCAGCTTGCCCATGAGTGCATCCGCAACCTCTGCGTTGGCCGTCACCATGCCACCCAGTCGCGCGTACAAGTTCGGAATGATGACGCCGTAGCCTTCGCACGCCAGCCTGGCGCCGAGATCCTTGATTTGCGCGGTCAGCCCCCAGGCTTCATGCAGTAAGACAAGCCCAGGGTAGACTCCTTTTCCCTGAGGCCAAAACTGTATACAGTCTACCTGCACATGTTTCGACTGGCGTGTCTGGATATAGGGATCAGCGGCGGCATCCGTCAGCGTGGGAATGGCGACGCCACTCGGAAAGCGAGCTGTGCCGGTACCGATTTGATCCAAGCTAAAGGGAGCGATGGTCGGTGTCATTGCGGCAATTCTTATCTATCAAGGCTTTGCGGGGTGCGCCCACTTCAGACAAGGCTGATACAACCCGCGCCCTTCTCGCCGGTCTCGCGCTTCACGCATCCTGCTAGGCATCAGCGACGATGTGTGTATCTGTTTCCTCCACCCCTTCGACTTGGTGAATCTTTGTGATCACCACATCCGAGAGGGCTCGTTCGTCCGCGACGCTGATGAACAGAATAATATCCGGCCGCCCGAAGCAGGAATGGGCTTGCTCGACGCCGGTAAGACGCTTGAGGGCCTGCAGAACATCTTTCGTCCGTCCGGCTTTTACCTTGATTAGGATATAGGCTTTCGTTGCCATTGCGTCCTCCCTGTTGCAGTTATTGTGTGCCGCCAGGCATCTCCCGCCGTCGTTGGGCAAACACCTGGGGCAAGTTCAGTCCCCGTTGCGCCAAGGCGGTACGTGCCTTTGCAACGAGTTCGATCAACGAATCAAAATCATTCAGGCTCATGTTGAATTGGCGAAAGCCCGGCACCAACCGCTCTCGCTGATCAAGGGCCGTGGCGACCCACTGTTCACTGAGTGCCTCAAGCACATCCGAGGTCCAGCCCGTCGAACGGAATCGAGCCGCGGCTTCGTTTGCATTGCGGCCTGTCGTTGCCTCCAATCCTTGGCTCAGAAAATCTTGCACGGCCGGATCACCGCTCTTCATAAACAACGATTGAAATTGGATGACGGCCTTGATGACGTGATTCGCCTCGGGAGTGCCTTCGGCCGGAAGCACATCGGCATCTTGCAACATCGCGAGGACGGCCATTGACGCTCCAACTGGCCCGGATGTGGTGGCCGCACGACCAGGCGTTTGGGCCAAGACCGGACTGCCGGCTCCAATGATCAGGCCACCGAGGAGAAAACACAACGGCATATGGCCGGCCAACATCCTGGTGTGTAACACACGTTCTAGTAGGATTGATGGCAGAGAGTGAGATAGGACAGGCATGGGAGGGATTATACAGAAGGGCAGGAGGGGGTGCTAGCGGTCTGACTGGTGTTATGACAACAGGAGAAATGGAACCATATTCCTGCCATGTGCCATTGTTTCGGTTGAAACGATTCGAAACGGTTCCTATAATCGACTAGCCCCTTTCCTTACACCGGAGTCACCCATGCTCGCAAAAGTTCTGAGTGCTGCGCTCGTCGGTATTGAAGCGCATCTGATCGACGTGGAAGTCGATATTGCCGGAGGGCTTCCACAATTCTCAGTCGTCGGTCTTCCCGACGCTACGGTACGGGAGAGCCGCGACCGCGTCCGCTCCGCGCTCAAGAATACGGGCTTCCATTTCCCGGCAAAGAAAATCACCGTGAACCTCGCTCCTGCGGGAATCAAGAAGGAAGGGTCCGGCCTCGACTTGGCCATTGCCATTGGGATTCTCGTCGCGGAAGACGTCATCCCGCCTCAGAATGTACGAGGCCGCGTCTGTGTCGGTGAACTCTCGTTGGACGGACACATCAAGGCTATTACCGGCGCGTTATCCATTGGAATTGCCTGCCGGCCCGACCATAGTAGTCTGCTCTTGCCGGCTGAGAATAGCCAAGAAGCGGCCGTAGTACAGGGCGTGACGGCCTATCCGCTCCACACGCTCCCTGAGGCCGTGGCATTTCTCAATGGCACGGTTTCGCTGGACCCGGCTCACACAGACCGGGACCGGTTCTTTACCACGCGCCCGGTGGAGGATGATGACTACGGTGATGTGAAGGGACAAGACCACGCGAAGCGCGCCTTGGAAATCGCTGCAGCCGGAGGCCACAATCTCTTGATGGTGGGACCGCCCGGAGCGGGCAAGACCATGTTGGCCAAACGTCTCCCGACGATTCTGCCCCTCATGGAACCGGAAGAAGCGATCGAAACGAGCCGTGTCCATAGCGTATCCGGACAGTTACCGGCCAATCATCCACTGCTGACGGTCCGTCCCTTTCGTGCTCCGCACCACAGTATTTCCGACGCCGGACTCATAGGAGGCGGAACAATTCCTCGGCCGGGAGAAGTATCCTTGGCGCACAATGGCGTGTTGTTCCTGGACGAATCCCCGGAGTTTCGCCGTCCCGTCCTGGACGGATTGCGGCAACCACTAGAAGACGGGCATGTGACCCTGACCAGGGCCAGCGGCTCGCTCAGCTACCCTGCGCGATTCATGTTGATCGCCGCGATGAATCCCTGTCCCTGCGGATATTATGGGGATCGCACGCGTGAATGTGTCTGTACTCCGCACCAAATCCGTCGTTATCGAGCCAAATTGTCGGGACCACTTCAGGACCGACTCGACATTCACATCGAAGTTCCTCCGGTCTCCGTACGGGACTTGCACGATCACGGCCCCATGCCGGAAAGTTCCGCCACGATTCGATCGCGCGTCCTGGCGGCACGCGATCGGCAGCGCCACCGGTATCGTCAAGACGGGATTCTCTCGAATGCTCAGTTGAAGCCGCGGCTTCTGAAGCGGTATTGTGGCCTGGAAGCGCCGGCTCAAGAGCTGCTGGAACAGGCGTTGACGAAACTCGGATTATCTGCACGGGCCCATGGACGCATAGTGCGTGTGGCGAGAACCATCGCCGATCTCGCGGGCTCTGACAGGATTGAGCCGCTGCATGTGGCAGAAGCGATTCAATGCCGCAGCCTCGACCGTCGGATGGAGTTTTAAGGATCCCCTGTGTGGTCAGCCCTGAAAGTCTTTCTCTGGTGGTTCGTTGTCGGCTCCACCATGGCGCTGGCCGTAATCATGCTGCAAGGCGGTTTTCGGGAAGCCATGCAAGCGCAGGGGTCCGTGTGGGGAGTCGAATTAGTCAAGCTGCTCACGACCATCATGGGAGGGGGGCTGCTCGGCGGCTGTATCGCATTGATTTTGGATCGTATCAAGAAGTCTTAACCCCCATGATTCATGAACACTTCTGCTGCAAGCGCCGATGTTTGGGCGAGAGGCGCGGGGCTAGAGGCTAGTGGCGGCCAGATAGAATGTCTTTCCTCTCGCCTCGTACCCCTTGTCCCTTGCCTGCCTTTCATGTGATTTCGCGACGAACCGTCATGAATCATGCGGGTTAATCGATGTTTCTCAGATCGTAGTGAGATGAGGCCATACATGGATGTGGAAGTAGGTTCGAATCTGTACCGCAACACCGACGGCAGGATTGAAATCGAGGGCGTCCTGCAGATTCAGGTGGCAATGAAACCGATGTCGGGCGCCTTACTTGTGAACTTTGCGTTGTTCGACGCAGCCGGAAAAATGACGGCAAAACTCGTCGATAGCACCCTGATGATCAACGAAGGACGAGCCTACGAAGTGAATAAGACTCCGAAGAATCTACTGCTCACACATCTGGCTTCGGGAACCGTCATCTTACAGATGGACGTGAAGGCGCCCGACGTAGTGGCCTTTACGAAAGGGGAGTTCCATACGACAAAAGGCCACGTAATTCTGGTATCTCCCACCGAATGGAAAATCGACAAGCTCTCTGCCAGCGGCACGACGCAAGATGTGAAAGGCGGGTCGGTCATCCTCGGCTGAAGCATCTTGTTCATTTGGTCTATCTGGTCTGTCTGGTTTTTTTGGTTAAACGAAATTATCCAGATAAACCAAACAAACCAGATGAACCAGATAGACGAGTATTCCGTCTGTTAGTCAGTGACCGTCGGCACGATGACGATGTGTTGGTCCTTCAGATCGACGGTCGCCGTATCTCCATCGCGCATATCGCCCTTGACCAACTGACGCGCCATCGGGGTCTCTATTTCCTGTTGGATCAATCGCTTCAACGGTCTCGCCCCATAGACCGGATCGTAGCCGCGCTCACCCAGATACCGTAAGGCCGCCGGCGTCACGGACAGAGAGATCCGTCGCTCTGTCAAACGTGCCCGCAACCGCTCGAGTTGAATCTCTACGATCTTCGTGAGCTGCTCCGTCTCCAGAGGATGGAATACCACCGTCTCGTCGACGCGGTTCAAGAATTCCGGACGGAAGTAGTCTCGTAACTCGGCCATCACGAGGGAACAGACTTCGTCATAGGAGGCGTGACGTTGCTGCGCCTCAAGAATCTGCGGGCTGCCGATGTTCGACGTCATGATCAAAACTGTATTCTTAAAATCGACGGTCCGGCCCTGAGAATCCGTCAATCGTCCGTCGTCCAATACTTGAAGCAAGACATTGAAGACGTCGCGGTGGGCTTTTTCGATCTCGTCGAATAGAATAACCGAGAACGGACGCCGCCGGACGGATTCAGTCAGTTGTCCACCCTCTTCGTAGCCGATGTAGCCTGGCGGAGCCCCGATCAGACGGGCCACCGTGTGTTTCTCCAT
>Ga0247727_10020704_pt1 | contig 10023 bp, 4 predicted proteins | sample WisWelCaveWW1625_FD_202498 | JGI IMG/M metagenome (GOLD analysis project Ga0247727, IMG submission 202498) | Biofilm microbial communities from Wishing Well Cave, Virginia, United States - WW16-25 | ecosystem: Environmental > Aquatic > Deep subsurface > Groundwater > Cave microbial mat | place...
TGCTGAAGATCTGCGTGCTGGCTCGACCATCAGACCCAATCAGGCTCGGATCGAACAGGATGATGCGGCCCTGAGCGTCTCGGAACAGCCCGGTCTTGCCCTGCAGGTCGCTGACCGAGAGCGTGCTGTTGGCCGCGTTCTTGCCCGAACGCCCCGCGCGGTTGAGCGTGCCGCGCGCCGAAACAATCGAGATCGGCTCGCCGGTCTGCCAGCGGATGATCGGGTTAAAACTCCACCCGCCGATGATCCTGCCCGCTACGCCCTTGCCGTCGAAGAATCGTTTGCCTGAACCGAACGGCAGCTCGTAAACCGCGTTGGCTTTGAAGACGTGCGTGATGTCGTCGCCGATGCGCTGTTTTTCAACCGCGTTGGTCGAACCCAGGTCGAGCAGGCCGGAGAAGTTGGTCTGGCCCCCTTCGAAATCGGTGAGGCCCTTGCTGTAGGTGTAATTGGCCTGTAAATAGAGGCCGTGGCGGAGACGGCGGCGAATTTCGGTTTGCAGGCCGTGATAGTTCGAGTATGCCCCGTTGCCCACGTAATCCGCCACGAAGATGTTCGGGTTCGCGCGCAGGAAGAACTCAGGCCCGAGCTGCGATCCGTTCGTGCCCGGCACGAGGAACAGGCCGCGGTTGACCACGTAAATCCGCGCCAACTCGCCGACCTCTCCCGTGGCGATCAAATTCAAGATCGTCGCGTTGGAGAGCAATCCGCCCAGTCCCAGTCGCGGAAAGACCTGCAACGCTTCGCCTCTGGACGGATCGCCGTTGGCGGCCAGGTTGCGCTCCGCGCGACGGAAATCGGCCAGGAAGCCGTTGTCTAAAATCCGCACCTGGTTCACGTCAATGCCGCGTGTCAGCTTGACGCCACGGTTGCCGACGTAGCGAACCTCGAAGACCGTGTCGGGCAGGATTTCGCGCTCGAAGCTCAAATTCCACTGCTGCACGTAAGGCGTCTGGAATTTCGGGTCAATCGTGAAGATCGCGGCCTGGACATCGAGGGCCAGATTGTCGCTGACCGTGCGTGGCACTTTGAAAGCCGGCGGCGTGACCGGGCGGATGCCTCCGCCACTGACCGTGCCTGCGGTGTTCAACTGTGTCACGCCGGATTGCAATCCGTTGTTGCCGGAGGTCGCATTGAGCACCGTGGTGATGTTGTTATCCACGACGTAAGAGATCGAATAGCCGGCGCGGATCGAAGTCTTGCCATCGCCGAACGGATCCCAGGCGAGACTGATGCTCGGCGCGAAGTTGTTGTAGTCTCCGTCGAAGTACGGGCGGCCCGTGCCGGAACCCGCGAAATCAATCACGGCGTTGGGATCAAACAACGCTTCCAGCCCCCTCGTTCTCGGCAAAAGTGTCAGCCCCTTTTTCTCCGTCGGAGTCGAGATGTACTCCCAGCGCAATCCGGCGTTCACCGTCAAATTACGTCTGAGGCGCCAGGTGTCGCCTCCGTACAACCCAACGCCGTGATACTCGAACATCTGTCTTTGCGCCGCGCCGGGCACGAATCCCGAAGTGCGGTCAGCGGCGTTGAACGTCTGCGCGACCTGGGCGATGGGCGCGGCCAGAATTGACAGGAGGTTTGCGGCGCGGGTGAAGTCGTTGGTTGAGATGCCGGGGAATTGGCTGCGGATGAGGGGGTTCGGATTGCCCGTGGTGTTGAACCCGATGGTGTAGAGCGGCAGCGTGCCGTCGGCGTTGAACGGTTCGATGTAGACACGGCGGTAGTTGCCGCCGAAACGAACCTGATGCGAGCCTTTGATCCAGTTGGCGTTATCAATCACTTCGTAGTTATCGGCGATCCGGCCCTGCGGCAGGAAGTTGTCAACCGGATCAGTGACGATGGGGAAGTCCAACCGGTAGCCCTCGGCGAATTTCTCATTCGTGAAGAACGTGACGTCGTAGTTGTTGAAGCCGAACCGCGCTTCGTTGTTCAAGCTGTTGGTCGGCGTCCAGTTCCACGCGAACGAGCCGCGCGGGCGAATCGAACTCTGGCCGTCGCCGGGACGACCGGGGAACGGCTCGCCGCCGGAGTTCGGGAAGTTGAATTTGAAGCGGCTGTAAATCGCCTCGAAGCGATGGCGCGCCGTGGCGTCATAATCAATCCGGAATCCCAACAGGTCGCCGTCAAAACCGGTCGGGCTGTTGAAACGGAAACCAGCGGTGTTGGCCAGCGCCGTGTTTGACGTGATGTCTGCCGTCGTCAGGTCGTTCGGCAACGGTGTGGTTGCGATCAACGACTGCGCCTTCGCGTCGGCGGGCAATCTGCCCAGGTTCAGAAAATTGACCGTCGCCAATTGACCGTTGTCGGCGCGCAGATAAGTGAACTGTCCCTGGCGCGCGTTGGCGGTCAACACCGTGCGCAACACGCTCGTGTCAGTGCGGACGCGCGTGCCTTCGTAGTAGCCGTAAAAGAAGAGTTTGTCGCTGTCGAAGCCGAGCGGCCCGAAGACCTTCTTCGGCAGCTTGATTGGCCCGCCGAAGCCGAAGCCGAACTGGTTTTGGATCAGCTTCGCTTTATCAACGCCGGCGGCATTGTTGAAAAACGAATTGGCATCGAGCGCGTCGTTGCGGTGAAACTCAAACACGCTGCCGTGATATGCGGTCGAGCCGCGCGGCGTGATGAGCTTGACCTGCGCGACGCCCAGCCCGTCGGTCGGCCCGCCATTTTGCGTGGTCAGCGTGAATTCGGCGACGCTGACGACGCTCGGCGCGGCGACGCCGAAGAACGAGTCGGTGCGGATGAAGTTGTCGTTGATGTTGATCCCGTCCCAGGTCAGATTGGTGAACGTGCCGCGCAAGCCGTTGACCGAAGCCGTGCGGTTCGAGCCGCTGGTGTTGACTCCGGCCTGCAATCCGGCCAGCGTGAGCGGATTGCGCCCGTTGAGCGGCAGGTCGTTGATCTGGCGTTGGAGCACCGTCGTTTGCAGCGTGGCGTTTTCGGTGTTGACCACGGCCTGGGCTTCCGTCGCCGTAGTCGTGATCACTTCGGCGATCTGCCCCGCCTGCAATTCGAAGTTGACCGTCGCCGGAGTCGAGACGTTGACCTGCACGTCGGTCACTTCGCCTTTCTTGAATCCGTCGCGTTCAGCCGTCAGTTTGTAACTGCCCGCGCGAACGTCGGTGAAGACGAAGATGCCTTGATCGTTGGTCGTGGCGACGACTTCACGTCGCGTGGAAAGATCAATCAGCGTGACCTTGGCGCCTTGAATGACCGCGCCGGCCTGATCTTTGACCGTTCCGTTTACACTCGAGTTGAAAGATTGTGCGAAAGCGCTGAGGCCGCAGCCGAGCGTTATCGCTGCGATAGCCAAAGCATGAACAATGAATGATTTTAGTCTGTACATCTAAACCCTCCTTAACCATGTTTTGTTGTTCGGCAGAGCGAAACCTGCTGAGCCGGCGGACGCAATACAGGTGATTGTCAAATCATCCGCCCGCGCGAATCGGCAATCGGCTCGCGCCTTCAGGATTTGGAGACCGTTCCAAAGCAGTTGCTCCCGAACCAGGAGTTTAATAGGCAACTGTCATTCCAGTCGTCCGGCAGGTAAACGGTTCAAGGGTTTAGCCAGGGCGTTGGCAATTCATCTCCGCTCGGGCGTTTGAAAAACTGGATTTGAATGCAGGATTTTGAATTCGTTCTTTCGGGATTGGCGTGATGCGGCCAAGCTCAAACCACAATCATCACCGATTCCTTCATCGTCGCCTCGACGTCTTTCACTTCTTTCGGCGCAGCCGAAGTCAGCACTTCGTAACCATCCTCAGTCACCAGCACGTCGTCTTCGATCCGCACGCCGATGTTGTAAAACTCTTCAGGCACGCCCTCAGTCCCCGCCGGAATGTAAATGCCAGGCTCGACGGTAAAGACCATTCCCGGCTCGAGCTTGCGCCAATCGTCCTGCACCTTGTACCGGCCCACATCGTGCACATCCATTCCCAGCCAATGGCCGGTGCGATGCATAAAGAATTTTTTGTAGCTCTCTTTCTCGATGACCTCGCTTCGGCTGCCTGCTACCAAACCTAGCTTGAGCAATTCTTCCGAAACCACTTCGACCGCCTTCTCGTGCAATTTCATAAAGCTCTCGCCGGGTTTGACCAGCTTGATGACCTCACGGTTGGCGTTGAGCACGGCTTCGTAGACCGCCTGCTGGGCGCGGGTGAATTTGCCGTTGGCGGGGAAGGTGCGCGTGATGTCGCCGGAGAAGACGTTGTATTCGGCGCCCGCGTCAATCAGCACCAGGTCGCCGTCTTTGATCTGACACTGGTTGGTGTTGTAGTGCAGGATCGTCGTGTTGAAGCCCGACCCGACGATGGACTGGTAGCCGACGCCGGTCGCGCCGCTCTTGCGGAAGACGTATTCGACAATCGCCTCAAGCTCGTACTCGTACATTCCGGGCCGGCAATGCTTCATGGCGGCGACGTGGCCTTCGGCGCTGATCGCTATGGCGCGGCGCAAATCTCGCAGATCGTCATCGCTCTTGCGCAATCGCATCTCGTGCAGGATCGTGCCGGGGTCAATGATCACGGTCGGCGCGTAGATGCCTTTGCGAACCTGTTCGCGGAGGTGTTTGATAGTCGAGATGACTTTGTGATCGTAGTGTTCGTTGTTCCCGAAACGGTAGTAGAGCTTCTCGGCATTTTGCAGGTATTTCGGCAGGACTTCCGTGAGCTTGCCGATGTCGTAAGCCGCGTCTGCGCCGTGTTTGGAGATCGCGCCCTCGACGCCCGCGCGAATGCCGGTCCAAATCTCTTCCTCGCGGATGCGCGGGCGGACGAACAACACGTATTTATGCTCGGGGTGACCCGGCGCGAGCACGGCCACGCAGTCTGGCTCGTTCAACCGCGTGAGGTAGTAGAAGTCGGTCTCCTGGCGAAACTCGAAGTCGGCGTCGTGGTTGCGTTTGATCTCGTGCGCGCCGGCAAACACAGCGACACTCGACGGTTCCATCTTCTGCATGAATTCGGTGAGTCGTGTCGGTTTCATTCGATTGCTCCTTGAATGGGTGTATTTGAAGAGCGCGTAGTATACCCAAAGCCCTGTTCGTCGCGCATCCCTGCCATTGAACGAATTTCACCGCGCAGGCTAGAATGTGCCTTAAATCGTCATCGTCAGATTTAACCGAACAACTTATGACAACAGCAGCGACCACTACTCAACCTGTTACCGATCTGCTCGAACGCATCGCCAAACGCGAACACCTCGAACACGACGGGTGGATGCGGGTTATCAACGAAGCCGAAACGGAAGACCTGCGCCGATTGGCCGACGATCTGCGGCGCGAGTTGCATCCCGACAACGTCGTGACCTACGTCGTTGACCGCAACATCAATTACTCGAACGTCTGTTTCTCGGTCTGCAACTTCTGCGCGTTTTACCGCAAGCCGGGCCATCCCGAAGGCTACGTGCTCAGCTATGACGAAATCTTCGAGAAGGTCGAAGAGATGATCGAACTCGGCGGCAGCGGCATCTTGATGCAGGGCGGGTTGCATCCCGACCTGCCAATGGATTATTACACCGGTCTGCTGCGCCAGTTGAAGCAACGCTACGGCATTCACCTGCACTGTTTTTCGCCGACGGAGATTTACGGGATGTCGAAGACGTTCGGAATGACTTACGAGCAAGTGATCCGTGAGTTGAAGGACGCGGGATTGGACAGCATTCCGGGAGGCGGCGGTGAAATCCTGGTTGACGAGATTCGCAAAAGACGCCGCACCGAATGCAACGGTCAGGAATGGCTGGATGTGATGGAGACCGCGCATCAACTCGGCGTCAAAACCACGGCGACGATGATGATCGGCTACGGTGAAACGGTTGATCATCGCCTTCAGCATCTGGAAATGCTGCGGCAATTGCAGGAGCGTTCGTTGAAATCCGCTACAGCCAGTTTTGTCTCGTTTATCCCCTGGACTTTCCAGCCCGACAACACGCCGCTCGGCAAAATCATCCCCGACCGGATGCCCGGCGAAGAGTATCTGCGGTGGCTGGCGCTGGCGCGGCTTTACCTGAACAACATTCCGAACGTCCAGGTCTCGTGGCTGACCGTGGGGTTGAAAGACGGGCGGCGCGGAATGCATTTCGGCGCGAACGACATCGGCTCGACGATGATCGAAGAGAACGTGATCTCGAAAGCGGGAGCGAACCACAAAGCCACCGAGCAGATGCTGGTCAACGTGATCGTCGAGGAAGGGTTCAAGCCGGTAAAGCGGAAAGCCGATTACACGAGATTAGGATAAGACTCGTTTCAGTTGCAGCCGACCGTCCTGACGGAATCGGTTCCTTGGATCATCTGCCCGTTGAAAGTCATGCCGGTCAACGAGGCGGAGGTCGCTCCACACTTTATGCCTGTGCTCTGAGTTCTGAAGTGAAGCACTCTGAAAGCGCATGCTGAATGGCACTATCTGCAAGCGCCTATCGTATCGCCGTGTCCCAAGTGACCGGCAAGAGCCGACGCTGGGATCACTAAGGTCTTTTGCGCTGGGGCGCCAGGCTTATGGCACACCGTCACCTCTTTGATGATCCCGTTGGCGTTCGTCAGCACCCAGACGTCGTTGAGCACCGACGGGAAGGGCAGCGCGCCGTTGCTACCCATAGCGATTACCATTCGGTTGCTCGCAGGGTTGAATCCGGCCGTGTGTAGGGCTCGTCCGATCGGTGGGCCTCCGTTCGGATTGAGCTGCACCCATTGTGGAACCCCTAGGCCGTTAGCGCCGGTGATTACCCAGACGTCGTTGAAGGGGGGCGGGGGAAAGACGCCTTCGTTTCCGGCAAACAATGTCATCCGATTCGAACCAGAATCATAAACCACTGTATGGGCGGCTCGCGCGGCCGGTGGTGTGCCCAGCGGAGCAAGTTGAATCCACAGTGGCGCGCCTCCTAAACCATTCGCGTTGGTCAGCACCCAAACATCGTTGAAGACATTGACGCTGCAACAGGGAATCGTGTTGAGTCCGCCAAAGATGATCAACCGGTTGGTTGCCGGATCGTAGGCCATAGAGTAAGGCCTGCGGCTAGTAGGCGGTACGCCCGCAGGGAATAGCTGGATCCAGGTTGGCGTGCCGCCTGTGCCGTCAGCGTTCGTCAATACCCAGACGTCGTTACGCTCGGTAGTAGGGAAGCCCGTGTGACCTCCGAAGATGATCATTCGGTTATTCGCATCGTCGTAGACCGCCGCATGTTCCCCGCGCGCCACCGGCGCGCTGGGGAGGTTGATCCATGCCGGAGCTCCGCCAAGGCCGTTGGCATTCGTCAGGACCCACGTGTCGTTCAGCATCGGGGTGCAGTTGCCGCCGCATCCGGCGTGAACGATGATGCGGTTGCTGGTGGGAGCGTAGACCTCGGTGGTCCCAAATCTTCCGAAAGGCGGACCGCCAGTAGGAAAAAGCTGCATCCAACCAGGCGCGGCGCCAGTGGCGTTCGTGAGAATCCAAACATCGGTTGGGCGAGGCAGCCCTAAGTTGTCATCGCCACTGAACAGGATCAACCGATCATTGGCGGCATCGTAGGCTTGGCCGACGGAGTAGCGGGACGTTGGTGGGGTTCCCCCTGGAAACTGCTGAATCCAGGTCTGCGCCACCGCCTGGCCAGCGAAAACGGCGAGAAGAACCAGTCCCCTAAGTAACGCTTGCGTTGTTTTGCGTGTGGTCTTCATATCTCTCCTTTGCGCCCACCCGGGCAATAGTCGCATCACCAACTTTGAGAGCAAATTGATTGTCTTCGGCTGACAGCAGGGTGTAAATTGCAGACCTCTTCGCAGTCTTACAATTCATCGCCCCGCCGCCAGCCTTTCCGTTTTACTCCTCCGAAGCCTCCTTTTTACTCGCTTCGGGTAATGACAGATAACGACCAGCGGCGCCTACACTCCTTAACGCGCGATTTGCGGGGAAAAGCGCCAACCCATTCGCAACTTTTTTTTGAAGTGATGAAGCGATATGATACGCCCCGCCCTTTCGCATAATTTGCCCACGATTAACAACCAAACAACTTGCCGGCAGAGGTTTTGCGATGAAGACTTCATCACCCGAAGAGATCACGGATTTACTGGTGGCCTGGAGCCAGGGGGATCAACAGGCCCTGGAGCGGCTCGCTCCGCTGGTCGAGCGGGAATTGCGGCGGCTCGCCCGGAGCTATCTGCGGCGCGAGTCGCCCGGCAATTTGTTACAGACGACGGCGCTCATCAATGAGGCTTATGCGCGGCTGTTGCAGCAGAACCGGATGCAGTGGCAGAACCGCGCGCAGTTTTTTGGTGTCTCGGCGCAATTGATGCGGCGCATCCTGGTGGATTTCGCCCGCCAAGAGCATCTGGCCAAACGCGGCGGGACGATGGTCCGCGTGACATTTGAAGATGCGTCCCTGAAAAGCGAACCGCGGAGCGTGGATTTGATCGCGCTCGACCAAGCGCTGGAAAAGCTCAAGGCGATTGATGCGCGGCGCAGTCGGATCGTGGAATTGCGCTTCTTCGGCGGGTTGACAATCGAGGAGACGGCGGAAGTCATCGGCGTTTCGCCGGGCACGGTGCGGAATGAATGGAGTCTGGCGCGGGCGTGGCTCTACCGCGAGCTGAAGGGCGGAGGTGAGGATGGAGGTTGAGCGTGAAGAGCGCATCGCGCATCTCTTTCAAGCCGCGCTCGCACTGGCGCCTGGGCGGCGGCCGGGCTTTCTCGCCGAGGCCTGCGGCGCGGATGAAGAGTTGCGCCGGGAGGTCGCCTCGCTGCTCGCCGCGCACGACGAGGCCGGGAGTTTTCTCTCGGCGCCGGCGCTCGACGAAGCGGCGCGCCAGTTCGCCGGCAGGCAAACTGGCGCGCCGACCCGGTCAATGATCGGCAGCCAGATTGGTCATTACCGTATCCTCTCGCTGCTGGGCGTGGGCGGGATGGGCGAAGTTTACCAGGCGCGCGATGAGAAGCTGCGGCGCGTGGTGGCGCTCAAATTCCTGCCGACCGAATCCGTTACCGACCTGGAACGCTTGCGACGCTTCGAGCAGGAAGCCTTCGCCGCCTCGCGGCTCAACCATCCCAACATCATCACCATCTTCGAGATCGTTCAGACTGACGAAGCGCATTTCATCGCCGAGGAGTTCGTCGAAGGGCAGACGCTGCGCGAGCTGTTGACCGACCCGCAGACGAAGCAGCCACGAAAGCTGGGCGCGGAAAAAGCGCTGGAGATCGCCATTCAGATCACCAGCGCGCTCAAGGCCGCGCACACCGCGTGGATCATTCACCGCGACATCAAGCCCGAAAACGTGATGGTTCGCAAAGACGGGTTGGTCAAGGTTCTCGACTTTGGCATCGCCAAGCTGGGAGAGGGAGAGTGGGAGAGTAGGGGAGTGGGGGAGCGGGAGAGTGGGAGAGTGGGAGACAAGGAAACTTCTCTCGCTCTCCCGCTCTCCCACTCCCCCACTCTCCCGCTCACCGCTATGGGCGCGATTCTGGGCACGGCCAGCTATATGTCGCCTGAGCAGGCGCGCGGCGAAACGCTCGATGGACGCACCGACGTCTTCTCGCTCGGCGCGACGCTTTACGAGATGGTGACGGGCGAGCGGCTCTTTGCCGGAGCGACGCGAGCCGAAGCGACCGCAGGATTGCGCGGCGAGCAGGAGCCATTGAAACCACAGGCGAGGTTCGATCACGCGCCGAAAGAGATGGAGCGGATCATCCGCAAATCGCTTCGGCGCAACCGCGAGGAGCGTTACGCTTCGGCGGGAGAGATGCTGGACGATCTCAGCGTGTTGAAGCGCCGGCTCGACAATCGCGCCAGCCGCCGGATGGTCAAGCTCGCCGCGCTGGCGATTTTGCTGGCCGCGCTGTTCGTGGCTTTTGCGGCCTGGCTCTCGGTCAACGAGACGTGGGCGGAGAGCGTGATCCGCGACGGGCACACGGCGGCGGTGCGGCGCGCGGCCTTTTCGCCCGATGGACGACTGCTGGTTTCGGTGGGCGAAGACCGGCAGGTGATCGTCTGGGATTTTGCACGGCGCGAGCGACTGGCGACCTTCAACGATCATACCGATTGGATCGCTGCGGTGGCCTT
>Ga0247727_10020705_pt1 | contig 10022 bp, 10 predicted proteins | sample WisWelCaveWW1625_FD_202498 | JGI IMG/M metagenome (GOLD analysis project Ga0247727, IMG submission 202498) | Biofilm microbial communities from Wishing Well Cave, Virginia, United States - WW16-25 | ecosystem: Environmental > Aquatic > Deep subsurface > Groundwater > Cave microbial mat | place...
TCTGGGTCTTGGGTAAGGTTTATCTCGGGGATGGAAGTCAAGTTAGTCTCACTCCAGCCTTTAGAGCTTTTCTTCAGGCAAATATCTCCGGCTTTTACATAGCAGAGCATGGAATCGTCAGGAGAAAGCTGTGGCATGAGTTCAGTTTCACTGTCGTCCGTAAGATTCCTTGGGTCAGGCTTCCAAAGCGATTTGATTTTTAAGTCATAACCCGTAGGTCCACTTTGAAGGTATACAAACGTTGGTGTGGTCTGTGCGTGGGTCCAAGCAAAAAAGTTAGAGGTATCTTCCGCAGAAAGTCCTAAACCGCCCATCCAGTCTCCAATAGAAGTTTTTTGAGCTTCGGGTACCTCTATTCTTTCTACAAGAGTGAGCGCCCCTAGTGAATCCACCTGATAGATTACAGCCACGACCGTTTGTTCTCGCCATTCAATAACCGCAAGATATTTTCCATCCATAGACCACATCGGCCGATGTTGATTGGTCTTTCGATCTGGTCTTAGCGAATCTGGATTGACGTAATAAAAGGTAGGTGCAGCAGTATCAGCCAATACTTTCAATTGGAAGGAGCTTCCCAAGAGGATCATCAATAGTAAATAGCATGATCGTTTCTTTGGTGGAGGGTTCTTCATTAATTATAACGCTTTGTATCATATTTACCTTCTCACATCAACCTATGTTTTTGTTTGACCAAAGGGATTTGGACCGATAGATTTTTTTAAATATGGCAGAAGAAAATCATGAAGCCTATTGCGTTAAATGCAAAGCCAAACAGAAGATTGTTAACCCTCAAAGAGTCCAGATGAAAAATGGTCGGCCTGCGGTGAAAGGGACCTGCGGAACATGTGGGACTGGCATGTACAAGATTCTTTCCCAAAAAGCTTCTAAATAACATCTCGTTTAACGACCAGAGAGTGACAGACTGCGCTTTCCTTCAGGCTTGTAAAAAAAAGCCCACTTCCTATACCCCTGTCTGGCTCATGCGCCAAGCTGGCAGGTATATGAAAGAGTATCGAGACATACGAGAAAAGGTCGGTTTTTTAGAGCTTTGTAAACGCCCTGATCTTGCAAGCGAGGTGACAGTTACCGCTGCGCACACCATTGGAGCAGATGCTGCCATTATCTTTGCAGATATTCTTTTAATCACAGAGCCTCTTGGTTTTAAACTTGAATTTCCTAAAAATGATGGCCCGATCATTCACAATCCTTTTAAGAATGCGCAGGATCTTTCAAGACTTCAAAATACAAATCCCAAAGAATCTCTCTCCTTTGTGATGAAGGCTCTGCAAATCACAAAACAAAATTTAAAAAAAGGGCTGGCTCTCATTGGATTTGCTGGAGCGCCATTTACTGTGGCTTCTTACGCCATCGAAGGAGGAAGTTCCAAAAATTTTGAAAAAACAAAAGTATTGATGCGTTCTGATGGGAAAACGTGGAATGCCTTTTTAGATCGTATTGCCAACGCTACTTCCCAATACCTGCTAGCACAAATTGAAGCAGGTGCTGATGCGATCCAATTATTTGACAGTTGGGTGGGAACTCTAAACCCTTTGGAATTTCAAACCTATGTTCTTCCTCATGTGAAAAAAATCTTCCGATCTCTTCCATCAGAAACTCCCAAGATCTACTTTGGAGCTCACAGTTCACATCTTTTGTCTGAAATGAAACAAACAGGAGCTTCGGTTCTTGGTCTAGATTTTCATGTAGAGTTAGGGGAAGCTTGGAAAAATCTCAAAGAATTTTCCATCCAAGGGAACTTGGACCCAACTGTTCTATTATGTGACCCAAAGGTCATTGAAAAAGAGACAAAACATATTTTAGATCAAGCCTCCAGAAGAGCCGGCCATATTTTTAACTTAGGCCATGGCGTTTTACCTGCGACGAATGTGGATCATGTCAAACATCTGATCGATTTTGTTCACGACTATACCTCCAAATGAATATTATCATCGTAGGCGCAGGACTCGCTGGGCTTACCACTGCATACAAAATTCAGAGATATTGTTTACAACGTAAGCTTCAAGCCCAAATAAAACTTTTGGAAGGATCAAAACATGTAGGGGGTGTTATCCAAACGGAAATGCGTGATGACTTTCTACTGGAAAAAGGCCCGGATTGTTTTATTTCTGAAAAGCCAGCTGCACTGGAACTGGTCAAGGAACTTCAAATCGAATCTGAATTAATTGGAACCCAAGAAGAATTTAGAAGAAGTTTTATTCTTCGCGGCTCTAAACTATATCCTGTACCCGAAGGGCTATATCTCATGGCTCCATCAGCTATTCTTCCTTTTATTAAGTCTCCGATGGTTAGTTGGAGGGGAAAGATAAGAATGCTTTTAGAGCCCTTGATACCTCCTTCAAAACAATCCGTAGATGAATCTTTGGGTTCTTTTGTGAGAAGACGCTTAGGCACCGAAGCTCTCGAACGGATTGCACAGCCCATGATTGCAGGAATCTATTCTGCAGACCCTGAACGTTTAAGCCTTAAAGCCACGATGCCTCAATTTCTGGAGATGGAAAGGCAATATAAAAGCGTGATTCGTGCTCTGATGGCTAAAAGAATAACTCGAAAAAACGAAAAAGGGACAAGCGGCCCCAGGTATAGTCTTTTTTTATCTTTCAAAAAAGGAATGTTTACCTTGATCGATGCTCTACAAAAGAGTTTGGGTCCAGAAATTATCCAAACCAATTCTGTGGTGACCAAGATAAATAAAGAATCTGGCAAATGGATCATCGGGTTAGCATCTGGGCAAAATTTGAAATCCAACGTTCTTTGTATAGCCTTGCCAGCTCCAAAATGTAGCCCTCTTCTTCAAAACCAAGCTCCTGAAATTGCGAGAATCCTTGAACAAATTGAATACACCTCTATAGCTATCATCAACTTTGGTTATAAAAAAAAACAGATTGGTCATCCTCTTGACGGGATGGGCTTTGTGGTTCCTCGCATTGAAAATCGTAAACTTATTGCATGTTCGTTTAGTCATCAAAAATTTTTGAACCGAGCTCCCTCTCAACACGTTCTTCTAAGGGCTTTTGTTGGATTCTCTTCAGAGGAGCGGGTGAACCAAGAGGAGTTAGTTCTTTCTATTAAGAAGGAACTTAACGAGATCCTTACAATTCAGGATGAACCACTTTTCACTTCTTGCGTTTTTTGGAGAAAGGCCATGCCCTTATACGGACTTGGTCATACCGATAGAATAAATATGTTGGAGAAAGCGCTTGCTAACTATCATGACCTTTACTTAACGGGAAATGCTTATCGAGGAGTGGGGATCCCAGATGTCATCAGGCAGGCGGATGACGTTGCAAAGAGAATTGGGGAAAAGTTACGGCCGCCCTCACAGGGATAAAAGAATGCCAATTTATGTTCTTTGAATACAAATTTTTGTATCTTTTAGATTGACTATGATACAAATATTTGTATATTCTCGAAAGTATGTATGAACGAGTCATCGCAGGAGAATCGGATTCCGGTCGTGTGGCGGGGGAATTCTCAAAAGTGCTTAAGGAAATTTCTCAACGAGGCAAAATCGAACCTTGGATACAACTTAGATTTAGTTCAAACCGGAAAGGACCCATTGGATTGGAAACCGTTTCCATGCTCGGAACAAGGAGTGAAAGAGTTACGAACAGAAGTGACCGAAGGATTTTATCGAGTGGTCTACTATCTGAAGATCCAAGGTTGTGTTGTAGTGTTACATGCTTTTCAGAAAAGCAAGAGGAGGACGGATAAGAAAGACGTACGGACTATCGAGACACGATTAACGCGTTTAAGAAAAGATCTTGAAAGTGGGGTATTTTATGAAGAACTTAAAGAGCTCCAAAAGAAAAAGTGAACGGGGAATTTCTCACGTGACAACCGGATCAGTTTTAGATGATCTAGGTTTTGATAAAGATACCCTTCAGTTGATCCGGCAGAAGATAGCGATCCATAAGAAATTGATCGACCATGTGAAATCTCAGCAAATTGCTCCTAAGGAATTGGAAAAAATTTTTGCCGAACCCCAACCTCGAGTGAGTGAGTTCATGCGGGGAAAGATCGGAAGCATGTCGTTGGACAAACTGTTCCGCTATGCTTGTCGTCTAGGGGTTCCATTTTCTGATACGTATCAAGATTCTACAACGGAAACGAGACGGAACAGGACAAAGGGGTTCGTCCATTGGGTAATTGCGTTGGATTCGAGTGAACTGGAAAAAAGAATCAGCCAAGAAGTCGAACAGTCGGAAAGAAGGAACAAGCCCATATGTTTTGTCCAATGTGGGAGTCTTTTAGAGGGTATTTTAGAGGCCGAAGTATTCGGCGCAGAAGCAGGAACATTCGTAGGATTTGATAAGGCTAAGATGGGGCTTTTGGAAGGAACCAATGGAGGAACGATGGTTTTTTTGAATATTGAGAAGACATCCGTTCCATTTCAAAAGGAGATTTTTCGATTCATTCAAACGAAAAGATTTTGTTCCCTGGGGGGTAAAATAGAAAAAAATGCCGACGTGCAGATCATTGTACATTCGGCTCTTGATATAGTACCGGCTGTAAATGCTGGACAGTTTGATCTCAATTTTTATCATTGGCTTAGGGAAAGTGTCCTTCACTCTCCGGAGATAAGGATCAGTCATTCCAGTCAGGAGGTGGTCAAACTCTTTGAAAGTGCTCTTCGGAAAATTGAGAAGCACATTATCCTAGATGCGCTTCGAAATGCGAATTGGAATTTTGAGAAGGTGGCCCAACAAAATCATTGGTCTGTGCAAGGTGTAAAAGAAAAAGCGGAATTGTACGGTTTGAGAAAATAAAAAAGTCCTTTAGCGATGGATAGCAATGGGGATTCGCTTTCGTCCAAAAGCGCCTGTGAATTCCTGAAAGTGCCCCACCAATGGGTTCCCACACTTTTGACAACCCCCACTTGGATTTAGGTTATAGTCCACAATTTCGTACCAATCACGAACTATGAGCGGTGCTCTGCAAGCTGAACAATAGGTCGTGCCGCCCTCCTCATCATGAATATTTCCTGTATACACGTACTTGAGTCCTGTATTTAGCGCAATCTCGCGTGCTCTCCTTAATGTTGTAGGTGGCGTATGGGGTAGGTCTAACATTTTATAGTCTGGATGAAAGGCAGTAAAATGGAGAGGGACATCCGGCCCCAAGTTCTTGAGCACCCATTCACTCTCTTCTGTAATTTCTTTTTCCGAATCATTTTGTCCGGGAATTAATAAAGTCGTGATCTCAAACCAAACCTTGGTTTCGTGCTTCAAGTACCGAAGTGTGTCCAGAACTGGCGCCAAATGGGCTCCCGTGATTTTGAAATAAAATTCCTCTGTAAAAGCTTTGAGATCCACATTGGCTGCATCCATTTTTGTATAAAACTCTCTTCTGGCTTCTGGACAGATATATCCGGCGGTTACAGCCACGGTTTTGATTCCTAGCTCATGGCAAGCGTCTGCTACATCCATGGCATATTCAGCAAAAATAACAGGGTCGTTATATGTAAAGGCTATGCTCTTGCAACCTGATTTCACCGCCTTCTTTGCAATCCCTTCTGGGCTTGCCTGATCTGTTAAACGATCCACATCTTTGGATTTGCTAATGTCCCAGTTTTGACAAAACTGACAGGCTAAATTGCATCCTGCCGTTCCAAATGAGAGTACGCTGGTTCCTGGATAAAAATGATTGAGGGGTTTTTTTTCAATTGGGTCAATACAGAATCCTGATGAACGGCCATAGGTCGTCAAGATCATATGGTCTTCTAGCCTTTGACGAACAAAACAATGGCCTCGTTGTCCATGACGGAGCTTACACTCCCGTGGACAAAGATCGCATTGCATTCGCCCATCTTCGAGCATATGCCACCATCGGCCTTGATATGGATGTTCAGCCATCTCCATGTTTTTCAGACCATTTTACCAGACTGTAACAGAAAATTTCGATCCCCTCACCCCAGAAATATTCGGAAACGCCGGCCTTTTTCTTTAGATGGGCCATAAATTCACGGGGATCTGGAAGACTTTCCCATACTTGAGGAAGAAACGTGCTTCGATTCTGTCGAAATTGAAAGACGACTCCATCTTGAAAAGGACGTAATTTTGCTAGAGCATCATTTTCGTCTACGAATTCGAGAGGTTCGAGTTTCGATAGAATGGAAGCTTCGATCAAAATCCTTAGAAATTCATCTTTGATCATAGGTTGAAATCTAGGGTCTGAAAAAGCTGCGGAAACTGCATTGGAACGCAAATCCTCGTCTAAAGGACGAAATGCTTCTAAAGTACCAATGCACCCACGCAATGTATCCTCTATTCTGAGTGTGACAAACGTGGCCTTTTTCTCTCGAAGCCAAGTCTCTTGAGGACAAAACAATTCGGTGAGACCTAACTTATGGCCAATTGCACTCCTAGCAATTTGAAGCAAAATATGGCCTTTATTTTCATCCACTACTTCGACCTTCCACAAACGCAAACGCCCCATATCCCACAACTCTATTTTTTCCCCCGGCGGTATCTCCGGAATTTCGAAGATCTAGAAGGTGAGGTTCTAGCGCATATCGTCGCGCTGTCTTCAAAAATCCGTTGATTGGGCTGGCTCCGCAAGCTTGATTCTGTTTAAGAAATTCTAACCTCAAAACGGCTTGGGCACTTTCTCGGTCAAGGCGAAATGCCTTTTCATAAGGCAAGTAGTGGGACAAATCTGAACTCACTAAGATAAGCGTCTCATTTCCGTTCCAGACTCTTTGTAAAACCAAATCAATGTCCTCTGGAGATGCCTTGCCAACCAGCAAAGGTAAGATTTTAAATTCCCGCAAAATTTCCTTTAGAAATGGAAGTTGAACTTCAAGGGAATGCTCCTCCGAATGGGCGATTCCACTTACCTTGACTTGAGGTAAATCAGAAATTTGAGTTCTTGCTTCCTCATCCACTTCTACAGGACCCAAGGGAGTATCTAACCAATCAGCGTCAGGCAAAGCTAATCCTTCGACATATTCTCGATGTGCAGGACCCAGCATAACCACCTTGCGAATTTGAGAGGCGTCTTTTGCCATGGCTGCGTATGCAGTTGCCGCGATTGGTCCAGAATAAATATAGCCTGCATGAGGAACAATGAAAGCCTTCGGACTTTTTTTTGAAAAAGGCCCTTTGACTTTAGACAAAAGATCTCTGATGGTTGCTTCTAGGACTTCTGGGGAAGAAGGATAAAACGATCCAGCTAGCGCGCAAGGACGTACCTTTGGCATCGTATAAACTCGTGTTTACGAAATTGTGACCTCTTTACACAAGTACACATCTTGGATGGAATTCAGGAGGGCGATACCATCCTTCATAGGTTTTTGAAAAGCCTTGCGACCCGAGATTAACCCCATTCCTCCTGCTCGTTTGTTGATGACAGCTGTTTTTACAGCTTCTGCCAAATCATTTTCTCCTGAGGCCCCGCCAGAATTGATCAAACCGATTCTTCCCATGTAACAGTTGGCTACCTGGTACCTCGTCCAATCAATCGGATTTTCCGTTGTAAGCGTGTCATAAACTTTTGAACTCGTCTTTCCAAACTTGATGGCATGATAACCACCGTTGTTTTCAGGGAGCTTTTGTTTCACAATATCGGCCTCGATGGTCGCTCCCAAATGATTGGCTTGGCCAGTAAGATCTGCGGAAACGTGAAAATCTTTATCCTTTTTGAATTCCGAATTCCTAAGATAACACCACAACACAGTTGCCAACCCTAATTCATGCGCATGGGCAAAAGCCTTAGAAACTTCTGTAATCTGTCGATGAGATTCTTCTGAGCCAAAATAAATGGTGGCCCCTACCGCAGCCGCTCCCATATCAAAGGCAGATTTGACGTTAGAAAACAAAACCTGATCGTACGTATTAGGATAGGACAAAAATTCATTGTGGTTGATTTTTAGAATAAACGGAATCTTATGGGCATACTTGCGAGCTAGAACTCCCAATCCTCCAAACGTAGAAGCTAGGGCATTGCATCCCCCCTCCATGGCTAGTTCAACGATCTTCTCTGGATCAAAGTAAATCGGATTAGGAGCAAATGAGGCTCCAGCAGAGTGCTCTACTCCTTGATCCACAGGTAGGATGGATAAATAACCCGTTCCAGTGAGTCTTCCAGAATGAAAAAGCCATTGTAAGTGTTTAAGTACATTAATAGGGCGATCTGAATTCATCCAGATCCGATCCACAAAATCAGGTCCAGGGAGGTGAAGGTGAGTAGAAGGAATTCCTTTGCATTTATGTTCGAGTAAACCTTTTTCCTTACCCATGTACTCTGAAATTTTATCAATATTCATAGCTTTAAGCCTCTCATATCAAAATCTGATTATTTCGGGAAAGACGCAGCGGGTTATCTTTTTCCCAAGATTGGGTCTTGGCAAAGCTACTGCCACAAAATATAAATATAAAGCTTAGAGCCAGTAAAAATGGTTTCATACTTCTAGCCAAATATAAACAGAGTTTATAAAGATACAAGTATGGTTGTCGGAGTTCTTCGTATCAAGTTATACGTTCGCCAAAGCCGCTCACTTAAAGAAAAACGTCACGTGCTACAAAAAATTAAGGGAAAAATCTCCCATCATTTCAATGTTTCGGTGGCTGAAATCGGCCAAAATGACGATTGGAAAACCATTCTTTTAGGGATTTCCATGGTGGGCAATGATTCAGTCTTTGTCCATTCTGTCCTACACAAAGTCTTATGCACTATAGAAGGTCTCTTTCTTGCGGAAGTGTTGGCCCAAAATGTTTCAGTGAACCACTATAAGGATGATAATTTTTTCCGATTGGAAGCGATTCCCAAATAATTGTGTTAGGCAAAATGCAACCCCCTTTCCAACCAGACGATACTCTTAAATTAAAGATTGAAGGTTTGGCCTATGGAGGAAACGGAGTTGCTCATCCTCAAGGCTTTGCCATCTTTGTTCCACGCACAGCACCAGGCGATGAGGTTTTGGTAAAGGTGATTTCAATGAAACGGCGCTTTGGACGAGCCATTCCACTTAAGATTGTGACACCTTCATCCTATCGTATTGAACCTCGTTGTCCTCACTTTGATTCTTGCGGTGGATGTCATTATCAACATTTAGACCCTCCATTTGTTGCACAACAAAAAGTTACACTGATCAAAGAGTGTTTTCATCGTATCGGTCAATCTTTGGTTAACGTCAGACCTTTAATCTCTCCCACAAAACAATGGAACTATCGAAATCGCCTCACGTATCATCGGTCTATAACGGGCGAAGCTGGCTATATTTCCTGGAAAGATTTCAAAGTGATCGACGTGGAAGAATGCCCAATCTCAACAGAAGAGCTCAATGAGGTTTGGAAAAAAATTCGGGTGGTTTTAAAACAGATCTCTCCCAATATTTTGCCTTTTGTGGTTTTGCGAAGAACAATGCAAGGCCAAAGCGCTGTTATTTTGAGTGTGGTTGAAATGGATGATCTTCCTCAATTTAAAGAACAACTCAAAATTATTCTTCGACCGCTCAATTCCAACGTATATTTTTATCTAAGTTTAATTCCATCTGGATCTCGTGTGGCGTTGGGAAAAACCATCGTCTCTTTGCTTGGTCCAGAATTCATGAAAGAACAGATCGCAGGGATAGAGTATTTTATCCGACCCGACCTTTTCTTTCAGGTACATCCCGAAGTCACGGACCAAATAGTTCACAATGTTGTAGCCTGGGCAAAAGGTCACAAAGTCATTCGAGCCGTCGACATCTATTGTGGCGCGGGGTTGTTTACGTTGGCTTTAGCAAAACAAGAGATCCATGTTCTTGGCATAGACGTTCAATATCCAGCGATTCAATGTGCACAAACAAGCGCAAAGAAGAATTCGCTTGAAACCTTCGCTAGATTTCGAACTGGAAAAGCAGAAAGAATGATCGAGCGGATTATCAGAGAAGGGGAAAGGTTTGATACAGCTTTGGTAGATCCTCCAAGAAAAGGGCTGCATCCAAAACTGTTGGAGTCCCTTCCACGGCTTGGCGTAAATAGGTTACTTTACATCTCTTGCTCGCCGCCAACACTTGCCCG
>Ga0247727_10020706_pt1 | contig 10020 bp, 12 predicted proteins | sample WisWelCaveWW1625_FD_202498 | JGI IMG/M metagenome (GOLD analysis project Ga0247727, IMG submission 202498) | Biofilm microbial communities from Wishing Well Cave, Virginia, United States - WW16-25 | ecosystem: Environmental > Aquatic > Deep subsurface > Groundwater > Cave microbial mat | place...
GGGCGAGTGACGTGCTCACCTGGGCCGTCTTCGTCGGCGGCTCGGTGCTTGCGCTCGCCTTTCTGCGACCGGTCGCCCGGCGCCACCTGCGCACGCCCCCGCAGATTCGCACCGGCACCGCCGCGCTCGTCGGCAAGCAGGCGATCGTGCTCGAGCGCATCGTCAACCGCGAAGGGGTCGGAAGCGTGAAGCTCGAGGGCGAGGTCTGGACGGCGCGCGCGCTCGACGACGAGGGCGAGATCGAAGCCGGCACGCAGGTCCAAGTGATCGAGATCCGGGGCGCCACGGCGCTCGTGACCGAGTAGATGAGGAGGCAGCGACGATGACCGCCGGCCTGATCGTGCTGGTCGTTCTTGCAGTGTTCGTGTTGCTCATTGCGTCGCGCGGCATCCGCATCGTGCCGCAGGCGCGCGCCGGAGTCGTCGAGCGGCTCGGGCGCTACAGCCGCACGCTCGAGGCGGGCCTCACGCTGATCATCCCGTTCATCGATCGGCTCAAGCCGCTGATCGACATGCGTGAGCAGGTCGTCACGTTCGACCCGCAGCCGGTGATCACCGAGGACAACCTCGTCGTGCAGATCGACACGGTCCTCTACTTCACGATCACCGACCCCAAGTCGGTCACCTACGAGGTCGCCGACCCGCTCCTGGCGATCGAGCAGCTCACGGTCACGACGCTGCGCAACGTGATCGGCGGGCTGACGCTCGAGGACACGCTCACCAGCCGCGACAACGTCAACACCCAGCTCCGGGTGGTGCTCGACGAAGCGACGGGCAGGTGGGGGATCCGCGTGAATCGCGTCGAGCTGAAGTCCGTCGATCCTCCAGCCACGATCCAGGAGGCGATGGAGAAGCAGATGCGGGCCGAGCGCGACCGGCGCGCGGCAATCCTGACAGCAGAGGGCGTGAAGCAGTCTCAGATCCTGACGGCCGAGGGCGAGAAGCAGGCCGCGGTGCTCAAGGCCGAGGGCGCCCGCACCGCAGCGATCCTGCGTTCCGAGGGCGAGGCACAGGCGATCGCGACGGTCTTTGGAGCGATCCATGCCGGCAAGCCCGACGAGCTGCTGCTGAGCTACCAATACCTGCAGATGCTGCCGCAGCTCGCCCAGGGCGACGCCAACAAGCTCTGGGTGATCCCGTCGGAGTTCGCCCAGGCGCTCGGCAACGTCGGGCGCACACTCGGCGGCATCGGTCAGGCCCCAGCCGCGCCGACGCCACCCGCCCCAACCGCCTGATGTTCGACTCGCTCGCCTCCAAACTCGGAGCCACGCTTGCCGACGTCCGTCAGCGCGGCACGCTCAGCAAGGAGGACGTCAACTCGGCGCTGCGTGACATCCGCCTCGCGCTGCTCGAGGCCGATGTCAACTTCAAGGTCGTCAAGCGGTTCACGGCGGCGGTCGGCGAGCGCTGTCTCGCGGAACAGGTAATCGGCGCGCTCAATCCGGGCCAGCAGGTGATCAAGATCGTCGACGAGCAGCTCGCGGCGCTGCTCGGCGGTAGCGCTGGTGAGCTGCGGTTCGCCAGCCGCCCGCCGACCGTCATCCTGCTCGCCGGCCTCCAGGGCTCCGGCAAGACGACCGCAGCCGCCAAGCTCGCGCGCCACCTTCGCGAGAGCCGCAGCGCGGCCGTCGCGCTGGCTGCCTGCGACGTCCGCCGCCCGGCGGCGGTCGAGCAGCTCGTCACGGTCGGCGAGCGTGCCGGCGCCACGGTCTATGAGCAGGGCGCCGACGCCGATCCGGTCGAGATCGCCGGCTGGGCGCTCGACCGCGCGACGGCTGACGGGAAGGACGTGCTGATCGTCGACACCAGCGGCCGCCTGCACGTCGACGCGGAACTGATGGGGGAGCTGCGGCGGATCAGAGAGCGTGTCGAGCCCGACAACGTGCTGCTCGTGCTCGACGCGATGACCGGGCAGGACGCGGTCAACGTCGCCGAGGCCTTCGCCGAGACGGCCCAAATCGATGGCCTGATCATGACCAAGCTCGACGGCGACGCGCGCGGCGGCGGCGCGCTCTCGGTCACGGCGGTCACCGGCAAGCCGATCCTCTACGCCTCGGTCGGCGAGCGGCTCGAGCAGTTCGAGCGCTTTCACCCCGAGCGCATGGCGCAGCGAATCCTCGGGATGGGCGACGTGCTGAGCCTGATCGAGAAGGCACAGGAGGTCGTCGACGAGCGCGAGGCCGCCGAGCTCGAACGCAAGTTGCGCAAGGCGGAGTTCACGCTCGAGGACTTCCTCGCGCAGCTCAAGCAGCTCCGCCGGATGGGCCCGCTCAGCTCGCTGCTCGGCATGATCCCCGGCCTCTCGGGGCTCAAGGCTTCCCAGCTCCAGGTCGACGATCACCAGCTCGACCGGACCGAGGCGATCGTGCTCTCGATGACCCGCGAGGAGCGCCGCCGGCCCGAGATCGTCAAGGGCTCGCGCCGGCTGCGGATCGCGAAGGGATCGGGTACCACCGTGCAGGAGGTCAACCGCTTGCTCAAGCAGTTCGGCGAGCTGCGCAGGATGATGAAGAACCTGACGACGGGCAAGATGGGAGACCTCGGCGCGCTGCTGCGCGGGTAGTGGATCCTCTAACCTCCTCCTGTTCAATCCAGCTCGATCACGAGGGGAAACGGTGGCCGTACGTATCAGGCTCACACGAGTGGGCGGCAAGAAGGATCCGATCTGGCGCGTCGTTGTCGCTGACCAGCGATCGCCTCGCGACGGCCGCGTGATCGAGACGGTCGGGCGCTACAACGCGCAGACGAACCCGTCCACGATCGTGCTCGACGAGCAACGGATCAAGTCGTGGCTCGCCCGCGGCGCCCAGCCGAGCGGCACGGTCCGCAAGCTGATGCGCACGCAGGGCATCTCAGGTTGAGGGCCCGCCCCGGCTCAGGCCTTCCATGAGGGAGCTGCTCGAGTATCTGGCGCGCGGACTCGTGGACGAGCCCGACGCGGTGCGGGTCGAGGAGCTCGAGGAGCCTGATGGCACCATCGTCTTCGAGCTCTCCGTCGCCGAGGGCGACTACGGCAAGGTCATCGGGCGGGGCGGGCGCACCGCCCAGGCGCTGCGCACGGTCGTCAAGGCGGCGGCGCTGAAGGACAATCGCCGGGTGCTCCTCGACATCGTCGACTGATGACGGACGCCCGCGTCGTGGCGGGCCGCGTCGGGCGCCCCCACGGACTCGACGGCAGCTTCCATGTGATCGACGCCGTGCCGGACCTGCTGGAGCCCGGCCGCGCCGTGACGCTCGCCGGTCGGGTCGCGATGATCGAGCGGCGCACGGGCACCGCCGCGCGCCCGCTTGTGCGCGTGTCGGGCTGTGACGATCGCGACTCCGCCAAAGCACTGCACGGCGAGCCGCTGGTGGTGCGGGCGACGGATGCGCCCCCGCTCGGTGGCGACGAGTGGTACGCGCACGAGCTCGAGGGATGCGAGGTGCGAGATGGAGACGGACTGGTCGGCGTGGTCAGTCGGTTGATCGGCTTGCCGAGCTGCGAAGCGCTCGTCGTCGAGCGCGCCGGTGGCGGCGAGCTGTTGGTACCGCTCGTGCGCGACGCGGTGCGCTCCGTCGAGGTCGGGGCGCGGACGATCGACGTCGACATGGGATTCGTCGAGGGTCCTTAGTCCTCGTGCAAATCGACACGTTCACCCTTTTCCCGGAATGGTTTCAGTGGTTCGGCGCCCAGCGCCACGTAGCCAACGCGCGCGCCGGCGGGCTCGAGCTGCGCTATGCCAACTACCGCGACCACACGTCGCTGAGCGGCGGACAGGTCGACGACGCCCCATTCGGCGGCGGCGCCGGCATGGTCCTGCGGGTCGACGTCGTCGACGCGGCGCTCGGCGCCTTCTACGGCTGCGATTCGCTCGAGCTGCGCCGCGAGCGACGGGTGGTCGCGCTCACGCCCAGCGGGCGGATCCTGGACGAAGCGCTCGCGGTCGAGCTGGCGGTCGAACCGGCGCTGACGCTGCTCTGTGGCCGCTACGAAGGCTTCGACGAGCGAATCGTCGAGCACTTGGCGACGGACGCGATCTCGATCGGCCGCTACGTGCTGTCTGGGGGGGAGCTCGCGGCGATGGTCCTCACCGACGCGGTCGTGCGCAAGCTCGGCGGCGCGCTCGGCCACGAGGACTCGGCGCTCGAGGAGTCCTTCAGCGAGGCGCTCGGGGGAGCGCCGGAGTATCCCCACTACACGCGACCGGCGGAGCACCGCGGTTGGCGGGTGCCCGACGTCCTGCTCTCGGGCCACCACGCGGACGTGCGAGCCTGGCGACTAGAGCAGAGCCGGGGGCGCGCTCAGCGCGGCTCGGGGTAGGGTCGGGGGCCGTCCGCTACCATTCGCGCCCCGCGGCGGCCCGCGCCGCGCGGCTCCTCTCCCATGAGCACCGTCATCGACAGCCTTGAGCGTGCCCAGCTGCGCCGCGTCCCGGCGTTTGGAGCCGGCGACCGCCTCAGGGTTCACTTCCAGGTGGTCGAGGGCACCCGCCGCCGCACGCAGGTCTTCGAAGGGGTGGTGATCAAGCGGCAGGGCTCAGGCGCGCGCGAGACCTTCACGGTGCGCAAGCAGTCGTTCGGCGTCGGGGTCGAGCGCACGTTCCCGGTTCACTCGCCGAAGATCGAGAAGATCGAAGTGGCCGCGCGCGGCGACGTACGGCGCGCCAAGCTCTACTACCTGCGCGATCGGGTGGGCAAGCGCGCGCGTGTGCGCGAGCGCCGCGACCTCGCCGCGCCCGAGCAGGTCGAGGCAGGGCTGCTGCACGAGCCGGAGCCGGTCGTGGAGGAGCTCGTCGTGGCGGAGCCGCTCGAAGCGGTCAGCGAGGCCACCGACGCGTCCGCGGACGAGGCCACAGCGGCTGCGCAGCCGCCCGAGCCCGACGCCGCGGCCGCAGAGGAGCCCGAGGCTCCCGCCGCGCCCGCGTGAGCGAGAAGCAGAGGTCCAAGACGGGCTCGCTGATCGAGCTCGTCGTGATCGTCGTGATCGCGCTGGGCTTGGCGCTCGGCATCCAGGCGGTCATCGTCAAGCCCTACAGGATTCCCAGCGAATCGATGGAGCCGACGCTCAACGTCGGCCAGCGGGTGCTCGTCAACCGGATCGGCAAGCGCTTCTCGACTCCCGCGGTCGGCGACGTCGTGGTGTTTCACCCGCCCGACGGCGCGGATCGCGGCGAGCTGAGCTGTGGCGTGAACCCGCAGGGGGGGATCTGCCCGAAAGCGGTCAAGGGGCGCTCGGACGTGAACTTCATCAAACGGATCGTCGCCGTCGGCGGCGACACGATCACGATCGCCGACGGCCATGTGATCCGCAACGGCAAGCTCCAGCGAGAGCCGTTCATCCGTCCATGCGGCGGCGGGTCCTGCACCTTCGAGCAGCCGATCACGATTCCCGCCGGCCACTACTTCATGATGGGTGACAATCGTGGCGCCTCTGACGACAGCCGGTTCTGGGGCCCCGTCCCCGAGGACTGGATCATCGGTGGAGCCTTTGCCACGTACTGGCCGCCCAACCGCATCGGCACGCTCTGAGCCTGAGCGCAGGGGCCGGGGCGGCCGCGTTCTGTTCGAGTTCGATCGCGCGCTTGGGTACCGCTTCGTCGCCGGGGCTGACGAGGCCGGTCGCGGGTCACTCGCCGGACCGCTCGTGGCGGCCGCGGTCGTATTCGACTACGAGCGCCTGAGCGCGCTCGACATTGGCCTCCTCGCCCAGCTCGACGACTCCAAGCGCCATAGCGCCGAGGCACGCGAGGCCCTCTATCCGCTCGTCATGAGGACGGCCGCTCGGATCGCCGTCGTCTCGCGCTGCGCGCGCGGGATTGATCGGCGCGGGTTGCACAAGACCAACCTCGCGGCGCTCGAGGACGCCCTCCGGCGAGTCGCCTCGCCGGGCTGCATGTGTCTGACCGACGGCTTTGCCGTGACTCCCACCGGCCACGAGCAGCGCGCGATCGTCGGCGGCGACGGCAAGAGCGCCGTGATCGCCGCCGCGTCGGTGGTCGCCAAGGTCACACGCGACCGCTACATGCGCCGCGCCGATGCATTGCACCCTGGTTGGGAGTTCGCCAAGCACGTCGGCTACTCGACCCCCGAGCACCGTGAGGCGATCGCCCGGCACGGGGTCTCGCCGCTGCATCGGCTCTCCTTTCAGTCGACGGCGTACCAACAGCTCTCGCTCTGAGCCTGATCAGAAGGCGCCCTCCAGGTGGTCCAGGCGCACGACCTCGCCCCGCGAGCCCACGAGGATGCCGACCGCGTCGAAGCGCAGCTCGGGGACGCGCGGGCGTTCGCGGGTCGAGGCCAGCCACGCGGCGGCCATCCTACGGACCTGCCGCTGCTTGGCGGGGCCGAGCGAGTCCCATGGGGCCCCGCCGACGCGTCGGGTCTTGACCTCTCAGAAGACGAGCGTCGCGTCGTCGGCCACGATCAGGTCGAGCTCTCCCCACCGCGTCCGGTAGTTCCGCTCGAGCAGGTGAAAGCCCTTGCGCTCGAGGTGCGCCAGAGCCTGGTCCTCGCCGGCTCGGCCGAGCACGTGGCGCGGATCGCCGGACACCGTCCGACCGCCGGGTCCGAGCGGTGACGGCGCCGGACGCCTGAGGAAGCGTAGAAGAATGAGTTCGTGGAGCTGGCGAGTGGCTGGGCGTGGCTGGCGACACTCGCGAGCAGCGTCAGTACTGGTGCGTACGGGTGCGCGAGCGGGTGGTGCCAGGCGCGTCCAGACGCCGCCAGAACGCGGAGTAATTGTTCTACGCTGACTGAGTAGTCGGGCCCGTCGAAACCAGGCCAGTCCGATCTGCCACACGAACATCTGCGACACGCTACGGCTGCGCTGGCAACGCGTGGCACACGAAAGGCGCCAACTCTGTGCTCGGCTGGCCACACATCACGCGTTTCGGGCTCTTGCGACATCTCCGTGGCTGACGTCAGCGCTCGAGAGGACGCGCACGCCGCTCCACACCGGCGCCTCCGAGCCGCGCCGCCTGGCCGGCGGCGGGCGACGGCCCAGGACGCCCACTGCCGCGGTGAAGGAGCAGCCCTCTCCGCCGCGCGGCCGGGTTTCGCGATCGCCGTGCAGTGTCGTAGCGCAGCCGTAGCGAACTCAGCTGCAAGCGCGCGTGCCGCGTCGCTCGTCTGGCCCGCCCGAGCTTCTGAGTAAGCAAAAGCACCGTACAGAGGGGTTTTGTTTGCGCAGTACGTCCTGAGCGGTCGGCGTGGGTCAGATCCGTTGCGAAGTCGACGTGAACGCGGCACAAAGCGGGCGTGCCGCGTTGGTCTTCGCAGACGCGGCCGGCCCAGGCCACCGCTCACTGCCGCCGTTGCCCTTCGCCCCCCGGGGCGCCTGCGACCACGCAATGTCATGAAGCAGGCGCCTCGAGACGGGCGCGGGCCCTCCGCACTCCCTCGGCACTGTTTCGTAACCTCGGGCGCGCCCCGTGCGCGCACTGGCTCCGTACCGTCGTCAGCGTGCTTGCACGTGCGACAACGTTTGCGATCGATGGGCTGGAGCCGCGCCGCGTGTGGGTGGAGGTCGACGTCCGGCCCGGGCTGCCGGCGTTCTCCGTCGTCGGCCTCGGCGACGCAGCCGTGCGCGAGTCGCGGGAGCGCGTGCGCGCAGCGATCCTCAACTCCGGTTTTGAGTTCCCGGCGCGCAGGATCACCGCGAACCTTGCGCCCGCCCACCTGCGCAAGGTGGGGCCGGGATTCGACGTGGCGCTGGCAGTGGCGCTGCTGGCCGCCAGTGGACAGCTGCCAGTCGAAGCGCTCGAGCGCTACGCGATCTTCGGCGAGCTCTCCCTGAGCGGCGAGGTCCGCTCCGTGCGGGGCACGCTGGCGATCGCCGAGGGTGCGCGACGGGCCGCGATGCGTGGTCTGATCGTCGCGCGTGGCGGCGCCGCGGAGGCGCGACTCGTTCCGGGTCTCGAGGTGCTCGCCGTCGAGAACCTGAAGGCAGTGGTCGGACTGCTCCGCGGCGAGCCGGTGCCGCCCGCCGTCCCGCAGCCGGGCCCTGCGGAGCGCAGCGCGGTGCGCTGCGCGAGCGGCCTCGATCTCGCGGACATACGAGGACACGACGCGCCGCTCCAGGCTCTCACGATCGCCGCCGCCGGCGGGCACAACCTCTACATGCAGGGCACCCCCGGCACCGGGAAGACCATGCTCGCCCGCCGCCTGCCGTCGATCATGCCGCCGCTGACGGCCGAGGAGGCTCTCGAGGTGACGCGCATCCAGAGTGTCGCCGGGGTCCGCACGGGGGAGGGCCTGGTCGCCGAGCGGCCGTTCCGGGCCCCGCATCACACGATCTCCGCGTCGGGCCTGGTCGGCGGGGGTGCGGTGCCGACCCCGGGGGAGGTGACGCTCGCACACCGGGGAGTCCTCTTCCTGGACGAGCTGCCGGAGCTTCCGCGCCCGAGCCTGGAGGCGCTGCGCCAGCCGTTGGAAGACGGCGTGGTGGCGGTCGTGCGCGGGCAGCGCAGCCTGACCTTTCCGGCGCGCTTCATGCTGGTCGCGGCCAGCAACCCGTGCCCGTGTGGGTTCGCGGGCAGCGACCGCTGCGTGTGCGGGGAGCTCGAGATGGCGCGCTACAGACGCCGCCTGAGCGGCCCGCTGCTCGATCGGCTGGACCTACTCGTCTACGTGGCGCGCCCCAATCGAGCGGAGCTCGCCCGACCAGCGGTCACGAGCTCGAGCGAATGTGCCGCGCTCGTACGCGCCGCGCGCGAGCGCGCAACGCACCGCCTGGTGGGCAGCGGGTACACCTGCAACGCCGAGATGGACGCGCGCGCGGTCGGCCAGCACGTGCGCCTCACAGAGGACGCCTCCCAGGCGCTCGAGCTGGGCTACGAGCGGCTCCGCCTGAGCGCGCGTGGGCGACACCGGGCCCTACGCGTGGCGCGCACGATCGCCGACCTGGCGGCACACGAACAGGTCGAGCGCGGCGACATGATGCTCGCGCTCAGCATGCGTCAGGTGGAAACGGCCGACGCCGCCATGGCCGCGTGACGCTTCCTGAGATGCCCGAGAACGAGCCGACGCCGCCAGCGAGCTCCCGAGCGTGCGCCAGCTGCCTGCGCCGCTCCGCGCTCGTCGCGCGACTCGCACACCACATCGCCAGGGTGACCGACGCTCGCAACCGGGCGCAGGATCTCCTCGCGCTCGACGACACGTCTCTGATGGCCGCGCTCGCGCCCCGGCAGCGGAGCGGCGTCGAGCGCTGGTACGAGCGCTTCGATCCCGTCGAGGCCCGCACGAGCATCACCGCCGCCGAGCTGGAGGCCGTCTGTAGACACGACCCGCGCTATCCCGCCGCGCTGCACGACCTCGACGCGCCGCCGGCGATCTTGCACATCCACGGATCCGCGGCGATGCTCGACGCTGCTCGACAGCAGAAGGCAGTCGCGATCGTAGGCGCTCGCCGCGCCTCCCCCTACGGTCTCGAGGTCGCTCGCGGCCTGGGGCGCTCGCTGGCAGCGGCCGGCGTCACGGTCGTCAGCGGGATGGCGCTCGGAGCAGACTCGGCGGCCCACGCCGGAGCGCTCGAGGTCGGCGGGCCGACGATCGCGGTACTCGCGTGCGGGGCCGACGTGGCCTACCCGGCGAGCAAGCGGGCGCTACACAAGCGCCTGGTCGCGGAAGCCTGCGTCGTCTCCGAGCTGCCGGCCGGGTTCGCGCCGCTGCGCTGGTGCTTTCCGGCCCGCAACCGGATCATCGCCGGGCTGACCGACGTGACCGTCGTCGTGGAGGCGAGCGTGCGTTCGGGCTCACTGATCACGGCTCGCGTCGCGCGGGACCTGGGCCGCGACGTGGGCGCCGTCCCCGGCCGCGTCACCTCGACACTCGCCGCTGGCACGAACGCCCTGATCTACGACGGCGCGCATCCGATCCGCGACGCGTGCGACATCCTCGACCTGCTCTACGGGGCGGGCTGCACGCCCGCCGTCGTCGGCCGTGACGGCTCCGAGCTCGCCGAGGACCTGCGCCTGTTGCTCGCGGCGGTTCGCGACGGCCGGGACCCCTCCACGGCCCTCTTCGCTCGCGAGGCGGCGTCTGG
>Ga0247727_10020707_pt1 | contig 10020 bp, 10 predicted proteins | sample WisWelCaveWW1625_FD_202498 | JGI IMG/M metagenome (GOLD analysis project Ga0247727, IMG submission 202498) | Biofilm microbial communities from Wishing Well Cave, Virginia, United States - WW16-25 | ecosystem: Environmental > Aquatic > Deep subsurface > Groundwater > Cave microbial mat | place...
CCGCCGGGGACAAATTGGTGGAGACGACCGTTGTCGGGGTCTCCGCTCCTCCCGTTAAAGGAGGAGTGACAACCTCAGGGATCGCAACCTGTTGAACGGCGCCGGTTGGCGCCACTGGAAGGAGGGGCGGAGGAACGGAAGTCTGTTTGGGATCCGGTTTGGGCGATGAAAAAATGATGAATCCCAGAAACAACGCCCCCAAGACGCTTGCGACACCGATCGCCCACTGGCGGAGAGTAAATTTTTTCCGGAAAGGCCGACGCACCGGTTGGTCGTTCACCACCTGGCTTTGTTTGAGCCTGACTCTGCCGGGGATCGCCTCCTCTCCCCGCTCCAGTCGTTCAATGGATTCGACCAATTCCTCCAGCGTTTGGAAACGTTGTGAAGGCTCCTTTTCCATCATCTTCATGATCAGGGAACTCATGCCGTCACTGAGGGCGATGTTGACCCGGCCCGGATCCACCAGGGCTTCGTTCATATGCTTGGACATCACTTCCGCCGCCGAGTTGCCTTGAAACGGCGGACGGCCGGTCAGCAGATGATAAAAAGTCGCCCCCAGCGAATAAATATCCGTGCGGATGTCCACCCGCTTGGCATCCCTCGCCTGCTCCGGCGAAATGTAATAGGGCGTGCCAATCACGGTGCCGGACATCGTCATCGAAAGATTATCCTTGGTCCCCAGGTTCTTGGACAGCCCCAGATCCGCAATTTTTACCACATTCGACCGGGTGATCATGATGTTTTCGGGCTTCAGGTCCCGGTGAACGATGTTTTGCTTGTGGGCAAAGGCCAACGCGCAGGCCGATTGTTTCAGCCAGGGGAGGGCCTGAGATTCCTTGACCTTGTCCTGCACTTCGAGAAAATGGCCGAGATCCACCCCATCCACATATTCCATGATCATAAAATGCGTGCCATCTTCCTGCCCCGCCTCAAAAACCCGGATGATGTTTTCATGATTAAGATGGGCGCAGGCGGCGGCTTCGTTCATGAAACGCGTGACAAACTCCTCCTTGAAGGCGAACTCGCCCGAAAGAAACTTGATCGCCACCTGCTCGCCTGTTTCATTGTGGCGCGCCAGATAAACCATCCCCATGGCTCCCCGCCCCAGAAGTCTTTCCAGAACGTATTGCTGGACCTTTAATCCAATGAGCGGATCGTTTTGCTCGGCCATAATGGGAATCGCTTTTCGCTGGGGCGCGGGTTCGCAAACTCAAAAACCACGCCAACTCCGTAACGTGCCAGAACCCGTTTCAAGATGCAATGTTTACCCGCTTGCGCGGAAAGCCCGTTGGGTTTCTCTTGCGATGGTTGCGGTTCTTCCCATCCTTGCGTGGATTCCATCCCTTCGGGCGGCGGAAATCGCTCCTGAGCGCGTCCAGGTCGTGCGCTCGACCGATTCCCGCGCCGTGCGTCTTTTGAAAACAGACGCCCGGCGCGTCCGCCGGTTGTTCAATACCGCTCTGCTCAAATATACCGCGGCGCCGGACGTGGCGTCCGCCTGGCGGAAAATCGTCCTCCCCACCGATCGCGTCGGCATCAAAATCTACACGGGATCGGGCCCCGTGATGACGACCCGCCCGGCCCTGCTCGAAACCATCATTGACGGCCTGGAGCTTGCCGGTGTTGCGCGCGCCCGGATCGTGGTGTTCGACCGTTATGTTTCCCAGATGGAAACCGCCGGTTACACGCCCGGACCGCGGAATGACGGCGTCACCTTTGTTGCGACCGTTCCCACGATCGGACACGACCCCAGGATCTTCCTGGACTGCGGAATTCCCGGCAAACTCATCTGGGGCGATTTCGAATTCCGAAAGGACGCTCCCGAAACCGAGGAGCAAATCAGCACCCAATCCCATTTTTCACGAATCCTCACCCAGCAGACGGACAAAATCATCAATGTCCCCGTCTTAATCACCGACCCCGATTTCGGTCTTCATGGCTGCCAGATCAACGCCTCTCTTTCCATGGTGGACAACGATCGCCGGTTCCGTCGTCTCGGCGCCACGCGCGACGATTCGCTCGTCAAACTTTTTTCGACGCCCATTCTCAGGAAAAAGTGTGTTTTCCATGTTCTGGACGCCCTGATCGCGCAGTATGCCGGTGGACCGGAATTCGACGCCGCCTTTTCCTCGCCGTTGCAGATTCTTTTTTTAGGGCGTGACGCCCTGGCCATTGATGCCCTTGCCGCCCGCTGGATCAACGAACAACGCCCGCGGTTTGAAATCGCCCCGCTCAAGGAGCAGATCAGCTGGATCCAGGCCGCTGCCGCCGCCGAACTCGGCGTCGGAGACATTCAGCGCGTGGATGTTCTGGATGTGCAAATGGATCGTTGACCCGATTTTCCCTCTTTGCTTTCCCTTCATCATTTCGTAGCCTTTTATCATGTCCAAATCCTCCAAAGCCCGATCCGGCGGGTCTTCCGCAAAAGAACCGCCGCCCTCAACGCCGCGTCCGGTCCCCGGTCTGGGACGGGGACTGACCGACATCATCGCGCAAGGAATCCGCTCTGCTTCTTCTTCCCCGATTCCGGCGGATGCCGCGTCAACCATCCGTCAGATCCCGATTGCGCAGATCGTGCCCAATCCCCATCAACCACGTCTGCGTTTTGCGGAGGAACCGCTGGATGAACTGGTGGCGTCCATTCGCGAACAGGGCGTTCTCCAGCCCATCATCGTGCGTCCGTCCCGCGATAGCGGGAGCCGCTTTGAAATCATCGCGGGTGAACGCCGTTTCCGCGCCTGCCAGAAGGCGGCCCTGACCGCGATCCCAGCCATGGTTAAAACCGTTTCCGACGCCGAGGCGCTCGAGCTGGCGCTCACGGAAAATCTTCAACGCGAAGACCTCGATCCCATCGAGGAAGCCCGCGGTTATCGTCAGCTCGCCCGGGCTTTTTCGCTCACCCAGGAACAAATCGCGCAAAAGATTGGCCGGAATCGCGCGACCATCGCCAATTCGCTCCGTCTCCTCGATCTGCCGGAGGAAATCCAGGGTTATCTTGCTCACGGAAAACTTTCCCCCGGTCATGCGAAGGCGATCCTCGGTCTCTCCAGTCCGGAATTACAGAAACGCCTTGCCCAGGAGGTCATTCGACGGGGTTTGACGGTGCGCCAGACCGAACAAAGGATCAACCGCCGGCATCCCGTGCCGTCGAACGTTGAGCGTCGAACATCGGAGGTCGAGCTTTCCACTCATCTTCAGGCGATTCAGAACGCGCTTCAGCAAAAACTGGGAACCAGGGTTTCCCTTCATCCCGCGGGAAACGGCGGCCGGATCGAAGTGCATTACTACACTCCCACCGATCTGGATCGGTTGCTGGAATTGTTCCAAATCCGGCTCTGACCCGGTGATTTGAAACGGAAGCGGGTTTCATGGCCAAAGCCCCGCGGGTGAAACGTCCCGCGGCAACCGCGCTTGATTTTGTTTCGCAATGTTGTTCTGCTGCCGGTGTCGCGTCCGCCAGGGTAGCTCAGCGGCAGAGCAGGGGACTCATAAGCCCTTGGTCGGGAGTTCGATTCTCCCCCCTGGCACCACGCCCTGGGCGGCGGTTGGAATTTTACCAATCCATGTTCAATGAAGTGGGATTGGGGAAACTCCCGATGATCCGTTCCCGATCAAGATTTCCGAATGCGGGAGGAAAGATGATCGGAACAGTACTCGTGTCCGTCCGCGGCCACGCGAAACAGCAGGTCCGGGGCTTCACGCTCGGTTTTCCCACAAACCGCGCAGCGATGAAATCCTTCCGATGGTTCTTCCTTGATTCCGACGCCCACGGAGACGCGAAAGTTGCGTTGACGTTTGCCGCGTCGGAGTCTTTCACGGAGGGAAAAGGGCTTCACCAATCCCTGCCATTCGAGCGAGAGTTTTTCCATGGAGGATTGGAAAAAGATAAAAACAGCCAAAATCGCCAGCATGTAATTTCCGGATTGCAAACCCGTGCGCAAGCCAATGAGAAAACCGATCGCGGCAAGAATTTTGCTGACCCCAACAGCCGCCGTGGTGGCCCGATCCACGCCCAGCCAATACCAGAGCATATCGCGCAAAATTCGTCCGCCGTCCATGGGAAAGGCGGGAATCATGTTGAAAATCAGCAGCCATCCATTGACAATCATCATATCAAATACCAGGTCGCTTACATGGGCGAGGTTTGCGCCTATCATGGGAAGAAGGACGTTCAGGGCGCCGAATAACAGGACAAGCGCCAGGGTGACCAGAGGTCCCGCGGCGGCGGTGATCAGGTGAGCGGTTGGGTTGAAGAGGGGACGGCAAAGGGCCAGGCCCCCAAGCGGCCAGAGAAGGATTTCGTTGGCTTCACCGTCACAGAAGCGGGCTGCAAACGCGTGCCCAAATTCATGCAGCAAGATGGAAGCAAACAACCCGGTAATGAAAAACACGCCGTAGAACGGATTTTTAAAATCCTGGAGAGAGTAAAAAGCGTAAAGAAACAAAGTGATGTGAATGCGCACGGAAATGCCCGCGAATCGCCCCATCGGAAAACTCCAGGAAAGAAAGTTCATTCCGGATTCAAATGCCCGACGGCGGGGTAAAGTTCGCCTTGTTGTCCGCGGGCGGGACCGAGGCGGCTGATTTTGGGTGAGACCCAGACTTGCGCGTGGAAAGGTGCGTTTTGCCCGCGGGCGCCGACTGGTTGACCTTCCGATATCGGTTATTCCCGTATTCGAGCACGCGCAGCTCCACCTCAATCAGCCCCGCGCCCAAATGGCCCAGCATGCGAAAAGCGGCTTTCGAAAGATCAATCACCCGGCCGTTATGAATCGGCGGCAAACGATCGTTGATCCGAACCGTGATCTTTCGTCCATTTTGAAGATTGGTCACTTCCACCATCGAGTTCAAAGCCACGGAAGGATGCGCCGCCGTCAGCGCGTCTTGATTGAAAATTTCTCCGCTTGCCGTGCGTTGTCCGTGGTCGTCGTACCACGAGGCCAGGCCGCGTTGGCGATCGTCCTCGGTCCATTTCAGATCCGGTCGCGAGGCGCAGGAGGCGAAGGCGAGAAGACAGAGGATGGAGGATAGAGAATAGAGGATGGAAGGACGGGAATATGAGGGACAATTCCGGTCTCCGTCTTCCGGTCTCCGTCTTCCGGTTTTCTGGTTTCTGGCTTCTTTCATTCAGCTGTTTCAGGATTGCCCCCCACTATAAGGGCGCGTAAAACAAGACGCAAATGTTAGTTGCGCTGAGGATCAAAAATCTTGCGTTGGTGGAGGATCTCTCCATGGAATTCAATGGGGGGCTCAATGTCATCACGGGCGAAACGGGTGCCGGCAAATCCATTCTCATCGGCGCCATGAATCTTGTCCTCGGAGAGCGCGCCGACCGCGATCTGATCCGCTCCGGGAGCGATTCCTGCGCTGTTGAGGCCCTTTTTGATGTCGCTCGTTTGGCGTCCATCCCCCCTCTTCTCCGGGAACTCGGCCTGGAGGACTGCGCGGATTCCCAACTGATTCTCAAGCGCGTCTTCACCGCGGCGGGCGCTAACCGTCAGTTTGTCAATGGTTCCCCCGCCACCCTCCAAGCGCTCAAGCAAATCGGCGAACTCCTGGTTGATATCCATGGCCCGCACGATCATCAGTCGCTGTTCCGGACCTCCGTTCAATTGAGGATTCTCGATTGTTTTGCGGGGCTGAATGACCTTCGGAATAATTTTACTGAAAAGTTTCGCGAGGTCCGAGAGATCGCCGAACAAAAAAGGGCACTGGTGATGGACCCGGCTGAATTCGAACGGCGCCTTGATCTGCTCGCGCATCAGGTGAACGAAATCACGGCCGCCCGCCTCTCTCCGGACGAGGAAACCGCGCTCGAGGCGGACTATCACAAAGCTTCCAACGCGCAAAAGCTGCTGGAACTGATCGGGCGCGCCCAACAGGCGATTTCGGAAGGCGAACACGCGGCGGTTTCCGCCCTGGCCCAGGCGCAACGCGCCCTGCGGGACCTGGCCTCGATTGATCCGCAGGCTGCTCCCCTCGAAGAAACCAATCAGACGCTGGTCGCTCAACTCCAGGAACTCGGCCGCGATCTTTCGCGTTATGCGACACGGGTGGAACTGGACCCCGACCGCCTCCAGTCCCTATCCGAACGAATAACGTTAATCCAGGGTCTCAAACGCAAATACGGCAAAACCCTTGCTGAAATCATTGAATTCGAAAAAAACGCCCGCGGGCAATTGGAGGACTTGCGGGGTCGCAAGGAAAAGCTCGCCCAACTGGAAAAACAAACCGGGGCCTTCGCCCAAGCCCTCGAAAAAGATGGGATGAAGCTCCGATCAGCCCGTCTCAAGGCGATTCCGAAACTGGCCAGGGAGATCACCGATCACCTGCGGGAACTCGGTTTTTTGCAGTCCAAATTCGATACCGATCTTGTTCCGTGCGAAGCGGGGCCGTCCGGAATGGACGCGATCGAGTTTCGTTTCGCGCCCAACCCCGGCGAGCCGCCCAAATCCCTGCGCGACATCGCCTCCTCGGGCGAGATGGCCCGCGTGATGCTCGCGCTCAAAACCGCCCTGGCCGAGCAGGACGAGGTTCCCATTCTGGTTTTCGACGAGGTGGACGCCAACATTGGCGGTGAGATCGGCAACCGGGTGGGCGAAAAAATGGCGCGGATCGGCCGGCGTCATCAGGTGCTTTGCATCACGCACCTTCCCCAGGTGGCCGCGCACACCGGCCATCATCATGTGGCCGTGAAATCCGTTGAAAAAGGGCGCGCCTTCACCCGGCTCGAGCGGCTGGCCCCCGAAAAACGGGCTGAGGAAATCGCCCGGATGCTCGGAGGTAAAACGGAAACCTCGCTCAAACACGCGCAGGAAATGATCCAGGCGGCCGGAAAATCCCGCAAAGCTCAACCTGCCTGAGCCAGCCTGGATTTCTCACCATGCGCCTAAAACTCATCACACCGTGTCATTCCGAACCCGTTCGGTTGCCTCAGGGCTCAGAATGACAAACAGTAGTGAAAAATGATTTTTTTGAATTTTTCAAACACTTTCCAAGTCTGGTTAAAGATGAACCGTTTTATTTTATCAGCCGTGCTGTTGTTCGGATTGACGGCCTGCCGTGATTTTTCGAACCGCGCCTACCGATACGACGACGAGATTCCCCTGAAGTCTTTTGTGATTCAAGTGACACGGACTGAATATGGAATCAAGAGAGACAAACTAGTTTTGAAGGTCCGGCTCCGCGCGGCCAACCGATCCCCCGTGAAAAATGATCTGTCGCGCGACCGTTTTTCGATCCGGGCAGGCGCTTCTCCGAACGCGCTGTCTTCCGCTCCGAGCACCCTCCTTCCCATCTCGGAGCACCCTGCCTCGGGGCAGACCCGCGAGGTGACGCGCGACAAGACTTTTCTTGAAGACCTGGGCATTGAAACGGTTTCGTTCAACCCGGGCGAGGAGGGGGTGGTGACCGTGGCTTTTGTTCTTCCGCCGGATTCACTGAATCAACCGATTGCCCTCATCGTGGATCGCCGCCAGGAAAAGGGCAAGGAACGACTGACGCTTGTTGAAATCAAAAAGGCTTCGCCCCCGCGGATTCCTCTTGTCGAAGGGAACTGGCGCGCCACTTCCTCCGCCCGATGGGAATAGAATCGCGCATTGCGGTTTCCTAAATTTGCCCTAAAATCCCGATTGCATGAAAGCGCCCATGCGTGCTCGCTTGATTTTCTTTTCCTGTCTGATGACTGTGGCGGGGCTGACGGGATGTTCCCCCCAAGGCGGGAATCCGTTGTCGTCCGGTAACGCCGATCCTGTCCGCATCGCGCGCGTGGAACGGCGCGACCTGAATTTTACCGTTGAAGCCGTCGGGGATTTGCGGCCATCGATCCAGGTGGATGTGAAGACCGAAATCAGCGGCACCATCAAAACCCTTTCGGCGCAAACGGGACAGATGATCAAGCGAGGCGATCTGCTGCTGACCCTGGATGACCGTGATTTGCTGACGGAAAAATCCTCCGCGGAGACGGAAATCGAGGGTGCCAAGCTTCTCTTGCAAAAAGCGACTTTGGCCGCCCAGCGCGCCCAGCAACTCGCCGCCTCCGACCTCATTTCCAAACAGGACGCGGACAATCTCCGTCTCGACGCGGATGTCGCAAAAAACAACCTCGAAAAAGCCGTCAAAAAACTCCAGACCGTCCAGAACAAACTGAGCAAAACCCGGATCAACGCGCCGATTGACGGCAGCGTGATTTTCCTGCCGGTGGTGGAAGGACAGGTGGTGGTGGGGGGGCCAACCGCCGGTGCCAGCACCCTGCTCATGACACTGGCCAACCTGTCCGAGATGCTTATTTCCACCCATATGAACCAGATGGATGTCACGCGAATGAAGGAGGAGCAGCCGGTCCATGTGACGCTGGACGCCTTTGAGACGTTGAATTTTTCCGGAAAGGTTTGTTTTATCGCGCCCATGGCGACGATCAAAAACAACATCAAAGGGTTTGCGGTTGACATCCTGGTTTCCTCGGCGGATTCGCGGATCCGTCCCGGCATGTCCGCCAATGTCCGGATCCCCATTTCCCGGGCAACTTCGGCTCTCACCGTGCCCATCGAGGCCGTTTTTCGAGAAGGCGACAAACGGGTGGTTTTTTTGAAGGGCCCCAAAGGAATGGAACGACGCGAGGTGGAGGTAGGGATCGTGACCACCGAATACGCCGAAATCAAAGCCGGCCTGAAAGAAGGCGATTCGGTGCGCCTCAACCATTCCAGTGAAGATGAAAAAAAAGGTGACCATGGCGCTCATCGAACTTCGTGATGTCCGCAAGATGTATCGCGTGGCGGGGGAAACCATTTGCGCCCTGAACGGGGTGAGCCTAGATATCGAGGAAGGCGAGTTCATTTCCATCATCGGCCCGTCCGGCAGCGGAAAGTCCACCCTCATGCATTTGTTGGGATGTTTGGACATCCCCACCGAGGGAAGCCTGAAGCTCGATGGGATTGATCTCAGTCGCGCCGGTTCCAATCAATTAGCCGAAATCCGCAATCGAAAAATCGGGTTTGTGTTTCAGGCTTACAACCTGCTCTCCCGCCTGAACGTGCTGCAAAATGTCGAACTGCCGATGATCTACAGCGGAACCTCGGCCCGGGAACGCTGTGAGAAGGCGGCACGGGCTCTCGAACGGGTTGGCTTGCAAGACCGCGTTCGTCATCGCCCGTGCCAGCTTTCCGGCGGGCAAAGCCAGCGGGTCGCCATCGCGCGCGCGCTGGTGAACGATCCTAAGATGATCCTGGCCGACGAACCCACCGGCAATCTGGACAGTCACGCCGGCCAAGTGATTCTTGATCTTTTGCGTGATCTGAACGGCAAGGGACGGACGATTATTATGGTCACTCACGATCCCAAAATCGCCGCCCAGACCCGCCGCAAAATCGAAATCCAGGACGGGAAGATCATATAAATTACTTCACGAGCGCGGAGGCCTGTTTGAAGAGGGGATGGGTGGAGTCGCGCAGGGCCTCGAAGATCAATGATTCGGAAGTGGAAAGCGCCGCGCCGGAGCGAGCCATCCGTTGGAGCGCGCCCTTGTGATCGGACGGATTTCGCGAACTGACGGCGTCAATGGCGAGAAAAGTTTCATGATCGGATTCCAGAAGGTCGAACACGGTTTGCTGGACGCAGACATGAGTTTCGATGCCGCACAACACCCACTGATTTCGGCCGGTGGCTTCGAGGGCTTTTCTGCATTCGATTGAGGCGCATGAGGAAAAAGCGGTCTTTGCCATCGGAGGACTGCCGGCCGTTTCCAGTTCATTGCGGATTTCGGCCACGGTGTGACCCAATCCCTTGGGGTATTGTTCCGTGACGAGGATCGGGGCCTTGATCAATCGGAAGAACCGGATCAATCGGATGGAGGCGCGGAGGGTGTTGGGCCAGTTGGCGATGACCGGGGCGAATCGTTCCTGCAGATCGACCACCAACAGGCCGCATGAATTTTCGCGGAGCCGCGGAATTTTGGGGGATGGCACGGGAGGGATGAAAGCGGATGAACGGGGGGCGTTCAAGCGTCGACTGGAGTGACCCGAC
>Ga0247727_10020708_pt1 | contig 10020 bp, 4 predicted proteins | sample WisWelCaveWW1625_FD_202498 | JGI IMG/M metagenome (GOLD analysis project Ga0247727, IMG submission 202498) | Biofilm microbial communities from Wishing Well Cave, Virginia, United States - WW16-25 | ecosystem: Environmental > Aquatic > Deep subsurface > Groundwater > Cave microbial mat | place...
TCTGTATAAGCAACATGCAGAATCCACCGATATCATTACACAATTTACCGATAGACTTCTTGACAGCAGTGTAACAAGTCAAATTCCAAGCCAGAAAGCAGTGACTTATTTCTCTCTGGCTGACTTACAAAACAATGTAGCGACACTTAGTGCCAATGGCTATACATGGGCGATATATGATCTAGAGCCTGAATCATCGCCTCTTAATGAGGTAGCTGATCCTGTTGGCTCAGTACAGCAAGCATCGCAAATTATTCACAATGCCGGATTAAAATTCATGTTAACGCCTGCATTAATTCCTATATCAGAATATGGAGCCATGGCAGCATACCCAGATGGTTTTATTTTACAGGCTCAGGATTTGCTTGTTCAGGACTCTGCCACTATCACAAAAAAGATAACCCAGGTTGTAAATATCATTAGAACAGCCAATCCGTCTACTACAATATATCTGCAAGGAAGCTTGATAAAAAATACTCCGGCCCAGATAAACAATGCATATGATCTAGTTAAAGATCAGGTTGATGGGTTTACAATATTTTATGACAATACTGCCAGCGTGGTTCCACAACTAGATCAGATCTTAACACACATTAATCCAACCATATCCGCAAGTGTCTCAATTGATTCAGTGAGTAATACTGCACCAAGATGGGGTGTCGATGTAGTCACTATATCTGGTAGCGCAGCTGGCTATTCTGTTGGTGACACGATAACTGTAAACTGGGGAGATGGTACTACCACAACAAATACATCGATTTCTTCTAGTGGCTCTTGGGGACCTATAACTCACACATACAGTTCTTCAGCTATGAGTACCAATCCTAACCAAATAGTTGCTAGACTGATAGATGGTAGCACAGATCAATTAAGAGCAACCAGCTCTGTATCTCAGATTAATGTACGAAAACATGCTACATCTTTATCGCTTGATCCAATTAGTAATGTACCATGGGGTCAACCAACTTCATTTGTTGTTACTCTTAGAGATACAGACAGTGGAGGCTCAGCACTTACAGGAAAAATGATCAGCATCGATGGTAATGGGGCTATTGGAGTTGTAGACAAAATAACTGACAGCAGTGGCAGAGTTATTGGTACTGGCACGGCACCAAGTACTGTTGCTTCTGGGTGGGGAGTACAAGCACATTTTGTAGGCGATACGTTGTATGGAGCAAGTAATTCGGTTGTAACAAGTTACAGTACACTCCGACATTCTACTACTTTATCACTATTACTAACACCAAATCTTGTATTACCCGGTGGAACTTTCATTATGAGTGGCGTGCTTTTGGATTCAACCACTGATACACCATTAAGCTCAAAAACAATATCAATTGTAGCTGATCCACCAAAAACAATCGCTGACATGGTAACAGATGAAACGGGAAGCTACATAAGATTTGGATTTCTTGCACCAAGTATAGCAGGACTGTATAGAAACCAAGCAATCTTTTCTGGAGATTCTCTTTATGATGCTGCTAGCTCGCCATGGATAACATTAACTGTATCATAATTAAATTACTAGTTCTTGAATTGTAATCAAGAAGTGAGTTTGATTCTATTAACAACACAACCTAACTACCAAATATGGAAATTTCATACGGCGCATTTTTATATCTCGTACCTACAATCACTAATCTATTGATACCGCCTGGTGGAGCGTTTTTTGGTAAGTATAATTTCATAGTGATTACCATAACAGCTGTTTCATTATTTTCAATATTGCCAATTGGATTTTTTGATCAGATTTTACCTAATGCTTTTGCACAAACCGGTACTGGCACAATAACTGGATTTGTGTTCAATGACACCAACGGTAATCTGGTAAGAACTGCTAACGAGCCACTAGTCCAAAATTGGAATGTTAAACTTACTAAAGATAGTACTACCACTACCACATTAACAGGTTCTGGAGGAACTTATTCATTTACTAATCTTGTGCAGGGAATTTATACAGTATCGGTAGATTTGCCTACTCCATACGTTTCAACACAACCACTTAACAACGCTTATCAAGTTACCATAAATCCTGGAAATACAATAACAAGAAATTTTGGAATTTTCAAGAACTCTCCTGAACTATTGAATGGATTTGGCGATATTACAGGAATAATGCCAGAAGGAGCAACAATTGATTCTCAGGGTTTCTTGTATGACGTAGACACTATTGGTAACATCGTTAGGAAATTTGATACAAATGGTAACCTTATGCTGAGTTTTGGAAGCACTGGGCTTGGTTCGGGCCAATTTCAAAGACCGGCAGGCATAGTAGTAGATTCTCTGGGCAACATTTTTGTTTCTGATCGTGGCGACAGAGTTCAGAAATTTGATCCAAATGGGAACTTTGTAACGCAGTTTGGTAGCTTTGGTACTGGTCCTGGGCAATTTAATTCTCCAAGAGGAATGGCAATTGATGCGCAAAACAACATCTATGTTGCTGATGGAAACAATCACAGGGTGCAGAAGTTTGACAGCAATGGCAACTACCTTCTGACTATTGGCAAGCCAGGGGTCCCGTTTAGCTATTTACGTCTGCCATTTGATGTTGCGCTAGATTCCAACGGAAACGTCTATGTCGCTGATACAGGAAATAACCGTATACAAAAATTTGATCCAAATGGTAACTTCATCTCAGCCTTTGGCGGATATGGAATTAACCCAGGTCAATTTAATAGACCAAGGGACGTCTATATTGGTTCCAATAATTTTGTATATGTATCTGACACGTACAATAACCGTATCCAAGTATTTGACAACAATCACGTATTTGTCAGAGTCTTTGGTACGTTGGGTGCAGATCCTGGAGAATTTAGTAATCCATCAGGGCTTGTCACAGATAGCACTAATCAATTGTATGTTGCTGATGCAGGAAACGATAGAATGCAATACTTTGACAGTAACGGACAATATTTGGATTACTTTAGAACAAGAGACTCACCAATCGAACCTTATTTCGTCTTCTTTGATTTGTTAGGACATTTGCTTGCAAGCGACGGTCATAATCACAAGGTACTGACATTTGATGCCAATACCGGTGAGCTGTTATCTGAATTTGGAAAACTTGGCACAGACCCTGGTGAATTTCGTGGACCAAGAGGAATAGGAGTTGATGCAACAGGCAACATATACGTTGCAGACAATTACAATAATCGCGTACAGAAATTTGACTCAAATGGAAACCTTTTGTTGCAATGGGGAAGTACTGGCAGTGGTACTGGTCAATTTATGCAACCACGTGGAGTTGTCATTGATTCATCTGGCAATATACTCGTTACAGATACACTGAACAACAGAATACAGAGATTTGGTCCTAACGGAAATTTCTTGTCATCATTTGGCAGCACGCTGCCTTATGGAATAGCTCTGGACATGCAAGGAAATATTTATGCTGCAAGGAACCTTAACAATGTAGAAAAGTACAACAGTAATGGTAATTCTTTGCAGATCATTGGAGCTGGTGTTCTGAATGACCCTACTGGTGTGGCTATAGATTCTGGCGGAAATATCTATGTTTCAGACGGCGCTCCCAGCAGAATTCTGAAATTTGCTCCAAATGGTAATTTGCTAACCACTTTAGGTACAACAGGAAGTGGTCCAAGTCAATTTAGTGATCCGCGCGGAATTCTGATTGACTCAAACGGCAACCTGTGGGTAGATGATACAGGAAATTACCGTATACAGCAATTTGATAGCAACTTTAATTTCATCAAACAAATTTCATACTTTTTTACTGGTTTAATTGTTCCACCAAGTGTCTCAATTGATTCAGTAAGCAATACTGCACCAAGATGGGGCGTCGATGCAATCACTGCATCTGGTAGCGCAGCTGGCTATTCTGTTGGTGACACGGTAACTGTAAACTGGGGAGATGGTACTACCACAACAAATACATCGATTTCTTCTAGTGGCTCTTGGGGACCTATAACTCACACATATGGTTCCTCAGCTATGAGTACTAATCCTAACCAAATAATTGCTACGCTGATAGATGATAACAATGGTGAAGTAAAGGCAACTAGTTCAGCATCATCGATTAATGTGCAAAAACACAGTACAATCTTGTCTATACTGATATCTCCAAGCTCAGTACCAGTTAGTGGCACTTATAGTGTGAGTGGCATACTTATGGATTCCACTACCAATACACCGTTGAGCTCAAAGACAATAACGTTTAGATCTGATCCGCCAATAGTAATCAGTAGTACAGTAACAAGTGCATCCGGTAATTACCAAGTAACGGGATTGATAGCACCAAATACGCCAGGAGGGTATAGAATACAAGCACAGTTTGCGGGTGATTCTCTTTATAATCTAAGATTCTCGTCAAGCCCAACGTTGACTGTTTCATAGAAAATTTCTTCTTAATTACTTTGTGATTATAATTTGATGAAAGTTTTCTGTGTCTGGAACAACTGACATAAATAGTATATGTGAAAAATAAAAACATTGTTAGACTTGCAAGAATTTTATTTTGTACGGCAAAGATAAATATTCTAACTTATGTTTTATAATTTCCTTAACATGCATTAACAAGTTGAAATTTACTAATCTAAAATCTATACCAAAATTATGCCTATTTTAATCAGATATTGTATTCCAGATGCAAAATCCATATCACTAATTTTTCTTTCTGACCACCATCCTGCATTATTTCTGACCCAATCAGGAATAGTTATACTCTCGTTTGCCTGGTCACTTTCTGTTAGCGGCACTTTGATTACGCCTATTTTAATCAGATATTGTATTCCAGATGCAAAATCCTTATCACTAATTTTTCTTTCTGACCACCATCCTGCATTATTTCTGACCCAATCAGGAATCTTGATTTCAGCAGATTCAGAGAATTCACTTCTTGAAATAAGAGTAATACCACTAAGTATGCTGTCTAAATTTTCTAGTGTACAGTTTGTGCATGGTGGGCGAGGTGGTTTAGTGTCAGGCAAATAAATCACAATTACACCGTCAACCAAATTCTTTACACTTTCAATAGACTTGATGATCTGGCTAACATCTGTTAAATTCAAAGCAACCTGAACAAAAATCTCTGTATTTGGATTTGCTGATCTGACAACTTCGCTTACTGCTATGACAGTGTCTGTAAATTCTTCCGTCTTATCTGCTAACGTTTGTACTTGCATAATTAAAACATCTATTTTTTCCCAATCAATCTGTTGGTAATAACCCAAAAGATACTTCTTGTCAGGAGCTATCCCATATCCATAACCCGCTGTATGTATAATGTCTGCTCCTTTACTTATTGCGCCCACGGGATCATCTTTTTCCTCAGCTGGTGTAGCATCCCAATGTTCATTGTTATATACAATAAAATCAACCTTAGTTACTAAATTATTGGCAATGTCTATAGATTTTTCCAAACCATTTAATGATGCTGCACTCATCATCTTTCTTTGGTTTGGAAAATCCATAAAGTGTGCTGTGTATGGTCCTAAGCCTATAATAACATCATTTGGATCAGTATGATATTTTTTAAGAATTTGCTCCACGTCCTCATCGCCCATCTTGTCAGTAAACACCCCAACCGATAATCTGTTGTCACTTGTACTGTAAACAAATGGCACGCTTATCAGAGTTGATGTAATTAGTAAAAAAAATATTGCTAATTTTTTCATTCTAATATTATTCATCAATACAATCTAGCTGGGTCAAATCTATAGAAAAGTTGCGTTGATAAAAGTAGTATGTCTAGTTTTTATACAAGATCTGTTCGTAGTACGAACAGATGTGGTATTTATGCAATCTAAAAAAAGGTTCTTTAACAAACAAAATTTTAAGACTGCTACAATAGTAGCCATCTCCTTATTTTCAATAATAGTAACAGTATTTTTTGATCAAATTTTACCTAATGCTTTTGCCCAAACCGGTACTGGCACAATAACTGGAGATGTCTTCAATGATATAAATGGAAATCTGATTAAAGATGCGAGTGACAAACCGGTTCCAAATTGGATTGTTAAACTAACTAAAGATGGAAACACCATAACTACATTAACGGTAGCAGATAGCACTTACTCCTTTCCTAATCTTGAACAAGGAACTTACCAGATATCAGCAGACATGCCTGTGCCATACGTTCCAACACAACCACTTAACAACACTTATCAAGTTACCATAAGTTCAGGAAGCTCAATCGTTAGCAACTTTGGAATTTTTAAGAACTCCCCAGAACTATTAGATGCATTTGGAGATATTGTTGGAATATCACCAGAAGGACAGACAATAGATTCTCAAGGTTTTTTGTATACTGTAGACACTATTGGTAATGCAGTAATAAAATTTGATATCAATGGTAACCTCGTGATGAAGTTTGGCAGCACTGGCACGGATCCAGGACAATTTCTAAGACCATCTGGCATTGCTGTAGATTCTCAAGGCAACATCTTTGTTTCTGATATAAATAATCGTGTGCAAAAATTTGACCCAAATGGGAACTTTTTACTGCAATGGGGCAACCCAAACATTGGTCCTAGTAATGCCATAGGTCAATTTAACGGTGCCAGAGGACTGGCAGTAGACGGACAGGATAACATCTATGTTGCCGACGGTAACAACCACCGATTGCAGAAGTTTGATAACAATGGCAATTACATCATGACAATTAGCAAGCCTGGCGTCCCATACAGCTATGTTCGTCTACCATTTGATGTGGCAATAGACTCGCAAGGAAATATCTTTGTCGCAGATACAGGAAATAATCGTATACAAAAATTTGATTCAAATGGGAATTTCTTAACTAGCCTTGTACAATTTAATAGACCTCGAGCTATAGCCATAGCTCCAAACGACTATCTGTATGTCGCTGACACATACAATAACCGCATCCAAGTGTTTGATAATAATAACAACTTTGTGATGGCGTTTGGCACCCTTGGTGCAGACCCTGGAGAGTTTGGAAATCCATCAGGCCTTGCCATAGATAATGCAGGAATACTTTATGTTGTTGATTCTTCAAACGATAGAATACAGTCTTTTAATAGCAACGATGGCCTGTATTTGGCACAGTTTAGAACCAGAGATTCTCCAATAGAACCTTACTTTCTCACATTTGATGCATCAGGACATTTGATTACAAGCGATGGTCACAATCACAAGGTACTAACATTTGATCCTAACACTGATGTATTGTTATCAGAATTTGGAGAACTTGGCTCAAACGCCGGTGAGTTCCGTGGACCACGTGGTATAGCAATTGATGCAACAGGAAACATGTACGTTGCAGACAATTACAATGATCGTGTGCAGAAATTTGATTCAAATGGGAACTTTTTGCTGCAATGGGGCAGCACTGGTACTGCTCCTGGTCAATTTATTCAACCACGTGGAGTTGTCATTGATTCAGATGCAAATATACTGGTTGCAGACACACAGAACAACAGAGTTCAGAAGTTTGATCAAAACGGTAACTTCCTATCATCGTTTAATAGTTTTCTGCCCTATCAAATTGCACTTGATGTACAAGGAAACATCTATGCTGCAGAAGAATTTGCACACCACGTAGAAAAATATGACAGCGCTGGAAACTCTTTGCTAGTTATTGGCAGCTCCGGTTCAGGGCCTGGCCAACTTTCCAACCCAAGAGGTGTCTCTTTAGACTCGAGTGGTAATATCTATGTTGCAGACTCGGCTAACAACAGGATTCAGAAATTTGACCCAAATGGGAACTTCCTAACCCTACTTGGTACAGGTGGCTCTGGCATTGGACAATTTCGTAATCCACGCGGAATTCTAATTGATTCTGCAGGCAACCTGTGGGTGGATGATACTGGAAACTTACGCATCCAGGAGCTTGATAGCAACCTTAACTTCATTAAGCAAATTACTTACTCTTCTTCTGGTATTGATACTACTCCACCAGTAGTAACAGCACCCGCAGACACAACTCAAGAGGCTATTGGTTCAGTAGGAAATGTTGTAATATATTCTGGAGGGTCAGCCATAGATCTTATTGATGGTATTATAATACCTACATGTACTCCATCTTCAGGTTCAACTTTTCCATTAGGTGACACCATTGTTACTTGTATAGCAACAGATTCAGCTGGCAATGTTGGTTCTGATTCATTTACTGTAACCATACAGGACACCACTCCGCCAATATTAACAGTACCAGCAGCTATCCTAGTTGAAGCTACTGATACTACTGGAGCTACTGTTAGTTATACTGCATCGTCTTTTGATCTTGTTGATGGTTCTCCTTCCCCAACTCCCTCTACATGGTCATCCTCAGTTTTTTTTGCTTTAAAAGAACCTGATACTGATACTGTTGGGATGCTGTTAGGGTATTATGATTCATCTGATTATATTCCAGCCATTATGAATGAGCCACAATTTTCATTATTTGCAGACCAGATTAAAATTATAGTTTCACCATCTCATTCAGAAATTCAAAACCAAATCGATTTAGCGGATGACTTTACCTATCCGCCAGATATAATAAATTATGATATAGAGAATTGGCAGTTTACACCACCAGAAGAAAAAGTAGATCCAGCTTTATCTATTCTTCAAGCGGCAGATATCGTTCATAGCGCTGGATATCAATTTGGAACTTCACCAGGCAGAGATATATTATTAGATATTTACCAAACATTTGACTGGACTCGGGTTGATTTTCTCGTACTACAGTTTCAAAGTTCTGTGGTAAATCCAAATGATTACAAAGATGTTGTTAACCAAGTTTCAACTGTTGTAAAGGCTAGTAATCCATCGATTAAAATCTTGGCTCAGGTGGATATGCAAAACACGCCTGATCAAATAATTACTGCATTAAGCACTATAAGAGATTCACCAGTAGATGGAGTATCAATTCTATGGTATGATACAGTACCTGATAGCGACTTGGAGCAAGTTGTTGAATATATTAAACTTGGAACAACAGGTTCAGGCGCCATAAACTGTACTCCAGCTTCAGGTTCAACTTTTCCATTAGGTGACACCATTGTTACTTGTATGGCAACAGATTCAGCAGGAAACAGTGCAACATCAACATTTACCATAAAAGTACAGGAAATATTTATCAACACTATTTCTACCCTGACTCCAAAATGGAATGTAGATGCAGTTACCATATCTGGAACAACAATAGGATTTAACAGCGCTGATAATATCGCAGTAGACTGGGGAGATGGTTCTTCTACAACCAACATTCCAATTTCATCAGGTTCATGGGGACCAGTAAGTCACACATACGGTTCTTCAGCCATAAGCACAAATCCCAATCAAATAATTGCAAAGATGATAGATGGCACAAGTGGCGAGGTAAGGACGACAAGCTCTCCATCTGGAATTACTGTACAAAAGCATCTGACGACCCTAACTCTAGTAGCATCGCCAACTTCAGTAGCACGAGGTGGAACTTACAGCCTAAGTGGCACGCTTATAGACTCTACCACAAACACGCCAATGAGCTCAAAAACAATTTTGTTTGGAGCTACATCGCCAATAACAATTAGTAGCAAGGTGACAAGTTCATCTGGAACGTATACTGTATCTGGACTGACGGCACCAAATACTGCTGGAACATATCAGATTCAGGCACTATATAGTGGCGATTCTTTGTATAATATCAAGTTCTCAGTTAAAAGAACATTGACAGTATCATAACAGTAGAAAATTAAAAGGTAGTCACACAATGCCATCAACATGTGCAAATATTTCAGCTAATTTTGGAATCTCGTTGATGATAACTGTCGTATGGTAGGTGAATATAATTTTAATCAGTATGAATCATGAAAGAGGTGTAAAAACAGATACTGGGATATTCGAAATTGGCGCGCGACCAATTGCATTAACGGCTCTAATGCCATATGTTACTCCATTTCCTGGAGCAAGCGTTGTGTCAGAATATGATGTTATTGCAGAGCCTGAAACAGACGCAAGCGGTACAAAGCCTCCACCATTAATACTCCTAAATATATTGTAACCAAGGATTGGTGAGCCACCAGCTGCAGGTGTAGTCCATGATAGATCAACTTGGGTACTAGATACAACAGTTAATGT
>Ga0247727_10020709_pt1 | contig 10019 bp, 12 predicted proteins | sample WisWelCaveWW1625_FD_202498 | JGI IMG/M metagenome (GOLD analysis project Ga0247727, IMG submission 202498) | Biofilm microbial communities from Wishing Well Cave, Virginia, United States - WW16-25 | ecosystem: Environmental > Aquatic > Deep subsurface > Groundwater > Cave microbial mat | place...
GAACGCGGCCGATGATCAAAAACTGCAGCGTCATATTTCCGCCTGCGCCAATTGCAAAAGTTTTTTGGCGGAGATGAAAATGACATTGGGCAAACTCGGCGCGCCGCAACGTCCGGCCATGTCCGAATATTTCTGGGAAAGTTACTGGCATCGCCTGACGCAGCGTTTGGAAAAAGAAGAGCGGGCGGCGCCGGATTCAATCCTCGCGCGTTGGCGGGAATGGCTCCGCGAAAAGTGGGCGGCGCAACCGTTGGTGATGCCGCTGGCGCGCCCGGTCGGCGTTTTGGCCTTGCTGATTTGCGGCGTCATCATCGGGCATTACTGGTGGCCGCAGAACAACAATACCGGCGGACAGATCACGCCAGCAAATGCACCGGCCATGCCAGTGGCGCAAACGCGCGCCGAGCAATGGCTGGAGCGTTCCAAGATTCTTTTGATCGGCGTGGTGAATGAAGAGCTGACCGTCGCGTCGAAGCCGGATTTCTCGCATCAGCGTTTGGTTTCGCGAAATTTGTTGGCCGAAGCGCGAACGTTGAATCGGGAGCTGAATCCGGTGGCGGATCGCCAGATGTTGCAGCTCATGAATCAGCTTGAGTTGATCCTGTTGCAAATCGCCAATCTTGAAGCGGAGCATGATCTCTCCGCGGTCGATCTGGTTCGCGATGGCATCGCCCGCGACGGCCTGTTGTTGAGAATCAATATTGCCGAGCTAACGCAACAAAATACAACGCCGAAAAAGCCCCGGCAAAAATCACCTGAAGTTTTATAAAGGTTCGAAACAAAAATGGAACCGCAACGAAAGAGTATTGGCACATGCGAAAGTATATTTCAGTTATCTCATTTCTTTTTCTGATAAGCGCCGCTGACGCGCGCAGCTTTGCTCGCGACGCCGGTTGGGCGCCTTTGCCGCTGATGCGTTTGCCCACGGGCGATCCGCAGGACGCCGTTTATCAGGAATATAAAACCGCTTACAATCTTGTGCTCGATCAACGCTGGGGCGAAGCGATCACGCAATTGGAGGCTTTTTTAAAGAAAAATTCGAGCGGTCAGTATGCGGATGATGCGAGCTTCTGGCTGTGCTATAGCCGCGAAAAACGCGGCGATAATGCCGAAGAAGTCTTTCTCGCGTATAAAAAATTTACCGGGAAATTTTCCAAGAGTAAGTATGTCAATGACGCCAACAGCAACATGATTCGGCTGGCGGATCAACTGGCGCGCGCCGGCAATCCGAAATACAAAGCCGAACTGGAAGCTTTGCGCCGCGAAGATGATGACGATTTGCGGCTGGAAGCGATTTATGCCTTGAGCCAACACGGTGAGGATGATCCCGCGACGACGCGGTTGCTGATCGATTTGCTGCAAAATGAAAAGAGCGCGAATTTGCGGCGCAAGATTGTTTACGTGCTGGGCAATATCGAAAGCGCGGAAGCCGCAGCGGCGCTCGAAAAATTGGCGCTCGCCGATCCCGATCCCACCGTGCAGAAGAATGCCGTGCATGCGCTCGGCAATCAAGACGAAGGCGCCAACTTGAAAGCGTTGATGAAAATTGTGGATGCCAGTACGAATCCGGAAGTGCGCAAAGCGGCCTTGTACAGCATCGGAAATACGGAAGAGAACGCGGGACTGGAATTTCTGTTGCGCGTGGCGAAAACCTCCACCGATCAGGAGTTGGGTAAAGCCGCGACTTACGCCATCGGCAATTACGGTTCGGCGGCGGCGGTGCGCGCGTTGAGCGAAATTTTAACCAGCAGCACCCATCGCGAAGTGTGCAAGGCCGCGCTGTATGCTCTGGGTAATACCGGCGAATCCGAAGCGATCGCGGCACTCGAAAAAACCGCGCTCGATCAAACCGACGCCGAATTGCAAACCGCCGCCGTTAATGCGATTGGCAACCTTTCGGATGAAATTTCGTTAAAGGCTCTACAGAATATTTATACGAAAAGCACGAACCCGCGCGCGCGCAAAGCCGTGGCGTACGCGATTGGCAACACCGGCGAGAAAGAAGCCCTGCAGTTTCTCGGCAAAATGGCGGCGCAAGAACAGGATCTGGAAGTCGCGAAGGCGCTGATTTACGCCATCGGCAATGTTGAAGATGACGAAGCCGCTACCGCGTTGATGAATGTGATTAAAACCAATCCCAATGAAGAACTGAAAAAGGCCGCGCTGTATGCGATTGCGAATACCGACAAACCTGCGGCTCGTGAAGCGCTGTTAGCCGTGATTCGCGGCGAAAGTTCGCCGGAGTTGAAAAAAACGGCCATTTACGCGCTCGGCAATCTGGATGATGAGACGGTGGTGCCGGTGCTGGTTGAGATCGTGCAAAAAGATGCGGATTTACAAGTGCGCCGCGCCGCGGTCTCGGCGTTGACGCAGATGGATTCAAAGAGTGCGAGGGAAGCTTTGATAAAAATCGGGCGTGGCGAAAAATAGGTTGATTGAACCAACGGAGCAAAAGGTCCCAGTGGATGCAACGTAACCCAGTGGGAACTTTTCTTCCGTTGGCGTTTTTATTGGTGTAAATTCGGCGGATCAAAATAATAAATGAGAGGTGCAACATGAAAAGAGCTTTACTCATCTTGGCAGCAGTAGTTGCCGTGGCGTTGCCCATTTTAGTGATTGCCCAATCCAGAACGCCTCGCGACAGTTCAGCGACGAAGCCAGCGTTGCGCGAACGCCGGGCGCGTGAATACAATCAGAAGACACGAATCGCGGCGGAGCTTGCGCGAGTGGCGAGAGACCGTTCAAAAGCGGACGCCGATCGCGCCCGCCAGCGGGCGTTGCGAGAATGGCGCCGTAGTGATGAAGGCTTTGGTGCGGATGAATTGGCGGCCGTCGCTCCGGCAATTGAAGAAGCTATGGCCGGCGTTGAACCGGCGCTGGCGCATGCCCGCGAGGCGCTGGAGAATATCGATTGGGGCGTAGTTAACGAAGCCATGCAAGACGCCTCGGAAAATCTGGCTCTGGCGCGGCTGGCGCCAATGCCGCCGCTTCCGCCGATTTCAGGGCTTCCGCCATTTCCGGCGTTGGCGCCGTTTCCGGATTTTCCGCCGCTGCCTGATATGCCGCCCATGCCAGCGCTGGCGCCCATGCTGGATATTAGCCTTGGACATGGGAAAAGTTTTGGTGGAGGTTGGAGCTTCGGCCACCGCGAATACACAAAAAATTTAAGCGCAGATGAGCAAATCCGCATGCAGGCGCTCGCGGCATTGCTTGATAATGATGAGAAAACGGCCTTGCCGGAAATTCAGACCGTCGCGCGGCAAAGTGAAAACTGGGCGATGCGGGCTTACGCGGTTTCGCTGTTAGCCAATGCCGAGAGTGACGACACGATTCCGCTACTCGAAGAAGTTTTGAATAAAGACACGGATCAGCGCGTGCGCAAAGCCGCCGTGCGCGCGCTGTCGCGTCGCGATGAACCGGCCGCGCGAGAGGCTTTGAAGCGGTTGCTGATGAAATAGCTTGAATTTTAAAGTTGTGAAAAGTATATTAAGATGAGTTTCGACTCGTGGACTTGATATGCTCAACTCAATTTTTTTAATTAAAGCCAAGCGGAATATCCAAGCGGCACAACTCTTGTTTGACCATCAGATGTATGATGAATCTGCGAACCGCGCGTATTATGCGGCGTTTCAGGCGGCATTGGCCGCGCTTTCCGTTTTAGGTATTCATGTAGAAGGGATGAGCCACGAGGCGGCGCAATCGACTTTTAATACCGAGTTGATCCATAGAAGGAAAATTTATCCGGGCCATTTTAAATCTTATTTGCTGGAGTTGCAAGCGATCAGAATTCAAGCGGATTATTCATTGAAATTGACCTCAAAGAAAATTGCTATGACTCAAATCAAACATGCTAAAGAATTCGTCGAACATATTGAGCAGGAGAAACGCGTATGATAAATTTTAAACAGCGTGAATTAAGCCAAATGCTTATTGATAAATTGAAAACGCGCTTTCCGGAAGTTGAGATGGTCGACCTTATGGAGAGCCCGGAAAATCCCTATAGTCTATGGATAAAAGTCATCATGCCGGATGATGAAGATCGAGAAATCGAAGCTCGGAAAATGGCGAGCGAAATTTCAGCAGATATACTTATGGATTATGGTTACCATATGTTAGCCATTGCTATGCTTAAAAGTAGTGAAATGTCTGCTTTCGCGTCGGCAAATTGAGTTTCCGGCATTCCGCATAAATGATCCTGAGCACCACCGAATATTTTTTACTGGCCTTTTATTTAATCGGCCTTTTCGTGCTCGGATTCATGCGTTCGCGGCACGATAGTAGTTCAATGGAGGAATATCTCGTCGCGGGGCGGCGGCTGTCTTTGCCGGCGTTTGTGGCGACGCTGGTGTCAACGTGGTACGGCGGCATTCTTGGCGTCGGCGAATTCAGCTACAAATACGGCATATCGAACTGGCTGGTCTTTGGCGCGCCGTATTATCTGTATGCGATTATCTTCGCGTTGTTCATCGCCGGCCGGGCGCGGCGAACGAAATTTTATACGATTCCCGAACAATTGGAAAAGGCTTACGGTCGGCGCGCCAGCATGACCGGCGCCTTTTTTATTTTTATGCTCTCGACGCCGGCGCCGTATGTGCTGATGCTGGGGGTATTATGCCGCATGTTATTGGGCTGGCCGTTGTGGCTGGGCACGACACTCGGCGCGCTCTTCTCGATGTTTTACGCGTTTCGCGGCGGCCTCGCGGCGATCGTGCGCACGGAGATTTTGCAATTTCTGTTGATGTACGCCGGTTTTATCGTCATTCTCATTTTTGCCGTGAGTCAATTTGGCGGATGGGAATTTCTCAAAGCTAATCTTCCGCCGCTGCATCTCACCTGGCACGGCGAAAATTCGCCGCAATATATTTTGGTTTGGTACTTCATCGCGATGAGCACGCTGGTCGATCCGACGTTTTACCAGCGTTGCTACGCGGCGAAAAGTGAAAAGGTCGCGCGCCAGGGCATTCTTCTTTCGGTGGTGTGCTGGATGATTTTTGATTTCATGACGACGGCCACCGGCCTTTACGCCGCCGCGCTTCTTCCCAATCTCGCGAACCCCGCCGAATCTTATCCGCAGCTCGCCGTGAAATTGCTCCCGCCGTTGGCGCGCGGTATTTTCTTTTTATCGCTGCTCGCGACGATCATGTCGACGATTGACGGCTACGCTTTTCTCTCCGCCATCGCGCTCGGCAAAGATCTGCTCTGGAAAATTTATGGACGCGGGGAAGAAAGGCGCGTCACTTTTTTCACGCGGGCCGGATTGATGATCACCTTCGTCGTTGCCGTCGGGATGGCGTTGCTGTCGCAATCCGTCGTGAATATTTGGTACCAACTGGGCTCGCTCGCCACACCGGCGCTGCTCGTGCCGCTGGCTTCCAGCTTTTCAGAAAAATGGAAAATGCCTTCACGATGGGTTTTGCTTTCGATGCTGCTCAGCGCCGCGCTATCGGGGCTGTGGATGTTGACGGGGACAAACGGAGAATATTGGTTGGGGTTGCAACCGATTTATCTCGGCTTGATAACTTCGGGGATGTGTTTTGCCTTAGCTAAATTGGGGAAAAAATAAAAGCATTTTAATACTGCATGACCACCTTATTCCTACGAACATGACGTTTCTCTGTATTTCCTGATTTATTTCCATCCTTTTTTAGCTTCTCTTGCACCCACAGATTCAACAATGTTTCCGGCGATATACCGCGTTGTGTCGAGAGTTTTTGCAAGGCGTCGGATAATTTTCGATCAATGGCATAGTAAGTCACTTCCGATTCGATGTTGACGTCAAATTCAACCGGGCGCGTTTTGTCCCAATAATCGGTTAAGTCGTGCGTATCCCAAAATTCCCCCATCTCCCAATAGGATTGAGCTTTTGAGATTGAGCTTCTACCTTCTTTTTTGAGCGGCATATTTTTTCCTTTCTTTGAGCGTCATATCGCGAGCGGAAATTGGCAAAGCCTCGCCGCTCATTTTGTGAATGAAGAACACAATCAAATAGCGGCCCGCCTCGGTCTGAGCGCTCGCGGAATAAACATCTTCACCTGGGTAATCGCCTTTTTCAACAAATCGAAAGGCCGGCCGATTATCAAAAACTTCTCTTACCTCATCGCGGTGAACTTGATGTTTGACGGCGAGTTTCTCAAGAACGGCATAGTCCCAAATTAGGCCGCGGATTCGCAATTTTTTATACTCTCAAAAATAAAAGCAATTTATTTAAAACGGCTTCTATCAGTTTCTTTAAAATAGATACCTCCTGGCAAAAAAGCAAATGGAATTTTACTATATTGGATAGGCCGACATCGGTGGGATATTTTATTATTGCACACAAAATTTTTAATTTGTTTGGATAAAATCAGCTCTGAAATAAAAAAGCCTTCTTTTGAAGGCTTTTTCATTAGTGGCGGGGCCGACGGGACTTGAACCCGCGATCTTCGGCTTGACAGGCCAACGTGTTAACCAGGCTACACCACGACCCCGGGGAGAAGCAAAAAGAAAAGAGCAAAAATCAAAAAGAAAGTATGAATTGCTTTTTGCCTTTTGCGGTTTGCTCTTTGCTTTTCAAACCGTGGGCGATAGTGGATTTGAACCACTGACCCCGTGCTTGTAAGGCACGTGCTCTAACCAACTGAGCTAATCGCCCCTAAATATAGGGGCTGCGCTTGCATTTATGATTCTTTGCCGTTCGTCGGTTCCAGCGTTTTCTTTTTATAGAGAATCGCCACCGGAATGATGACGCAATAACCGAGGACCAGTAGAATTGGCGCGACCGTCAGCGACATAAAGCCCTCCGCCGGCGGTTGTGCAAGAGCTACGTAACCGATAATGATTACGCCCAACCCAACTGCAAATAACCAGTAGTTGATCGAGTTAAAAGGTAATCCCTGTTTTGCGGATGATTCCTTCCGAACTTGCCGGCGAATTTGTTTTATTTTGACTTCTTTCATAAGCGCAGTTTTGAATATAAGAAATGGTACGATCTTTGTCAATGAAAATATCTGGCTGGGCCGGAAAATTTTTGGTGATAAGCATTTTGGATTCATCGCCCTGGCGATATACACTTTCATTCGCTTTAGGTTCAATGACGAGTTTTTCCTTGATTTTACTGTGAATTTTTGGTATGATGAAATTGGTTGGTTCGGCAGTGGTTTCAGCGTTGTGTAATGAAGAAACGTTAATATGATCACCGCAACTCAAATCAAAGCGCTGCAAGAGACGCTACAAAATTACCCGCAGGTTTTGTTTGCCTATCTTTTCGGTTCCCAGGCAACCGGCAACGTGACGCCGATGAGCGACGTCGATATTGCCGTTTATTTCGAGAAGCGCTTATCCTCGACCGAACAATTTCGGCTGCGGCTGCATCTGATTGGCGTTCTTGGCGAGGCGTTGCAAAGGAATGATGTAGAGTTGGCGGTTCTTAATGATGATGATATTGTCCTGCGTTACGAAGTTGTAAAGAACGGCAAGGTGATTTTCTGCAGAGACCAATCTGCAAAGAATGAGTTTTTTGTGCGCACAATCAGCGAGTATTTGGATACCGAACCAATGCGCGCTTTCCATTATGAAAAGATGAAACAACAAATCCGGGAGAAAAAATTTTTTGGCCAGTCGCAACGTTATGCAAAAGCGGCTCGACAAGCTGAGAGATTATTTGGCGCTTTTGCAGGAAATCGGCAAATTCCCGAGGAATGACTATATCAATAACCCGCTCATCCACGGCAACGGTGAGCGATATTTGCATTTGATGCGATCAAGCACGAGCTGTCCTGGATTGAAAACTACACTGAAGCTATAGAAAAATTTTTATAAGGAGCATTAAAACCCATGCGCGAAATCACCAAAACCTCCAATGCCCCTTCGGCGATTGGGCCGTACAGCCAGGCCGTTAAAATCACCGCCGGCAAGATGATTTTCACCGCCGGGCAGATTCCGCTGGATCCGGCCACGGGCCGTTTGATCGAAGGCGACATTTCGGCGCAAACCCGCCGGGTGTTGGAAAATGTCAAAGCCATTCTCACCGCCTCCGGCGCGACGCTGGAGAACGTCGTCAAATCCACGGTGTTCATGGCCGACCTCAGCGAGTTTGCCGCGATGAACGAAGTGTACGGCGAATATTTCCCGGCGAATCCGCCGGCGCGTAGTACGGTCGAAGTCAAGGCTTTGCCGCGCGGTGCGCGGGTGGAAATTGACACCATTGCCGTGTTGGAATAAAACATGCGCTGGCCGTATTTCCGTGCTGCCATTTTTTTGCTGGGCGTTTTGGCGTTGGCAAATGTATGTCGTGCGCAAACAGCGGCCGTACCAACGCCGCGCGATTCCACTGCAACCCGTCTCGCGTTCAAAAAGAAAAGCAGCCCCCGCAGCGTGATGTTGCGATCATTGGTGGTGCCGGGTTGGGGGCAATATTACAATCGCCAGCATCTCAAGGCGGCGTTGGTCGGCGGCGCGGAAGTTGGTTTGGTGGTCACCGCGATCTACTGGAATGGCAAAGCCAACGGCGCGAACAATCGCGATGATAAACTTTTTTATCAAAACAATCGTAACACCGCCAACTGGTTTTTGCTCGGAACGGTGGTGTTGAGCCTGTTGGATGCGTATGTCGACGCGAGTCTGGCGGATTTTGATGAAAGCCCCGATCTTTCGTTCACCCCAGCCGCAACTCGCGCCGGCGGCGTTATGCTGACGATTAAAATTGGCCTTTGAATTTTAGGAAAGATTTTATACTTTGAACAAGCCGCTTTTGTTGTGCATTTTTGCCGGATTGCTGTTGCAAGCAGAAGACGTTCTCAGCCAAAGCAACCGGCCGGCGGGATCGGACTCAATTCGGCTTGCCTCCCCAAAAAACTGGCCTGACGAATGGCTGGGCAAAGATAAATTTGACCACGCCCTAGTGAGCGCCGGGTTGGTGGCCGCGCAGTTTTATTTTTTACGCCAGGAACTGAATATGCGAGCGGCCCCCAGCGGGCAAATGGCGGCAGGCAGCGCGCTCGCCCTCGGCCTCGCCAAAGAAATTTATGATAAAGCCAGTGGGCGCGGCACGCCGAGTTGGAAAGACCTGTTGGCGGATATCGTTGGTATCGGCGTGGCGGTTTTGCTGGTTACAAATTAGTCTTGAGAATTTTTTTGGATATGAACCCTTCGTTTTCGCAGTCTGAGGACTCTTCACAGCCGGAAGGACGGATTTTTTCATCCACATCTTTTTATCCGACGGCAGAATCTTCTTCACCCTCCGCATCGGAGCCGTTTGACAAACCGCGCAGTAATTGCGCCATCGTCGGCATATTTGATCATCCCCAGGCGGCGAAACTCGTTTACTCATCTTTATATGCGCTCCAGCATCGCGGGCAGGAAAGTTCCGGCATCGTCACCAGCGATGGGCAACATTTGCATCGTCATGTCGGCATGGGATTGGTGACGAATACTTTTGCCGACGCGGCGATCTTTTCTAAACTGCCGGGCAGTCTCGCCATCGGCCACAATCGTTATTCCACCACCGGCTCGACGGTTTTAAATAATGCGCAACCGTTCGTGGTGAGCGCGAAGCACGGGCTGATGGCGGTTTCGCACAACGGCAATTTTACCAATGCGCGCGCGCTGCGTAAAAAATTGGAAGACGAAGGCTCGATTTTTCAGACTACCAGCGACACGGAAGTTATTTTACACTTGATGGCGAAATCAACCGCGCCGGATATTATCGGCCGCATCAAAGACACGTTTCGCCAACTCAAAGGCGCGTATTCACTCGTCATCATGACGCGCAACAAGCTGATTGCCATTCGTGATCCGCGCGGCTGGCGGCCGTTGAACCTCGGCCGCAAAGAGCAAACCTGGCTGATCGCGTCGGAAACCTGCGCTTTCGATTTGCTCGAAGCGGAATATGTGCGCGAAGTGGAGCCGGGGGAAATCGTCGTCATTGAGGCCAACGGCATGCGCACGGATTTTCTCGATGAAAAAGCGGAACGGGCCGCGTGTATTTTTGAGTTGGTTTATTTCGCCCGTCCCGACAGCAAAGTTTTTGACGAGAATGTTGA
>Ga0247727_10020710_pt1 | contig 10019 bp, 11 predicted proteins | sample WisWelCaveWW1625_FD_202498 | JGI IMG/M metagenome (GOLD analysis project Ga0247727, IMG submission 202498) | Biofilm microbial communities from Wishing Well Cave, Virginia, United States - WW16-25 | ecosystem: Environmental > Aquatic > Deep subsurface > Groundwater > Cave microbial mat | place...
GTGCCGATTCTCCGTGAGCACGCTGGCTTGATAGCCCAGGAAGGCCGCCCCATGGTGCGTCTTCCGCACCAGCCGCGCGTCGGGATCCGTCACCGAGCGATGCGTCGCGTTCGAGCGCTTCTCCCCGTAGCGGGTGCGCGTGCGGAGCAAGGCGTCCCGCACCGCCCACTGTGCGCGCACGTGACGTTGGGCCGCCGCGGCCCGGTGGATCGCCCGGTCGGCGCCGAGCCGCACCGCCTCCATCAGGGTCCGCGCATCGCGCCGATCGGTCTGCACCCGGCGGCTCCGGGTGGCGTACATCGGCGCGAAGTTGGGGTCCGCCACGATCACCGCGTGCCCCAGCGACTCCAGGTGCCGCGCCACCCACTCGCTCTCGGTCGAGGCCTCCAGCAGCATCCGCGCCGGCGGCCGGTTCCCCAGCACCGCCGTGAACCGTTCCCGTGTCGTCGCGATGCGGCGCTCGTCGATCTCCCCCGTCTCCGAAAGGATGCAGAGCTGGCTCTCGCGTTTGTGCAGATCAAGCCCTATCGTATCCATGGGTAGCTGGCCTCCCGGTGTGCGCCCCGTCGCAAGACGGTGAGCGCGTCAACAAGAATGTGGGGCTCAGCTTGCCACCACGAGACCGTGGAGGTCCAGCGACCGCTTCATACCAACTACGCGCGATCCGTTAGGCCGCTGCGTGAGGATAGCATCGTAGTAGACTAGCATCGTAGTAGAAAGGATGGTCAATTAAGGCTTCCGCTTCTCTTTATTCAAAGTTCCACCCTATCAGTAGAAACGTCATGCCAACCCCAAATGAAGCAGCACTAATCAGACAGTTGGCCAGAGAACTGGCGAAGCGGACGGCCGAGGTAGGCATTCGTTCCGCCACCGTAGGGGCCAGAGCGATTCAAGCGGCTATAGCGGCTGAGGCAGCGGCGCAGGCAAGGCTTGCCGCGGAGGCTGCGCGCCTAGGGGTTCCACTCGCTGAGGCTACGGCGGAATATGGCCTGTCATCGGGCGCGGCCGCAGGGGCGGGAGCGGGCTCCGGTGGGGTCGTAATCCGAACGCTTATCGCCATCGGGCGGGCCATCGGACTCAAGGGGGCCGGAACGGCCGTCCTCGGCGGGACGGCCGTCGTCGTGGTCGTCGGCGGGGTGCTCGTCTACGGCGGGGCGGTTCTGATCGGCGGGTTGGCGTCCGACAAGCCGGTCGAACCGGGGCCGGCGATGACCCGGCCACGGCCATCGGTGCCGCCCTCGGAACAAACCACCGGCAGCGGGACAACCACGACGTTGGCCCCGCCGACTGGTGGTGCGCACTGGATTCTGGATTCAGTTGAAGTGAATCCCCCCACTCCATGGGCAGGTTGGACGTTTGATGCAAACTCTACTTCTGCTAGCTATGTTATTCTCGATGGTGCGTATCAAGTAAACGGTCAATGGACACGTCCGCCGCAACAAGTCGATACCAATGGCTTTACAGTCAATTTGAGCCTTCAGGCGAAGGCTCCACCGAATCAACTTGCTGCAGGAGTCATATGGGTCTCGGGATCTGGACTGGACACCGATACACCTGAAGAAAAACGATCGCTGCAAGCGACAGGCCAAAATGGGGGAACCGCAACCGCTCAGTCGTCTGTGACTTTCAAGCCACAGCCATCGGCGTCAGAGATCAAAGTCGTGATTGGATTTAATTGGAGCATTCAATTTACCTACCATTACAGGCGCAGCCAATGAGGCATTTATGAACTACACGATTCAAATTCTTCTCACCGTGTTGTGTCTTCCATTGATTCTCTTCGCTGAAAGTTCGTTACATGGGCCTTCAGCCCGGCACCAGCACACGCGAGGATGTTCAGCGGATACTTGGAAACCCTCTTAGTTCACTCAGTGAAATCCTTTCCGAATACGGACCGCAAGCAAACGGTGCGAAAGTCTATGTTCAATAGCGCCAGGATTCAGGAATGGCGGAGCGCACTGAATTGCTGCTTTCAGAGAATTGAAGATCCCTTTCGAGGAGTGTCATCATGCCCTTTGGCCGATTTGCGAGCGCCTTGCTGGCCCTGTTGTCGGTTCTGGCGATTGCGCCCACGGCGCAGGCCCAACTGAGAATCAAAGCCACCGAGGGCCAATTTGCAGGCTCGCACCTCGTCAATTCGACTCTTCGCAAACAGTTGAAGCAATTCTTCTCCGGACAAGACATCCGCTTCTACACGCATCCGACGAACGCGGACAAGAATTCAGGGCAAGAGGACCTCCCGAATACAATGCTCAATGCGCGGCGGACCCTGCTGGCCATGCAGCAGTCCGACGTGTTCTGGTTCAGCGGGCACTCTGGCCAAGTCCCGGGACAACCGGTCCAGGTGTTGCAGGTGGCGGATGAGTCGCGCGACGCGAGCGGCAAGGCCCTGCTTTCAGCCCTCGAGGTGCGCGACGCGCTTCGGGGGCGGGGCGGTCCCCGGCTTGTCGTCATCAACGGCTGCATCACGACGAACCTCTACGACGGCATCTCCACCGAGAATCGTCTGAGCACCGCCTTCGGCATCAACAGCCAATCAAAGGGCCGTGCCTACCTTGGCTGGGATCTGGAAATCGTCGGCAAGCATGCCGACGACTACATTCTCACCTTGCTCTCCTTATGGACGAAGCCGGATCAAACCAACCGATACCTGACGCTTGCGGAGGCGAGGGAACGGACCCCCGAGGCGAACAACAGGAAGGTGACCATCATCGGAGATGGCAGCTTGCGCTACCCCGACCTGAAATCACCACCGGCGCGCCCTTAGGGAATGGACGCTCACTTGACGACAAATGCCTCGATGGGCTTGCCGCTGCGTTGGGCAGTCGTCTCGCGGAGGGCTCTCGCTGGGTTCTCGCGGCATTATCACGCCTCACCTCAATGCTCAGCGCCTTTGGTTTGTTCCACTCGAGCTCAGCGTGTGTCGGAGGTGAGCGCATACTTCGTGAGGCCCTAACCCGCGCTTGCTGCTGGCGGGGTCCTAAGCGCCTCAGCCGCCGCAGGCCATCTTAGAACAGGATCCGCGGCGGCTTCGGCAGGCCCCCGCAGCAGAAGCGCAGGGCGTTAGGCGCATTCGCCGTCCCATTCCGCCAACCATAGATTCGCTTCCGTGGGCTATGAATTCGAATGGGACGCCGACAAGACGGCCGCCAACCTCCGCAAGCATGGCGTCTCGTTCGAAGAGGCCACCACCGCCTTCGCTGACCCGCTCGCCATCAACATGCCGGATCCCGATCACTCCGAGACCGAGGCACGCTACGTCGTCCTAGGGCAGTCGACACAGGGCCGCCTGATCGTTGTATGTTATACAGAACGGCCACCTCGAACCCGACTCATCACCGCGCGGCGGCCACCCGGCGCGAACGATCCCAGTATGAAGAAGGCGAGAGCTAGAGCAGCCGAGCAGGCTTCAGTTGATGAGGACACCATGCGGCCGGAGTACGACTTCTCTCGGGGTGTGCGTGGCGTGACGGCGCAGCGCTACGCCCAGGGTGTCAACGTCGTCCTCCTCGATCCTGATGTCGCCGAAGTCTTCCCCACTGCTCGGGCCGTCAACGAAGCGTTGCGCACGCTCGTCCGGCTCCAGCGACGGCGTCCGAAAGGGCAGCGAAGCGCCTAAAACCAGCGCGTGAAGCTGCCGGGCCCGGCCGGAACCATGGAAGCGTCCGTTTGTGCGCCCGCCATTTCCCGGTGCGGTGCTCAGTCACCATTGCGCCGTCGCGGCGGGGCCCGCAGCTTCTGTGAAGCGGCGCACCCCGTCAAGCCCGGCCTCTCGGTCGGGTTGTCTCTTTCATCTATTGTCGGGCCGCGTGCGGCCCGTTTCAGCCGGTGCCCCTCGAGGTGCCGCTCAGCCTTCTGTACGCGCTCTCACGTGACGAGGGACTGCCTCGTCGGCGCAGGGGGGGATCCGAAGGAGCGGCGGCGCCAACTACGCGACGACCTCAGCGGCGGTCATACGCGGCGACGCGCTCACCGCCCATGTCGGTCACACTCTTCGGGCCACCGGGCGGACGTCTAGGCCACCGCGACCGCGGCGGGCCGCGGCGCGCGGTAGTCCTTCCCGTCGCGCCACATGGCGTAGAGCATGCCAGCCAACCGCCGCGCCAGGGCGACGGCGGCGATCAAGCGCCCGCGGCGCTGCGCGATCCCTTCGGCCCAGGCCCGCAGTGGGGCGGCTGCGGCGTCCTTGGAGCGCAGCACGCGCCAGGCGGCCTCGACCAGCAGGTAGCGCATCCGCACGTTGCCGGTCTTGCTGATCCGCCCGCGCTGCTGCCGCTCGCCGGAGCTGTACTCCTGCGGCGTCAGGCCGAGGTACGCTTCGACCTGGTGCGCGCTCTTGAACCGCGGCACGACGTCCAGGGTGGCCACGAACGCCACCGCCGTCACCGGCCCGATGCCGGGCGCGGTGCACAGCTGGGTCACGACCGGATCGCCGGCGACCACGGACGCCAAGCGCGCGTCGGCGGCGACGATCTCGCCGTTGAGCGGCCCCAGCAGGACGCGCAGCGGCGCCACCTCGGCGGCCAGGAGGGCGGGCAACGGCAGCGCCGCGAGCTTCGCCTCGAGGTGGTCCGGCCCGCCAGAGGGCAGCCGCAGTCCGTCGCGCCGCGTGAGCGCCCGCACCACGTTGACGTAGCGGGTGCGCGTGCGGATCAACGCGTCCCGCACCGCCCACTGTGCGCGCACGTGACGTTGGGCCGCCGAGGCCCGGTGGATCGCCCGGTAGGCGCCGAGCCGCACCGCCTCCATCAGGGTCCGCGCATCGCGCCGATCGGTCTTCACCCGGCGGCTCCGGGTGGCGTACATCGGGGCGAAGTTGGGGTCCGCCACGACCACCTCGTGCCCTAAGCTCTCCAGGTGCCGCGCCACCCACTCGCTCTCGGTGGAGGCCTCCAGGAGGATGCGCGCCGGGGCCCGGCTCCCGAGCACCGCGATGAACCGCTCCCGGCTGGTCACGATCCGGCGTTCCACGATCTCTCCCGCCTCCGTCAGCACGCACAGCTGACTCGCGCGCTTGTGCAGATCAAGCCCTATCGTATCCATGGCGGCTGGCCCTCCCCTTTGCGCCTTAGAGCGCGTCTGAAGGTTGTGGGGCGATGTTGCCACCACGGTTCGTGGATGGCCAGCCGCTTCATCCCAACTAGGCGCGATCCGTTAGCCAGACGTCGGCTCATCTCGATGAAGCCCTTCAGGTCGCACGTTGACACCCGGTGGACTGAACGCGATAATCACGCCAACCATGCACATCCTGGAGGTGCTTTATGCGAGTCCTGACAGGAATTCTGGTCGTCGCGGCACTCGTGATTCCCGTAAGCTCACAGGGCCAGTCCGCACCCAGTAAGGCCGATATCCAGAAGCTGCTACAGGAGCGCGACGATGCTCGCAACAGGGCCGATTGGAACGCGTTCGGCCAATTCTTCACCGCCGAAGCGACTACCTTGAGCTCCGCCGGAACATCGTACAAAGGGCGCGCGCAGATTCAGAGGGGCAACCAGGACTTGTGGGGCGCGGGCGTGTACAAAGGTGCACGGATAAAGACCACCGTCGAGTCAGTCGACGTGATCGCCCCGGACGTGGTCCTGGCAGATGAAACGTTCGAGATCACGAACATCGCGGGAGGCGGCAACCGAAAGGGCCGGACAGCCGTCGTGTTGGTCAGGTCGAATAACGCATGGAAGGTGGCTGCCACCCGCTCGATGGTACCAACCGCGGCTGGGGCGCTCAAGACGTCCCCGTAGCCCAAGGGAGTTTCGCTTGGAAAGTTCTCTGCCTGATGCTATGGTCGGCCCGCATCAAGCGCGCGAGTTGGGCGACTCTTCCAACGCGCTGGACTCGACAGCCAATTCAGGCTGCCTTACGCCGCCTGAACTAGGTGAGCTGGCTAACCAAGCGATGAACCTGAGGAAGCCCGCCGTCGGCCCGCTGCCCTCGCGCCATCGTTTTCGCCGCGCCCGCGACCTCGTTCTATCGACCGTTCTTGGGCGGGCTTCGCAGGTTATCGCCATCACGTTAGCCCGACGATCCACACCGCGGTTACGGAGATGACAAACCTCTCGACATTTGTGGCGACCGCTCGGCGGCATCTGACACCGATACTCGATCCTAGCGGCAACATCCTGTACAGCAGCTGCGACACCCTCCGTCCGGGGGCCGTGTACCTGCTTGGCCTAAATCCCGGAGGGGATCCACACGATCCTCGCTATCAACAACAGACGATTGATTCTGCGCTGCAGGCCCTGCCTTCGAAACGAGAAAACGAGTACCTGGACGTGAGTTGGCGAGAGGAGGGAATCAGGGTTGCAGCGCCGGGTTCAGCGGTTTGCTGAGATGTTGGGCTTAGATCTGCGAGATGTGTGTGCTGCCAATCTCATGTTCGCTCGAAGTACCAATGCCGAGACCAGTGACTACTCCGAACTGGCCCCCATCTGCTGGCCAGTGCACGAACTGATACTCGCGCTCGTTCAACCGAGACTCATCATTGCCTTTGGCAATTCAGGCGTATCACCTTACGCCTTTCTGTTATCAAAGCTCCGACGGTTTAGTCCAATATTGCCTATCGTCAGCTAATGTTGCCTATCGTCCGATGAGACGGGAGGAACTCGCTATGAACTTCCTTAGTTTCCCGTTGCAGGTTTCCTGGAGCAAAGCGTTTGGACTGTTGTTGACGGATTTGCTCCTGGCGTTTGCCGCGCTGCTCGCATTGACGATCCTGATGGCGTTGACTTTCAGGCGATTCCTGATGGGCGGAGTGTTCGAGGCCCGGCTCAAGTACTTTCTGTTGCGGTACACCGGAGTCGTCTCCGTGGCACTGTTCCTGTCCGGCCTGTGGATCATGTGGCAAGGCGCAACCGCCGCCGGGATTCTCGTGCTTGTCGGAGCCGCTGTGTTTGCGCTCCTCCAAATTCCTATCGTGCTGGAGATGATTAAGGAATTTGCCGTCATCCATCGGTTGGGCGCCCACTTGTGGAACAAGCGTTCACAGATCGAGAAGCTCCAGGAAATGGTTTCGGCGGCGGCTGGGCTCGCGCAGGCGGTGACCGAAGGAAAGCCTGTCGTCGAGCGGCAGTTGTCACATGAGGAAAGCAAGCAGCGGGAAGAAATCGAAAAGCGTTTCGCCTTCGATCGCGTCATGTTCCGGAGGATGGTCTATCATCATTCGCAGGACGTCCAGTCCACGGAGGAAATGCTTAAGGAAGCCGCCGGTCACGCCGCGCCGCAGTTTGGCATCGGTCCGGCGTTCATGGCTTACCCATTCGAATTCTTCACGCTCTTCGTCCTTGGCCTGGGCACCTTGTACCCGGCCTGGGGTTTCCGGATCGCGGCGGCCGCGGGCGTCGATTGGCAAACGCCCGCGGCGTACGCACTGGCGGCGGGCGTCGTCGCCGGCCTTGCGTTGCCTACATATCGTGCGATCCGGCTGTCGCTGACACCCTGGCAGTGTCTCGTTTGCCAGACGAACACGCGGCGGCGTGTCCGGATGGGAGACGCGCGGCCGCACATATGCAGCGAACAATGCATGACCCAACTTCGCCAGTTGTACAGTTGATGGGAATTTTGATATCAAACTTCAGCGCCAGCACGCGAAACAATGTTTCCATCGGGGCATGGGAATTGGCGCTGCCGGGCATTCACCGCAGTCGGAATGCGCGTCGTGGGGTTGCCGCACTTGAGCCGGTACGCGCTCGAGAAGGCCCCCATCCGCCGGTGAGACAATGGCTCAAGGCTTGCTGGCGGGCTAACCCGCGAATGGAGCCGACGCGCCGCTGTAGTGTGACGGCGCGCGGCTCATTCGCAACGTTAGGCAGATACGATCGCCCATGTTATCTTGAGTTCGTATGGCCGCACAGACTGCCCAATTCGCGATCGAGCTCGACCGGGAAGACGACGGCCGCTGGATGGCGGAAGTTCCGGACCTTCCCGGCGTGATGACCTACGGGCAGAATCGCGACGAAGCTGTGGCACGAGTCCAAGCTCTTGCGCTGCGCGTCCTCGCCGAGCGACTGGAGCACGGCGAAGCGCCCGAGTTCCTCACGGTTTCCTTCCGCGCTGCGTGAGCCGTTGGCCCGCCGCCAAGGCGCGCCGCGTCTTCGCAGCGCTCTTGCGCATCGGCTGGACTATCAAGCGGGCATCCGGTTCCCACCGCACGCTAATGCGTACTGGCTGGCCCGACTTCGTGTTCGCGTTTCACGATGACGAGGAAATCGGCCCCAAGATGCTGGCGCGCATCGCGAGGCACACGGGCCTCCGACCCGAAGATCTCTAGCTTCGGGAAACATCTGCCTAACCAGCGCGTGAAGCTGGCGGCGGCGCCTCACAAGTAGGGAAGAGTTGCGTTTGCGCGCCCACGACTATCATCTTCGACTGCGCGACGGTGCTCCCCCGGAGTTGGCGCGCCGCAGCTCATGCGCGATCCGTTAGGCGGCGCAGGCGAGTCTCAGGTCTAAACGAGGAAGGCTACATGGACCCTGCTGTGTTTCTTGTCGCACTCCTAATATTCGTGGGGATCCCTGCTGTCACGGTGATCACGGTCGCTCGTCTGCGTGCCACTCGTCCAGGATCACCGTCGGCCGACGTCAATGCGCGGCTCGAGGCACTTGAACGTGGTGTCCAAGACCTCCAACAGGAGCTAGCAGAAACACAGGAGCGTCTCGATTTCGCAGAGCGTTTACTCAGCAAGGCACGGGAAGAGCGGCGGATTGGCAGCTAGAGACAACTCCACCGACTGCGCTGTCTGATATCAACTTTGAAGTGCAACCCTGAGCCTTAGCGGGCATAGCATTCCTCCGGGGTCCGAAAGCCCAGTCGCTTTCGCGGTCGGTGGTTGAGCTGCGCATCCGCTTGCAGTCGTGCTGCGTCAGGCGCGCCATGCTCTGGCGCTTGGGCAGCTACTGTCGCAGCAGGCCGTTGGTGTTTTCATTCGTGCCACGCTCCCACGCGTGGTGCGGGGTGGCGAAGTAGAAGCGCACCGGCGTCGCCCGTTCGATGGCGGCGTACTCCGAAGTCCCGCGGCGATCTCTTCATACACGCGGGGGTCGGGTATGGCGATGAGCAATGGCTCCAAGAGGAGTTCGGCCTGCGTGTTCCACCGGATCCTCCGCGAGGCGCCTTCGTCGCGATGTGCCGGCTTGTTGACGTTGTTACCGAGAGCGATGAGGTGGTTCGAGGGTGAGTGAATCGGTCATCAACGTGTCGGAGCTGACGCGCCGCTTCGGTGCCACAACGGCTCTGGCCTCGGTGAGCTTGTCCATGCCACGCGGAGCGGTCTACGGCCTCGTCGGCGCAAACGGCGCGGGCAAGACGACGCTCATCAAACATATTCTGGGTCTGCTACGGGCGGAAAGCGGCTCGGTGCGCGTCTTCGGCCTCGATCCCGTCGCCGATCCGGTCGCCGTCCTGTCGCGGATCGGCTATCTCTCCGAGGAAAACGACGTCCCCGGCTGGATGCGCGTTGACGAGCTCATTCGCTACTCGCGCGCGTTCTATCCTACGTGGGACGATGTTTACGCGGAGGAGCTGCGGCAGACGTTCGCTCTGGACCCCACGGCGAAAATCAAGAACCTCTCCAAGGGGGAGAAGGCGCGGGCGGGACTGCTCATCGCGCTGGCATATCGGCCTGAGTTGCTGGTGCTGGATGAACCGTCATCCGGCCTCGACCCCATCGTGCGCCGCGATATTCTCGGTGCCATCATTCGCACCATCGCCGATGAAGGCCGCACGGTGCTCTTTTCGTCGCACTTGTTGGCGGAAGTGGAGCAGGTCGCTGATCATGTCACGATGATTCACCAGGGCACGATCGCGTTGAGCGCGCCGCTGGACGAAATCAGAGAATCGCATCGCGTTGGCGAACGCGTCCCCTCCCTCGATGAGATTTTCGTCGCCCATGTCGGGGTGTCCGCCGCGTCAGCCCCGGACGCGTAAATCATGCGTTCCCCCGCGCTCGCCATCGCCTGGGAGTTTCGCCAACGGTATCGCTGGGGACTGATCGCCGTGGCCAGCTACCTGCTCGTCGTAGCGACGAT
>Ga0247727_10020711_pt1 | contig 10019 bp, 9 predicted proteins | sample WisWelCaveWW1625_FD_202498 | JGI IMG/M metagenome (GOLD analysis project Ga0247727, IMG submission 202498) | Biofilm microbial communities from Wishing Well Cave, Virginia, United States - WW16-25 | ecosystem: Environmental > Aquatic > Deep subsurface > Groundwater > Cave microbial mat | place...
TGGGGCGGGGTCGACGAAGCGAATTTGTCCAATTATTGACATTTTCGCCCAAAACCCCTGTCTAATGCGGCTCAAATTACAAATCCGGAACCTGACTCGGTGAGGTCTGAACCAATTAAATGCGGTAAATTGTTTGAGGCAACTGTCGGTTTGGTAGAGCAATTGGGTGTTCATTGTCATTACACAAGCTCTTCATTTTGCACACGTTGCAAAATTGCGATTGCGGGTTCGGAAAATTGGGTTTCGTTGTCGCGCTCATGCTTCAGCCAGTCGATGAATTCGGCGATCACTTCAGCGCGCCAGCCACCCTGCGCAAGATTGTGATCGATGTAGCCGATGACACACGCGTAATCGTCGTTCGCAGAGCAAGAATCGAATAACAATCGGCCTTTGGCAAATAGCGCGCGCCGTTCCTTCTCATTGTGCATAATTTAAAATAGGGGAATTCAGCAGGAAAAGCAAGCGCTTCGTGGTTTAAAAATGGAAAAAATTCTGAAAGTCTGAGAATGGTTTGAGACGCGCCTCGCGGGGATTTTATTTTTGCTTCATCTCCTGCACCAGTCGCTGCAAAATTTCCTCGCGCGTTTTTTGTTCCTGCTGTTTGCGGTAAATCGCCGGCGGCGCGACGCGATCACGGCATTGCGCGCGCGCGAGTCCGCAGCGCTCGCAGGTTTCGTTCACGTCAACCCGCGGCACCGCCGGGTCGTCCCAAAACCGCACCGTTTGCTTGAACGTGTCATCGATTAAAAACCCGAGGCTGATGCTCGAGTTGGTTCCCTCGGTCAACGCCAGCGAGCGCGCCAGCGTCATCACAAAAAAATCGGCGTCGCTTTCTATAAAACGCGAGCGTTGCGCCCCCACCAACGGCGTTTTGGATTTGCCCGGCTTTTGTATTTTGGCCAATTTTTTGAGCAAATCGATCGACAGCCAGCGCCGGCAATAATGCTCGTTCAAGCCGATGCCGTGCGGCACGAGCATGCGCGACATGTTCAGCTCCTTGGTCAAACGATAAACCTCGGCGCCGGCTTCGTTGTTGAACCGCAGATAAAACATTTCCGGCAGGTCGAACAGCTTGGGCACGAGCTGGCTGAGGCGATAGAGAAACATTTCCGGCGTGGCCTCGTAACGCCGCATCAGCGCCAGAAATTTTTCGCCGTTCCATTTTTCATTTCGGAAAAATCCCGCCAAATCTTTCTGCAAAAATTCGCGGTTGATGAACAAAGCGCCCGAGAAATATGAAGCTTTGTAGTTGTTGAGCACCTGCTCGAACGACGCCACTTGCAGCCACGACGAGGTGACCGCGCGCTCTTTCAGCCGGAGATAGCAGTAGCCGATTTCCCGGCCGAGGACGAAGGCCTTTTGCGCCGGCAGCAATTTCGGATTGAGCAGCAAACGCGGCCGCTCGCCGTCAATCCAGATCGACCGGAATCCCTGCAGCTCAGGATAACGCGCCAGCATGGTCTCATCGATCACATATTTGTATTCGTTCGTTAGCGCCGCCTTGATTTGATGAGCCGGAAGCGGCGGGGCGGTTTTCCAGCGATGCTCGGCGACGAATTGGGCTGCGGCGTTTTCAAGCTCCTCGAAATAATTTTGATGCATTTTCTGATACGACCGCAGCGCCGCAAACAGAAAATGCTCCACCCGCATGTCATAGGTTTTCCCGATTTCCCCAAACGTGCGGAGCAGGGCGCCGGCCTCCTGCGGCGCATGCGCCATGAGATCAAAAATATCCCGCGGCGCAATCCCGAAAATTTGGAACGGAAATTCCTTCAGCAGCGGTGAATTGAGCAACGCTTTCACCGGATCCAATTCGTCGTTGACTTTGGTCGAAACCAATTCGTCAAAGGAAATCCCCATCGCCTTCGCGATCTCGATGATTTTATCCGGCTTGGGATATTTCTTGCCTTTTTCGATCTCGCTGAGATACGAAAACGACAAACCGGCTTTTCCGGAAAACTCTTTTAAGGTGTAGCCTTTTTCCTGGCGCAATTGTTTCAATTTGACGCCGAAAAGCAGCCGCAAATCGTCGCCGCTGAGGTTCATGGGAAACTCCAAAGGATCGTCAAGACTCGTTCATCTGAGTCAGAATATAGCACAAAATCCGCAGGATGCAAAGGTTGTTTTATCGGCAGGATAAATTCGCGCATGCGCCCCAAAATAAAAATGGAGTATTGAATTGATAAAACCGGGCGCTCGCTCAATGCAATACTCCAAGACAGACGCGGCAGGCAAACTGCCTAGCCTGAATTATTCATAAACCACCAAGACACGAAGACACAAACTTTAATTTTATAGAGAAAAACGAGAAAACACGGAAATTTTAACGGGCGTTGACTACCGTTTTTACTCCGCGTATCTCAATGCTCTCCGATACTCCGTGTTGAATAGGCAGTCCGCAGGACTGCGATTAATTTGACGCGTTGGCGGCGAGAATCTTTTTCGCCTCGGCATACGACAGCGCGCGTTCGATATTGTTCGTCGTCGTCTTGACGATCTCTTCACAGAGCTTGGCCGCCTGCGTCTTGTCGCCGGCTTTCAACGTGGCGCGCGCCAGCAATAGTTTATTAAACGGATCGGTGAGATCGGTTTGCTTCAAATGCTCGATGGCCGCCGGATAATCGCCTTTTTCGAGTTTAATGTAGCCGGCGAGATAATGATAGGAAGGCCAATACTGTTTTCCGGCTTCGCCACCGTCTTCAATCATCTTCTTAACCTCTTCGGCGATCTTCCAGGCTTCGTCGTGTTTGCCCATTTTGGCAAGCGTTCGTGCGCGACCGTTGTGCATGCGGCCAAGCCAGACGAGTTTCTGAGTGCTGTCGATCTGGCTGGGCGGCACGGATTTGTAGCCGATCTCATAGCAGCGGAGGGCTTCGGCCGTCCGGCCAAACTCCAAGTTGATTCGGGCCTTATGGTTCCAAATCCACACCGGCGGAAAGCCTTGGGCCGCGCCGTTACGATTGTAGCGATCCATATACTCATCGAGAGTTTTTAAGGCGTTGTCGGGCTTGCCTTCGTAAAGATCAGACCAGAGCAGCCCGGCAAACGGCCCGAACGGCGTGGCGTCCGGATCGACTTGCGAGACAACTTGTTTGTAGGCGACGCGCGCCTTGGCGTAATTGTCGCTCAGCAAATAGCAATCGCCGATAAACGTCGACGCGCGCGGCAGGCTGGCGTCGATTTTATTGGCGGCTTCAAACGCGGCGCTGGCGGCGGTGAAATTGCCCTTGCGCCGTTCGGTCATGCCGAGCATCATGTACACCATGCGGTCTTCCGGCAGCATTTTGCTAAGCTGCTTGAAGATTTCCAGGGCTTTGTCATCTTCGTTTTTGTAAAAATGCACCATGCCCTGCAGATAAAGCTGCTCGCCTTTGGAAGCTTTTGGGGACAGCGCTAAAAACTTGTCGATGTGTTTTTGGCGCTGCGCCGCCGGCGTGGTCGAAGCCACCAGCATCTGCGCCATGGCGAAATTGGAATCCGTCGCCGCGGCTTTGCGGGCCAACTGCGGAACGTCCTGCCCGAAAGATTCCAGCGATTTGATCGCTTGCATGAAATGCTCTTTTGCCTGCGGCGAGTTCGTCGTCAGCGTCAATTTCTTTTGCGCAAAGCCGGACGTGGCGACGAGCATCGCGCTCAGGATCAAGCAGCGGGTAAATCCTGCAATAAAACGATCACTTTTCTGCATGTTTTGCCTCCGAGTCTTGTTATGATGATAAAACAACTTTTTACTGAAAACCTTTTTCGCGTGAAGGGCTTGAAGAAGAAACCGCTTTTCTTCGAACGCAACACGATGAAAAAGACGTTCCTGACGGCAAAACGTTGCAAAATTCGTTAAAAAAAAGCCCCGATGCGGTCATCGGGGCTTCGGGGTTAGCGACTACGTCTGGCAGGTCTCTGCATCATGCGCAGCCAGGGGAAACCGCGCATAAACCAACCTTCCAGCGTAGGGGCGTTTGGGGGTGGAGTTGGGATGATCTCAAATCAAAATTTGCGCGGTGAATCGAAGAACACAATTTGATTGCGCAGGTTAGACCGCGAGATTTTCTTTTTGCGGCGACGGCTTGCTGAAAGCCTGCCGTTCGCGCGCGCGATCGTCAAAACTGCGGCGCGGCTCGAATGTCGTGGCGTCGTCTTCCGATTTTTCGGCTTGCCGGCGGCGATACCAGATGAATCCGGCGGCGCCGGCGATGATCATCACGCCGAGCGCGAGCCAGAACCATGGGAAGGCGGAACCGGCAGCCGGCGTCGCAATCGTTTCCGGCGTTGTTTCGGGAACGAGGCTATGATCTTCGGCATTCACGGCCGGCGTTTCAACCTGCGTCGCGGGCGCATGAGGTTGAATAGGCAGGCTGGAGACTTCAGACGCTCCCGCCGTCGCGGCCTTTTGCTGTTCTCCAATCAACGTGTTGACTCTGGTGATCGTTCGAGAACGCCGCAGCTCGTTGATCACCGAGGCCGAGGGCAGCAGAATCTCCTCGCCGACTTGGAGATGGCTCGGTTTCGGGGCGCGATTGACGAGCGCCAGCTCGCGCCAACGTTTGGGGCTGCCGTAATATTGCTTGGCCAGCTTGCTCAACGATTCGCCTTTCTGCACTTTATGAACGCGCGGCTCGTCGAGAAATTTGCGTTTGCTCCATAGCACTTCGCCGTGCGAGAGCAGCAGGAAAAATCCGCCGACGAGAAACAGCATGAGAAAAATTTTTTTCATGATTCACCTCGCTAAAATTTTGACTCTGGGGATTGCGTCACACTCATTGAATTTCTCCTCCGGGCCGAAAAACTCGGCGCAACAATTTATACAATAAGACGGCGGCGCTCGAAAAGAAAATTCCCATAATGAAAACCTTGTTGTAAAGCATGGGAGAGTTTTGGCTGATCCAGGTGCCAAGCGAAGCGCCGGCAATGCCGATCGGATAATGCGCCAAACGCATCCAGCTGGCCAGGGCGCCCTCCTCACGGTCCGTGCCGCCGAGCAAATGCGCCACCACCCATCCCAACATCGCGGTCAGGAAAAACGGCAAAGTTTTCATATTTATACCCGCTTAAATAAAAATATGTTTTATCAAAATAATATAAATTTAAAAACTCCAACCTTTGTGTTTTCAAATCATGTGGCGCAATTTAACAAAGCAAAGAAACTGCCAAACTTCAACGCCTCGAGATTTGATCGACCGGGGTTTGCACCAAGAAGCTTGAAAATAAGAGTTTAGTGCTTAGAATACTGGGTAGAATGTGATCGATGCGATCGCCAGGAAGGAAGGTGAGGGAAAAGAAAAGTGTAAATCTTACGCGAAGAATAAAACTTGAGGGGAAAAATTTACGAAAGACGACATGGCGCTACCTGCCAAGAATAGGCGCGGCATGAAATTATGTCCAACAAGATTTGATGAGAAAATTTTACAAGTGCGGAACGGAATGGCTTGGGTGAGCGAATCAAGCCTCTTCTTGACGATAGCGCGCCAGTTTATTGTGCAGCGTTTTCAAGCTGATGTCTAAAATTTCCGCGGCGCGCGTCTTGTTGTTGTTGTTCGCGGCGAGCGTGCGCAGAATAATCCGGCGCTCGGCTTCGTCCATCGTGGCGCCGAGCGGAATGTGAATTTCAGCCGAATCTTCCTGGTCAAATAAATATTTGGGCAGATCGCTCACGGCAATCTGGCGGCCGGCGCAAAGCAGAACCGCGCGCTCGATCACGTTGCGCAATTCACGAACGTTGCCCGGCCAGGTGTGGCGCGAAAGCGTTTCCAAAGTTTCCCGCGAAAAGCCTTGAATGCGTTTGCTTGATTTGGCGCCGTAACGCTGGAGAAACTCCTGCGCCAGCAGCGGCAAATCGCCGATGCGCTCGCGCAGCGGCGGCAATTCGATCTCAACCACGGCGAGGCGATAAAACAGATCCTCGCGCAGGGTCTTTTCTTTGACGGCGCGGCGCGCATCGCGATTCGTCGCGGCAATCAGGCGCACGTCGACGGTGATTTCCTTGCGGCCGCCGAGCCGGCGAAATTTTCTTTCCTCCAGCGCGCGCAGCAGCTTGGCCTGCAATTCGTATGGCATTTCGCCGATCTCGTCGAGAAAAAGCGTGCCTTGATCCGCCAGCTCGAAGCAGCCCGGCTTTTCATTCAGCGCGCCGGTAAACGCGCCCTTTTCGTGGCCGAACAGCTCGTTTTCCAAAATGTCCGTCGGCAGCGCCGAACAATTCACCGGAATGAAAGGCGCTTTGTCGCGCGGGCTGCGTTGATGGATGGCGCGCGCCACCAATTCCTTGCCGGTGCCGCTCTCGCCGGTAATGAGAATGCTGGCGTCGGACTTGGCGACGGCTTCGGTTAATTTGTAGATTTCGCGCATCGATTCGCTTTGCCCGATCAAATCTTCGTACCGCGTCAATTCGCGCAACTGCGTGGCCATGGCGCGATTGGAAAGCGTGAGCGCATTTTTTTCGGCGGCTTTGGCGATGACCTGTTTCAAGCGCGCGCCTTCGACCGGCTTGGTCAGGTAATCGTAGGCGCCGTTGCGCATGGCTTCGACGGCGGAGTCAATCGTGCCAAAGCCGGTCACCATGATCAACTCGGTCGGCAGGCTCTTGTCACGCAGACGGCGCAGCAAATCGAGGCCGCTGAGATCGGGCAGCGACAAATCAACGACGGCGACGGCTATTTCTTCATCTTGCAATGATTGCCAGGCCTCGTTGCCGCTCGTTGCCGTCGAAATCGCGTAGGTTTCATCAAGGAGGGTTTCAAGCGCGGACAAGACGCCAGGTTCGTCGTCAACCAGCAAAATTTTCTCGCGAGAATCGGGCAAGGATTTCCTCCATGAAAATAAAAGTCTCGGATGCCGGACAGGCTGTTGTTCCATCCTACTTCAATTGCGCCGTAAAAGCGATGACTTGATTTTGCACTTTGTCAAGCTCACTGGCGACGAGAGCGAGATGCTTGAGCAAACGTTCCTGCTGCGGCCCGGTGTTTTTCTGCGCGAGCATTTGCGCCGCATCGAGGTTGAGCCTGGCGGTATGAATCGGCCCGCGCAAATCATGAGCGAGCTTGTCGAGGAGTTTTTTGAGATCGGAGGTGGTCATGGTGATTCAGGATTTAAAAAGGTGATTTTCTCTAATTTCGTAACCTTGCCAAGCTTTTCATCAGCACAGACGAAACAATCCAATCTATTTTGAATTTTTAGAAATAAAAACTCGATTGCTCGAATCGTCAATAATTTGCTTGACTTCTTGGCTACCAATTTCGGTATGATAATATTTGACTAAGCCGCTCGTGTCAAACATATAGCCAGCCACTTACCGCTCCTCTCTTTCGGCAATGACATCTCGCGACAAAGAACCTTTAATTTGGGCAAGAGCGGCTCTAACTTTTGCTATAGAGATGTTTTCGTCCGCTTCTTCCAAAATGTATTGGCCGAATTCGGTTCGCAAAAATTCGCTGTTTCCGTTACGAGAAAATTTATTTACTGCAGGTTTAGTTGATTTTTTATCGAGCCACTGGCTCAATCGACGGTGAATTTCCATTTGTTGTTTATGCGATAGCCGCGCCAACATTTCAAAAATTACTGATTTCTCGCCGTTTTCGTTGACTCTTTTTGAAGTGACTTGCATAGCTGATCTCCAACAATGATATTCCTGCTAAGAATAAAAGTTAACGTCTGAATGCAACTTAGTAATTTTTTGTCGACAAATCAAGACATAATTCTTTTCGTGCATGGTTTGGCTTTAAACGCAGCCTGAACACTACGCCCCATTCCCCAGCCATTTCTCCAACATGCCCAAAATATCCTTGCTCTCGAAAGGCTTGGTGAGATAATCATTGCAGCCGGCGGCGAGGGCTTTTTCGCGGTCACCCTTCATGGCGCGGGCGGTCAACGCCACGACGGGGATGTGCGCCAATTGTTTCTGCGCTTTGAGCATGCGCGCGACTTGATAGCCGTCCATGTTCGGCATCATGATGTCCATCAAAATGAGATCGGGACGCTGATGCTGCGCCGCCAGCAAGGCTTTTTCGCCGGCTTCGGCAAACTCCACTTGATAGCCGGCGTTTTCCAAAATGAACTGCATCGCGTAACGCGTGTTTTCGTCGTCCTCGATCACCAAAATGCGCGGCGATTTGGGGCGGTGGCTCAAGGGAAAACGCAACGACAACCTCCCGCGTTTTTTGGCGCCGGCCTTTCCTTCAACACCCTTGCTTTTTGATTCGCCGCCGGCGCGAGTCTTCTCGGCGCGGCTGCTGCGGGCTACGGCGCGCACGGGCGCCGTCGAGGGTGGAATGTGAATGGTAAACTTCGATCCTTTTCCCGGCTCGCTTTCGACTTCGACGTCGCCGTTCAAAATCATGAGCATTTTTTTTGAAATGGCGAGACCCAGGCCGGTGCCGCCGTGCCGCCGGGTCTCCGAATTTTCCAACTGCCGGAAAGGCTCGAAGATTTCTTTTTGTTTTGCTGAAGAAATCCCGATGCCGGTATCGCGCACCGAGATCACGAGCGTGTTGCTGCGGGCGCGTGCCCAAACTTCGATTTCGCCTTTTTCGGTGAATTTAACCGCGTTGCCCAAAAGATTGGTCAGCACGCGCGACAGTATGCTGCGATCACACCGAAAACGTTCGGGCAGATTTTCGCCCAGCCGCACGCGCAAGGCCAATTTTTTTTGCTCGCACAACGGACGAATGGACTCCGTCGCCTCGCGAATGATCTGCGCCGGCACAAACTCTTCGAGCACGGCCTCCATTTTGCCGGCCTCGATTTTGCTGAGATCCAAAATGTCATTGAGCAATCGCAGGAGATTCTTGCCGCTGCGCTGCACGACGGCAACCTGGCGTTTTTGCTCGGGGTTGAGCTTGCCGGGCGTTTCGTTCAAAAGAATCTCGGAGAATTGCAAAATGGAGTGCATCGGCGTGCGCAGCTCATGCGAAACACTCGCCAAAAATTCCGAGATCAATTGATTGGCGCGTTCCAGGGCCATCGCCTTTTCGTCGGTCTCGTGAAAGAGACGCGCGTTCTCAATGATCAACGCCGCGCGGTCGGCAATATCGGCGGCAAAATCGGCGTCATTGGGATGCTGGAAAACGGAATCGGAAACGCCGGCCGGCAGCAAATAAGCCATGACGCCGATGCTGCGACCGCGCGAACGCATGGAAACGAGCTGAGCTTTGGCGGCCGGCCGGTTGTTGTCTTTAAATGCACTCAACGGTTCTGATGATTTGGTTTTGACGACCTCGGCAAGAATGGATGGCGGCAGCTCCGCCTGAGCCAGATCGATTTGAACGATATCGGCTGTGGTTGCCGTGGTAAAACGCGGCAGCAGCGTTTCAGAAAGTTCGTTCGAATCGAGCAGGCGGCTTTTGGGCCGATCGCTTTTCGAGGTTATCGTGCCCAAAGCGCAAAGCCAGCGGCGCTCACCGAACGGCTGCACGAGCACCAAACATGGCCGCGAAAAAGCCTGCGCGCCGATGCCGGCAATTTCAGCCACCACCTGCTCGACCGTGCCGGCGACGCGAAAGGCTTTTCCGATATCCGCCAATACCCGCGCTTGCCGCTCGTTGCGTTGATGCAGGGCCAACAAACGGCTGTTCTCGATGGCAATCGCGGCGTCATCCGCAAGAATTTCGAGATCGCGGACTTGCTGCAAATTCGGCCGGTAACCTTCCGAAGGGTTGAACACAATGATGAGGCCAATCAATTGATCGCGGGAACGAATCGGCACCAGCAAGCCGTCGTTCGGCAGCCAATCGCCGTTAGCCGCAACTTCCAGCGACGCCGGTATGAAAACGGGACGGCCGTCGGCCAACTGGCGAGAGTCAATAAAAAAAGATTCGCTGAGGCGAAAGCGTTCCAGCAGATATGGCGCCAGCTCGGAGTAGGGCATTTGCTGCATCGGCCGCAACGACGCGGCGTTGCGATTGGCAAAGCCGCTTTGCGCGACCAACTGAAATACTTCGTTGTCGCGGCGCTGGAGAATCAAAACGCCTTGCCATCCCAACGCGGCGGCGGCTTCGCTGACTTTCTGCATGATCAAATCGAGGCCGACGTTG
>Ga0247727_10020712_pt1 | contig 10019 bp, 5 predicted proteins | sample WisWelCaveWW1625_FD_202498 | JGI IMG/M metagenome (GOLD analysis project Ga0247727, IMG submission 202498) | Biofilm microbial communities from Wishing Well Cave, Virginia, United States - WW16-25 | ecosystem: Environmental > Aquatic > Deep subsurface > Groundwater > Cave microbial mat | place...
TCGCCCCGACCAGTGTGATGGGCTTGCGGGACATGAGGGCCTCCGAGTTTCGCCAGAAAGGCGCCCCACCTTTGCCCCACCACATGTCAATCCGTCAAGCGGCGGACATTGCAGTTTCACTGGAATCTGAAATAGCCTTGAGTTTCGCGCGATCCGGCGCGGAGCGATGCTGCTCAGGCGCGGGGCAGGGCTGCTCCGGCCCGGCGCTCGGGGCGCAGCGTCTCGGCCATCAGCACCGCGAGCCGCTCCGCGGTGGGGCGTTGCGCCGGGTCCTTCGCGAGCGCCGCGAGCAGCAGGTCGGCAACGCCGGCGGGTATTGTGGGGTCCTCTTCCCGCGGCGGAGGCGGAGGCCGTTCGATGTGCATCATCATCAGCGGGTAGACCCCGCCGTCCTTGCTCTCGAAGGGGGGATGGCCGAGGAGCATCTCGTAGAGCACGACGCCCACGCTGTAGACGTCGGAGCGGCCATCGTAGAGAAGTTCCTGGAGCCGCTCTGGCGCCATGTACCCCGGCGTGCCCACCACTCCCCCGGTGAGTGTCAAGCTCCGCTCCCTCACCGCCGCGCCCTTCATCTTGGCCACGCCGAAGTCGACGAGCTTCACCAACTCGCCCTCGGGGCCGCGGTGGAGGAAGACGTTCTCCGGCTTGATGTCGCGGTGGACGATCCCCTTGCGGTGCGCCTCGGCGAGGGCTTCGAGCATCTGCACCGCGATGGCCACCGCACGCGGCAGCGGCAGTTTCTTCCGTTCCGCCAGCTCCGCCCTGAGCGATTGGCCTTCGAGCAATTCCATGACGAGGTAGAGGATGCCGTCGTTGGAAACGCCACTGCCGAGAACGGCCACCGCGTTCCTGTGCAGGACCTGCTGCCCCGACTGCGCCTCCTGGCGGAACCGCTCCAGCGCCTGGGGTGAGGCATTCGCGGCCTGCGGCCGGAATACCTTGATGGCCACCGGAACGCTCGTGGTGAGATCGACGGCGCGGAAGACGGCGCCGAAGCCACCCTGGCCGATGCGCTCCTCGATCCGGTAGCGGCCATCGATCACCTTGCCCTCGAGCGCGTCGGTGAGGGCGGAGAAGATGCGGTCTGCCTCGCGCTGCAGGGCGACCAACTCGGAGTTGGCCTGCAGCAACTCGTGGTTCTTGTCCTCGAGTTGGCGCGTGCGGATCACCACTATTTCCTCGAGCCGCTCGGCGCGACGCCGGAGTGCCCGGGTGCGCAACGCGATCGCGCCGCCGATCAGGCCCGCGAGGGCGACCCCATAGAGGGCGATGGCCCAGAGCGATACCCAGGGCGCGCGGGCGATGAGAAAGCGGCGCGCCACCGGCCCCGAGACGTTGCCGGCATGGTCGCGGCCCCAGACGCGGAACTCATACCGCCCCGCGGGCAGCGTGGTGAACTCGCGCCTCGGGTCGGCGCTCCACTCGGTGGGCTCCTCGTCGAGGCCGACCAGTTGGGTGCGGAAGCGCGTCTCGTCGTCGCGGAAGTAACTGAGCAGCGAGTATTCGAACCGCAGCGCGTTCTCCCGGAAGGTCAACGTTGCGCCGTCGATCTCACGCTCGCGCCCGTGCGCAAAGGAGCGCTCGATCAAGAGCGGCTTCGGCCCGCCCTGGGGCGGCTCCAGCGCGGGGTCGAAGACCGCGACACCCCGGGTCGTTCCCACCCAGATGCGCCCGGCCGAATCGACCATCGAGGCGTTGAACAGGCACTCCGACCCCGGCAAGCCGTCCTCCTTGGCGAACGCAGTGGCCGAGAGGGCGGCGGGCGTTCCGGTGGAGAGTCGCACGACCCCCTTCTCCGTGCAGAGGTAGAGACGGTCCTTGGCGTCGGCCAGGATCGTGTAGATGGCGTTGCTCGGTAGCGGCGGCTGGGAGATCTCCGAGAAGGTCGTCCAGCCCCGCGGGCGATCGAGATCCATGCGCACAGCGCCGCCCCGAGTCGCCAGCCACAGTTCGTGCCGGCCCTCTCTGACCGTGGGGAAGATGGAGTTGACCACGTTGTCGGGCAGCCCGTCGCGGCGATCGAGCGTAACGAAACGCTCGCCGTCGAAGCGCGACAAGCCCGACCAGCCGCCGACCCAGACGGTCGGCCTCCCGCCGCCATCGCTGACGGCGACCTTGGTGTGCCAGTTTCCCTTCAGCCCGGCGCTTGTGTCGTAGGAGATCCAGCGGCCGCCCCGACGGACGAGGAGACCGCTGCGGCGCGCGACCCAGAGCTCGGGCCCACGCATGGGATCCACGACCTCCGCCATCGAACGCACGCTGTTTCCAGCTTCCGCCGGAAACGGCACCGGCACGACGGTTGCGCCCGCAAACTCCAGAAGCAGCCCTTGGCCGGTGCCGACAAGCAGTGAGCCATCGCGAGCAGCAAGGAAGCTGTTGGGCCTGTCGCCCTGGAGCACCGGCATTGGAACCGATGTCCATTGGCCCCGATGGAAACGAAAAAGCCCGCTGTCGGAAGCGATCCAGATCCCGATCGCCGGACCCGACTCGAGCGCCTGCAGCGCGTAGACCTTGTCGCGCAGGAAAGCCGGCCCGTTGGGGAACCAGCGAAAGCCGCCGTCGACGAGCCGCGCGAGGCCGTCGTCGGAGCCGATCCAGAGCGTCGTCCGACCCGACGGCGCCACCGCCGCGAGGAGCCGCTCCACCTTGTTTCCCGGCAGCCCGCTCTGCTTGTCGAAGACGCGCCAGCGCTCTTCGCGCAGGACGGCCAGGCCGCCGCCATGGGTTCCCACCCAGAGCGCCCGCTTCCCGTTTGCGTCCCTCGTCTCCGCCAGCGCGTGTGCAGGGAAGGCGGGAAGCCCGTCGCGCCGATCGATCACCTGAACGAGTCCGCCGCGCAGCTGCGCGAGCCCGCCCTCGGTGCCCACCCAGAGCGCGCGGCCGCCGTCGCGTTCGCGCGTCTCGAGCAGGCTGCGCACGCGGTCGTCCGGTAGCCCCGCTGCGCGGTCGAGAAGCGTCCAAGCTCCTCCCTGGTAGCGCAAGAGGCCACTCGAGGTGCCAACCCAGAGCGTTTCGGGATCCTCGGTGCGGTAGAGCACGGTGATGCCAGGATCTGCGAGTGGCGGCGTCAGCGCGACGGAAAGCCAGCGGTCGCCCGCGAAGCGCGCGAGGCCCGCGCTGGTGCCGGCCCAGATGGAGCCCGCGGCCTCGAGAAGCGAATGCACGAAGGCGGAAGGCAGCCCGGAGTCGGCATAGGTCCACTGGCCGGCCCGCAGGCGGAAAACGCCGCTTCCGCTGGTGCCGATCCAGAGCGAGCCGTCGGCGGCAGGGAGGATGGCGCTCACCACGCGCGAGACGTTCTCGCCCGGCAGCGCCACCGTCCTCCATCTGCGTCCTTCGCCCACAGCGAGGCCGCCCTGGGTGCCGACCCACAGGTGTCCCCGCGCGTCCACGGCAAGGGCCTGGGCGGTATTCTGCGGGAGCCCATCGGCCGTGGTGAAGACACGGAAGGCGGGCGTCGACTTCTCGAACAGCTCGGTGCTCGGTGCGGCCGCCGCCAAGGCTAGCAGCAAGCTACACGGCGCCATGATTCGAGGCTAGCACGGAGCACGCGGGGCCGAACGGTGGCTGGATTTCTTCGCCGGAGCGCGATCGTGCATCATGCTCGGCGGGTTAGGACACCGAACGGTGAGTCGTGAGGAAACTCCTTCTCGGGATCGCCGCCCTGTTCGCCGCCGCCACCGCGCTGGCGCTGCTGGCGCGCTGGCGCCCCTGGAATCCGCGCTCCTGGTCGACCACCGTCACCGGCACCGTCGAAGCCCCGGAGGTCGACGTCGCCGCCGAGGTCACCGGCCAGATCCGCGAGCTGCGCGTCGAGGAGGGCGCCTCGGTCCAGCGCGGCCAGGTCGTCGCCGTGCTCGACGCCACCGAGGCGACGCTGAAGCTGGAACGGTCGCGCGCTCGGCTGGCCACCGCCAAGGCCGAGCTGGAGGATCTGAAGTCGTTGCCGCGGAAGGAAGACCTCGACTGGCAGCGCTCCAAGGTCTCGGAGATGGAGGTCCTGGTGGAGGACGCGCGCTCCGAGCTGGCCCGCGGCCGCCGCCTGCGCGCCGCGCAATCGATGACCGAGGCGCAGCTCGAACAGCGCTTCAGCTCGCTGCGCCTGGCCGAGCGGCGCCTGGAGACGGTGCGCAGGGAGCTGGCGGCGCTGGCAGCCGGAGCGCGGCCCGGCCGCATCCAGGCCGCGTCTACGCGCGTCGACGAGCTGGCCCGCGAGGTCGACCTCGCCAGCCTCGACGTCGCGCACGCGCAGATCGCGGCGCCCATCGACGGCGTGGTGCTGCGCCGGAACTTCGAGCCGGGCGAGCTGGTGGAGAAGGGCAAAGCGCTGCTCTCGCTCATCGACCCCTCGCAGCTCTGGATCGAGCTGTCGGCCGACGAGCAGATCCATGGGCGCATCGCCGTCGGCCAGCCGGCGACCATCCGCGCCGAGGCCACCGATGGGCAGCCGATCGCCGGGCGCGTCTCCTTCGTCGCCGACCGCCACGCCTTCACGCCGCGCAACGTGCAGACGCGCGACGAGCGCGCCAAGCTCAGCTACCGCGTGAAGGTCCGCGTCGAGCGCCCGCCCCGGGCGCTCAAGCCCGGCATGTTCGTCGAGGTCCGCTTCTCGCCCGCCAAGGAGCCCCATGAGCTCCACGCTCGCGATTGAGACGCGCCGCCTGACGAAGCGGTACGGCGATTTCGTCGCCGTCGACCAGATCGCGCTCGCCGTCCCCGAGGGCGTGGTCTTCGGGTTCCTCGGCCCCAACGGCGCCGGCAAGTCCACCACCCTGCGCATGCTCTGCGGGCAGCTCGAACCCACCTCGGGCGAGGCCACCGTGGCCGGCCTTTCTCCCTCGCGCGACCGCGAGGCGCTCAAGCGCGCCATCGGCTACATGCCGCAGGCGTTCGGGCTCTATCCCTACCTGACGGTGATCGAGAACCTGCTCTTCTATGCCGAGCTGTACCTCGACGACTACGCGCTGGTGCGGCCGCGCACGGCCGAGGTCATCCATCTCATCGGGATGCTCGACCGGCGCCACCAGCTCGCCTCGGAATTGTCGGGCGGATGGAAGCAGCGGCTCGCGCTCGGCTGCGCCATCCTGCACGAGCCGCGCGTCCTCTTCCTCGACGAGCCCACCGTCGGCGTCGATCCCGTCTCCCGCCGCCTCTTCTGGGACCTCATCCACAAGCTCAACGAGCAGGGCGTGACCATCTTCGTCACCACCCATTACATGGAAGAGCTGGAGCGCTGCCACGGCGTGGCCTTCCTGTCGGGAGGCAAGCTGCGCGCGCAGGGGTCGCCCCGGGCGCTCAAGGCCGCGGTGGGAGCCAGCCGGCAGCTCGTCACCGCCATCTCCTCCGAGCCGGAGCGCGCGCTCGCGGCCCTGCGCGGCCAGGAGGGACTGCTCGACGCGTACCTGTGGGGCGAGGAGATCCGCCTCTCCTGGGCGCTGCACGCGGATCCCCTGGGGCAGACGCGGGCGGCGCTCGCCGGCGCGGGGCTGCCGGCGAGGATGGTGGAGGGCCGCGCCCCCACGATGGAGGACGTCTTCGTCGCCAGCCAGGCCTCGACATGAGGCGGGCGATGGCGATGGCGCGAAAGGAAGTGCGCTTCATCGCGCGCGATCCGCAGCTCCTCGTCCTGCAGCTCGCCTTTCCTCCGCTCCTGCTGCTCGTCTTCGGCTGGACCCTCTCCGCCTCGGTCAAGGAGGTACGCATCGGCGTCGCCGACCGGGACGGGTCGGCCAACTCCCGCGCGCTGCTCCGCGAGCTGACCTCGACGCCCTACTTTCCCGCGGTGTCGGTGGAGCGCGGCGAGCGCGCGCTGGCGGACGGGACCGCCATGGGGGCGCTCGACATCCGCCCCGGTTTCGCGCGCGAGATCTCGCGCGGCCGGCGCCCGCCGGTGCAGCTATTGCTCGACGGGAGCGACGTGGCCTCGGTGCGGGCCGCACAGAGCTACCTCGACGCCTTCGAGCGGGAGATGGCGGCGCGCCTCGAGCCGAGCGTCCGCCCCCCGGTCGCGCTGCTCACCTGGTTCAACCCCGCCTCCCTCGACGCCCACTACTTCGTCCCCGGCGTGCTGGCGCTCCTGGTCTTCGCCTTCCCCGCGGTGCTTTCCGCGCTCTCCATCGTCCGCGAGAAGGAGGGCGGCACCTGGGCGGCCTTGAGCGCGGCGCCCATCGGCGATGGCGACCTCCTCTTCGGCAAGCTCGCCCCCTACTTCGTCCAGGCGCTGGCGATGAGCGGGCTCATCCTCCTCGTCGGCTTCCTCGTCTTCGGGCTGCCCTTCCGCGGGAGCGCCCTGCTCTTTCTCGCCGGCACGCTGGCGTTCGTGGTCGCCAGCGTCGCGCTCGGCGGCGTCATCTCCACGCTGGCCGCCAGCGAGGAGGATGCCTGGCTCTACATCTGCCTCATCGTGCTCCTGCCGGCGTTCGTGCTCTCGGGATTCATCTACCCGCTCTCCAGCATGCCCGAGCCGGCCCGCATCGCCTCGGCGGCATTCCCGGTCCGCTTCTATCTCGAGTTCATCCGCGGCGTGCTCCTCAAGGGGGCCGGCCTGGAAGCGCTCCGCGTGCAGCTGGGCGCGCTCATCGGATTCGCCGCGCTGGCGACGCTGGCCGCCGCCGTTCTGTTGCGGCGGTCCCGGAGGCGCCCGGCATGAGACGGGCGATGGCCATCGCCCGCAAGGAGTGGCGGCACCTGTCGCGCACCAGCCTGCTCTACCTCGTGCTCACGCAGCCGCTCATCTTCTGCCTGGTGTGGGGCTTCTCGGCCTCGCTCGACGTCGAGCGGGTGCCCCTCTCGGTTCTCGACATGGCACGCAGCCCGGAAAGCCGCGCGCTGGTTCGCGAGTTGGAAGGCTCGGGGACGTTCCGCGTCGTCGAGCGCGCTGCCTCGATGGCGGAGGTGGAGCGCTCGCTGGAGAGCGGGGAAGCCGGCATGGCGCTGCTCGTGCCCGCCCGCTTCGGTTTCCGCCTGGGCCGGGGGCGCTCGGGGATGGCGCTGGTCGCGGACGGGACCGATCCCAACCTCGCCAACCTCGGCCTCAGCTACGGCGGCCGCGTGATGGCCGAGGCGGTGGCGGGGCGCGGGCCGCTGCGCGAGCGCGGCGCCCCTCCCCTCGCCAAGAGCGCCAGCATCCGCGTCTGGTACAACCCGTCGCTGCGCTCGCGCGACGTGCTCCTGCTCGGCGCCATCTGCTTCAACCTGATGTGGTTCCTCGCGTACCCCGCCTTCGCCCTGCTCCGCGAGCGCGAGGCGGGAACCTTCGGCGTGCTCGGCTCCACCCCTCTCTCACCGGTCTCGCTGTGGTTCGGCACGATCTTGCCGTACCTCGCCGTGGCCCTGTGGGGGACCTTGGTCCAGGTCGGGCTGACGGTGTTCGCAGCCGGCGTGCCCTTCCGGGGAGAGGGCTGGGTGCTGCTCCTCGGCCTCGCCCTCTTCTCGCTGGCCTATCTCAACCTGGGCTGCTCTTTGCCGCTGCTCCTGAGCAGGACGGCGCACGCCACCGCGGTCCGCCTCCTCATCGTCTTCGTCACCATGGCCGCCGCCGGGTACCTGTTGCCCATCTCCTCACTCCCCGCCAGCGTCCGCTGGACGGCCGAGTTGCTGCCGCTCAAGCACGCGCTCGTGCTCCTCCGGGCGCTCTTCCAGAAGGGCTCCGGCGCCGCCGAGGTGGCCGGCGAGTTGGCCGCGCTCGCCGCCTTCGCGGCCGTCAGCAGCCTCACGGCGCTGGCCGCTGCGCGGCGCCTGTTGCGCAGCGGGGCGGGGTGAATCGATATGCGCGTCCAGGATCGGCATCTGCAGGGTGGCCTCTTCGCCGCGGCCCTCGTTCTCTCCTGCGGCAACCCCGCCGCGCAGGTGGATCGGACCTTCTCCGGGACCGCTTCCACCCTCGTCCTCTCCGATAGCACGGCGACCGCCGACGGCGTGGCCACCGTCACCGCCACCGCCACGGCCAGGGACGCGAAGGGCAAGCCGTTCGCCGGCCTCCGGGTCACGTTTTCGGCCACCGGATCGTCGAACACGTGGACGCCCCCGTTCGCCACCAGCGGGGCCGACGGCACGGCCACCGCGCGGCTGTCCTCGACCAAGGCGGAGCAGAAGTCGGTGACGGCGGCGGTGGGCACGGTCGCCCTCGGGCAGGCGCAGATGGTCACTTTCAAGGGAAGCCCGGCGACCTCGGCCCGATTCAGCGCCGGGCCGGCCCCGGCCACCGCCGGCGCAACGCTGGCTGCCGTGCAGGTCGCCATCGCCGACGCGGGCGGCAACGCGGCCTCCGGCACGGTGGCGCTAACCCTGGCCGCCGCGCCGGCCGCCGCGACCCTGGGCGGCACCACCTCGGTGGACGCGGTCGATGGAGTGGCCAGCTTCACCGACCTGGTGATCAAGAAGGCCGGGGCGGGGTACGTCCTGCGGGCCACCATCGGTGTCGTGACCGTCGACTCGGCCGCCTTCGCCATCGGCCCCACCGCGGCGGCGGCGCTCGCCTTCTCCATCCAGCCGGCCTCGACCGCCGCGGGCCAGGCCTTCGGCGCCACCGTGATCATCAGCGACGCGCACGGGAATCCGACGCCGTCGACCGCCTCCGTGACGGTCAGGCTCGGCAACCCCGGCGGCGCCACGCTCCGCGGCACGCTCGCCCGCGCCGCGGTGGCGGGCGCCGCGGTCTTCGACGACCTCGCGGTCCGCGAGGCGAAGGCCGGCTACACGCTGGTGGCCGGATCGGCGGGCCTTCCGGAGACGACCAGCGCGAGCTTCGACGTGGCGCCGGGCGCGGCGGCGCGGCTCTCCTTCACCGTCCACCCCTCCGATGCCGTGGCGGGGGCGACCCTTTCGCCGGCGGTGAAGATCGCCGCCGTCGATGGCTTCGGGAACAAGGTGACCGGCTCCGGGCTGGCGGTGACGGTGGCCCTCGCCTCCGGCCCCGCCGGCGCGGTCCTCAACGGCGCCAGGACCGTCGCTACGACCGCAGGTGAATCTTCATTCACAGACCTCGCGGTCGAGAAGGCCGGCGCCGGCTACACGCTGGGCGCCTCCGCATCGGGCCTCGATCCCGCGACCAGCAGTTCGTTCGCGGTGACGGCGGCGGACCCCAGCCCCGCGCACTGCACTCTCGCCGCGACCCCGGCCTCGGTCGTGGCCGACGACAGTTCCACCGCCACCGTCACCGTCACCATCCGCGATCGATTCGGCAACCCGGTGGCGGGAAGGTCGCCCACCATCGCCGCCAGCGGGACCAACAACACGCTGGCCCAGCCGGCGGCATCCGACGCCTCCGGGGCGGCGGTGGGCAGCCTCAAGTCGAAGACGGCCCAGCCCAAGACCATCACCGCCACCCTCGGGGGGGCCTCCATCCCGGGCAGCGCATCGGTCACCTTCAAGGCCGGAGACGTCGACGGCCCGGTCTCCACGCTCGACGCCGGGGCGGGCCCGGTGGTGGCCGACGGCGTGGCCACCTCGACCGCCACCGCGACCGTACTCGACAAGTTCGGCAATCCCATCCAGGGCGCGACGGTGACCTTCGCGGCCACCGGCTCGGCGAACGCCTGGACGCCCGGCTCGGCCAGCAGCGGCGACGACGGCGTGGCCACCGCCACCCTCGCTTCCACCAAGGCGGAGGGGAAATCGATCACCGCCTCGGTGGGCACGACCGCGCTGGGCGTGGCCCGTCCCGTCACCTTCAAGGCGGGCGGGGCGAACACGGCCAAGTCGAAGCTGGAGGTGTCGACGACGTCCCTCACCGCCGACAACGTGGCCACGGTCACCGCCACGGCCACGGCGAAGGACGCCAACGACAATCCCATCGGCGGCGCCACGGTGACCTTCGAGGCCACCGGGTCCGCCAACACCTGGACGCCCGCCTCGGCCACCAGCGGAGGCGACGGCGTGGCCACCGCGACGCTCAAGTCGACCAAGGCGGAGCCGAAATCGCTCAGCGCCTCCATCGGCGCCGTCCCCCTCGGCCAGGCCTCGGTCACCTTCAAGGCCGGAGACGTGAGCACGTCCGGCTCGACGCTGGCGCTCTCCTC
>Ga0247727_10020713_pt1 | contig 10019 bp, 11 predicted proteins | sample WisWelCaveWW1625_FD_202498 | JGI IMG/M metagenome (GOLD analysis project Ga0247727, IMG submission 202498) | Biofilm microbial communities from Wishing Well Cave, Virginia, United States - WW16-25 | ecosystem: Environmental > Aquatic > Deep subsurface > Groundwater > Cave microbial mat | place...
CGGCCGTCGGCCTGGCGACGTATCGCATCTGGGCGGTATGGATCGGAAAACTTTTCGTCTTGATGGCGCGCGCCATCTTCGATCTCGAAGGCGGCAACATCATGACGGAATACCTGGGCGCTTTTTTTGCGAACGAGGACGGCAGCGGCCTGCGTCTGTCGGTTTTCAACTTGATGAGCCTCGAAACGCTCTCGTCGTTGTCGTACATGCTGGTGATGATCGTTTACGAGATTTTCGTGATCATCCAAGTGATCGTGCAGATCTTTTTCTACATGCTCGGGCCGCTGGCAATCGTGCTTTCGCTCTTTCCGACTTTTCATGACGTGTTCAAAATCTGGCTGGCAAATTTCTGCGCGGTGAATTTCTGGTCGGTGCTCGCGGCGATTCTCTTTCGTCTCGTGAAAACCCTTACCACCTCGGCGGCATTTCAAGCCGCGGTACAAAACGGCGACAAGGGCGTGTTGTGGGACTCTTTCATTTTGGGCGTGATTATCGCCGTCTCGTTGATCTTGATTCCCAAAATCGCCGGCGGCATTTTCAAATTGGCTTCCGCCAGCGCAGATTTTGGCAGCTATGGCACCGGCATCACCGCCGGGGTGGTAGTCTCCACCGTATGGCAACGATTGAAGTCCTCGAGTATGAATGTCACGCAAAGCGTGACGCAACGCACGGCAGCGGGCGTCATCTCCGGCGCGCAGGCGCTGTCGAACAGTCCGGCAGCCGCAGCAGCGAACACCGCGAGCGACGCCATCGCCCGCGGCGAAACGCCGATTGCCTCGTGGCCGTTTGGAGGCTCTGCCCAGCCGGCGGGAAATGTGAATTAGATGAGAGGATAAAAAATAAAGCTCAAGGCTTACCAACAAGCGATCCAGTTTGTTGCGTGGGTCACGCCCTTGATCGAAAAGTTTGAAAAAGCCAAAGCAGTTCGCGATCAACTCGACCGCGCTTCGACTTCGATTCCTCTCAATATCGCCGAAGGCAATGCGAAGTTTTCGATGAAGGATCGTTGCCGTTATTTGGATATTGCCGGCGGATCAGCAGTAGAGTGTGCGGCTGCGCTTGACGTTTTAGTTGCCCAGAAACGATTGGCATCAGAAGATGTTCGAGACGGAAAGATGCTTTTAAAGAAAATCGTATCGTTGATCATGGGGCTGCGCAGTGAAGCGCAGAGCCGGATTGCGGAGGAAGTGCTGCCGTACGGCAAAGACACTCAAGTATAAAAGAATTTCTCTTACTCTTACTCGTACTCATACTCTTACTCGTACTCGCTTTTAGCTTTTTTGAACAGCGAGTAAGAGTATGAGTAAAAGTACGAGTATGAGCAGGAGGAGGAGCAAATGAGAGATGCAGGCCAAACCAGAATACTACGAATTCTACGGCGAGCTGATCAAGAACAACATTTTTCTAAAACGCCTCTTAATCTTGCTCGTGGTCATCAATCTCGTGCTGGGCTATCTGAGCTTTCTCGGATTCACCCGACCGGTGGAGACTTTCATCGTCAAAGACGGGTATGCTTATGCTACCGAAGCGACGGGCGATGCTCGCTCGGTGCACGAAGTGCGCCGATTCGCCCACGAATTTGCCGAAAATTTTTTGGAATACAATCGCGACAATTTCAACGAGCGATTTCGCGCCGCGATGAAAATGTGCACGCAGGAGCTCGAGTATTTCATGTTCGACGCCATCAAGAAATCCGAGATTCCGAAAATCGTGCAGAACACCGTCGGCACCATTCAGTTTCAAGTCGATGGCATACAGGTAAAGGAAGGCGACCCCTTCGAGGCCGTCGTCAGTGGGCGGCAAATTTTCCCGGCCGCGTCGCCTATTCAGCATCGTTTCACGATCCAATTGATTTCTGTGCCGCGCACCGAGGACAATCCATTCGGCTTGCGAATCATCAACTTCACGCAGGAAAAAGCATGAGAAAAATTCTATATCTAACAGCCGCCGCCATCTTACTGTTCAACGCAAGCTCCAACGCGCTTCAGCAAAAAGTTATCCGCGTCAAGCCGGGCTTTGCTACGGTCATCGTCTGTCCTGGCGCGCCGGAGCTGGTGTCGGTCGGCAACTCGCAAGCCTTCACCGTGCAGACCACCGGCAATTATGTTTTGGTGAAGCCGACGGTGAGCCGCGGCTCGACCAACATGTTCATCAAAGTCGGAATGGAGTCTTACAACTTGGTTTTGCAGGTCTCGGAAACCGCCGATCTTGAGGTTCGGCTTTTGTCGAGCGCGCCGCCGGCCTCAGTCGAGGAAAAAGACGGCAAGAGCGCCGCCGTAGTTACGCCGACCAAAAACGGTGACACGGCAAAATTGAAAGAACTTGCGGAGATCAGCCCCAAGACGCGCTCGATCCTTGCCTCCTACTTGAAGACGCGACGGCCCTACACCCACAGCGTGAAAAACTCCGACGTGATCTTCGCGCTCGACCACATGGTGCAGATCGAAGACAAGCTCTACATGCTGTGCACGGTGATCAACGACTCGAAAATTCCTTACGACATCGGTTACGCGCGCTTCAAGCTCATAGACTACGCCAGCACTTTTCTTTTCTCGAAGAAGAAAATAAAAGAAACCGAGCTGGAGCCGATCCGCGAGTTCTACGATTCGCCGATCAAGCCGAACACCACCTCGCGCTTGATGTTCGTCTTCGAGAAGCAGGGCTTTTCCGACAAAAGCACACTGGAGATCAAATGCCACGAAGAAAACGGCCGGAGGGATTTGGTGTTAAATGTGCCGGGAGATTATGTGGAGTAAGTGGCTCTGTTTTTGTAAATCGACTTAGGCGTGCGGCATAATTTGAGAGAAGTACGGCATGCTGTACAAAGCCTGGCTAATTTGAGGGTTATTCTATGAAATTTGATCAATTAAAAGACAAAGATATTGGAAGTGTCGAAGTAGCACTCACCATTGCAAACGCAGATAACGTCAAGCAATGGATTAGAATTCTGACTGGACAAAATATAGAATTGCCAAATGGTATACCCTTAGATGGTGGTCAAATTATGATGCTGCTTGCTGAAATTCCCCCTGAGCACCGCATTGAGGTCTATAAAAAATACAATAGCGGAACCATTGATGATTTTAAATACGCTTTGTTACGATTAAGAAAACCCAGCCCATTCGACGAGGCTACTAAAACACTTAGAGAAGCGACAAAACGTCTAGAAGGTCGTAGAAAAGAGCCTAAAAATTGGTGGCAAAAGCTGATGAAATATTACTTCGGCTTATAAAAAGTGTTGGGCATTTGCAATCTTCAAAAAGCGTGTATATTACAATGACAACCCCTGGCATTCGTGATTTGCTTGATACAATACCACCTTGGACTAGGAAGATACTATCATTCTTGGCTGCTTTAATTATGATAGTTCTTATTATTCTCAGTATCTGGCAACTTCCCAAGTTGCTGATACCTTCAAACCTAGACTCACAAAGTTCTACTAGAAATCTTATTGACCTTCAAAATGAATATAGAAAGATGATGTTACAGATAGTCGGTGGGGCTTTGGTCATTGGGGGATTATATTTGACATATCGTAGAACAAAAGCCTTGGAAAAAAACGTGGAAATTGCTATCAAAAATACACGCGTTGCGGAAGAAGGTCAAATAACCGAACGTTTTACTAGGGCGGTTGAACAACTCGGTAGTGATAAAATTGAAGTAAGGCTTGGCGGTATATACGCGTTAGAGAGAATCGCAAGGGATTCAGAAAAAGACCACTGGACTGTTATGGAAGTACTAACCGCCTATGTTCGTGAACTAGCACCTCTGAATAATGAGAATGCCAAACAAGCCATGGTTCCAAGTACTGATATTCAAGCAGTTCTGACTGTCATCGGACGAAGAAAGTGGACGGAAAACGATTATTTGCGGAAGGGTTTTCTAGATCTCTCTAATACTAATTTGCAGGGCGCAAATCTTAACAGTGCGAACCTTTATAGAGCTTACCTGTCTAATTCAAATCTTAAAAACGCTGAGCTAAATCATGCTCAACTTGAAGCAGCACATCTTGATGGAGCCAATCTTGAAAACGCCAAACTATTCAGAGCAAGTGTTAAATACGCGGAATTTCACAATGCAAATTTTAAATCTGCTCTACTTCCAGATCTTGATGAACTCGCTAAAGCACAAACTCTGCATAATGCAATTTTAAGTCCTAAAGTGCTCGAAATAATTAAAACAAAATATCCTCGCTTACTAGAGCCACCTTTATTACCTGGGTTTAAGCCAAGCGGAGCACCCGCCTAACAAAAATTTCCACCGGACGGCGGGGCAGTGGCATGAATTTTGTGAATCGATAACTTCAACGTCCGTCCTTCGATTAAAGTCCCCCTCGCCCCGCAGCCGGTGAAATTTGGCGTTAGGTAAATTTACGAGGCTCAATGATGTCATATAAAGTTAGAATTTCTTGGAGAAAGGACTTGAGCGAAGCCTTTGTCGACAACAAATATAGCAGGGCACACACGTGGGCTTTTGACGGCGGTATCGAGATAGCAGCATCCTCCTCGCCGCATGTTGTGCCGCTTCCGATGTCCAAAGAAGCTGCGGTTGATCCGGAAGAAGCATTTGTTGCTTCGCTGTCGAGTTGTCACATGCTATGGTTCTTGTCAATTGCAGCAGGCAAAAAATATATCGTAGAGAGTTATGAAGATAATGCCGAGAGAGTATTGGCCAAAGATGAAACTGGAAAGTTGGCAATGACTGAAGTAACTTTGAAGCCGAAAGTTGCTTTTAGCGGCAAAGCTAATCCTTCACGGACGCAGGTAGATGAACTACATCATCTGGCGCATGAGAAATGTTTTATTGCCAACTCGGTAAAAACAAAAATAAGTATCGTTCAGGTCTAAACAATTAGGGAGAACACATCGTGCGAGATTTAGCGATACGTTTAGAAAATCGCCCCGGAGCTTTGGCTGAAATGGGAGAGGCGCTTGGGAGTGCAGGAGTGAGCGTTGAGGGCGGCGGGGCATTTGTCGTTGATGGCAAAGGGATCGCCCATTTTCTATTCGAAGACACAGTTGCTGCCCGCAAAGCACTCGAAAAAAAGGGAATCACCGTACTCGAAGATCGCGAAGTTCTGGTTCAACGGCTCAATCAAGGCCAACCCGGACAATTGGGAAAAATTTCCCGTATGATGGCAGAGGCTGGCGTAAATATAGAAGTCATTTATAGCGACCATCAAAACCAACTCATCCTCGTTGTTGATGATTTCGAAAAAGGGCGCGCTGTTTCTGAAGCGTGGAAGAGAGAAGCAAAAAATTAGGAAGATAAGTCCGTGAATGGAATTGGAATGAGAATGATATCGCGTTGCTTAGGCATTATTCCAATCCTCATCGTCAAGAGGGTTATTCCAAAAGTCGAAGCTGCTTTCTGAAGCCGATAATAGATCGTCAAGAACGTCGGTCGAATCATTCACCACAAAGACGGTGACCTTCGAGCCTTTTGGAAAAGGGACGTTCAACTCGACGCGGCCTTTTTCCATAACCTCAACGTCATACTTTAATGCAGGAAGAGCCATGATTCTAACTCCTTTTTGAACGGCTGAATATACCAACTAAAGTTTTCTGATGCAACTTCTCGATTTCGTACAAATCCGATTTCATTAAAAGATGAGCAACAGCCACCATCATATAAAAGGCAACTGAAGCTCGGTATAGAGAAGTTGGCGCCGAAGTTCAAAGCTTGAGAAGATTGAATACGATGTCTCTCGATTCCTACATACTCGCGATGCCGAAAGTTGAGTTGCATGTTCATCTCGAAGGGTCGATCCGTCCGGAGACGCTGCTCAAATTGGCAAATCGTAACAATGTGCCTTTGCCTGCAGATAGTGTCGAGGGTTTGAAGAAATGGTACACGTTCACCGATTTCCCGCACTTCATCCAAGTTTATGCGACGATCTCAAGCTGCCTTCGCACTGCATCGGACATCGCGCTTATCGCGCGTGAGTTTCTGTCAGGGCAAGCCGCGCAGAATATCGTTCATAGCGAAGTGACTTACACGGCATTCAGCATCTATCGCGACAGCGGCATTCCATTCGACGAGCAATTGTCGGCGCTCAATCGAGCGCGCGTGTGGGCTGAAAAAGAACTTGGTGTTTCCATGTCGCTCACCATCGACATCCCGCGCGAGCGCGTGACGGCGCTTGATGCACTCTTGATTACAGACTGGGCGATCAGCGGTATCGACAATGGAGTCACTGCCTTTGGCGTGGGCGGGCCGGAAGTCGGATATCCGCCGGAGTTATTCGGCGATGCATTTGACCGAGCGCGCGCCGCTGGATTAGCGAGCGTGCCACACGCAGGAGAAACGGTCGGACCCGAGAGCATCTGGGGTGCATTGAGAGCGCTGCGCGCTCAACGCATCGGGCATGGCGTCCGGTGTCTTGAAGATGCAGAACTGGTGAAGGAACTTCGCGCGCGACAAACGCCGCTCGAAGTTTGTCCGACCAGCAATGTTTGTTTGAAAGTGTTTCCGTCTCTCGCCGATCATCCTTTGCCGCAATTGCTGGCCGAGGGACTCTACGTGACCATTAACTCGGATGATCCGCCGATGTTTAACACCACGCTGACCGACGAGTATATCAACACGGCGAGGGTTTTCAATTTCAGTGTAGCGACAATTGAGAAACTATCTCTGAACGCGCTCAGAGCTTCGTTGCTACCTCAGGACATTCGGATGAATTTAGAAAAGCGCTTTGAGGACGATTTCAAGCGTCTGAGAATCGAACACGAAGTGAATTGACACAAGATGAACAAAGAAATTATTACCGAACAGTTCAAACCCCGGCCGATCAATTCGACAGGCAAGCACTCAAGGCTCGTTGATTTGAGCCACACCATCGAAGACGGTCTGATAACTTATAAGGGCTTACCGGCGCCGATCATTTGCGATTACTTGAGCAGAGAGAAATCGAGAGAATTTTATGAGAGCGGCGCGGAATTTCAGATCGGCAAGATCGAAATGGTCGCCAACACCGGAACCTATGTCGATTGCCCGTTTCACAGATATGCTGACGGCAAAGATTTGTCCGAAGTAGGTCTCGAAAGTTTTTTTGATCTCGAAGCTGTTGTTGTTCGCGCAGACTATAGGAAAAAATTAGCCGTCGAGGAATCCATCTTCATGGGAAAGGAACTTCGAGGCAAAGCTGTTCTCGTGCACACCGGTTGGGATGAGAATTGGAACACCGAGCGATATTTTGAAAGCCCGCCGTTCCTCACAAAAAAAGTAGCGATCTATTTGCGGGATTGCGGCGTTAAATTGGTCGGCATCGATTCGATGAACATCGACGACCTCAACGACAAGACGCGACCTGTGCATTCTATTTTATTGAAAGACGAGATTCTCATCGTCGAACATCTCTGCAACCTGGACAAGATTCCCGACGAGAGGCTTAGATTCAGTGCCATTCCGCCAAAGTTCAAAGGCGTGGGTACTTTTCCGGTGCGCGCGTTTGCCAAAGTCGAGAAGCGTTGACGAATAAATGACTCGATCCGTTGAACCAACAACCCGATGGGCAAAAGCCCAGGCTTACGAAGAAGCGTGGTGGCAAGAACGCATTGACGAAATAAACCTCGATTACTTAAAAGAGTATGCCGAGAGAGTTGCTGAAAACTTGCATGGCATCCTTGACATCAAAAACGGTACGAAGATTTTGGAAATCGGCAGCGGGCCGGCGGGTATTTTGACTTTCTTGAAAAGCGATCATCGATGCGCGATCGAGCCATTGGAGAGCTTTTTTGCTGGCATCGAAAAGTTTTCGAGCTTCAGGGATAAGCAGGTAAAATACTTCGAAGGCAAAGCCGAAAAGCTGCCTTTTAAGAATGGTGAATTTGATTTGATCATCATCGACAATGTTCTCGATCATTGCGAAGACATCTCGAAGGTTTTTTCGGAGATGAGGCGCGTGCTCGCTGCAAACGGCATCATCTACATGCGGCTGAATGTTTATCACGCCTGGGGAAAAACTGTCCGTCAGCTTTCGGAGTTCTTTCAAATCGACAAAGGGCACCCTCACACTTTCACCAATGCCGGCTTGAAGCGTATTTTGGGTCGGCAGGGCTTTAAAATTGTTCGAGAGATCAGAAAAGGCGTGCTTGCCGTCTGGATGAAGCAGCTCACTTCCTTCAGGGTGAAAGGCTTTCTCAAAGCCGTTTCCTTTTCAACGCCCGATACAATCGTCCACATACTCGCCAGATCAACGGCAACTTTAGAGAAACAAGATAATCGAAATCAGTGAAGATCTTCCGGCAAATGAAAAATCAAAAGGCGCATTATTTTGAAACAACCGTAGCAGCACATGCTGCTTAACAATAAAGCTGGAGTTGGAAAATGAATTTTGCAAACATCCTTTATGAAACCAAAAATGGCCGGCGGCGATTGAAGCCGCGGATGTTGATGCTCGGCATCGTTTCGGCGTTTTTGATCTTTGTTTATTTGATCTCCGTGACGCAGCGCCGCTCCGCGCAAAATCAATTTGGGCCGGGACCGTTCGTCACCCAGCAAGCGCAGCCGCCGAGAAGCCTTGATTATCAAATCGTCAAAGTGGACACGATCCCATTCTCAAATCTCACTATGCCGGCGGATAGGAATGGATCGCCAACCTCGCAAAATCCGCTCAAAACAAATGCGGAGACCGGAGGACGGGCAGCCGCGCGTGAGCAGGCAAACGCATCCCCTTCTTCATCCACGCAAGGAAGCGGCGTCGGCGGCAGCAGCCCGATGATCGTGGTCAGCACGCTCGATCAGCAAGGCCAATCCGGCGGCTCACTCAGCGCCTTGCCGGGCGTGCAGACGGTTCGCATTAAAGTCATCCTGCCGCAGAAAACGCCGGTGATGAACGGTAGCTTGGTTGAAGCGCGGGTGATGAGAGACGAGCGTTTGGGCAAAATTGAGATCCCTCGCCGCTCGCAGCTCTTGGGCTTTTGCACCCTGCAAAACAATCGCATACAAATCGAATTTCGCGAGCTGCGCATCAAGGACGTTTCGCGCACCTGCAGTGGTCGCGCCTATGATCTGAAATTGCTGCCGGGCATTCCTTATCTTCCGCTCGATGTCAAAGCCAAGCAGGCCATCGTCGACGAATTGAAAAGCGCCGCTTCGGGCGTACCGATCCTGGGGCGCTATCTCAATCAATCGGAAATCAATCCATTTACCGACGAAATCACCACGCTCGAAGAGGGGTTGGAGTTTTATGCGCTGATTAGCTCTGTTTTCTAAGCAGTAAGAAGTGAGAAGTAGATGTGTTCTGACGCATTACGTATCACGCTTTACTTCTCAATTCTTACTTCTTCTTCTTCTTTGAATCCACAAGGTCGCCATGGAAAATACAACTCAGGACGTGTGAACATGAAACGTATCATTTTGCTTATTGCAATTGTATCAGCCGCGCTGTGCGTTGTTTTTATAATCGCGTGCGAAAATTACGACGATCCATTCTCGGCAAAAAATATCGCGCCGGGGATTTCCGATTTTCGCTTCAAGCGCGATCCCAATCTGCCCACGACTATCCCGGATGATTCGTTGAAATTTCGGGCGGGCACAACCTACTTGCTGCATTTGGAATATCGCGATCCTGAATTTGAAAATAAAAACCGCAGCCTGCTGGCGACTTTCAATTTTCTCAGCGGCAGCGGCAAAATCCGGCATGCGGCATTCCGCCAACCCAGCTCCGACAGCCTGACGTTTGCCGAAGCGCCAGCGACATTGAATGACGATCTGTTGTTTACGCCGGACTCCGCCACGACCATCGACATTGAGCTGAGGCTCTCCGATGGCGTGAAGGAATCCGTCGCACGCCTCAGCCCGATTGCCAAGTTTTTTCCAAACCTTGCGCCTATAGCGACCTTCATCCCCACCTTTACCACCCAATCCAAGCCCTATCAACTCAGGTGCGATCCACGAGCCAGTCGCGATCGCGATGGCCAGATTGTACAATCGACCTGGACTTTTGGCGACAATACGAATCCACAGACGGTTTCGGGCGTCACGCCGGTAACGCATGAGTATCAACTCGCCGGACA
>Ga0247727_10020714_pt1 | contig 10017 bp, 8 predicted proteins | sample WisWelCaveWW1625_FD_202498 | JGI IMG/M metagenome (GOLD analysis project Ga0247727, IMG submission 202498) | Biofilm microbial communities from Wishing Well Cave, Virginia, United States - WW16-25 | ecosystem: Environmental > Aquatic > Deep subsurface > Groundwater > Cave microbial mat | place...
AAACAACGCCACCGGAATCGGACGCACTTGTGTTGCGATTAAATTTTTCGCGACCAGAAAATTATCGAACGTATAAATCGCCAACGGATCAAGATGCCAATCCGCGCCGGAGCGCAGATACATGCCTCGCGGCATGTGGCGATGCCAGAATTCCATCGGCTTGCCGGCGAGCAAGAAATCTATATGGTGATGTTTCGCATAAGCCGCAAGGGCAAGGCCGTAGGGGCCGGCGCCGATGATCAAAAGTTGTTTCATGCGATTTTTTCTTTCATGCGCAGGGCGAAGTCCGACTTGCGCGCAACGATTTTTCTAATTTAGGAAATTCTCGCAGCGCAAGTCGGACTTCACTTATTCGTTTGGCAAAAATCTTCCGCTAAAATTTTATCCAGTGAATTTCCGCGTTCGCTTCCGTAAACACCAGCGGCGGTTTGATTTTCAGCACGTTGTGAAACGGGCCGTCGGTGCTGAGCAAAATGCCGCAGGCTTTCATCCGATTTGCAATGTACGAAGCCTGCGCTGCAGCGGGCTGCAAAGTTTCGCGATTCAACGCCAGTTCGACGCCGACAAACAGGCCGAGGCCGCGCACGTCGCCGAGGAGAGGATGTTTATTCATCAAACCGCGCAAGCCGTGAAGCAGATGCCGGCCGACTCGATGCGCATTGTTTTGTAACTGCTCATCGCGAATAACGTCCAGCACGGCGAGACCGATCGCGCAGGAAACGGGATTGCCGCCGAACGTGTTGAAAAATTCCATGCCGTTCGCAAAAGAGGCGGCAATCGCCGGCGTTGTCACCACGGCAGCGAGCGGGTGGCCGTTGCCAATCGGCTTGCCCATCGTCACGATGTCGGGCACAACGCTCTGCGTCTCGAAGGCCCAGAAATGCGAGCCGGCGCGGCCGAAACCGGTTTGCACTTCATCCGCAATGCACACGCCGCCAACGCGACGGACGTGATGATAGGCCTCGCTTAAATAATTTTCCGGCAACACGATTTGCCCGCCGCAGCTCAAAATCGATTCACAAATAAACACGCCGGGATGAAGACCGCGATTTTGCAGAGTCGCGATGATCTCGTCAATGTGCCGCGCATATTTTTCCCCGGCGGCCGGATCGCCTTTTTTATGCGGCCCGCGATAAACATCCGGCATCGGTGCTTTGTGCACGTGCAGCGGCGCGCCGCTTCCACCCGGGCCGTCAAATTTATACGAGCTGATTTCGATGAGACTCGTCGTGTTGCCGTGATAACCGACGTCAACGACAATCGTCTCTTTGCTCTTCGTGTGCGCGCGCGCCAGCCGCAACGCGAGCTCGTTCGCTTCGCTGCCGGAGCACGTGAGAAAGCAGACACGCAGCGGCTCGGGTAGGGTGGCGCACAAACGCTCGAGATAATGCGCAAGATTTTCGTGCAGATAACGCGTGTTGGTATTGAGCACGGCCATCTGTTCCTGTCCCGCTTTCACCACGCGCGGGTGGCAATGCCCGACGTGCGGCACATTGTTGACGGCGTCGAGATAGGCGCGGCCTTCGGCGTCGTAAAGATATTGCTTCGAACCGCGCACGATATGGAGCGGCTGTTGATATGAAACACTCAGATTTCTGCCGAGAAGCTGCGAGCGAACGGCGAAAATTTGCGCGCAGCTTATTTCTGCCGAACGCAAAAGTTGTTCGGGAATACGCGCGATCAAATTCGGATCGGGGCTGAGACTCAGTCCGATATCGCGTTGCGCCGGCGACGCCACACCGGGAAACTCGCCGCTTCTGCCGAGCATGTCGGCGATGATTTGAAAGTGCAGATGCGGCGGCCAGCCGCCGTTCACATGATGGTTGCCAATCTTGCCGATTTGCATGCCGCGATTGACGCGCATGCCTTCGTAGAGGCCGTCGAGCGAGTCGAGGCTCAAATGACCATACAGTGTGAAAAATTTAAGTTGATCATCAACTTCGTGTTGCAAAATGATCGTCGGGCCGTAATCCAGCGGCGCCGCATTATTGCGAAAGCTGTGAACCGCGCCCTCCAGCGGCGCGAACACAGACGCGTTCGGCTCCATAAAAATATCCAACCCGATATGCACCGTGCGCCATTCCGGGCCGTCATTGCCTTCAATCTTAAATTGTTCACCGGTGTAGACGGGACGCGCTTCGTTGTATTTGCCGATGCCGACATTGACGCCGGCGGTTTTCAAGCGGCCAAATAAATTTTTGGTAAATGTTGATGCCTCGGTAAGCTCGTCCAAATTGCCCAGCATCGGGCTGCCGACACTTAAATCGAAAATAATTTTATCGCAAGTTTTCAAATCGGGCTCGACGAGCGGGCCGATTTCATCGCGATGATTTTTCAGCCAATCAACCACCGCCGGAGATTGCGGACAGGGTTCGAGACGGCAGGCTTGGCGAAAGGTGTAATGCGCCAGCGCCGGACTTACGGCGGCAAGCTTTTCGAGCAATGTCCACGCGGGTTTTTCGCTGATGGTGAGATATTGATTGTCCGGCTCAACGACGCGTTGATACGCGGAGTTGGCGACTGAGATGCAAAGGCGAATGCAAATGAGCGGAAAGAGCGCTTCGAGCTCCGGCCCCGTGAGCGCGAAGGCTTCGTGATAGCCCGCGACGACGTGCGCCGCGGCGGCGAGCGGATCGGCTTTGCCCATCATCGCATACGCCGCGGCAATCGCGAGTTCACAGACGGTGTTCGTTTGCACGACATCGCCGAAGTCGATCACGCCGATGACTTGTTGATCGGGAGAAGCGTTGTCATTCACGAGCACGTTGTAATCGTTGGCGTCGTTGTAGATTACACTGGCGCGCAGTTGTGCAAGCGCCGGTTTGACTTGATGCTCAAATACTCCGAAAAAACGCTCGACGATAGCGCGGCGCTTCGGCGCAGAAATATAGTGCAGATAATCGCCGATCCATTTTGCATTTTTTAAATCCCATTTCAAGTCGCGTTGCGCGGCGGATGATTGAAATCAAACAATGCTGCATTCATCTCGCCCAACACGCGGCCGAGACTTCGCAGCAATTCGGGCGAATGCGGTTTGACATGGGCGAAGAGTTTTGCCGGCACGTAAGTGAGCAGGCGCATGAAATGCGTGGCGCCCTCTCGACTCGTGATGGTGACGATGGCGTCGCCGTCTTGGTTGAAGTAAACGCGCGGAATTTTCAATGCAGGCGCGCGTTCGGCGAGATGTTGCATCGCCTGATTTTGCAGATCAAGAATCTCGCGCCGTTCCGTGGCATTGGCGATTTTTAAAACAAACTCGGCGCCGGTGTCGGTTTGCAAATAAAAATTCCGATCGCGCTCGCCGGGCAATTGGCACGCGGTGGCATGCAATCCATAATGCTGCAGCGCAAGATCGACAGCGTCTTGTTCCGTAAAATCCGGCAATAGATATTTGATGTGCAGCATGGAATTATTTTGGGCAAATTATTTTGGACAAAGAATAACTTGCAATTTAGCAGAAAGGCTTTGTATATTATAGCTGAAAATTTTACGCAACGGGAGCATGGCTGTGCGCGAAGAATTTCAAGATCGTTATGGCAACATCATCTATTTGACCGATGAAAGATGGGAACATATCCTTGTAAACCATCCCGAGTTGGATGGATATCGCGCCGAAGTCATACGCACCGTTCGATCCGGCAAGCGAACTCAGGATGCGATGATTCCATACAAGTTTTATTATAACAAAAAGTTTTCACATTTGAACGAAGAATTTGATGCAATCGAAGTTGTTGTTTTGTTCAAATGGCAAAATAACCAACCGAATAATTTCATTCTAACTGCGTATCCACCTTGATCAGGAGAACAAGTCGTATGCGTTTATCCTATGATGAAGAAGGCGACGTGCTGGAAGTTATTTTTGACGAACGCTTGCATCGCGCGCGCTCTCCAAAGAGAGCTTACAAGCTTCGCCTCGGCATCGTTTTATATCTCACCGCCGACACCAGACAACTGGTTCAATTGACGCTGGTTAGCTATCGTGCGCTGGCGGAGTTTCCGGTGATTCATTTTGACGGCTGGGACAAGCTGTCTAAGTCTGATAAGGCTTTGTTGACACCGATGCTGAAGTCGCCGGCCATTGCTGCCTTCTTGCGAATCGATCCGCAAACCGGCGACGGCCATATCGCCAGCGCGAATATGCTGGAAGCTCTGCCCTTGCCGCTTGACGCAATTTATGTATGAACTTTCATACGATCCCGAAGGCGATATTCTCGAAGTCGTCTTTGATGAAAACTTGCAGCAGGCGGAACAGGCTGCCTTCGAATTTCGAGATGGGGTCGTGCTCTACACCACTGCGGTGACGATGCAACCGGTGCAACTGACATTGGTTAGTTACCGCGCGCTGGCGAAATTTCCGGTCATTCATTTTGACGGCTGGAACAAGCTGTCCAAATCCGACAAAGCTTTGTTGGCGCCGATGCTGAAATCGCCGGCCATTTCCGCCTTCCTGCGAATTGATCCGCAAACCGGTGACGGCCATATCGCCAGCCCGAATATGTTGGAAGCTCTGCCCCTTGCCGCTTGACTTGATTTGTCATCTCCAACACGCATGCCATTGAACCCGTTTCACCAATTTTGATCAACGGCGCGACGACCTTGCGCCGAGATTGAACCGCTACTTCCGCAATAATCTTCTTCGCATTTTCTTTTACTTGACCAGCCGAATTTGCCCCACGTCCAAGATCCGAACGCCTTGAACAGGATTTTCAACCGCGTTGACCAGCGCATTAATCATTTGTTGCAGCGTCACCAGCCCGAGCCGTTGCGCCGTTTCGCGGGTGGCGGGCAGATGTTCAAAGAGCCGGTACATCGGCACCAGGATATAAGGCCAGCGATGGCCGGGACCGAGAACGTACCACGGCCGCAAAATCGTTGCATTTAAACCGCTTGCACGAATGACGGCTTCACATTCGGCGCGCGTTTGCCAGTACGCTTTCATCACGGGCGCGGGATGCGCGACGCTGACATAAACGAAATGTTTGATGCCAGCCGCAACAGCGGCGGGAACGGAGTTTTGCACCGAGGCCAGATCAATCGTGCGAAACAGCTCGGCTTTCGAGGGATTCGGATGCGACACGCCGACGAGATGCACAAACGTATCGGCCGGTTGAATGTGATTCATGTAAGAATCTTTAGCCAAGGCATTGCCAATAATCGGTGTGCAACCCGCCGGCAGTTTTTGCGCCGATCCTTTTCGCGCCAACGCTCGCACGTTGTGGCCGCGCTGCAACAGTTCGGCAATCAATCGCACGCCTATGTAGCCGGTGCCGCCGGCGAGAAAAATATTCATGGATGTCTGTTTGGCGAATGGTTGCATCGACTATTTATTGTTTTATTTCCGGGCGGTGAGTTTGACGCGCAGCCCTTCTACGGCATCACCGTAACCGGAAATTCGCACACCCAGTCCGGCCAATCGGGAATATCGACGCGCACGAGAATGGCCCAATGCAACGCGTTGTCCGGCGCATGGAACGTGCTCGGCGCGGTCACGGGAATTTGCACCGGCAGGGTAAATTGCATTTTGTTATTTGCAGTAGAAACCCCGTTCTGGTTGCCCGACTCAACAACCAGATTTTGAATCGTCTGCGCATGGGTGGTTTTGTGATTGCCGAAGCCGCTGACGACACGCTCTTCGCCTTTGAGCGTCGCGGTAATTTTTTGCAGGCGGGAAGCTTCTCCAGCCGGTAAAAAAACTTTGCACTCAACCGCCTCTCCCGGGCGCAGCGTCTCGCGGCTGATTTCCACCTCGACGGCGCCCACTTTCCGTTGCGCCAATTTATTGCGGAACATGAAAAAAATTTGCCAGACGCCAAAACCGGCTACCATGAGACCGAGCGCCAACGCCACCGGATACCAGCTGCTCAAATACATCATGGCGAGGCCGATGACGAGACAGGGCAGCGCCAACATTTTCGCCATCGTCATCCGCTCCGCCAGCTCACCGGCGGTTGCCGGCGTTTTGACCGCCGGGGTTTCGATGCCGAGCAAAATTTCTTCGCTCGTTTCGCCGGCCATCAGGACAAATTTTTCTTCATGTTTGACATCAACCGCGAGGGAAATATCGACTTGCGCGCGCAGATGCCACACCACTTTCAAATAATGCCCGTCATAACTGGCCGGGCCCGCAAGGCCGATAAAACGAAACGGAAACTCGCGCGTTTCGCCGGAATGAAACTCGACGTCATCGGCAAAGATCATCCCTTCTTCGCCGCCGCCGGCGCGATTGCCGCGGCCCTCGGTTTTCCACTCGCGAATCAGCGTGAGCTTGCGGCAGAAAAAATCGTCATGCGCGGCAATTTTGGCCACGCCCGCAATCGGTTCGCCGAATTTGTAGACGCGATCCGGGCGATCCAACAAAATTTGCAAATCACATTTTGACATCGCGGCTCCCTAACTTTTGTTAAGAAAAATTTACCGGCATGAAACCCCGATTTTTCATTCTACCGCTAAAAACGCCGCCCAAGGCAAAATCGGGGTTCTGCTTTTATAGATGTCGAATTAAGGAGAAAGATGGTCAAAATTTGGCTCGGATGCAAGACAAAAATCCGACTAAAAAACCTCGCTATTTTTAAGAAAATTTAATTCGCGTGCATTCAAAAGCCGCGCTGTTCCACCATCGAACAGGCACAGGACACGCATACGGAATTGAAACCGCTGCAGGCCGTGCGTTAAAAGCCCGCCGGATAAATTCAATTTTTGCAAACATGCCCGGCGGCAAGCGTTGGCGCGATATTTGTTATATTTGATTTGTTAAACAAAATTTAAACCCCGAGTTTGCAATGTAAAGCCCAATTTACTGCTCCTGAAGTTTGGCTTTTGTATATGCAAAATCACGATGTAACCAAGCCGAGATTTTATGCGCGGGTTGCGAAAATTTTATTTTTGGTGTCTGGCGGCAGTGTTGGGATTAACAACATCGTTGATCGCGCAAAGCGCTGCCGTGACCGCAACGCAAAATCTTTTGCCGCCGGAACGTATCGCCGTATTGGATTTTTCCGGGACGGCGCTGCTGCGCCAGCCCAGCCGGAATTGGGCGCAAGCTTTGGCCAAAGCTTGCAGCCGCGATTCGCGTTTTATCGTGACCTCGGAAAATACGCTAACGGTTTATCTCAAAAGACGCCGGGGGTTTTCAATTTTTATTTCGGATAGTGTGCAGGCGCTGTGCAAAAATTTAGCGCTGCAATACCTGCTCGTCGTCAGCCTCGAACCCCAGACGGAAGCCGCAGCGTGGCCTGTCACCTTGCGCTGGTTTGAAGGCAGCACCGGGCAGATAACGAAAATTCATTCCGGCGAATATCAGGGCGATCCGCAGGCGGCGGAATCTTTTCCATTAAATGAAATGCTCACCGCGTTGCTGGACGCGCCGGCTATTATTGTGCCGGCGGATCATGCCCTCGCAGAAATGCCGCTGACGGTGCCCATGCCGGAAATCACGGCATCGCCCAACGATAGCACCACCTCCGATGCGCCGACGAAGCAAGCGACCGCTAAACGTGGACGTAGTTGGTTTTGGTACGTCACTGGCGCGGCTTTGGTAAGTGGCGGCTCAACCGCAATTTTATTGAAGAACCCGGCCAAAGCCGGACCAACGGGAAAAACCCTATTACCGGAACCACCGGACCCACCGAAGTAAAAAGGATAAAAAGAAAAAACGATAAAAAGATTTTTAGCGGCGGGGGCTGGGAGCGCAGGAGCGGAACGAAAACCAGATCAGGATAACAAGAAACTCCAACAAGGCAGGGGAGTTTACAAAATGAAATTTTCTACAACCGTAAAAAATATTTTACGCGCTTTTTCTTCAACCAATCCGAAAATCAGGATGCTATGGAAGTCGGGCGAGGGCGCTGGCGTGATGCTGACCTTCGTCATCGCCTCGTTAATTTTTTCTCCCCGTCACCTCCTAAGCCAAACTTCAACGAATGTGCCGTTGGTTCTTGCGGCAGGCGCGCAATATGCGCCGGCACTGGTGAGCGATGGGCGAGATGGCGCGTTTGTGATCTGGCATGATAAACGCGACAATCGCGCCGCGATTTATGCGCAGCGACTCAACGGGCTCGGCCAGCCACAGTGGAAGCAAGACGGTATCCTCGTCGCGGCTTCATCCAAAGATCAACTGGCCTTGACGGCCAGCGCCGACGGCAAGAACGGCGTCCTCATTTTCTGGCAGGATTTACGCAACGACACCGGCGACATTTACGGCCAGCGCATTGACACGAACGGCAATCTGCTCTGGAGCGCTGCCGGCGCAGAAGTGAATCGCGCGACCGGCAAACAATCCGAGCCACGGGCGGTGAGCGACGGCGAGGGCGGCGCATTCGTTGTTTGGCGCGATTTTAAATTAGGCCACGAAGATATTACCGTGCAACGAATCGACGGCAATGGAAAAATCCTTTTTGAGCCGGCCGGTAGAATCGTGGCGCCAGGCCTCAACAATCAAACGCTGGGTGAGGTCGCGGCAACGAATGACGGCGGCTTTATTGTCGTTTGGACTGACAACAGCGCTCTCCTCGGATCCCCGCGGGTGGCGACGCAGCGTTTTGATGCGAAAGCCAATCCGCTGTGGAAAGACAACGTCTTCGTTACTACGACTCGCAGCACACAAAATTCGCCAGTGGCATATTTTGTCGCGACGAACAACAACGCGGCCGGCAACGTCTTGGTGATTTGGAGCGATGACCGCAATCGCAACGACGATCTCTTCGCGCAAAAAATTGACGCGACCGGCGCCATACAATGGGGGGTGTCCGGCGTGGCGGTTTGCAAAGCTTCCAACGATCAAGCCCATCCGCAAATCATCGGCGACGGCAGCGACGGCGTTCTCGTCGCGTGGGAAGACCAGCGTTCCGGTAAAATGGATATTTATGCGCAGGCCATTAATGCCACCGGACAAATGCGCTGGCAAAGCGACGGCGCCATTATCGTAGCGACGAGTCAAGAGCAAACGCAACCGCAAATTATTCCCGCTGGCGACGGCGGTTTGATCTGCGTGTGGAGCGACGAGCGCAACTCCGGCACCAATATCGCCGCGCAACGTCTGGATAAAAACGGCAAAGCGTTGTGGGAAGCCAACGGCATCTTCATCACGCCCGAAGGCGGCACGAAAGAACATCCCGCCATTCTCGCGTCGTCCGGAAACGCCGGTGAAAATTTCGTGGTGTGGGAAGACAGCCGGCGCGGCACTGAAGATATTTTTGCGCAAGCGCTCAACAGCGATGGCGCCCTCGCCAACGTGCCGCCGATGATTACTTCCGCGCCGCTCACCGAAGCGCCGGCCGGGGCGTTTTACAATTATCAAGTCAAGGCGCAGGATTATGATTCGTCCGATCCGTTGCGCCTCGAATTGGTGGCGCCGCCGGGAAAATGGCTGCTGGTTGATAACGGCAAGCTGCAATTATTCGGCATACCGGGTGTGAGCGACGCCGGAGAAACGGCGGTGACGATTGCGGTGAAAGACAAGCTCGGCGCCCAAGCCACGCAGAGTTTCAATCTCAAAGTGATCGTCACCAATCGGCCGCCGCAAATCACTTCGAAGCCGGATACCCTCGCGACGGAAGACCAACTTTATTCTTACAAATTCTCCGCTGTCGATCCCGATCCGAACGACGCGTTAACTTATTCGTTGCAAGGCGAGGCGACGTGGCTAAAGCTTGCTGCCGATGACAAATTGACCGGCACGCCAACGAATGAGCACGTCGGCAGCTACATCGTCACGCTGCGCGCGACGGATAAACAGAATATTTCGACGACACAAAATTTTTCCCTGCGCGTGAAAAATGTGAATGATTCGCCGTTTTTTACGAGTCAACCGGACACGGTGGCGGCGGTCGATTCACTTTATATTTATCGCCCGACCGTGGCCGACGTGGATCGCGGCGAGGTTTTGCAAATCATCAAACGCGCCGCGCCGGCATGGTTGAATTGGAATACCAACACGCGCACCTTGCAGGGCAAGCCACCGGCGTCGCAACTCGGCGCCGTGCCTCTTGTCAGCTTGCAAGGGCGCGATGCGGCCGGCGC
>Ga0247727_10020715_pt1 | contig 10016 bp, 8 predicted proteins | sample WisWelCaveWW1625_FD_202498 | JGI IMG/M metagenome (GOLD analysis project Ga0247727, IMG submission 202498) | Biofilm microbial communities from Wishing Well Cave, Virginia, United States - WW16-25 | ecosystem: Environmental > Aquatic > Deep subsurface > Groundwater > Cave microbial mat | place...
GGCCGCCTGCATCCAGGCCTCCGGAAATGCCGCTGGTGCCGATGTATTCCCCGGCGACGGTGGGCAGAGCCGTGGCGATTAGGATCGGAGCTTTGAAGGTGTTGAGGGCCGTATCAAACACGTAATCCCTCAATTCACCCGCCCCCGCCTGCGCTTGGGCGGGTCTATTGAAGACCAGGACATGGATGCTGTTTCCACCGTCGTAGACCACATCAATGGAGATGATCTCGCCCAGGTCGGTGATCGTGGTGCTGGCGAAATCGGCACTGCTGGTGGGCAATCCGGCTTCCATCGTCCAGTAGGCGCGGAGCACTTTGGAGAACTGGCCTTCGGCGGCGAAGATGTACAGCCGGTCATCGCCTGCGCGCACCAACTGGTGCGGCAGGGAGTCCGTGATGCCACGGCCGAGGGGGAAAGAGGCCATGGCCGCAATAGCAACACCATTCTGGCTCGGGTGAGCCGATCGCAATTCCAGCGACGACCACCCTGGCGAACCCAATCCGAGCACTACTACCGTCGAGATAAACACCCTACACAGCAAAAAACGAAGACGTGCAGACATATGTGACACCACCATGACAGGTCAATAGAGCCGGGACACACCAAAACGTCCGGATATACCCATCGACTCGTTTCAACAGCTATTCAGGAGAAATTTGGACACCAACCGCTGTAAGTCCAAGGCTAGCCTCCTGACAACCCTGGCAAGCGCGGTGCATCATACGAAGAAAGAGCAGAGGCACCTATGGCCCACTGGTCATGGGCTAAACTATGTCGAGTCGGATGAATATTTTGTTGAACGAAATGATTTTTCGCTTACGTCACTTCCTAATTGGCAAGACTCAATTTGCCCTCTGCCTAGCTTCTGTGTTATCTTTCGCCCGTGCCACTTTCGCTCGCGCTGGTTTTCCATTTCAATCAACACATCAATGCCTACGCCGAAGTCGCCAACCGCGCCTGTTATCGCGGTTTACTCAACGTCCTGCGTACGCACCCCGCGCTGAAATTCAACCTGCATTTCTCCGGCACACTCCTGCGCTCGCTCAACTGGGTTGATCCGGAGACGCTCGATCTGGTGCGCGCCGGTCTGGCCGAGGGGCAGTTTGAACTGCTCGGCAGCACCTACGCGCAGAACATCCCCTACGCCTGCGACGATTGGGACAACGCCCAGCAGATCAGCCTGCACCGCACGGTGATCAAAGCTCTCTTCAACGTCGAGCCGGTCGTGTTCTGGAACTCGGAGCGGTGCTGGCGACAGTCGCTCATGCCGCTTATCGCGCGCGGCGGCTACCGCGTCACGCTGATCGAAGATCACATCCTGCGCGCGGGCGGCTTGACCGATCCATCCCCCGTCCGAACGCGCCACGAGAAGCACGAACTGACGGCGGTCTACGACGACACGGTCTTGCGCGAACGGCTCAACTTCGCCGCGTGGTTTGGCCGCCGCACTCAGCTCTTTCATTACCTCGATGGCCTCGCCGCCCGCCCTGACTCCGACAAGTTTTTAGTCGCGTACGCCGAAGACGCGGAGGCGATGGGCCTGTGGCCGTGGGAGCAGGGCTATCTGCCGCACGCCGCATGGACGCATCTGGACAAGCTGCTCGACGAACTTGAAGATGACAATGCTTATGCGTTGACACATCTCTCCAGTGCCAGGCCTCAGCAAGAACTCCCGGCTTTGCCGGACGGCGCCGCGCAATGGATGGATCGCGCTCTACTCAAGGCCAACGCGCCTTATCACGAAGACGGCTACCGCGATTGGTTCGATTACCTCCAGCGGTCGGAGAAGATTCATCACTTCCGCAAGCTGTATGCCGTTGTGCGCTCCAACCTCCAGCAAGTGGGCGCGGCGCGGAATGATCCCGGTTTTCCGAAACCCGCGAAAACCTCGGCGGACGTGTTCTATCGCCAGGCCATCGAGACGTATTGCAGTCATCAGTACGAATTCGGGTGTATTGGCGTGGGCGGGCGCGGCTACTGGGGCTGGGAGAACGTGCGCGCCACGTTTCTCTACACCCGCCTGGCCGAGATCGCCGAACACCCCCAGCCGCGCCAGTGGATCGAGGACTTCAACGGCGACGGCGCCGACGAGCAAATGTTGTGTGATGGGCGCTGTCTGGCCGTGTTCACCGCGCATGGCGGGCGACTGGTCGGCTGGTTCGATCTGAAAGAAGGGCGGCAGTGGGTGGGCAACGCGCTGGCCGTGCCGCTTGCGCCGTACACCAGCGGCGCTTCGGAACACCCGGCCATTACGGCTGTCCCGAACAGTTGGTTGCCCGATACGTTTACGCCCGACCTCAAGCCATGGAAGGCGCTGAAGACGAAGGAACCCAGGCCGACGAAGCTGGGCCATCGCATGCCTGCGTGGTTATTTGATCGCGAACCGGCGGAGCTGACCGTCTACTCCAAACCGCCCGCGCTGCCTGGAACCCGCTTGCCGCCCGCCGCGCAAACCGGCGCGCTGAACGATTGGATCGCATTAGATGGCGGCGAAGCCCTCCCCGCCGATCGCTTCTATGATTTCCGCTTTGATGCAGACGGGATCAGCTATCTCAACGCCTTACTGCCCGGGCTGGTGATGGAGAAGCGTGTGCGCCTGTTGCCCGCCGGTCTGCTTGTCCAGCATCAGATTCAAAACACCCTGGGTAAGCGCCGCCGCTTGAACTGGCGCATCGCCAGCGAGCTGGCCCCAGACTACGTGGAAGTGCTCAACGGCGGCGGCCAGACTCTGCGCTCGGTGCTGTGGCAAGAACGCTATCCGGCGATTGAGAACAGCCGGACGGGGGCGGCCATTGTGCTTAAGCCCTCGCGCCCGTGGACGCAGGTGGAGCACCACCGCCACTTGCTGGGGCTGGACTTGCAGTTGACGTTTGATCTGGAAATCCCGGCGCGCGCCGCCGAGACGTTTGAGGTGGAGCTGAGCGTGGTGACGGGCGCTTGAGGCGCTATCGAACCTGATCCGCGAAAATGGCCCATGAGCGCGAGGGGTTTCACGCTATAATTTGCGCACGCTTTCCCAGACAACGGACTCGTGACGGGAGGGGCCGTCGGCCACTGCGATGAAAATCAAAGCCATCATCCTGGCAGGGGGCGAGGGCACGCGCCTCGGCGTGCTCACCGCCAAACGCGCCAAGCCGGCCGTGCCGTTTGGGGGCAAATACCGTATCATCGACTTCACGCTCTCCAACTGCGTCAACTCCGGCATCTTCGACGTGATGCTGTTGACGCAATACCGCCCGCACTCGCTCAACGATCACATCGGCGTGGGACGGCCCTGGGACCTCGACCGGAGCTTCACCGGCGGCGTGCGCATCTTCCAGCCCTACAAAGGCCGCGCGGACACAGATTGGTATGCGGGCACGGCCGACGCCATCCAGCAAAACTTCACCTTCCTCAAGGAAGGCAAGCCCGAGTACGTGCTGGTGCTATCCGGCGATCACATCTACCAGATGAACTACGACCTCATGCTGGACTTTCACATCCGCAACAAGGCCGACCTCACCATTGCGACCTTGCAGGTGACGCTGGACGAAGCCACCCGCATGGGCATCCTGGCCACCGACGTGAATCACCGCGTCAAGCAGTTTGTGGAGAAACCCAAAAACCCACCCGGCAACCTGGCCTCCATGGGCATCTACATCTTTAATCTGGACGTGCTGAACGAGGTGCTGATTGAAGACGCCCAGCGGCCTAGTTCCGGCCATGATTTCGGCAGGGACGTGATCCCAAGCATGTTGGCCAGTGGCATGAATGTGTACGCCTACCCGTACAACGGTTACTGGGTGGACGTGGGAACCATCGACTCCTACTGGCGCGCGCACATGGACCTGATCCGGCATCCGCCCGTGCTGGACTTGAACGACCGCACCTGGGTCATCCACACCCGCTCGGAAGAGCGGCCCCCGGTGTTGATCCAGCAGGGCGCGACGGTGCGCGACAGCCTGATCACGGACGGCTCGATCATCGCCCCGGGCGCGGTGGTGGAGCGGAGTGTGTTGTCGCCTGGCGTCTATGTGGGGCCGGAAGCGGTGGTGCGCGATTCGATCATCCTGACGGACGCGTCCATCGAAGCCGGGGCGCGCGTGGAGCGCGCCATCATTGACAAGCTGGCGACCATCGGCCACAGCGCCCAGCTCGGCCGCCTGGACGCAGAGGCGAAAGACCTGGGCATCACCACGGTGGGTAAGAGCGCGCAAATCCCCGGCGGCTATACGATAGGGCGCAACGTGGTGGTTCAGCCCAACGTGACGCCCGAAGATTACAAAGCCAGCATCGTTGAAGATGGCGCGACAGTTGAGCGCCCGCCGTTCTCAGTAAGACGTGTATGACCCAAACGACAGAGCCGACCAAGAAGGCCTCCCGCCGCTCCTCCGGCCTCCTCCTGCATCCGACCTCCTTGCCCGGCCCGTACGGCATTGGCGATCTCGGCCCGGCGGCGTATGGCTGGGTGGAGGCGCTGGTGAGCGTGAAACAAAAGTGGTGGCAGATTCTGCCGCTCGGCCCCACCAGCTACGGCGACTCGCCCTATCAATGCTTCTCTGCTTTCGCGGGCAACCCGTATCTCGTCAGCCCCGATAAGTTGATTGAAGACGGCCTGCTCACCCGCAGTGACGTGTCTGGTGCGGATTTCCCCGCCGATAAAGTGGACTACGGCCCGGTCATCGCCTACAAGATCAAACTCCTCACGCGCGCCTGGGAGAATTTCAAGGCGGGCAAAGCGCCCGCGCTTCGCGCCGCGTTCGATCAATTCCGCGCGGAGCAAGCCGGCTGGCTGGACGATTACGGCCTGTTCATGGCGCTCAAGGATGCGCACGGCGGCGTCAGTTGGCTGGAATGGGAAGCCGAGGCCCGTCTGCGCCAACCGGCGGCCCTGGAGAAGGCCCGTGCGAAATTAGCGGAGGCCATCGAGGCGCACGAGTTCCGCCAGTTTTTGTTTTTCCGCCAATGGTTCGCGCTCAAAGCCTACGCCCATCAAAAAGGGCTGAGGCTGATCGGCGATGCCCCGATCTTCGTCGCCGCCGATTCCTCGGACGTGTGGGCCAACCCGGGCCTGTTCCTGCTGGATGACCAGCGCCGCCCGAAAGTGGTGGCGGGCGTGCCGCCCGATTACTTTAGCGCCACCGGCCAGTTGTGGGGCAACCCGCTCTACGATTGGAAGGCGCTTAAGCAAACCCGCTATACCTGGTGGATCGCGCGCCTGCGCGCCACGCTGGCGCAGGTGGATTTGGCGCGGATCGATCATTTCCGCGGCTTCGAGGCGTATTGGGAGATTCCCGCCGGCCTGCCCACGGCGGAGAAGGGCCAATGGGTCAAGGGCCCAGGCGCCGATCTGTTTGTGGCGCTCACTCAGGCCTTCGGCGATCACCTGCCGGTGATTGCGGAAGACCTGGGCGTGATCACGCCTGAAGTGGAGGCCCTGCGCACGCGCTTCCACCTGCCCGGCATGCGCGTCCTGCAATTTGCGTTTGGCGGCGCGACGGAAGATCGCTTCCTGCCGCACAACTACGAAAACACCTACACCGTCGTCTACACCGGCACGCACGATAACGACACGACGCGCGGCTGGTATCAAACCATCGCCGTGCCGGAGCGCGACCTTGTCCGGCGCTACCTCGCGTGCGACGGGCGCGACATCGCCTGGGATATGATCCGCCTCGCCTGGTCGTCCATCGCGGATTACGCGGTGGCCCCGCTTCAGGATGTGCTGGATTTGGGCGCGGAGGCGCGCATGAACCGGCCGGGGCGGCCCTCCGGCAACTGGCAATGGCGGTTCGTCGAAGGCCAACTTACGCGCGCGAAGCTGGAGCGCCTGGGCGAGTTGACCGAGTTGTTTGGGCGGTAGCCCGGCGCCCCAAGGATCACCCATGTCCGATCATTTCTTTTGTGTTCACGGCCACTTCTACCAGCCGCCCCGGGGGAATCCTTTTCGGGATGACGAACTGGGGGTCGAAGAGGGCGCGGAGCCGTTCGCCAACTTCAACGAGAAGGCGACGGCGCTGTGCTACGCCCCCAACGCCATGCTGGGCAGTTTTGAGCTGATGTCTTTCAACGTGGGCAATGCGCTCATGCGCTGGATGGAGAAGAACGCGCCCAGCACCTACCTGCAAATCACCGCCGCCGACCACAACCATGCCCTGCGCTGGGGCGTGGGGAACGCCCTGGCCCAACCCGCGCACCACGCCATCCTGCCGCTCTGCCGCCTGCGCGATCAACACCTGCTGGTGCGTTGGGGGATGATCACCTTTGAGCACCGGTTTGGCCGCCCAGCGGAAGGCATGTGGCTGCCAGACCTGGGAGTCACTCTCGAAACCCTGCAAGTTCTGCGCGACAACGGTGTGAAGTTCACGATCCTGGGCCAGGCGCAGGTGAATGGCGCGAACGAGGGGGCCGGCCCGTATTGGGTGAAACTGCCCTCTGGCGATCAGATCACGGTCTATGTCCGCGACGACAGCCTCTCCAATACCGTCGCATTCGGCGTCCGCACGTTGGGCGGGGCAGGGCGCTGGGCGCGCAACACCCTCCAGCCGCTCAAGCGCAACCTGAGCCGCATGTTGCTCCTGGCGTTGGAGGGCGAGACGTTTGGGTATCATCACCCCGGCGAAGAAAACTTCGTGCGCTGGCTGTTGACCTATGAAGCGGCCGCGGTGGGCTACCAGGTCACCACGCTGATGCGTGATTTGCAGGACCATCCGCCGCAATCGGAAGTGACGGTCAATGAATACACCGCCTGGAACAGCACGCGCGAGCTGGCGCGTTGGCGCGGTGCCCTGCGGCAGGCGTTCGACGCCTTCGCCGAGCGGCTGGATCACCTGTGCGCGGACTATGCGCGGCCGATCGGCGTTGACATTGACCGCGCCCTGAAAGATTACATTCGCCTCCGCCTGGGCCAGGTCACGGAAGCGCAGTTCCTCAAGGATATGGGCTGGGCGAAGCTCTCGGCTCAACAGGCCGGCGCGTTGTTGGCGCTTCTGCGGGCGCAATTCCATCGCCAGCGCATCTACAACAGCAACGCCTTCTTCTACGAAGATTTAGACCGCAAGGAGACGCGCCTGGCCATCGCGGACGCCGTCTGCGCCATTCACTTTGCCCAACACGCCACCGGCTCAGATTTGACGCCCGATTTCTGCCGCGATCTGGAGCACGTCGTCTCCAATCAAAGCGGGCGCACGGCGGCGCAGATTTTGGAAGAGGTGCAGGCCTGGGGGAGGGAGAGCGGCGTCGGATGAGCTCCGAGATAACTACGCCTCCGCTTGGCATGGCGGCGCACCCGGCCCGTGAGCTTCGCGCCGATCCGTTTCACGCCGGCGTTCGGTTGGCCTCGCTGGGCGGGTGGCTGGCCGCCGTCAGCGGGGTATATTTCATCGGCGCCTGGGTCTGGGGGCTGATCTTTGGCGACTCGCAGAGTTGGTTCTGGTTGCCGTGGTTGATCATCACGCTGTTTCTCTCCCAGCCGCTGGCGCGCCGGGGCGAGCGCTGGCTCCAGCAACACTGGTCGAGCGGCCGCACCGTACGGCTGGCCTCGGGAAGCGTGACCATGCGGGAAAAGGCTGGCGACCAGCCTCTGAACCTGGCGCACAAGGTGAATTACTGGCGCTGGCACTTCCAGATTCGGGATCGGCGCGGGGGCCGCGTGCCCAACGGCCATCATTGTTATGCGCTCCGGCTGGTGCAGGATGATCACGTCGTCAACCTGTACACGTTCCTCGCGCCGGGGGAAGCCGAGAAGCTGACGGCGCGCTGGGACTTCTACGAGATTCGCCGCGCGAGCGCGAACGACGCCCACCCCCCGGCGCGCGCGGTCACGCTGGGCGGGCGGGATGCCACGTACCTGAGCGCGGAGCACGAGCGCTGGGAACGCGGCGCAGAGCTGACCCCGGCTGATTTTGAAGCGCTGTTGGCGCACCTGGATCAGCACCTCCCCGCCTTTGCCGCCGCCCCTACGTCTTGATGATCCACGAAGACACACGACGGGGCACGAAGGAGCCTTTGCGCCGTGAGATGATCCACGAAGACGCACGACGGGGCACGAAGAAAATCAAGCCGTTCTTGAAATGGGCCGGGGGCAAAACACAACTACTGGAGCAGTATGCGCCCCTGTTCCCGCGCGAGTTCAACGGCTACCACGAGCCGTTTGTGGGCAGTGCGGCAGTGTATCTGCGTTTGTGCGGCTTGAGCGCCGCCGATCCACTTCGCAGTCCGCTGAACCGCGTGCGGCTGACGGACTCGAACGACGAGCTGATCAACGCCTACCGCGCCGTCCGCGATAATCCCCAATTACTAATTACTCTTCTTGCCGATCACAAACGGCTTCACGACCAGGCGCATTACTACCAGGTGCGCGCCCAGAAGCCCAATGCGCTTTCGCCTATAGAGCGCGCCGCGCGCCTGATCTACCTCAACAAGACCTGCTTCAACGGGCTGTATCGCGTCAACCGGGCGGGGCAGTTCAACGTGCCGATGGGCCGCTACCAGAACCCCGGCCTCTTCGACGCCGAAGACCTCCAGCGCGTCAGCCGGGCGCTCCAGCGGGTTGAGTTGGAGGTGATGGACTTCCGCTCAGTGGTTCAACATGCCCGGCGCGGCGATTTTGTGTACTTCGATCCGCCGTACCTGCCCGTGACCAGGACCGCCCACTTCACCCGCTACACCGACCAACCGTTTGGCGAGGCCCAGCAGTGTGAACTGGCCGAGGTCTTCCGCGCGCTCGACCGGCAGGGCTGTTGCGTGATGTTGAGCAACTCGTGGACGCCGTTCATCCTGGAGCTCTACCGCGACTTCAACTGTATCGAAGTCAAAGCCGCGCGCGCCATCAACTCGAAGGCGGCAGGGCGGGGGAGGGTGAGCGAGGTGGTGGTGGTGAATTACGATGTTGGGGATATTGAAATGCGGCAGACTGGGTGAGGGTCTGGTTGCCGGGCTCAAGGGCGTTGCCGTTTAGGGCCGGCCCTGACTGGTATGAAAAAACGGGTTCTGGCGCTGGCGAGCAGGGGGATAGGCGTTCGCGTATCGCTCGAATTAGGCCGAAGGTGATGGAGCCGTACGCTCCATTTCCAGCCAGGCCGGGGCTAAGCCTTTATAGAGCACATCCGGGTCAATGTCTGCGCCGTTCTCCCACATTAGCGTCCCCATGCGCGGCTCGACGGTAACCGCCCGGAATTTCTGCGGGTCGGTCCGCAACGGCTCAAAAATCGGCCCGTGCAGGTAGGGCGCTAAGTCAACGGTCTTAACGGTGTTGTCTGTGAATTCCAAACGGACGACGAACTTTTCCAGCGGCTGGACAGCCCGAATGCGAACAGGGCGTTGCATCCCACACCTTCCCAATCACTCAAGCGGCTCAATCGGTTCGAGAGGCAGGCCCTGCCGCGCCCGCTCCCAGTTGGCCCGCAACTCATCGCGGTGAAGCGAGGCCCACTCCACGGCGAATGCGCGCGGACGACGCGGCAGTGAGCCGGTCAACATTTCCAGCGTTTCAATCGCAAAGGTCGCCTCGTCTTCAGAATAAGCTGCGTGAAAGTGCGGCGGCAGATGGTCGTTATAGTACATGTAGATGACCAGACCGAAGAACTCGCTGATGCGCGGCATTGTTTACCTTTCCCGAGTTATGCTACCTCGCTTCGCGCCGGATTGTCAATTGACCAAGGGTTGCGACGGAAAACGCCTTTATAGACAAACGTGGTGGCGCCCTTGTCACACGCGCCGCTCCGCCCATAGCCGCGCTGGTCAGTGATGGGACAGCCATTGCCTGCATTGATGACGGGCTAGCAGACTACGGTAAGTGGGTCAGCGTTAGGCTGCTGTTATTCCGCATAGCGGTGCCACCGCCCTTGACCCTCGCGGACAGACTTGCCCGTGCTCCCGCGTATGCAGCGGCGAAGCGGATTATTGCAAGTCACCACAGCCTATTTCTTGTGACCGTCTCATTATCTCGGAATAAACGCAAATACATCGCATAAGTATTCGGCAATCATCTTTGCGATGTCGGAAAATTTGGCGGTCTGAAAAAACGGCTAAGAACG